>Ga0187777_10000283_pt1 | contig 38055 bp, 36 predicted proteins | sample 1015_Q2_SP5_10_M_FD_132416 | JGI IMG/M metagenome (GOLD analysis project Ga0187777, IMG submission 132416) | Tropical peat soil microbial communities from peatlands in Department of Meta, Colombia - 1015_Q2_SP5_10_MG | ecosystem: Environmental > Terrestrial > Soil > Wetlands > Peat | place... | reverse complement strand
GTCTGCAAGGGCAACGGCGTGAACAGCAGTCATCGCAGGAATTCCGAGGCATGCGCCGGCATCGAAACTCACATTTTTTGGCAGAGCTACTGCCTGCGCGGTCGGGAGCACAATAAACTCGGCGGCGGTGCCAAAGGCACGTTTCCACTGGCCGTTCCAAACCCACACGCGTTCGCCGATGCGCGATTTGGCGACGCCGTTCCCGACCTCGTCAATCACGCCGGCGCCATCGCTGTGCGGGATCACGCGCGGGAAAGCAATCTTGCGGGTCGTGCCTTGACGCGACTTTACATCGGACGGATTGACGCCGGAGGTGACAAGTTTGACACGCACCTCATCGGGGCCGGGGCGCGGCGTATCGACTTCGCCGACCTGCAGGACTTCGCGCGCGGTTCCATTGCGCTCATAGAACGCCGCTCGCATGGCTTAAGCCCTCCGGAACCAGGACGATACCATGCTGTTAAGGCCTGGAAATCGGTAGGAGAACCTCAAACACCGTGGCGCGTTCCAGAGAGGGGCTTTGGACGCCAGCACAGACCCAATTGGGGCACAACGCGGTGTACAGTGGACCGAAAGGGCGGAAAGATATTTCATTGCTTGAAAATCGCAAGCGTCGTTCAAGCAACTTGCCGCACTCGATGATGCACTTTCATTGATTGAGGGCGACGACGGCACGAATGAACCGTCGTACCATCTTCGACGATCTCCGCGTGGGTATGGGTATGCGTGAACGGATTGGCGGCCAGCGGCCGGCCAAATAACATAGAGATGCTAGCCCGCGAGCCGGGTCCACTCGGCACGCGCTCGCTCGGTTAGTCGGTTCCAGTTGTTGCCGACGACGTCCCAATTCACCATCGGCCTCTGTGCGCTGGCTGAGGTTGTGGCGCTATGGGAGTCATAGAGGTAGGCGCCCCCAATCGTCAGGATGACGCCGAGAATAATTCCGATGAGGACCCGCATGACGAACCTCCTCAATAACCAACTCAGAACGCGAGCGACGAGGCGCGGTTCCACAGCCGGTTCGGTGCTTTGATGTGCAATATGACACTCAAAATCCGACAATTTTGGGTGGGAACACGTTAACCTTATATACTCACCACTCGCGTTCTAACTTATTGAAAATGCAAACGTTCTGGCCTAAAAAACTTTGCCCGCAAACAAAATTTGCTGCTATATTAAATTGATGAGCAAACATTCAGCAAAAACTGACCGGCGGTCGACCAAGACCGTCCGGCGAACCGCAAAAAAGGGCGCTAAAAACGTGCGTATTGCGGCAAAAAAGGCGTCAAAGTCGGCTCGCCATGCAGTTGGCAAGACTACCCGGCCGCCAGCAGTGGTGACTGCTTTGGGCGGCGGTGCGGCGAAGGCGGCAAAAATTATCCGCACGCCCAGCCCGCCTATGCAGCCCGTGGCCGCGCACGAAATAATTCCAATTCGGACGCACAAATATCAGGTCGGTGAAACGGTTTTCTATACCTCGCCGACTTTCGGCCGCGCTGCGGCGACGGGTAGCTATATTGTCGTCAAGCTGCTGCCTTCTGAAGGTGACGACTATCAGTACCGGATCAAGAGTTCCGGTGAGGCCTTCGAGCGCGTCGCTAAGGAAAGTCAGCTCGATCGCGCCTAATGGCGATGCGCTGCTGTCGCGATTTCGCCTCGGCTTTCATTCATGATGCCATGGACCGCGCGGGTATCGCGCCGCAGGAGGCCAGTGCATGCCAATTTACATTACGCAGGGGCGTTATACGCGCGATGCGATCAAAGGGATGATCGTCAAGCCGGAAGACCGTGCCGACGCTGTCGCGCGGCTGCTATCGAAAATAGGGGGCCGCCTGTTGGGCTATTACCTTACGTTCGGCGAGTATGATTTCCTCACCATCGCTGAAGCTCCGAATGATGTTCAGATGGCGGCAGCATTGCTGGCAGCGGGCAGTAGCGGGGGCGTGACCGACTTGCGCACGACAGTCGCGATGACTTCAGTGGAAGCCAAGGGCGCTTTTGCCGCCGCGGGCGATTTAGTACCGAGCTTTAAATCGGCCGGTGGGACATGATGCTGACGGCGGGGAATAAACAGAAGAAATGCGGCGTTAAAGCCAAACTGAACGTCTTCACACGGAGGAAATCCATGCGCACGTTTTTGCGGCTGGCCGCATTGATTATACCGATCTTCCTGTCATGGCCAGCCGCGGCACAAAACTATCCGACCCATCCAGTTAAAATGATCGTTCCGTTCGGTGCGGGCGGACCAGCCGACGTTTATGCCCGGGTGCTTGCTCAGCATCTCTCGGAAGAAACAAAACAGTCCTTTGTGGTCGAGGATCGTCCCGGCGCAGGCTCTATCATCGGCACCGATGCGGTCGCGAAGTCTGCACCCGACGGCTACACACTGCTAGTGATGTCGAATACCCACACCACCAACGAATCGTTGTTGCCCAACAAGCCGTTTCAATTGATGCGTGATTTTGTGCCTGTAGCAACGATCAATTACTCGGATCTCCTTATGGTGGTTCACCCCTCCGTTCCAGCCAAGACGGTGAAGGAGTTTATCGAGTTGGCGAAAAAGGAACCAGGCAAGCTCAACTATGCGTCCTCGGGTCCAGGCACGCCATACCACATGGCCGGAGAATTGTTCAAAGCACTGACCCAGACTGACATTGTCCACGTCCCGCATAAGGCTTCGGGCGATGCGCGCAACAGCGTGATTTCTGGCACGGTGCAAATGATGTTCGACGCCGTAACGACAATGTCCGCGCTTGCGAAGGGCGGGCAAGTGCGCGCGCTCGGGACGACCGGTCTGACACGGTCGGAACTCACGTCCGATTTGCCGACGATCGCCGAAACAGTGCCGGGGTACGAAGCAACGATCTGGCTCGGTGTGATGGCGCCCAAGGGCACGCCAAAAGACGTTATCACTTTCCTCAATTCAAGCATCAACAAGGTGATCAACAAGCCCGAAGTCAAAGCGACCTGGCTCCAGCAGGGCGCGATCCCATTGGTAAAAACGCCCGAGGAATTTGAGCTCTATTTACAGAAGGACATCGAAAAGTGGGCCAATGTGGTAAAGGTCTCGGGAGCCAAGATTCAGTAGTTAGGATCCGATGCCGATCGTCGACAATGCGTCAATAAGTGGATTGTTTTCAACGCCGTTGGTGCTACCGGCTCCCATTGCTGGCGCGCTGGCGGCGTTGTTTTTCGTGATCATTGTGTTGGCAGTCCGGCGCGCGGCCCGCGGTACCGGATATCGGTTGTTGCTTGCGCTTTCAGTGACTGCCATTGGCGCGCTCGCGTTTTTTGGCATCCTCGATCGGCTGGCGACAAGTGAACGGGCCGCAGAGCAACGCGCGCTGTTAGAACGCGGCTTGCAACTCAGCATGACCGCAATTGCGCCAGGTTCGCCGCTTGCCTGTCTCGACAGTGCGGCCGGCGAGCAGGTCGAGAATGCTTGCGAGAGGGCAGTGTTCGCCGATGCCCAAACCACGGCAAGCGCAGTGACTTATGTTGGCGCTCGATTGCTCCTTCTTAGCGACGCCGCGGCGCTGGCGCGGCGCGGCGCTCCTGATGTTCTTGCCGCATTTGTCAGTACGCGGCGGGCTATAGAGCTCGACCGCTACGGCATTGCCGCGCACGTTCTCGCGGTGCGCGACGGCTGTACCGCAGAGCGCTGTGGCGCGTTTGCCATGCTGCAAGACGCTGCGACGCTGAAGGCCAATCTGAAGGTCAGCGCCTTCGACACGTATGTCGCCCGCTATGCAACGGTCTGGGGCCAAGGCGTGCCCATGGCGGAAAAGCAGCCGCAGGCGACACCGGCGCCGGTGGCCAGTGCCTCGGAACCACCGGCAGCTCCTCACCCGGTCGATAGCCGCTACGATTTTCCTTCCGCCGCTTCGATTCCGCCGGTCAGCATAATGAATGCGGAGCCGCCGGCGCCGAAGGAGCAAACCGGTACTGCTGGCCCCGCGGCCGGCGCAACCGGCAATCCACCGGTGCCGCCGAAACGTCCACAGGCCCAAGCGGCGTCTCCACCCGCGCGCTAATATGCGGCCCAACCGACGCGGGCCCGCATGTTTAAATCCGTTCTGATCGCCAATCGCGGCGAGATCGCTTGCCGAATTTCCCGAACCGCGAGGCGGTTGGGTCTGCGCAGCATTGCCATATATTCGGAAGCGGATAGCCACGCTTTGCACACGCGGCTCTGCGACGAGACATACAACATCGGGCCGCCTCCCGTCACGCAAAGCTACCTTGCGATCGAAAAACTGATTGCTGTTGCAAAAACCGCGCGCGCCGAATGTATCCATCCTGGCTACGGCTTTCTTTCGGAGAATGCTGATTTCGCCCAGGCCTGTGCCGATGCCGGCATCGTCTTTGTTGGTCCGCCCCCGCAGGCTATCCGTGCAATGGGCCTTAAAGACCACGCCAAGCAACTGATGGAGAAGGCCGGCGTCCCGGTGGTTCCTGGTTACCACGGGGAAATTCAAGAACCAAAGTTTCTCAAACAGAAGGCCTATGAAATTGGTTATCCGGTGCTGGTCAAAGCGGTGGCCGGCGGCGGTGGAAAAGGCATGCGTCGTGTCGATCGTCACGTCGATTTTGATGAGGCCCTGGCAGCGGCTCAGCGGGAAGCCAAGGCATCTTTCGGCAACGCGCGGGTATTGATCGAGAAATATGTGGCAAAGCCGCGCCACATCGAGTTCCAGATCTTCGCCGACCGGAAGGGAAATACCATCCATCTTGGCGAGCGCGATTGCTCATTGCAGCGGCGGCATCAAAAAGTCATCGAGGAGGCACCCGCGCCCGGCATGAATTCGGATTTGCGCGCAGCAATGGGAGCGGCAGCGGTAATGGCCGCGAAGGCGGTCGGTTACGCAGGCGCGGGCACGGTTGAATTTATCGCCGACGGTGCACGAGGCCTCAAAGCCGGTGGTTTTTGGTTCATAGAAATGAATACGCGTTTGCAGGTCGAACACCCGGTTACGGAAATGATCACTGGACTGGATTTAGTAGAGTGGCAATTGCGTGTTGCTGCCGGCGAAAATTTGCCGCTCGCCCAACACCTGCTAAAACTTGATGGGCATGCTGTGGAAGCCCGGCTTTACGCGGAAGACCCGCAGCACTCGTTTCTGCCGTCGACTGGTCGGCTGCTTGAACTGCAATTTCCCAAAGAGGAGCACGTCCGCATCGATAGCGGCGTGGAGAGAGGCAGTGAAGTCACATCATTTTATGATCCAATGATAGCTAAGGTTATTGCTCATGGAAAAACCCGCGCAGAAGCGCTTGAGCGATTGGGGGATGCACTCGATAGAACCGTGGTGGCCGGCCCGCATAGCAATGCTGCCTTTCTGGCGGCGCTCTGCCGAGCAGCGGCGTTTCGAAAGGGCGAATTTGATACCAATTTCATTGACCGGAATCTTTCGGCTCTGGGCGCGGTTTCTCGGGAACTCGATCTTTCTGCGGTGGCGCTCGGTGCGGAAAATTTGTTGACGCAGGAGCAAACCCGCGTGGCGCTAACGCGGGAGCAAGAGCTAGATGAGCCAGTTTCACCTTGGGAATCCGCAGATGCCTTTCAGATATCGGGCCCGCGGCGGCTGGCGATGCCTGTCCTGGCTGAGGGAAAGCCCGTAGTAGCGGAGGTCTTCTATGGCCCCCAAGGCGCTAGCGTAACGGTCGCTGGCGTAACTGCCGCGCGGGACGCCATGGTGATTGTGGGCGAAGGCGCAGTTTATGTACTGCGCCATAGCCTTCAGACCAAAGTGAGTCTGCGCGATCTCACCCTCGACGAGGCTGGGGATCAGGATAAAAGCGGGCTTGTTCGCGCGCCTATGCATGGCAAGGTACTTGGCCTTTTGGTGCAACAGGGCGCTCGCGTCGCCCGCGGTGAGCGAATTGCCATCATCGAGGCTATGAAAATGGAACATACGCTTGTCGCCCCGATTGATGGCGTTGTCGCCGAAATCTCAGTTTCTTTGGATGCGCAGATAAGCGAAGGCGCCAAAATGATGCAGATTGTGCCAATTCAGGAATCGAACGCCTAGAGTATAGAAATGCCACTTCATCTTATCAAACTTTGCGTCGGCTGCGACTCGGTGGCCGATCTTGAAGACTGGATTAGGCAAAAGCTGAGGCAGAAGACGCGGCGTGGACAAAAGCCCGAACATATTCACACGACCCGCATGGTGCCCAAGCGAGCCGGCGAACTCACGAACGGCGGCTCGCTCTATTGGGTAATCCGTGGTCAGGTTACTTGCCGTGAGCGGATCATCGACGTCCGGCCTTTTGTCGACAAAGATGGTATCGGCCGGTGCCGTCTGGTGCTTGATGGTAAGCTGGTGCTGGTCGAGCCACGGCCGCGCGCGGCCTTTCAGGGTTGGCGTTATCTTGAGGCCAAAGAAGCGCCGCGGGATCTATCGCGCGCCGCGCCGGGCGCGGCCAAGATGCCGGAAGCTATGCGACGGGAGCTCCGGGAACTGGGGCTGCTCTAAACTGCCACATTATCAATCAATCGGGTCTTGCCGAGTTTCGCCGCCACAAGCAGCCGAACCGGGCCGTCGCTAGGCGAGGTGACTGGAGCGAGCGTCAGCGCATGGCGCGCCTCGAGATATTCGAGGGCGAAACCGGCAACATCGATCTCGATTCGCGCGACGTTAAGGACCCGCTCGATCTTTTCTCCACTTTTTATGCGGGCAGCGCAGCCCTCAAGGACGCGATGAAGCATTGGCGCCACAGCGCGCTCAGCCGCCGAGAGGTACACATTGCGCGAGGATAAGGCCAAACCATCCGGTTCGCGCACGGTTGGAGCACCGATGACTTTCACTGGCAGATCGAGATCTTTCGCCAGCTGCGTGACGACACGTAGCTGTTGGTAGTCTTTTTGCCCAAAAAGCGCGATATCGGGCAAAACTTGCGTAAAAAGTTTGACCACCACGGTAGCGACACCGCCGAAGAAATGCGGGCGAAAGTTGTCCTCGAGACCAGCCTTAGCTGGGCCTTCCAGGGCGATGCGGGTCGCAAAGCCGTCGGGATACATGACTTCAACCGGCGGCGCCCAGACGATATCGACTTTCGCTGCACGCAAAGCCTTGATGTCAGCCTGAAAGCTGCGCGGGTAACTGACAAAATCCTCATGCGGCGCAAATTGAGCCGGATTGACGAAAATCGATACTACTACGCGTTTGGAGCGCCGCTGTGCTTCGCGCACGAGCGCCATGTGGCCACGATGCAACGCACCCATGGTCGGCACCAGCGCGATTCGCTCGCCGGCCTCGCGATAGGGTTCCAGTGCGCGGCGAAGCGAGGGAAGGGTGCGGACAACTTTAAGGCCGGTTGCCATAATTTTTTATAGCGGTTGTCGGTTGATTGCGATTTCCGAAATACGGCCTAGCAAGGCAGGAGGATTGTGGCCAAGCAAATTAGAGGTGATGTCGGGATTAACTTGACTAAACCGAGCTAATACTTTGAGAATTGCGCACCAGAGGGGCGGCATGCTGATTCAGCCAATTCAGGAAACTGCTCAGTCCGCGCACGTGGTCGTGCTTGGTAACGAGAAGGGCGGCTCCGGAAAATCCACCACTGCATTACATATCGCAGTTGCGCTTCTCAAAGCCGGACAACGTGTTGCGACGATCGATCTTGACTCGCGCCAGCGGAGTTTCACGCACTATATCGAAAATCGTCGTGCGTGGGCCGCACGTGCACGTGTTTCGCTTGAACTGCCGACTCACTATTGCATCGCGCGTGCCGAAGGCAATTCGCTAGAAGCAAACGAGGCGCAAGAGTTTGCAGAATTTTCGACGGCAATTACCGCGATCGAGCATACTCATGATGTGGTCGTGGTCGATACCCCGGGCACCGACACTTATCTTATGCGGCTCGCGCATTCGATGGCGGACACGCTGGTCACGCCGCTAAATGACAGTTTTTTGGATTTTGATGTGCTCGCCACGCTCGATCCGACAAATTTCAGCGTTACCGGCGAAAGTCATTATGCTGAAATGGTGCGCGAGGCGAGGCGGCAACGGCGCCTGGTCGACGGCCGACGCACCGATTGGATCGTTGTGAGAAATCGTCTTTCCTCGCTCGCGTCGCGCAACAAACGGTTGGTGTCAGAGGGGATCAGCGAACTGTCGAAGCGCATGGGCTTTCGTTGTGTAGAAGGCTTCGCGGAACGCGTGGTTTACCGCGAATTTTTCCCGCGCGGCCTGACAGCTCTCGACGATCTCGATGAGGAAACCCTCGGCACGCGGCCGAACTTGTCGCACATGACCGCGCGGGAAGAAGTGATTGCACTTCTCAATGCGCTTGATCTGCCCTTATCCGAGAATGGCAAACGGCGGGCCGCCGCCCGCGCCGAATGGTTTTCGGTCATGGACCAGCCCCTGCAGGTCCACGATATCATCTCGTAAATCCAGCCGAGCATTCAGCCGGGGCCAATGCGACGTGCCACGCACGGGACGCGTCAGGATTGGCCGCGCGCTCGGCACGGTTTCGGTGTAGAATTGTCGTATGGACAAGGATCGCCCCCGACAAACGCCGGTGCCGGTATCGTCCAAGCCGGAAATTGATGCTTTTATTGAACGGGTGCAGGCACTCGGGCCTTCCACCGCGCAAGGCAAACGCGGCCGGTTGATTTTTGCGTTGGACGCTACGATGAGTCGGCAACCGACGTGGGACACCGCCTGCACGCTGCAGGCGGACATGTTCCGCGAAGCATCAAGCATTGGCGGGCTCGACATTCAGCTTGTCTATTTTCGCGGTCTGAACGAATGCCGTGCTTCCGGTTGGATCGCGGGCAGCGAGCGGCTTGCCGAGCTTATGTCACGTATTGATTGCCGTGGTGGCCAGACACAAATCAGCAAGGTCTTGAGTCATGCGCGCGAGGAACACGCGCAACAGAAAGTCCAGGCCTTGGTTTTCGTTGGTGATGCCATGGAAGAATCAATAGACTATCTATGCAAATTGGCGGGCGAATTAGGATTACTTGGTGTGCCGGTTTTCATGTTCCAGGAGGGTAACGACCCAATAGCGGAAAGCGCCTATCGTGAAATCGCCCGCTTGTCGCGTGGGGCCTATTGCCGCTTCGATATGGGGTCGGCGCACCAACTCGGTGAATTGTTGCGTGCTGTTGCAGCCTACGCGGCGGGCGGCCTTAGGGCGCTCGCGGATTTGTCGGCCAAGCGCTCGTCGGGCGCGCAGAAGCTGTTAGCCCAGTTGAAGTAGTCATGCCGGCGCTGATTTTCGGTGTGCTTGTGCTGGTGCTCCTCCTGTGGGCACTCAATGTCATTTCTAAGGTCGATCCAAAGGTTGCGACACGCATAACAAAAATCGGCGGCGGACTGATCTCGCTTGGCCTCGCCGTTTTTTTGGGGCTGCGCGGAGAAATGGGGATTGCCTTTCCCCTTGGTATTTTTGGGCTTGGACTACTCGGATGGGTGCCGTTTGGACCGGCAGGATTCTCAGCGCGAACCCAGAAAAGCGGCGGGCAGACGTCGCGCGTGCGGTCAGCCTATTTTGAAATGGAGCTCGACCATGACAGTGGCGCTATGCGCGGCCGCATACTTGCCGGACGTCATCAGGGCGCCGAACTCGAGCGCCTCGATGTCAAAACGCTCGCTGCCATGCTCGGCGAAATCGACGAAGAGAGCCGCGCGCTACTTGTGGCTTATCTTGACCGCCGGGATTCCAGTTGGAGTGAGCACGCGCAAGCGGATGCGCACGCGGGACGACGCGCGACGAGTAGCGGAAAAATGTCGGAAGAGGAGGCTTATCAGATCCTTGGCCTGGAGCCCGGCGCGAATGCCGATGACATCAGCCGCGCGCATCGCACGCTGATGAAGAAACTGCATCCCGACCAGGGGGGCTCGACGTATCTCGCGGCCCGCATCAATGAAGCCAAGGAAATCCTTCTTCGCAACCATCGCTGATGTACTCCACAAACGCGATCATCAGCGGCTCCTGTGTATCTTGGCGCATCCCTTTTTTGGTTTTTCAGTTCTTCAGCAGCATGCACGGAATTTCATTGCGCTTAAGATGTTTGCACGCAGCTTCGGCCTGGTCTTTATCCAGTCCGACAAAGCGCGCGCGAAAGAGAATTTTGTCACCCTTTTCGACTCGTTCGGTGAAGGGATCGGCCTTTGCGAGCCAGTCTCTCGCCTTGCTCTGCGCGACTTCCAGCCGTTGCTTGGCCTCTTTTTCATCAGGCAGGGCGCCAACCTGAATAAGCCAACCGCTGCGCGGCTTGGCGGCGGGCTCGACAGCTGCCGCTGGCGGCGGCACGTTAATTTCGGTGGATGCAACTCTCGCCGGTAGCGTGCCAAGCGCACCAGGTTTGGCACTTGGCGACGGGCTAGGCGCAGGCGAAGCAGCCGGAGGCGGAGCAGGTGGCGGAGCAGACGCGGCAGGCGCAGGCAGTTCACTTTTGACAGTGGTAATGGTGGTGATGTTCGCTGGGTTAGCAATCGCAGGGGCCGGTGTGAGTTGTCGATTATCCGACGGCAGTGGCGATAGTGAAACCGCATGCATCATGCCGGAATGCACAGTGACAGTCTTTACTGCAATGGGTTTGATCGGATCGGTGGAGCCCGGCAGGGGCGCATCCGACGCCGCGGGCGGGGCAGATGCAACGCGCACGGGCGCCGAGTCGGTACGGTCGTCATCCTTGCTGTCCTTGCGCACTTGAACAATTTCTGTGCCTTCAACCATCGGCGGGGCGGTTCGTTTGACCGAAGCGATGTTGATATTGTTATCGATCAAGCTGCGCACGCGCGCATCGCGCGCATCCGCCGTGCGCCCGCCGAACACAACTGCGACGAGATGACGATTGGCGCGGCGGACCGAGGTCACAATATTGAAACCGGAATCGCGAATATAGCCGGTCTTGATTCCGTCAACGCCCTCAACAGTGCCAAGCAAATGATTGTGATTGCGGACTGACTTGCCGCGAAAATCAAAAGTCCGGGTGGCGAAATAGGAATAGTAGTTCGGAAAGCGATCCTGGATTGCGCGGCCAAGGATAGCCTGATCGCGCGCGGTCGTGATCTGCTGGTCGTCGGGCAGCCCGGAAGCGTTACGATAGACGGTCTGGGTCATGCCAAGAGCCCGCGCCTTGGCGGTCATCAGTTTAGCGAAAGTCGGCTCGTCACCGCCGAGTGCCTCTGCAACAATGACAGCGACATCATTCGCCGATTTGGTGACGATCGCCCGAATCGCGGTTTCGACGCGGATTGTTTCTCCGGGCTTGAGGCCGAGCTTGGAGGGAGCCTGCGAGGCGGCATGCGCCGATGCCGGCAATTCGGTGGTTAGCTTGATCTTGCCCTGCTCCAGCCGATCGAACAGGAGGTACAACGTCATGATCTTGGCGAGCGAGGCGGGATGACGCAGGCTGTCGGCGTTGGACGCCTGCATGATCGCACCCGAATTGGCATCAACGACAATAGAGGAATAGGAAGGCTGATAGCTCTCGGTGGCTGCAGCGCGCTGGCCGCCCCGCCGGGCATCAGCGTTGGTTGCGAGGGCGGCAGCGGCAGCAAAACCCGCTAGGCCAATGGCGCCCAAGCGGAGACCACGTCGTAGCAGGCCTCCCCCACCGGTCATTCGCTCTCCCGACATCCCCTGCACGAATGGAGGACCCCTAGGCCCCCATCGTGGCCGTTTTGTAGCGTCCCCGCGCCGCGATAAATTACGACGGTAGGAGAACGCGGTTTACAAATAATTAAGGCAATCCCCGGGAATCTAAAGGCTTTTCGCACTGCAATAATTCTGCTTGACTTTATTGTGCAGTGCAGTATAAACGATCTTGTTCCCGGCGAGGCCGGGTTCAAGGTTCAGCACAGTGGCACCGCATTGCGGGCCGGGAAGGGACTAGATGGTCAAGAATTTCGAGGACCTGCAACAGGTCGGGAAAGAAAACGTCGATGTTACGCTGAAGGCTTTGGGCGCTCTGTCCAAGGGCACCCAGGCGATTGCGGTCGAGGTCGCGGATTATTCGAAGAAGGCTTTCGAGGACGGCACTGCTGCGCTCGAGAAGCTATTCGGAGTTAAGTCGCTGGACAAGGCAATCGAGGTCCAGACCGAGTACGCCAAGACTGCCTACGAGGGCTTCGTGGCCAAGGCGTCCAAGATCGGCGAGCTCTATGCTGATCTCGCCAAGGAGACCTACAAGCCGTTCGAAGTCCTGATGGCGAAGACGAAGTAAGTCGCGTCAGTTGTCGGTTGCGTCTGTCGCGTAAGGTTGCGTTGGCAGTTTAAACTGCAAAGCCCGGCTCAATCGGCCGGGCTTTTTCTTTGTCTTTTGCCGTGGTGAGCGGCCCGCGCGCGACCCGTCACCTTTTGCGCTCGTTACTGGGCCACGCGCAACTTGGTGAGTTCGGTCCCGATGGTTTGGAACGTCACTGTTATTTCGTTCGCCGCCGTCAGCAGGTAGAATTTATTCGGGTCGCTGGCGCAACTCTGCAACAGCGAAGAAGTCGGGTCACCACCGGTGTTGACCTGAATCGTGTACACTACGATGCCGCTCTGTTTGATGTTGTCGCATGTGAGTGTCTGGCGATCGTCAATTGAACTTTGGGTGCCGTACCATCGATCCTGCGTGTTCAAACCATCGGTCAAGAGAATGATCACCTGCGTGTACTGATAGGCTGGATCCAACGGCGGCATTGTGAAAGGCCCGCCGCCGACGAGCGATTGCCAACCGACCTGCAAACCGATGGCCTGGTTGGTGTTGCCATTCGCAACCATGTTATTGATCAGCGTGTTCATGGCGCTCCAGTCATAGGTCAGCCCTCGCACTCCTTGTGGGCAGGTGCTGTAATTCTCAGCCGCCCAGAGCGAATTCGGCTTGGTGCTGTCCGGCGCAATGACGACGGTGTCGTAGTTGTACGTGAGATCGGGGCCAGTCGGAGCGCCACGATCCATGACACAGCCATTCCAGGTGTTGTGGTTTTTGGGCGTCCACGTGTCGGGTGTGAAGGTGTAGGCTGTAAAGGTCGCCGGCGTCCAAGCGCCGGGTGTCCAAGTATAGTTGCCGGGAGTCCAGACACCGGCCTGCCATGTACCACCATGGCTCTGACACGAGCTTTGGCTACTCCAGGTCCCCACCGAACATTTATGCGCACTCTGGCAGGTGCTTTGTGTGGTGTATCCAGCAATGCTGCAAGTTCCGCCATTCACGCAGGTGCTTTGAGTCGTATAATTCGAGTTGGTGCAGGTCCCGTGAGACGTGCAATTGCTCTGCGAGGTATATTGGCTAAGGGTGCACGTTCCGCGGCTAACGCACGTGCTCTGCGTGGTGGGGCTACCGACGCTGCAGATCCCATGAGATGTGCAGCTGCTTGAACTCGTATATCCCCCGCCACTGCACGCGCCATGCGTGACACAATTATTCCGGTCACTATTGTAGTTCGCGTTGCTACAGTTGCCATTGAGGGCATCCCACGACGTGTTGTCAGAGAGGGTCGGATCCTGCGCCTGGGTACCCCAATAGATATAGCCCGGATCAGTCCAGCCGTTTCCCGGGGCACCGAAGTTCACGTCTTTGACGAAGGGAATGATCGAAACATAAACGTCGCCTTGCGTGGTCACGGCGTTCTGCAACTGACTGAGAAGGCCGACGGTTGCGGTCTTCAAGGCGCCAATCTTGTTGTAGTCGTTCATCGACCCGGTGTTGTCGAGCACCAGAGCCACGCGCAACCGCGTAATGCCCCATTTGACGGTGGAATGTGCTGACAGTTGGAAGTCATTCGTCATGCCTAGGAACTTCTTGAATTCGGCCGGGAGCGACGCTGTTGCCGTAATAACAATGTTCGAACCGCCTTGGGTGCCGTAGGCCACATCAACGTGGAGATTTGTAGCCTCGGGCTTGTTGAGCAGCGCCTGGAAATACTTGAATGCGTTCGCGCTCAACACATCAGGGGTGTCGGTGGCGGCTTCCTTCGACAGCATCAACGCCGTGGAGTCGAGCGCGGTCTGCATTGCCGCCTTGACGGAATTCGCGCGGCTATAGTCGACCGCGGCTCCGACGAAAGCGATTATTGGCAGCGAGGCGAAGGCAAAGGTGATGGCCACGTTGCCGCCACGCGCGGCCGCAAAGTCCCAAACCTTGCGACAGAATTTGTTCCAAGCGATCATCATGGAGACCCACCGAGAAATGGTTGAATCCGTCTGCCGTGATAGGGCCCGGTGTTAAAAGCCCGGTGTACGGGAAGGCTAGGAATCCGGTAGTGCCGTTAACGTTTCGACGCGCCGTTTTGATGTTGTCTGCGCTTTTTCAAGGACTTCATTGGTAAACGTCTTTTGCTCCGGATGCCGCGAATGCTGCGCATTCTTCTGAGCCGTCGTTAACGCGCGGTTGGTCCGGTGCAACAATCAAGCGCGAAAAAAGCCGCGGCGGGCAGGTGTCCGATCAAGGACATCTACCCGCCGCAGTCAGGATCGTTACATCATCAAACGGAGCTTGGAGAGCGAAGTGCCGATCTGACCGAAGGTCGTGACGATCTGTCCAGCCGTGGTCAGAAGGAAGAACTTGCTCGGATCGGTGGCGCAGTTTTGCAGCAGCGTCGAGGTTGGGTCGCCGCCGGTGTTAACCTGCACGGTATACAAGGTGATGTTCGCGGCCTTGATATTGTCGCAGGTCCTCTGTTGCCGTGCGTCGATCGAGGATGCGGTCGTGTACCAGCGGTCCTCTGTGTTGAGGCCGTCGGTCAACAGGATGATGACCGTCTGATATTGATAGTTGGGATCGATCGCCGGCACGGTGTACGGCGCAGCCGTCAGGGTTTGCCAGCCGAGCTGTAGGCCGATTGCCTGGTTGGTATTGCCATTGGCGGTCATCGCGTTGATTCCGGCGTTCAGCGACGTCCAGTTGTTGCTCAGGCCCATCACTGATGCCGCTGGACAAGACGAGTATTGCTCAGCCGGATACAACGTACTGCCGGTCGTCGGCGCCGTGTTTGTGGTGTCGTAGTTCTGGTCACGGTCGGTGACGCAGCCGTTCCATGTATTGTGATTGGCCGGCGTCCAGACCTTGCTGTGCGACACGCAGGTCGACTTGGTCGTGTATTTCGTGCTGCTGCAGTGTCCGTTGACTTCCTCCCACAAATCCCAGCGTATCCAGCTTTGGTTGTAGTTGGATGGGCCGACGTTCACGTCCTTCACGAACGGGACGATTGAAACATAGACGTCTTCAGGATTGACAGCCGCGCTTTGTAATTGGCTGAGGAGATTGTGCGACGCTGTCTTGAGCGCGCCAATTTTGTTGAAGTCCGCCATCGAGCCGGTGTTGTCGAGCACCAGTGCGACCCGCAGGCGCGTATTACCCCAGGTCGATTCTGTCCTGGCCCCGATATTGATTTCGTTGAGACCTAAGAGGCCGAGAAAATTCACGTTCACGGTGGCCGTGCCCGTCACCGTCAGTTTCGAGCCGCCGTTCGGATCATAGACCGGATGCACGGTGGCGTTGGTGACCTCAGGCCGGTGGAACAAGGAATTGAAGGTCTCGGTGGCATGGCTTTGGAGCGTGCCCTGCTGTGCCTCCTGTGCGGCATCCTTCGAGAGCATCAAAGCTGTCGAGTCGAGGGCGATCTGGAAGGCGGCGCGGGCCGCGTTTGCCCGCGTGTAGTCGATGGCTATGCCGACGGCCACCAGAAGGGGAATGGCAACCACGGCCATCATCGGGGCTACACCGCCCCGGGTGTTGGAGAGAAAACGGGCTAACATGCGGCTTCACCCACTGTTGTGAAAACGACCTATTCCTCAGAGTTCCTCCATATGGGGGTACCCGCCTTGAAAAAGCGTGAGAGGAAGGGCGTGAATTTGGGGGAAACTAGCCTCAATTTGCCCGCAAACACGTTGCGTTCGTTTAAGCAATGGTTATCTGCGATTCTGCCCGTAAAATCGCTGCAGTGTTGCCCTTGTCCCGGAACGGGGCAGATCTAACCGAATTGCCGAGTTGGAATAGTCGCCCCCGGGTCCGTATTATGGTGATGCCGCGTGCCGGCGCGGCAATATCTAGGAATGCAACTCGCTTCGGTCAGATCATGACGCCCGCAGCCAGGACAAAACACCAGATTTCTGTGCGCTTTCCGCGTGAAAGCGTGCCGAGGATGGCTGATGATGATCGTAAGCGTCGTAACGAGGCGGGTGGGCCGGGCACGGCGGTCATTACCAAGACCAAGCCGCAGACCAAGCGGCCAAATATGTACCGCGTCCTGATTCTCAATGACGACTACACACCGATGGAATTCGTAGTGCACGTACTGGAGAGATTCTTCGGCAAGGATCACGAAGCCGCCACAAGAATTATGTTGCATGTGCACCACCACGGGATCGGCGAATGCGGCATCTATACGTACGAGGTGGCAGAGACCAAGGTTACGCAGGTCATGGACTTCGCGCGCAAACATCAGCATCCTTTGCAATGCGTGATGGAAAAGAAATGATTCGAGGCATGCAAGACAGACTGGAAAAAGTGAATGCCGACCTTCTCCCGTAGCCTCGAGCAATCGCTTCACCGCGCGCTTGCGTTAGCCAACGAACGTCACCACGAGTATGCGACGCTCGAGCATCTGCTGCTGGCGCTGATCGACGATCAGGACGCATCTGCGGTCATGCGCGCGTGCAACGTTGATCTCGACAAGCTGCGCCGGAGTCTGACCGCCTATCTTGAATCGGAACTTGAAAATCTGATTACAGATGGTGCGGAAGACTCCAAACCAACCGCCGGCTTCCAGCGCGTGATTCAGCGCGCAGTCATTCATGTTCAATCGTCGGGGCGCGAGGAGGTGACCGGCGCCAATGTGCTGGTCGCAATTTTTGCTGAACGCGAAAGCCACGCCGCCTATTTCCTGCAAGAGCAGGACATGACGCGCTATGACGCGGTCAACTACATTAGCCATGGCATCGCCAAGCGGCCTGGATTGTCGGAATCGCGGCCCGTGCGCGGCGTCGAAGAAGAAGCCGACACCAAAGGCGGGGACGAGCCGAAGAAAAAAGGCGACGCGCTTGAAGCCTATTGCATCAATCTCAACAAGAAGGCCAAGGACGGCAAGATCGATCCTCTGATCGGCCGCGATGCTGAAATCAATCGCACGATCCAGGTGCTCTGCCGGCGGCAGAAAAACAATCCGCTTTTTGTTGGCGATGCCGGCGTCGGCAAGACAGCGATTGCCGAAGGACTGGCCCGGCGGATCGTTCACGGTGAAGTGCCGGATGTGCTCAAGGGCGCGACAGTGTTCGCCCTTGACATGGGGACGCTGCTCGCGGGCACGCGCTATCGCGGCGACTTTGAAGAGCGTCTCAAGCAAGTCATCAAGGAGATTGAGGCCTATCCAGGCGCGATCATGTTCATCGATGAGATTCACACGGTCATCGGCGCCGGTGCGACCTCCGGCGGAGCGATGGATGCGTCCAATCTGCTCAAGCCGGCTCTTGCGTCTGGCACGATCCGCTGTATCGGTTCGACGACGTACAAGGAGTACCGCCAGTATTTTGAGAAGGACCGCGCATTGGTGCGGCGGTTCCAGAAGATCGACGTCAATGAGCCGTCGGTGCCGGATACAATCGAAATCCTGAGGGGTCTCAAACCCTACTTCGAGGAGTATCACAAGCTCAAATACACCAATGAAGCGATCAAGGGGGCGGTCGAGCTGTCATCACGCTACATCCACGACCGCAAGCTGCCGGACAAGGCCATTGATGTGATCGACGAATCGGGCGCGGCGCAGATGCTGCTGCCCGAAAGCCGGCGCAAGAAAACCATCGGCATCAAGGAAATCGAAACGACAGTTGCAACAATGGCGCGGATCCCGCCGAAGACCGTTTCAAAGAATGACGCCGAGGTATTGCAGCATCTCGAGCAGACGTTGAAGACAGTGGTCTATGGGCAGGACAAGGCAATCGAGGCGCTTGCGGCTTCGATCAAGCTCGCGCGCGCCGGGCTGCGCGAGCCGGAAAAGCCGATCGGCTGTTATCTGTTCTCCGGACCGACGGGCGTCGGCAAGACCGAAGTGGCCAAACAGCTCGCGGCTTCACTTGGCGTAGAACTGATCCGCTTCGATATGTCGGAGTACATGGAACGGCATACCGTATCGCGCCTGATCGGTGCGCCTCCCGGCTATGTCGGCTTCGATCAGGGCGGATTGCTTACCGACGGCGTTGACCAGCATCCGCACTGCGTGCTGCTGCTTGACGAAATCGAGAAGGCGCATCCGGACCTGTTCAATGTTCTTTTGCAGATCATGGATCATGGCAAGCTCACAGATCACAACGGAAAACAGGTCGATTTCCGCAATGTCATCCTGATCATGACAACGAATGCGGGCGCATCCGATCTCGCCAAGCACGCTTATGGCTTCACCCGCTCAAAGCGCGAGGGCGACGACCAAGAGGCGATTAACAAGATGTTTGCGCCCGAATTCCGCAATCGTCTCGACGCCACCATTACCTTCGCCCATCTGTCACAGGAAATCATTGCCAAGGTGGTCGAGAAGTTCGTGCTCCAGCTGGAGGCTCAGCTCGGTGACCGCAATGTCACCATTGAGCTGTCGGAAGAAGCGAGCCGGTGGTTGATCGCCAATGGCTATGACGAGCTTATGGGCGCGCGTCCGATGGCACGCGTGATCCAGGAGCACATCAAGAAGCCCCTCGCCGAGGAAGTCTTGTTTGGCCACCTGAAGGCTGGCGGACACGTACGGGTGATTGTCGACAAGGACGAGCAGGGCCGCGACAAGCTCGGATTCCAGTTCCTTGAAGGGCCGGTGACGCCCAAGCCGGAAAAACTGCCGGCGCGGCCAAAAGCCAAACGACGGCCGCCGCGGCCGAAAGCGAAACGCGGCTCGGTGCCGAAGGTGCCCTTGGCGAAGGTGTAAGAGGCGCGAATAATTCGCGGAGGCCGGGTCTTTCTGCCCGGCCTTTGCATTTTCGCAGGTGCCGCATGCGCTCCCGGTGTTGCGGGCGTAACGGCGCTGTGAGACAGATGCGACGGGCCATGCCAGCATCTGCGATATTCCCTTCCGCGACGGCTGCCTTCCTCGGCGGGGTGAAATCGGCACTGACCTCGGCATTTTTTTTGGTCCTCGCCGGCACCTACATTGGTATGGGCGCGCTTGCGCATGGTTTCGGCTTGGAATCGTGGTGGCTCGCCCTGTCGACCGTGCTCGTCTGGGCAGCACCGGCGCAGGTGATTCTGATTTCCTCGCTTGGCGCCGGCGCGCCGCTGATCGAAGTGGCAATCGCAGTCAGTTTGAGTGCGGTCCGGCTTTTTCCGATGGTGGTCGCGCTGCTGCCGCTCCTGCGCGCGGACGGCACCAGGCTGCGTGATCTCTTGCTGCCAACGCATTTCACTTCGGTCAGCATGTGGGTGGAATCATTGCGGTTGTTGCCCGGCACTCCTCGTGAGCAGCGCATCGCGTTCTCTAACGGATTGTCAGTCGGTTACATGGGCACGGCCGTGAGCTTCGGCTTCGTCGGACACTATCTGGCGGCGGAATTGCCGTCGCTACTTGCCGGGGCGCTCCTGTTTCTCACACCAATGTCGTTCCTGATGTCGACCGCGCGCAATGCAAAGGCGATGATGGATCGACTTGCCCTGGTGTTGGGGCTCGTTCTTGGGACAGGTTTGGCGGCCGCCAATGTCCAACTCGACCTGATGTGGACCGGAATCGGCGGCGGCACGCTCGCATATTTTGTTCACCGGCTGCGCGAGGCGACCGCATGAACGCCATTTGGACCGAGATTTCACCATACGTGGCGCTGATCCTGGTCGGGTATCTTCCGAACGAGATGTGGCGTGCGCTCGGCTTGGTGCTGGCACGCGGGCTCAATGAAGATTCTCAAATTGTTGTTTGGTCGCGCGCGGTGGCCACTGCGATTCTTGCCGGTGTTATCGCCAAGCTGATTGTGTTTTCAGGCGGCGCACTCGGCAACATACCGCTCGGCATACGTATCAGCGCGACCCTGTGCGGGTTCCTCGCCTTTCTTGCGGTCAAGCGCTCAGTTTTTGCCGGTGTGCTGGCCGGAGAGGGCGCGTTGCTGCTGGGTGGGTGGCTTGCCGGCCACTAACCGGCGGCAATAGCCTCGGCAAGTTTCTTCGCGTGCTCGGCCAGCACGTCCGGTTTTTCCTTTTCGCTTGCCGGCGGCTTCATGGATACTCCGGTCTTGCGCGGAATGACGTGGACGTGCAGGTGGAAGACCACCTGACCTCCGGCCCCCTCGTTAAACTGCTGGATGGTAATACCGTCAGCTGAAAATGCCTTCATTGCTCCTTTTGCGACTTTTTGAGCAATTGCCATGACGTGTGCGAGATCTTCAGTGCTGATATCGAGAATATTGCGGGCTGCGGCCTTCGGCAGCACCAAGGTATGGCCGACCATGCGCGGCATGATGTCGAGAAAAGCGAGGGTCTTCTCGTCCTCGTAGACCTTATAGCAAGGTAACTCGCCGCGCAGGATCTTGGCGAAAATATTGTTCGGGTCGTAATTCGGCATTGGCTCCCCCGGTTATTCCGGTTCAACCAAATCCTTACGGAATGGCGCTGCCGCCGCAAGCTCTTCGGCTGCCGCCTGTATATAAAGACGTTCGCGCGACAGATAATCGGCGACTGCCCGACGCAAGGCAGCGTTAGCGATGAAATGGGCCGAATAGGTGACGTGCGGAAGATAACCGCGCGCAAGTTTGTGTTCGCCTTGTACCCCTGCCTCGACCCGTTTGAGTCCGTTCTCAATGGCGTAGGCAATCGCCTGATAGTAACACAGCTCGAAATGCAGAAACGGGTGATGTTCGATTGCGCCCCAGTTACGCCCGTAGAGAGTGTCCGCTCCGATGAAATTGATGGCACCAGCGATCCAGCGGCCGGCACGACGCGCCATCACGAGTAGGGTGCGCTCACGCATTTTTTCACCGACCAACGAGAAGAACTGGCGCGTGAGATAAGGACGGCCCCATTTACGCGAGCCGGTTTCCATGTAGAAGGCAAAAAAGGCATCCCAGACGGATTCGTTAAGGTCACTGCCGGTGAGCCAGCACACCTCTATGTCGGTACCCAGTGCCTCTTTGCGTTCACGACGGATCGCCTTGCGCTTGCGGGATGCGAGGCAGGTGAGAAAATCGTCGAAATTCCGGTAACCGGAATTTCGCCAATGGAATTGCCGGTCCGTGCGGAGCAGGAAACCTTGCTCGCCGAGCGTCTGCCATTCGGGCTTGGTCAGGAACGTTACGTGCGCCGATGAAAGATCATTTGTGGTGGTAATTTCGATCAAGGCATCTGCGAGTCTCTCACGCACCGCGATTGTGTGCGGGCCCTGCCGGACGAGCAGACGCGGACCGGTCACCGGCGTAAACGGCACCGCGACCTGGAGTTTGGGATAGTAGTTGCCACCCGCCCGCTCGAAGGCTTCAGCCCAACCATGGTCAAAGACATATTCGCCGCGGGAATGGGTTTTCACGTAGCAGGGCGCTGCGCCGAGGAGGTAGCCGCCCGGGCCCTCCACCAACAGATGGCGCGGCTGCCATCCCGTTCGGCCCCCGACCGAGCCGGACTCTTCGAGGGCCGATAGAAATTCATGAGATATGAAGGGGTTGGACGGTATTCCTCGTGTCGACAATTTCGGGGAAGAGTTATCCTCAGATGTTAGTTCAAGTCCGTGCTCTACCGGTGAGTTGGCGCACGCATTCCAGGCAGCGGGCGAGACCTCGGCGAGCGATTGCGCGATGCGAATTTGAAACGCAGGGCTGGTCATTGCCGTCAAAATAGCTCCAACCCGATTTTATGATGGATATCGCTTATTTCCATTGGCGTTTTGGACGACTCAAGGCCGCCAACCCTCGAAAATGATCTGATCCGCCCAGCGTGCGGCAGTCCTTCGGTCTGCTTCGCTGCGCACGGTCCAGGTCAACAAAGGCAGGCCGAACAGGTTGCGCATGAGCAGCGGTGGTGCGGCGGGTAGATCTTTCACATAATAGGCAGTGAATTGCGGCCGGCTTCTCGGTACATGAAGCAGCCACGCCATACTCCGTTTCAGCGGGCGGGGCAGCCCATCCCATTCAGCATCGGAATAGGAACGCTCGGCAGTGATGCCGCGCGTAAGGGAGGGGCCCCAATGGCGAACCGCTTCGATCAGGCCTGGATCGAACGACATAACGGCGACCGGTCCTGAATACCCGGAAAGCACGTCAACGGTGCGCCTTGACAGGCGAAGATCGCCATCGAAGCGGCTTTTGAGTTCCAGGAGTAACGTCGCGCGGCCAGCAACAAGGTCGCACAGTTCCGCAAGGGTTAAAATGCGGTCAGTACTATTCTTAAAGCGAACGGCCTTGATTTCGGCAGCATTCATCTCGGCAAGGCGGCGGTTTCCTTCTGTCAGGCGGCCAAGCGAATCGTCATGGTGAACCATGGCTTCGCCGTCAGCACTTATTTGCAGATCGGTTTCTATGCCGTACCCGCCACCAATTGCTGCGGAAAAAGCTGACGTCGTGTTCTCGATTACCCCGACCGACGCATCGTGAAGCCCGCGGTGGGCGATCGGATACGCGGTGAGCCAGGCGAGTGCAAACATTGAAAGTCAGGAAATCTCAAAAAGGCCTTCGACTTCAACCGCGGCATCGGCCGGCAGTGCGGCAACGCCGACGGTGCTGCGGGCGTGGCGGCCCTTGTCGCCGAAAGCATCCACCATAAGGTCGGATGCCCCATTCATGACCTTCGGGCCATCGGCGAAGCCGGGGGCCGAATTTATAAATCCGCCCAGCCTCACGACGCGTACCACTTTATCGAGGTCGCCCAGTGCCGCCTTCAGTTGCGCGAGTAAGTTGATGGCGCATGCACGTGCGGCCCTTTGCCCGTCCTCAATCGAGACAGCGCCGCCAAGCTGGCCTTTTGCGACCAATTTGCCATCGGGGCCGAAACAAATCTGACCGGAAACCACCAGCATGCTGCTGCTACGCACGAAAGGCACATAATTGGCGATCGGGCTTGCCGGTGTGGGGAGTGTAACGCCCAGGCTAGCGAGCTTTTTTTCGACGGTTCCTGCCATGCTGTCCTCCACGGTACTTAAGGAACTGCTTTGATCCTTGGCCGATCGGATGCAGCCGCGCAAGCAGGGTCTCAATCCTGATTGCCGGAATGAGCTGCGGCCTCTATCCTGTCTGGATCTTGCATCTTTCTACTGCCGTGCGCGGCCTTCGCGCATGCAGCGACAGGACTCGATCGATGGACATCATTGCCGACGCTAGACGGTGGGTTTTTCCCATCTTGGCCTTTGGTATCGCTTGCACGGCTGGCCACCCGGCGGCGGCCGCACCGCCAATGGGCAAAGTCCTGCTTGCCCCCCATCGAGCGATCTATGATCTCAAACTTTCGAAATCACGCGGCACACGCGGCATTGAGACTGTGCGAGGACGCATTCTGTACGATTTCTCCGGCAACGCGTGCGAAGGCTATGAGCTGAAATTCCGCCAGGTATCTGAACTCGATTCTGGCGAAGGCCGGCCAGCCCTCAGCGATATGCGCTCCACGACCTGGGAAGACGGCGAGGCGATGAATTTCCGCTTCAATTCGGAAAATCTGTTCAACGAAGAGCGGACGGACGTTGTCGACGGCCACGCTGAGCGCAATGCGAAGACAATCGCCGTCAGCCTGAGCAAGCCGAAATCGAAGGAACTAACCATGCCCGTCGGCGCGGTATTCCCGACGGAACATATGCGACGCATCATCGTCGCCGCGCAGGAGGGGAAATCCGTGCTGGAGTTTCCCGTTTATGACGGCGCGGAAACCGGCGAAAAACTTTACAATACGCTGACCGTTATTGGTCAACCGATTCCGCCGGGCGAAAAAAAGCCAAACGACGCGGCTTCAAAAATCCCAGAACTGGCCTCGCTCATGCGATGGCCTGTGACCATCAGTTATTTCGACAAGGGGGACAGGTCCGAGCAGAGCGGCGAGCAAACCCCGGTTTATTCAATCGGCTTTGAACTCTACGAGAATGGCATCTCGCGTGCGCTCATCCTCGACTACCCCGATTTCACCATCAGCGGCGAGATGACCTCGCTCGAGCTGAAGAAACCGAAGCCGTGTCCCTAGGCTCGAGCTGATCTTCTTCGAGCGCGAGGCCTTTCACCACGGCGTTGCGCCCGAACTTTGAGCGCAATTTGTCCATCGCATGTTCGGCTTCTGCCATGCGGTGGTCGATAAGGTCGGCGAAATCATCGCCATCGGCGCTTTTCAGATTGCTGACGCCTATTCCGATCAGGCGGAACCGCGTGCTTCCAACCTCATGCGAGAGCAGGTCGCGGCCGGCGGCAAAGATATGGGCGGCAAGCTGAGTAGGGTTTCCGAGCGCGCGTGCACGGGTGCGCGTCCGGAAATCGGCGCTCTTGAGCTTGAGCGTTACAGTTGACCCCGCGAGGGCATTCGCCTTGAGCCGCGCCGACACGCGCTCCGTCAGATCCCACAAATGCTGCTCGAGGATGCGAAACTCACTGATGTCTCGCTCGAAAGTCGTTTCGGCGGATACACTCTTCGTCTCTCGCTCGGGATTGACCGTGCGGGTATCGATCCCGCGTGCAAGACGCCAGAGCCGGGAGCCGTCCTCGCCATAGCGACGAATGAGGTCGCGTTCTTCGGCACGCTGTAAATCGGCAATCGTGCGAAAACCGTCATTGGCGAGCTTGGCAGCGCTTACGGCGCCGACGCCGTAAATGAAACTGACGGGCTTCGCCGCCAAAAACGCCGGAGATTCAGCCTGTCCGAGCACAGCAAAGCCACGCGGCTTGTCGAGGTCCGAAGCAATTTTTGCGAGAAACTTGTTAACCGACAGACCTATCGAAACGGTAATGCCCAAATCGCGCTCAACCTGCCCGGCAAATCGCGCCAAAACTTTGGCCGCACTAAAGCCGTGCAAACGTTCCGTCCCCGTGAGATCAAGAAACGCCTCGTCGATTGACAGCGGTTCGACCAGCGGCGTGAGCGCGAGCATCGCTTTGCGGACTTCGCGGCCAACCTGAACATATTTTGCCATGTTCGGTTTGATCACCACAGCATCGGGGCAACGCCGTTTGGCCTCGAACATCGGCATGGCTGAATGGATGCCGTAGGTGCGGGCAACGTAGCAAGCGGCAGCGACGACACCACGCTTGCCGCCGCCGACAATCACCGGCTTGTCCGCAAGCGAACGGTCGTCGCGTTTTTCTATGGTTGCGTAGAAAGCGTCACAATCGACGTGGGCGATGGAAAGCGTATTTAACTCAGGGTGACGGGCCAATCGCGGGGAACCGCAAGCGGGACAGCGCGCGGCGATCTCCTCCATGTCGGCGAGACAATCTCGACAGAAGCTCATGGTACCTCCCGTTCCCAGGTATTGCCGGCTAGCACAGTGCGCCCTCGATCAATGTCCGCGGGATCAAGACCCGTTTCACTGGCGAATGCGGTGATGAGCCTGTCGTCGGAGGCCACGTAGTCAAGAACACCGGCCAAAAAACCCGGTTCACGCGCGGCGGCGCGAATCTCCGCTGGGCCAATGCCGGTTACGGCGAGAAAGCGGCCCAGCCGCTCACCGTCACCGGCGATGAACGTAAGCGCCTGAATCGCAAGCCCTTCTGCCTGCTCCTGCGTCAGCCGGGGAGGCCGCTTCATAAGGTAAATTTGCCTTTCCGTAAGAAATCGGCACTACCGTGCCGATCATGCCCGAGCGCGCACGGCCTGGCGACGGCGCAAGCGCGCGTTGTGCGTATCGGGGACAAAAGGGCGGGAAAGGAATGCCAAAGACCGTCCTGATCGTGGAGGACAACGAGCTGAACATGAAGCTCTTCCACGACCTGCTGGAAGCTCATGGTTACCAGACCGTCGGCACGCGTAACGGCATCGAGGCGCTCGATCTCGCCCGCAAACACCGGCCAGATCTTATCTTGATGGATATCCAGTTGCCGGAAGTTTCCGGGCTCGAGGTGACGAAATGGCTCAAGGACGACCCTGAGCTCAAATCCATCCCGGTGGTGGCGGTCACCGCTTTCGCCATGAAGGGCGATGAAGAGCGCATCCGCGAAGGCGGATGCGAAGCTTATCTGTCCAAGCCGATCTCGGTGGGAAAATTCATCGAGACGATCCGCCATTTCCTCGGCCCAGCGTGACGGTGCGTCGATGACAGCCCGCATTCTCGTCGTCGATGACGATGCCGCCAATGTGAAGCTGCTCGAAGCGCGGCTGTCGGCGGAATATTTCGACGTGGTGACGGCTTACAACGGGGCTGACGCGCTCACGCTGTGCGAGCGCGCCGAATGCGACATCGTGCTGCTCGACATCATGATGCCTGAACTGGACGGATTCGAAGCCTGTCGCAAGCTCAAATCAAATCCGCTCACCCATCACATTCCGGTCGTGATGGTGACCGCGCTCGACCAGCCCGCCGACCGCGTGCGCGGGCTAGAGGCGGGTGCTGATGACTTTCTGACCAAGCCGGTGAACGAGGTCGCGCTGATTTCGCGCGTTCGCTCGCTGGCCCGGCTGAAAATGGTGACCGATGAGTTACGCATGCGGGCCATGACCTCGAAGGAGATCGGCATCCAGAGTCCGGAACGCGAAGCAGTGATGGAAACCGGCCGCAATGGCCGAATACTCGTCGTCGATGACCGCGCGAACTCTTACGAGCGAATTGTTTCGATGCTGTCAGGGGAGCATACGGTCGAACTCGAAACGAATCCGAACGAAGCGGTGTTCCGGGCTGCCGAAGGCAACTACGACCTGGCAATCGTCTCACTGAGCTTCCAGGATTTCGACGGTTTGCGCCTGTGCAGCCAGATTCGTTCGCTGGAGCGAACACGCAATTTACCGGTCCTCGCGATCGCTGAGACTGACAATAACGTGCGACTTGCGCGCGGGCTGGAGATCGGCGTGAACGACTATCTGGTGCGGCCGATCGACAAGAACGAGATGCTCGCGCGGGTGCGCACACAAATCAAAAAGAAGCGCTATACCGAGCGGTTGCGCGACAACTTGCAGATGTCAATCGAATTGGCAATCACCGACGGCCTCACCGGCTTGTTCAACCGTCGCTACATGGAGACGCACTTGAGCACGCTCGTGGAGCAGTCGGCTGCCCGCAATAAGCCGATTACAGTGCTTGTCATCGATATCGATTACTTTAAATCGGTCAATGACACGCACGGCCACGACGCCGGGGACGACGTATTGCGAGAATTTGCGCTGCGCATCCGCAAGGCCATCCGCAATATCGATCTCGCCTGTCGGTATGGCGGGGAAGAATTTGTTATTGTGATGCCCGAAACCGATATGGCGGTTGCCACCATGGTGGCGGAACGATTGCGCAGACGCATCGCCAGCGAGCCTTTCTCGATCCAGCAGGGCGCGCGTTACCTCGAGGTAACAATTTCAATCGGCATCGCTGCGCTCTCGGGCGTAGAAGACAGCGCTGCCGCCATTCTCAAGCGCGCCGATCAGGCGCTCTATCGCGCCAAGCGCGACGGGCGCAATCGGGTGGTCCCGGACGCCGCCTGAGCCGGGCGGATTCGCAATTCCGCGCAACCGCGCGCGGGGGGCTTGCGCAAATAGCCACGACATTCCAGTGCGTTACCAAGCCGTTTGGTGGACGAGACGGCGTGGTCTAACCTTATGCAGATGGCGTTGCGAGTCTCGCGTGAGATGCGACTGCAATGCCCTGCGGAATGCTCAGGTCCGCCGCATCTCCTGGGTCCCGTGGGGTTCGGCCGGTCCGGGAGCGGTGCGAGTGGCCTCCTCATGCCGCCGCTTTCGGCCGGCCACCATTTCACCGCTCACGTACGATCACGGCCGGATGATAGTCCAGCCCTTTTCGCCGAGTTCGATCAGCGTAACCACGCCGGCTTTGACACGCTCGGCGTTTTCGACCAGTGGCGGTTCCTTGCCTTCGGCCCGTGTCATCGCCTCGAGCGTGTTCTCGCAGGCCATGAATGACACGTTCGGCATGCCTTGCTTGAACGATTTCAACCGCGGCTTTACCGGCGAAGTATCTTCGCGCAGCATGTGCAGGCCGGCATTGAAAGCGACGATCTGGATGTCGATTTCTTCGGCTTTATCCGAATAATACTTCGACACGTTAGCCGCGACGTTGAGCACGGCATTCATCTTGGCTTCATCGTTGTCGCTGATCTGGAGCGCGAGTTTGTGCTTCTCAGCGGCCGCCGCTTGCGCGAAGGCAAGGGGCGCCAGCAGCAGTGCAATGAAAAGCGTGCGAAACATCATACGCTCGCAATCACTTGATCTTGTATTCGGTGTACTCAACGTGCTTCTTCGCGATTGGATCGTACTTTTTTTTCTTCAACTTGTCGGTCTGCGTGCGCGAGTTTTTCCGCGTCACGTAGTAGTGACCGGTGCCGGCGCTGGAAACCAGCTTGATCTTGAGACTGATGGCTTTGGCCATGGAAATTTCCCTTAAACGCTAACTTTGCGGGGCGATGGGGGCCCTTTGGCGCGGAAACTAGCGCCGGAGCGGCAAATGTCAAGAAAAGCGCCGGTTTGCACGTTTACAGCAATTCCCGGAAGAACTGCCGCTCGATCATGAAATAAAACGGAACTGGCAGGTCGTGGCCCATACCGGCTTCCACGCGCGCCAGCAGCTCTTCAAGAACAATTCCGGTAATCGTTGGCATGTCCAGATGAGTTGCATCTTCAATGGGGACCCAAGTGAGTTCAACCAGTTCGGAATCCGGGCTGACCACGCCTGCAATCGTGTGGGCGATAGCCGACGCATCGGCCGTCAGAAAGCGCGTGTCAAAACGGCGCGGCCGCCGCGGCGGCGTTATGGCGCGGGCAATGAAATGAATCTGACCGAGGTCCGGATGCACACGCGCCTTGGCAAATTCGGCCCAGATTTCGCCTGGTATCGCCGGTGGCCGGTCGCGTTTGACCCCGAGCAAAAGGCCAGTCTCCTCGGCGGTCTCGCGTAACGCCGCAAGCGCGAACGCCCGGGCGAATTCAGCGCTCGGGTTTGCCACGCGCTCCATCAATTTATTCCGGGCGTCCGGGTGTAATTCGTTCATCGCCGGCATAAGTCGGTCGAGCGGCTCGATGCGGCCTCCGGGAAAGACGAACTTACCTGGCATGAATTTATGGTTGGCGTGACGGCGGCCGAGCAGGACCTTCGGCTTGCTGGCGGACCGGTCGATCAACATCAGCGTCGCGGCATCGCGCGGCTCACTGTCGGGGAACGACTGGTCTCGTTCCGCCTTGGTCATTCGCTCGGCCCAAAGCTTTCCGAGATCCTTTGTCATCGCCCTTTCCGCTGATTGCGGCGATAACGGTTCCGCGGGTGGCGCTCGCGTGCCCGCGTTTCATGAGTACGGCGCATCGGCCGGCCTGGACGTCCCTCCGACAAGAGCTCGAAACGCAGCGCGCCGGCAACCGGCGCCGCTTCCACCAGCTTCACCGTCACCGGGTCGCCAAGGCGGTAGCTCTCGCCAGAGCGTGAGCCGACCATGGCGTGGCCTTTCTCGTCATAGCGAAAATATTCGTCGCCGATCGTACGCGCCGGCACGAAACCGTCGGCGCCGGTTCCGCGCAACTTCACGAACAGACCTGCGCGGGTCACGCCTGAAATGCGGCCGTCGAAGCTTGCGCCAACCCGATCAGCGAGAAAATGGGCTATGAGCCGGTCGCTGGTTTCGCGTTCAGCCACCATCGCACGGCGCTCTGTCGCGGAAATCTGAGCGCTGATTTCCGCCAACGATTTTTGATCGGTGTTTTCGGAAAGGCCGTCGTGCCCGAGCTTCATCGCGCGGATCAGCCCCCGGTGGACAATGAGATCTGCGTAGCGGCGGATCGGAGAGGTGAAGTGCGCGTAGCGGCGAAGATTGAGGCCGAAGTGGCCGTAATTCTCCGCTGCATATTCAGCCTGTGCCTGCGTGCGCAGAACGATCTCGTTGACGAGCTGTTCAGTGTCGCGTCCCTTAACGCGTGCGAGTATGTGGTTGAATGCTTCAGGCTTGAGTATGCCGCCCTTGGCGAATGGAATGTCGAGGCTGGCAAGAAATTCGCGCAACGCCTGCACCTTCTCCATCACCGGCTCGTCGTGCACACGATAGATGAGAGGACACCGTGCGCGTTCGAGTGTCTCGGCGGCTGCGACATTGGCCAGGATCATGAACTCTTCGATCAGCCGGTGCGCCTCCAGGCGCTCAGGCGTAATCACGCGGTCAACAGTGCCATCGCCTTTGAGCAAAATCTTGCGCTCGGGCAGATCGAGATCGAGCGGTTGCCGTTCTGCGCGCGCACGGGTCGTTGCCTCGTAGGCGGCGTAGAGCGGTGCGAGTACCGGCTCGACCAGCACCTCGGTATCTTCGTCGGCGCGCCCGCCAATCGCGAGTTGGGCTTGCTGATAGGAGAGCTTTGCGGCCGACCGCATCATGATGCGATGGAATGTGTGAGACCGCTTGCGGCCATCCGGACCGATCACCATGCGGACGGCCAGCGCCGCACGGTCCTCATGTGGACGCAGTGAGCACAAATCGTTCGAGATGCGTTCAGGCAACATTGGAACGACGCGATCCGGGAAGTAAACCGAGTTGCCGCGCACGAGCGCCTCGCGGTCGAGCGCCGAACCTGGTTTGACGTAGTGGGCGACATCGGCGATCGCGACGTTAACAATGAAACCACCTCGATTATTCGCGGCGCTATCCGGCTCCGCAAAGACCGCATCATCGTGATCCTTGGCGTCCGGTGGGTCGATCGTGACAAAGGCCACGTTTCGCCAGTCTTCGCGTCCTTGGAGCGACGCGGGTCTGGCGGCATCAGCCTCATGCTGCGTCTCGCGGCGGAACACCGAGGGAATGCCGTGCGCATGGATGGCGATCAGGCTCACAGCCCGTTCACTCTTGAGCGAGCCGAGCCGCTCGACGACCCGGCCGGTCGGCAGGCCGAGCCGTGGTGCGCGCGATGCTTCGACGGCAATCAAGTCACCATCCTCAGCGCCGCCGGTCGCGCCGGCCGGGATGGCGAGTTCCTTGCCGAGCATTTTCTTGTCGACCGGTTCGAGCCGTCCGCCGGCATGCGCTATCTTGCGGAATATTCCCAGCACGCGGTGCTTGGGATGATCGATAATCTTGATGACGCGTCCGCGGTAGCGGATGTCATCGTCAGGCTCGATTTCATCGACCCGCAACAAGACGCGGTCACCGACACCGGCCGCTTCTCCGGGTCGTGTCTTGCGCGGCATATGGATGCAAATTTTCGGCGCGGCGCCATGAGCTTCTTCATCCCACTCATCGGGTGTTGCAATGAGGTCGCCGTCGCTGTCGCGCGCGGTGACATCGGCGAGCACGGTTGAGGGCAAGGCGCCGGGATGGTGCAGTTTCTTGCGCCGCCTTTCGATCGAGCCTTCGTCGGCGAGTTCGCGCAGCAAGCGCTTGAGATCCGCGCGCAGCGCGTTTTTCAAAGCGAATGCGCGAGCGATTTCGCGGGTGCCGACTTTGCCGCGTTTGTTGCCGATAAAGGCGAGAATGTCAGCCTTGGAGGGAAGGGAGGGAGTCTTTCTGGATTGTTTGTTCAAAATATAAAGTCCTGCGCCAAAACGGCGCGATTTAAATTGAATGTAGTGATCACGGCCAGTATTCGCCAGCTACTCGGCGGCCCTGGACTTGCGCTGAGATTTTGGTTTCGCCGCGACCGCTTTTTTGGGGTTGGCGGCGCCTTTTGCGGCAGCTTTGCCGGAAGCCCGCTTGCGACCGGCAGCACGTCGCGCTTTCGGCGCATTGCCCACTTTGGCCGCCCGAGCTTCCAGGAGGCCCACCGCTTCTTCGAGCGTAATGGTGTCCGGCGTCTTGTCGGCGGGCAGCGTCGCATTGATGCCCGCATGACTCACGTAGGGGCCATAGCGGCCGTTCTTGACCACGATCGGCCCGCCCTTGTCGGGATGTTCACCCAGTACCCTGCCGGGATCGGCGCCGAAACGACGGCCACGTCGTGGATTGGCCTTCTTTTCGGCGATGAGCGAAACCGCGCGATTAAGTCCGACCGTGAGCACGTCTTCACTGGCGTCGAGATTTGCGTAGATCTTGCCGTGCTTCACGTACGGGCCAAAGCGCCCAACGCCGGCGATGATCGGCTCGCCGTCCTCCGGATGCATACCGACTTCGCGCGGCAATGCCAGCAAGGCGAGCGCCTTCTCGAGATCGATATCTTCGGGTGAGAGGCCCTTCGGCAAGCCGGCACGCTTGGGTTTTTCGGCGTCCTTTTCTTTCGATTGCTCACCGAGCTGCAAATAGGGACCGAAGCGGCCGGACCGCAGCGAAACCTCAAGACCGGTTCCAGGATCCTCACCCAGCACTTTGGTTCCGTTGACCCCACCGTTTGCGCCGGGCGTCATCTGCCGGGTGAAAGTACAGTCGGGATAATTCGAGCAGCCGATGAAGGCGCCGAAGCGGCCAAGCTTGAGCGACAGCCGGCCGGTTTCGCAGCTCGGGCATTTACGCGGGTCGCCGCCTTCCGGACCGGGCGGGAATATATGCGGGGCCAATAGATCGTTGAGCGCATCAAGCACATGGGTGACGCGCAGTTCCTTGATCTCGTTGACCGCGCCGATGAAATCGATCCAGAAGTCCTGCAAGACCTGCTTCCAGTCGGTTTCATTGTTTGCGATTTTGTCGAGCTGCTCCTCAAGTGAAGCGGTGAAATCGTATTCGACATAACGCTGGAAGAAGCTTTCCAGAAAACCGACGACGACCCGGCCCTTGTCCTCAGGGATCAGACGTTTCTTGTCGATACGCACATATCCGCGGTCCTGAAGGACCTGCAAGATCGAGGCGTAGGTTGATGGCCGGCCAATACCGAGCTCTTCCATGCGTTTGACCAGAGCAGCTTCTGAATAGCGCGGCGGCGGTTCGGTAAAATGCTGCGAAGAGTTGATTGCCTGCTTTTGCAGCAGTTCGCCTTGGCTCATTGCCGGCAGCCGGCGGGATTCTTCGTCCTCGTCGGCTTCATCATGCCCTTCCTGATAGAGCGTGAGAAAGCCGTCAAATTTGACCACCTGGCCGGTGGCACGCAATTCGAGAGTACGCGGGCCAACCTTGGCCTCAATGTCGACGGTGGTGCGCTCGAGTTCGGCAGACTGCATCTGGCTTGCAACAGCGCGATTCCAGATCAATTCGTAGAGCCGGGCCTGATCGCGATCGACGAATTTGGCGACGTCCTTCGGCGAACGATTTGAATCGGTCGGGCGCACAGCTTCGTGTGCCTCCTGCGCGGTCTTGGATTTTTGCTGGTAGGTACGCGGCGCCTCTGGCACGTAGTTCGCGCCATATTCCTTACTGATCATATTGCGGATCGCGGCGATCGCCTCAGGTGTGACCTCAATACCATCGGTGCGCATATAGGTAATGAGACCGACAGTCTCGCCCTCGATATCAATGCCTTCATAAAGCCGCTGGGCAAGGCGCATGGTGTGGGCAGGTGAAAACCCGAGCTTGCGGCTCGCTTCCTGCTGCATCGTCGATGTGGTGAAGGGCGGTGGCGGATTGCGTCGAGCGGGCTTTGCCTCGACATTGGCGACCTTAAAGGTCGCGGCCTCAAGGTCGCGCGTGAAGGCTTCAGCTTCCACGCCGGAGCCGATGTCGAGCCTCTGAATTTTCTGGCCATCGGCGCCGGTGAGCCGTGCTTCGAAAGTTTCCCGCCGCGGAGTCGCCAATTTGGCGACAATGGACCAGTATTCCCTGGCGACGAATTTTTCGATCTCAAGCTCGCGGTCGCAGACGAGGCGAAGCGCAACCGACTGAACCCGGCCGGCCGAGCGCGCACCCGGCAGCTTGCGCCAGAGCACGGGCGAAAGCGTGAAGCCAACGAGATAATCGAGAGCGCGGCGAGCGAGATAGGCATCGACCAGCGCGGCATCGATGACGCGCGGATGTTTGAGCGCCTCCGTCACCGCCTGCTTGGTAATGGCATTGAACACAACGCGCTCGATGGTCTGTTTGGTGAGCGCCTTTTTTTGCTTAAGCACCTCGAGCACGTGCCACGAGATCGCCTCACCCTCACGGTCAGGGTCGGTCGCCAGGATAAGTTTGTCGGCGCCCCTGAGGGCCTTGGCAATATCGTTGATGCGCTGGTTCGATTTGGCATCCACTTCCCAGATCATCTTGAAATTGTCGTCGGGATCGACGGAACCGTCCTTGGCGGGGAGGTCTCGGATATGGCCAAACGAGGCCAGAACCTCGAAGCCGGGGCCGAGGTATTTATTGATCGTCTTCGCCTTAGCCGGCGACTCGACTACGACAATATTCATGGAGATCCAATGGGTTATCCGCCAGAGCCATTGAGAATCAAGGCGGAATCGGCCGCTTGTCTGGCCGGAACATGGGGAAGGCGACCCCTACTGTCAAATGTGGGGGTTAAGAACCTTTGTCAGACCAGCCAAATGGGGCATGAAAGAGACAAGCGATTTGATACAATCACAGGATGTATCCATAGCACATACCACTTATAGGGTAAATTTCAGCGCGCCTGGACGTCAAGCTTGTCGAGCAAAAGCACGGTCGGGTTGCCATCGGGGAGCATGCCTAATTTCTTTTGTTCGGCGCGGATGTTGTCGCGCAGATCAAAGTCAATGTGTCCCTCGAAGTCGTTCACCTTGTAATCGAGCGCTGCAAGTTTTTTCTGCAAGGCGATCCTGGCATCGCGCGACAGCTGGCGATCGTCCTTCGGCCAGGCTGTCTTGATCGGGCTTCCGCCGCGCATGCGGTCGGCGAGATGTCCTACCGCGATCGCGTAAGCATCCGAGTTATTGTACTCCTTCAGCACCGCGAAATTTTCTGTGACGATGAATCCGGGACCGCTGGCACCGCTCGGGAAGAACAGGATGCCTTGCCCGGCTGCCGGAAACGGCTTGCCGTCAGCGCGGCGCGCGCCGAGTGCCTGCCACTCGGCGAAGGTCGCTCTGCTGCGCATGTAATCAAAGCCGCTCGGAACGATAACCTCAAACCCCCATGGCAGCGCTGAATTCCAATTCCATTTGCGCAGATAGTTGGCCGTCGAACCGAGGACATCCGGCACATTACTCCAAATATCAGCGCGGCCGTCGCCCGAAAAGTCGATGGCATAGTCCACGAAATTCGATGGCATGAACTGCGTCTGGCCCATGGCGCCGGCCCATGAGCTGACCATTTTTTCGCGGGGGATATGGCCATCCTGCATGATGCGCATTGCGACGAGTAATTCATTACGAAAATAAGGATGGCGATATTTCACGTATGCCAACGTGGCGAGAGAGCGGAAAACATCCCATCGATCTTTTTCGGCGCCGAAATCAGATTCGATGCCCCACAAAGCGAGCAGCACCCAGCGCTCGACCGCAAATTTCTGTTCGACAGCGTCAAAGATTTTGGCCCATTCGCGCGCTTTGAATTGGCCGTCGACGATGCGGTGATTTGAAACAATCGCGTTTACATAATCGCCGACAGGCTTGCCGTATTCCGGTTGACGTTGGCTTGCCGTGATCACCCGCTGGTCGGGAGTGACGCCTTTCAAGGCGAGATCGAAGTTTGATCGGGTAACGCCCTTGGCTTGCACATCGCGCCAAAGTTCGGCGACGAAAGTGTCGAAGCTTTCCTGCTGCGCAGCTATTGGCGCGGCTTGAAGTGCAACAAAGATGACGAACACGAGTAGGTAGGGTCTGACCATGGAGAAATTCCGGGTGGGAGGTCGTATCGCACGTTACAGGCGTGATACCAAACCCGCGCCATGACGTTCCAGACGGCCGGCGATGTCGAGTTCCAGCAATATAGCGCGCACAATGGTTGGCGAAGTACGCGACAGCCGCACGAGATCGTCGACCGACACGGGTACTGGCCCAAGAAGTTCGACCTACAGTTTAGCTAGGTTTTTATGCCAATTTTGCCTTCGCTGCCGTTGATCAGGCGCACAATGTTGGCGCGGTGCATGATCCACAATAAGACGGTCAGCAGAAGAAAGAGTGCTGCCATATGCGGGAGGCCCAACAGCCATAGGCTCAAGGGCATGAGGGCACTGGAGATCAATGCAGCGAGCGAGGAATAGCGACTGATGGCGGCTACCGTGAGCCAGATTGCGCAGAAGAGAAGTGCCGCTGGCCAATAAAGACCGATGAGCACACCGATGTAGGTGGCAACCCCTTTGCCGCCTTTGAATTTAAGCCAGACCGGAAACAGGTGGCCAAGGAACGTTCCGAGACCGGCAGCGATCCCCGCTTCCGGAGCAAAGTACAGGGCGACCAGCACAGCGAGCGTGCCCTTGAGCATGTCGCAAAGGAGCGTCGCGGCGGCTAGTCCCTTGTTCCCGGTCCGCAGGACATTGGTCGCGCCGATATTGCCCGACCCGATGTCGCGAATATCTGGACCGCCGGCGGCGCGGGTTAACAGCAGGCCGAATGGAATCGAGCCAAGCAGGTAGCCGAAAGCGAAGGCGAGAGCGACGCTCATACGTATTCGTATACCGTTCGTCCCGACACGATCGTGCGCACAACGCGGCCAGTCAGCCGAGCCTCGTCGAACGGTGTATTCTTGCACTTCGATTTCAATTCATTCGGATCGAGTATCCAGGGCAATTCGGTATCGACCACGATTACGTCCGCCGGTACGCCGCTCTTGAGCGTGCCGCCGGGCAAGCCGAGCAATTGGGCCGGCCGCGTCGACATCGCTCGCAGCAGCGACATCAGCTCGATCTCGCCGCCGTGCACGAGGCGCAAGCCTGCCGTAAGCATGGTTTCAAGCCCGATCGCGCCGGCAGCGGCTTCCGCGAAGGGGAGGCGCTTTGTTTCGACGTCCTGGGGATTATGATCCGACATCACCACGTCAATGAGCCCGGCGCCCAATGCTTCGACCAGTCGCTTGCGATCGTCCTCCGCACGGAGGGGTGGAGCCACCTTCAGAAAGGTGCGGTAAGGACCAATGTCATTTTCATTGAGCGTGACGTGATTGATCGAGGCTGACGCAGTGACATCGAGGCCGTCGTCTTTGGCACGACGCAAAACCTCAAGCGTGTCAGCGCAGGTCACGGAAGCCGCATGGTAACGTCCGCCCGACAAGGCGACGAGCCTGATGTCACGCTCGAGTATCACCGTTTCCGCCGCTTTTGGAATGCCGAGCAAACCGAGGCGGGCGGCAAATTCGCCCTCGTTCATGACTCCGTCGCCGATCAGATTGGGATCTTCAGTGTGGTGTACGATCATCGCATCGAAATCGCCGGCGTAGGTCAGCGCGCGCCGCATCACCTGTGCGTTGGTGACGCTTTTCGCGCCATCGGTGAAGGCAACTGCGCCGGCTGCCTTGAGCAGGCCGATTTCGGTCATCTCCTTGCCTTCCAGCCCTTTAGTGATCGCCGCCATCGGGTGCACATGCACGATTGCCGTATCGCGCGCGCGGCGCAGCACGTAGTCGACAGTCGCCGGGTTGTCGATCGCCGGCGAAGTGTTCGGCTGGCAAATAATGGTCGTGACGCCGCCGGCTGCTGCTGCCTGGCTCGCCGAAGCCAGCGTCTCACGGCTGGCCTCTCCCGGTTCGCCGATGAAGGCGCGCATGTCGACTAGTCCGGGCGCTATCAGTTTGCCGCGGCAGTCGATCACGTCGGTCCCTTCCGGTACCCCGGCCGCGCCAATGCCTTTTTTGGCCTCGCGGACGACGCCATCAGCAATCAGCAGGTCACCGACAATGTCAAAATCACGCGACGGATCAACGATCCGTGCATTGGCTAGGAGGATCGGGCGGCGGTCGGACAACATCATGTCAAGCGTTCGGTAAATTCCGTGAAAGCGCTTCCAGCACAGCCATGCGCACCGCCACGCCCATCTCGACCTGCTCGCGGATCAGCGACTGGGCGCCGTCCGCGACAATAGAGTCGATTTCGACACCGCGATTCATCGGTCCTGGGTGCATCACCAGCGCGCCCGGCTTGGCGTAGGCCAGTTTCTTCTCATCCAAGCCGTAATAGTGGAAGTATTCCGACATCGACGGCACGTATGAGCCGTTCATGCGCTCGCGCTGCAGCCGCAGCATCATGACGATATCCGCATCGGCAAGTCCTTCGCGCATGTCGCGCGCGACCTCTACGCCGAAGCGTTCGACACCGGG
>Ga0187777_10000282_pt1 | contig 38158 bp, 35 predicted proteins | sample 1015_Q2_SP5_10_M_FD_132416 | JGI IMG/M metagenome (GOLD analysis project Ga0187777, IMG submission 132416) | Tropical peat soil microbial communities from peatlands in Department of Meta, Colombia - 1015_Q2_SP5_10_MG | ecosystem: Environmental > Terrestrial > Soil > Wetlands > Peat | place... | reverse complement strand
CTCGCGCCGGGGCGCGGTGGAGGCGCCGGCACGGCTCGACCCCGGTCTCCGCGCCGGCCTGGCCTTCATGACCTTCCACTTCCCCGACCAGGTGGACACCAACGTGCTCACCATCGACGCCACAGACCCCAAGTCGGGCACGGCGGAGTTCAAGGCCGCCGCCATCCGCGTGGAGAAGCTCTAGAGGGCTTCTGCTAGTCTGCCGAGGCGATGGACCTGCGCGCCATCGCCGCCGCGCCGAGCGACCCCGAGCGCGAGGCGATCGACGCCGTGCTCGGCTCCCCGGGCGACGATTCCCCGGTGCCGGCGGTCGAGGCCGGACGGCGCCGCACCCTGCTGCTCCCCGGGCTCCACGCATTGCAGGCCCGGGTGGGCTGGGTCAGCCCCGGTGGGCTCGGTTACCTGTGCCGCCGGCTGGCCGTGCCGCCCGCCGAGGCGTACGGCGTGGCCAGCTTCTACGCCCTGCTCTCGCTCTCCGAGCGGCCGGCGAGCTTCGTCCACGCCTGCGACGACATCGCGTGCCAGACCCGGGGGGCGGACCGGTTGTGCAGCGAGCTCGCCGCGGCCATCGGGCCGGCCGCTCGTGCTCCGCACCGGGCGGACGCCCACCCCGGCGGCCTCGGCGGCGGAGCCCGCTGGGCCCGGAGCCCGTGCCTCGGGCTCTGTGACCAGGCACCGGCGGCGATGGTCACCCTCGCCGGTCCGCGACCCCGGGAGGTGTGCCTCGGCGGGGCGACCGTGCCTGCCGTCCTCCGCGCGCTGGACGGCGTCCCGCCCCCGGGGACGCCCGCGGTCATCGGCGGCGAGGGTCCGCGACGGCTGCTCGCCCGGATCGGCAAGGTGGACCCGTCGAGCCTGCACGACTACGCGGCGCACGGCGGGATGGCCGCCCTCCGCCGGGCCTTCGAGCTCGGACCGGAGGGAGTGGTGCGCGAGCTCGCCCTGGCCAGGCTGGTGGGTCGGGGCGGGGCCGCTTTCCCCACCGACCGCAAGTGGGAGGCGGTGGCTGGCGCTCGCGAGCGACCGCACTACGTGGTCTGCAACGCCGACGAGTCCGAGCCGGGGACCTTCAAGGACCGGGTCCTGATGGAGGACGACCCGTTCGCCCTGCTCGAGGCGATGACCATCGCCGGGATGGCCACCGGATCGGAGCGTGGCTACCTCTACATCCGCGGGGAGTACCCGCTGGCCCTGGCCCGGATGGAGCACGCCGTGCGGGCCCTGCGCCAGGAGGGTCTCCTGGGCGCCAACGTCCTGGGGAAGGGCGTCGCCTTCGACATCGAGCTCCGGCGCGGCGCGGGCGCCTACATCTGCGGCGAGGAGACGGCGCTCTTCAACTCCATCGAGGGATACCGCGGCGAGCCCCGCAACAAGCCGCCCTTCCCGGTCGAGTCCGGCCTTTTCCGGAAACCCACCGCCGTCAACAACGTCGAGACGCTGGTCGCGGTGCTGGACATCGTCCGCGACGGCGCGGCCGCCTACGCCTCGGTGGGCACGCCCGGGTCGCCGGGGACCAAGCTCTTCTGCGTCTCCGGCCGGGTGGAGCGCCCCGGGCTGTACGAGGTCCCCTTCGGGACTCGACTCGACGCGCTCATCGCGCTCGCCGGCGGCGTCCCGGGGGGCAGGCCCATCCAGGCGGTGCTGCTCGGCGGCGCGGCGGGGACCTTCCTCGGGCCGGACGAGCTCGCGGTGGGGCTCTCCTTCGAGGAGACGCGGGCCGCCGGGGCCTCGCTCGGCTCGGGTGTGGTGCTCGTCCTCGACGACGACGTCCCACTCCTGCCCATGCTCCGGCGGCTGGCGGCCTTTTTCCGGGACGAGTCCTGCGGCCAGTGCGTTCCGTGCCGGGTGGGGACGGTGAGACAGGAGGAGCTGCTGGCGCGGCTCGCCGCCGGAGCGCCGCTCGGCTCGCTGCAGGCGGAGCTGGCGCTCCTCGACGAGCTGGCCCAGGCGATGCGCGATGCCTCCATCTGTGGACTGGGGCAGACGGCCTCGCTGGCCATCCAGTCGGCCCTGGCCAAGCTCGCTCCGCTCCGGGAGGCGAGCCGATGAGCGCGCGGAAGGTGGAGCTCCGGGTGGACGGGCGGCCGGTGGCGGTGCCCGAGGGGAGCACGCTGCTCGAGGCCTGCCGGAGCCTGGGGGTGGACACCCCCACGCTCTGCTGGGCGGAGAACCTCACCCCGGTCAACGTCTGCCGCATCTGCGTGGTGGAGGTGGAGGGCTCCCGGGCGCTGGTCCCGGCCTGCTCGCGGCGCGCCGAGCACGGGATGGCGGTGCTCACCGACAGCCCGCGGGTGAGGCTCAGCCGCAAGCTGGTCCTCGAGCTCCTCGGCTCGTCGGTGGACATGTCCCGGGCGGAGGCCTTCGGCGATTATGCCCGGCGCTACGGGGCGCAGCCGGAGCGCTTCGGCTCCGCCGCGGAGACGGTCGGCCAGCCGGTCAAGGTGGACAACGAGCTCTTCGTCCGCGACTACGCCCGCTGCATGCTCTGCTACAAGTGCGTCGAGGCGTGCGGGACGGACGCGCAGAACACCTTCGCCATCGCCCTCGCCGGGCGGGGCTTCGAGGCGCGCATCGCCACCGAGCACGACGGGACGCTGCCCGACTCGGCGTGCGTCTACTGCGGCAACTGCGTGGGCGTCTGCCCCACCGGCGCGCTGGCCTTCAGGGTCGAGCACGAGCTCCGCGCCGCCGGGCGATGGGACGAGTCGAAGCAGACCGTCACCGACACCATCTGCCCCTACTGCGGGGTGGGATGCACCCTGTCCCTGCGCGTGCAGAACAACCGCATCGTCCGGGTGACCTCACCCAGCGATTCGAGCGTCACCGCCGGGCACCTGTGCGTGAAGGGACGCTTCGGATTCACCTTCCTGCAGGGCGACTCGCCGCCCGAAGAGCGCTGAGGAGCGCCTACCTGGGAACGGTCAGGGCCTCCGGGATGCCGGAGCGGTCAGCGGTCCGCGACGAGAGCACACCGTCCACCGGCCGGATGCGGCGGAGGAGCGCGGCGGCGGTCCAGCTCAGCGCCAGGGCGGCGGCGAAGACCAGGCAGCCCTTGGCGACTCCGGGGAGCGCGGAGCCGAGCAACGCGTACTGGAGCCAGCTCACGATCGGGTAGTGGACGAGGTAGATGCCGTAGGCGTTGGCGCTCAGGCTGTCGGCGACCCGCCCCTGGCGAGCGAACCGCACGAACAGGGCGAGCAAGGCGAAGCCCGAGGCTGCGCAGGAGAGCACGAACGACGCATCGACGACGGCCCAGGGCCCGGCGCCTGCCGCGGCGCCGCGGGCGAGCGCGACGAGGAAGCAGACCACGAGGAGGAGAAACGCCCCGAGCGCGGCCAGCGCCCAGGCCGGCCAGCGCCGGGCGAGGAGCCCTCCCCGCGCCAGCAGCCCGCGCTCGATGCCGTGCGCGCCGAGGGCGATGCCGGCGAGGAAGTACACGGCATAGAGCAGGGGCCGGCTCGCCTGGACGGAGAACGGGCCCCAGCTGAACCACCGCACCGGGTCGAGAGCGATGGCCAGGGGCAGGTAGGCCGCCCCGGAGGCCACCAGGAGCACCCCGAAGAAAACGGCCGGGCGCTCGAGCCGTGCCGCCAGCCGCGCCAGCCCCTCTCCCCAGCCGGGGAAGGCCCGGGTGAGCGCGGCGGCCACTGCCCCGAAGGCGAGCAGCACCCAGAGGAACCAGGCCGGGCCGGCCGGCCAGAAGGGGAGCGCCGCCCAGGCATGCCAGAAGCCGCGCAGGGCGTGCCGGGCGTCCGACTGGAGATAGGTCGGGAAGTAGGCGAGCGGGGCGAGAACGGCGGCGGCGACGGCGAAGGGGATGCCCAGCCGCCGCACGCGGTCCGCCAGGTACCGGCCGGGGCCCTTGCGCCCGAGGCTCGGCCACACGAAGAGCCCCGAGACCAGGAACATCAAGGCCATGAAGAAGACGTCGTTGAAGCCGACGAAGAGGTCGACTCCCGGCCAGCGCCGGGGGTCGACCACCGGGAACGCCGGCCAGAGCATGGGCTGGGAATCGAGGGAAGCCGGCGGCGGAGGGGCGTGCGGGTGGTAGGCGAGCACGGAGTGGTGCGCGACCACCAGCAGGGTGAGGAAGGCGCGCAGGTACCGCATCGCCACGTTGTCGCGCCTGACGTCGACCGTGCTCCGGCTCATGTCTCTCCGCTCGTGGTGACCGGTCCAGCTCGCCGCCGGGTCCGCCACGCCAGGACGCTGGCGGGGAGGACGGCCAGGACGAAGACGGCGGCGAGGAGGCCGTAGAAGACGGTGCCCAGGTGGTGGTCGGCAGCGAAGGCCCGAGCCGCCGCGTCGTTGGCGTGCGCGCCGACGGCCAGCCCGCCCAGGGCGTGCCCGCGGGCGGCGGCGACCGCGCCCAGGGCCGCGGTCCATCCGAGCGAGACGGCGCCGAGCGACACGATGCCGGTGGCCAGGCTTCCCAGGACGAGGAGGCCGAAGGCCGCTCCGCCCAGGGAGACGAGCCCCAGGCTGGCGCCCCCCACGGCGACGAGCCCGGTGGAGACGCTCCCCACGCTCACCCCGCCCGCGGCCATGGCCCCCAGGGCGAAGAGGAGGCCCACCGCGCGGTCGCCGACGGCGATCCACCCCAGCGCCGGCGCGGCATCGACCTCGGCCGGCGCGTAACGGACATGGACCAGCGGCAGCCCGAGGAACGTCGCCCGGCTCCGGTACTCGAAGGCCGTGCGCGGCGAGACCGGACCCGAGGACCCGAAGAGCTCGGGGTGCAACGTGCGCTCCTCGGCCCGGACCCGGCGGGTCTCGCGCGTGTCCCGCGCCATCATCACCGTCAGCCACAGCGCGTAGCCGATGGACACGGCCAACCCGAGCGCCACCAGGGCCTTGGTGTGGGCGAACCAGAACCGCCTCGGGAGGAGAAGACAGAACAGCGCCGCGATGAAGACGACGGCGCCGGCGGCCATCACCTTCACCTGACGGAAGAGGACCTCCCGCTCGCGCCGCGTGCGCGTCACGTTCAGGCTGGCCCGCACGCCGGCATACCCGCTGAGCAGGCTCGTCGCTGGACCGACCAGGGCGGTGACGGCGGCGAGGAGCCCGGCGCCCTTGGCCAGGACGCTCCCCTTGGCCGCGGCTGAGGCGAGCGTCGCGGAGGCGAGCGAAGCCGGGGCGAGCGGAAGCGCCGCCACCACCCCCAGGGTGAACGCCCTCCCGGGGGAGCTGCGCTCCAGGGCGCCCTCGACGAAGGCCAGCACCTGCTCGTGGAGAAGCTTCCGGCCTCGCGACAGCCGCTGCCGGACGACGTCCTCGCTCAGGTCCAGGGACGCGGCGACGCTCTCCACCGACTTCTGCTCCCGGTAGAAGAGCACCAGCGGCTCGCGGTATGGCTGGGGGATGCGCTCGAGCGAGCGCCAGAGGATCTGCTCCTCCTCCCTGCTGATCGCCTGCTCGGTGGGAAGCGGCGCCTCGGCGGGCGCGTCCTCGGCACGCTCCAGCGGCTCGGCGGCCAGGGAGGGCTCGCGCCCCTGCCGGCGGAGCCGGTTGTGCACCAGGTTCCGCGCGATGCCGCACAGCCAGGACCGCAGCCGGGACGGCTCGCGCAGCCCGCGGAGCTGCTTCCAGGCGCTGAGGAATGTCTCCTGCGCGAGGTCCTCGCTCTCGCTCAGGGAGCCGGTGGCGCTGTAGGCGATGCTCGACACCAGCGCCTGGTACCGAGCGACGATGCCGCCGAAGGCCTCCCGGCTTCCGGCCAGGCTCTGGGCCACGAGCTCCGCGTCGTCGCGGAGGATGTCGGGGGTGGCGGCGGTCACTCGCATCGGCAGCCTACGGGTGGTCCCCGGGCGGAAAAAGGTGACCGGCGGCCCCGGTCAGGCCCGGATGTCGAGGGGTTGGCCGGATCTCGCGCCGGTTGATTCGGCGAGGCAGGAGCGCTTACCTGGCCGGCGAGATGCGCTCCGGGCATCCGCGCCAGCGCTCGCCCAACCCGGGTCCCCTCTTCGCCCGGGTGGTCCAGGGGCTGCTGCGTCCCGGCGCCTACCCCCACCCGGTTCGCCGCGTCCGGGAGATCCAGACCCACGTCTCGGCCGTCCTCCTGGCCGGTGACTTCGCCTACAAGCTGAAGAAGCCCGTCCGCTTCCCGTTCCTGGACATGTCCAGCCTCTCCCAGAGAAAGCATCTCTGCGAGGAGGAGGTGCGGCTCAACCGCCGCCTCAGCCCCGCGCTTTACCTGGGGGTGGTTCCCATCGTCGAGTCGGCCGCGGGGATGCGCGTCGGGGGCGAGGGGACGCCGGTCGAGTACGCGGTCCGCATGCACCGCCTCCCCGAGGACCGGATGATGGATCGGCTCCTGCGCCGGGGGGAGCTCCGGACCGAGGCGGTGGAACGGCTGGCCGAGCTCATCGCCGACTTCCATGCACGCGTCGAGAGCGGTCCGGCGGTGGCCGTCTTCGGCTCGCCGGAGGCCGTCCGCCTGCTCTGGGACGAGCACTTCGCCCAGACCCGGCGCTTCCTCGGCCGGACGCTGAGCGCGTTCCAGGACCACCTCCTCCGGGCCACCGTCCGGGCCTGGCTCATCCGAAAGGACGCCGAGCTGCGCGGGCGCGTCTCCGCCGGGCGCATCCGCGACGGGCATGGAGACCTCCGGGCCTCGTCGGTGTGCTTCACCGAGCCCATCCAGGTGTTCGACTGCCTCGACTTCGCTCCCCGCTACCGCTGCGGCGACGTGGCCTCCGAGGTCGCCTTCCTGTCCATGGACCTCACGCTCCGGGGCGCGGCCGGTCTGGCGCGGGCGTTCCAGCACCGCTACCAGGAGCGAAGCGGCGACCGGGGGATGGAGTCCCTGCTTCCCTTCTACGGCTGCTACCGGGCCTGTGTCCGGGGCAAGGTGGAAGGACTGCGCGCCGGGGAGCGCGAGGTCCCGCGCCGCGAGCGGGCCGCGGCCGAGCGGCTCGCGCGGCGGTGCTTCGCCGTCGCCTGCCACTATGCACGCCAGGACCCTCCTCCGCTGGTGCTCGTCACCTGCGGTCTCTCCGGAACGGGCAAGTCCACCCTGGCCGCGGCGCTCGCCGAGAACCTGGGGTGCGCCCGCATCAGCTCGGACGTGGTGCGCAAGGAGCTCCACCACCTGGCCCCCGGCGAGCACGCCCCGGCCGCTCCCGGGGAGGGTCTCTATGCCGAGGAAGTCACGCGCGCGACCTACACCGAGCTCGTGGCGCGCGCCCGTCGCTGGCTGGCCACCGGCCGCTCGGTCGTCCTCGATGCCACCTTCCAGCGGCACTGGCAGCGGGCCCTGGCCGTCGAGCTGGCCCGCACCCAGGGGAGCTTGCTCTTCTTCCTCGAGCTGAGAGCGCCCGATGCCACGGTCCGCGCGCGGCTCCGGGCGCGCGCCCGGGACGAGACGGCCGTCTCCGATGCCGACTGGGCGGTCTACGTGGCTCAGAAGGCGGCCTGGGAGCCGTTCCACGCCCCCGCCTTCCAGCACCTGACCATCCGGGCGAGGGGGTCGCCGGAGGCGGTCGAACGGGACGCCCTGGCCGCTCTCCACGCCCGGCTCGACCCGGCCCCGCCCGCGCCGCGCCGCGAGGCCCGCTCCTAGGCCCGGAGTCCCCCATGGCGCCTGTCTCGGTCACCCCCGCTCGCCGGCGTCCGTCGCCCGGCGTGCTCCGCTGCACGCTGCTCGGCGTGGGGGCCATGGCCTCACCGCGCTTTCGACCGGCCGGGCTCCTGGTGGAGTGTGGTTCGGCGCGCGTGATGATCGACGGGGGGCTGGAGGCCGTCCCCACGTCGCCCCCGGACGCCTGGCTCGTGACTGACGCCCGGGCCGAGCTCATCGCCGACATTCGCCGGAGGGCCCGCGCCTGGGGCCTTCTGCCGGGGGTCGAGCCCTTCCGCGCCGGCGCGCTGGACGTGCAGCCGATGCCGGTCCGGCACACCGCCCACCCGACGTTCGGCTACCGCATCCGGAGCGGACGCCGGACGGTGGTCTGGGCCCCCGAGTTCCTCGTCTTCCCCCGCTGGGCAGCAGGAGCCGACCTCGTCTTCGCCGAGGCCTCGGGCTGGAACCGGCGGATCTGGTTTCGTGGGCGGGTGGGCGGCCACGCCTCGGCGCTGGAGGTGGCCGCCGCGGCCGAGCGGCTGGGCGTCGGGCGGCTGGTCCTGGCCCACCTCGGGCGACCGACGCTGCGGGCGCTCGACCTCGGCCTCCGTCCGTCATTCGGCGAGGCGGGCGTGGAAGCGGCTTCCTACACGCTCGGGCGCTCGGGGACGGTGCGACGTTCCGTCGTCAGAGCTTGAGCAGCTTGAAGGCGTGAGCCCACTGGTTGCGGAGGAGCCCGGGCGCGCACCACAGCTGGCAGAGGGGCTCGATGGCCCGGGCGCTCTCCACCATCCCCATGTCCTCGGCGCTCCAGCCGAAGGTCTCGAGGATGCGAGCCACCTCGGACTTCGCCGCCGCATCGTTCCCGCAGATGAACATCGTCGGAGGGCCGCCCGCGAAGCGGGGGTCGACCATGAAGGCGTTGCCCACCGAGTTCCAGGCCTTGACCAGGCGCGCCGCCGGGAAGGCGGACTGCAGGCGCTCCATGAGCGAGTCGTTGGGCCCGGTGAAGAACCGGAGCACTCCGTTCTGCGGCGGCGCGGCGGCGATGGGATTGGTGGCGTCGATGACCACCTTGCCGGCCAGGTTGCCGGCGCCGGCCTGCTCGAGCGCGTCGAGCGCGCCGTCACCCTTCACCGCCAGGACGAGGATCTCCCCGTGGGCGGCCGTGTCGCCGAAGGTGCCCGCCCGGATGCGCTGCTGGGCGGCGAACTCGGCCAGCTTCTTCGGATCGCGACTGCCGATCATCACCTCGTGGCCGTGCTTCTGGAACCCGGCGGCCAGGACCTGGGCCACCTGCCCAGAGCCCAGGACGCCGACGCGCTTGCTCATGGCGACCTCCTTCGCGGGGAGCCCCCGCGGGCGACCGTGACATCACCGGCGCGCCGAGCGGCCGCAAGCCAAAACGCGCTCGCCCCCTCTCAGAGCCGGAGCAGAAGTCCGCCGGAGAACGCCCCCTGGACACAGGGAATCCCGGCCCCCACCACCAGCACCGCTCCCCCGCCCCCGGCGAAGAAGCCTCCTCCGGTGAAGTACACCGGGACGAGCAGCCGGGCCTCGAAGAGCACCGCCAGCTGCTCGAGGAGCACGATGCGGAAGCCGGCGGCGAGGGTGAAGGCGAACTGCACCGTGCTGCTGACGGAGAGGGTGTCCCCGCTGGTGAGCCGCATGATGTCGGGCGAGAGGAGCACCAGCCCGGCGGTGGCCTCCCCGAAGGACTCGAAGATCCCGGTGCGGAGGCTCTTCGTCACTCCGAGCTGGAAGTAATTCACGGTGACCGTGGTCGGATAGGCGCTGGGCACGCCGGTGACGCTGGAGGCGAATCGAGCGTCGGTGCCGGAGATGGTCCAGAGGATCTCGAGCCGGTACTCGTCGGGAAGGACGCCCAGCGAGACGGCCGCCCCGTACGTGGCCGCGCCGTCGAAAGAGATGGTCCCCGACTTGGTGTAGGCGGTGCTCGTCACCTGGTAGCCGGCGATCCCGGAGAGCTGCACGGTGCTCGGATTCTCCTCGCCCTGCGCCCGGGCCGCGGAGCTCCAGGTGAGCAAAAGAAGCACCGTTCCGATGCGGAGCCCACGCACGCGCGGCGATGATGTCCGAAAAAAGCAACCTTGGAAAAAACCCCATCACTTTTTATTTCCTTTCCTGATCCCGCCATGGCACCGTCGCGGCCATCCCCCTTCCCCCGGGAATTCGATGCCCACCCTCACCCACCTCCTCCGGGATCTCATCGACGAGATCCGCGCGACGGCCCGGCGCACCGAGGCGCTGGAGCGCCGGCTGGCCAGCCTCAGCGGGAGCATTCGCCGCGGTCCGCCGGCGCGCGGGCGCCGCAAGGGAGCAGCCGCGCGACGGTCGACCGGCGGCCGGCGCGGGCCGAAGCCGAAGTTCAACGACACCCAGGCCGCGCAGCTGCGCCGTCAGTACGAGGCGGGCGCCACCGGCGTGGCGCTGGCGAGGAAGTACAAGGTCGCCCTCCCGACCATGCTCAGTGCGCTGCGCCGCGCCGGTACCACGCTCAAGCGGGGCCGGCGGAAGAGCACCGGCTAGCCGCGCCCGTGAGGCGGCCGCGCCCGGCCGCTCCCCGGGCGCGGACCGGACCGGACTCCATGTGGAGGCGGCGGGAATCGAACCCGCGTCCGGAAGCCTTCAGCCGCCCGACCCTACGTGCGTAGTCCGTGTGAAAAGCGTCGGGCCGCGTCCGGACACGGACAACCTCGCGGGGCCCCAGCCTGGAAGGTCTCGCCGAGCCCCGCCCAGGCGGCGCGGCTCAGCCAGCCCGCATTCTGACGGCCCATCCCCGGCCCACGGGCCGAGACCGGGGGGACCGCGCACTACGACTGTTTAAGCAGCCAGTGCGAGCTCAACGTTGTCGTTGGCTTTTGTGTCTTTGCCCTGGTGATTTACGAGTGACAGGCCCACTCGGCACGCGTCGGAGGGCATCATTGCCCCCGTCGAAACCAGGACGCCCCCGGTTCGACCCTTACCCTAACCGCTTCCGCCCGGGGGTCAACGCCCGCATCCAGGCCACCCGGAATCTTGTGTCCCGCCCGGCAGCAGGCGCCCGGGAGGGCCAAGGCCTTTCTTGGGGGCTCGCGCTTTCCGCTGTAAGCCTGCAAGATCCGGAGGAGACGCTTGACCCAGCTGGGCAAAGCCGCGGTCGCCGCCGTCGTGCTCCTCGGAGCCACGACCGCCCTCGGGCAGTCGAACATCGACGCCCGCGGCATCGACCTCGTGCCGAACAAGCCCAGCCCCTTCGCCCGGAGCGGCATCACCCTCGACGGTGCATCCGCCGCGCCGGTGGGGACGCTCCGCGGCGACGTCCTGGTCGACTGGAACGCACAGATCCTCTCCCTCAGCCTGGGGGACCAGAAGCTGGGCAACCTCATCCCCTACCGCGTCGACCTCCACCTCGACTTCTCCTGGACGCCGCTCTCCTTCCTCGAGGTGGCGGTGGACATGCCCTTCACCATCGCCCAGGGAAACAACTTCCAGGAGCTCACCGCCGAGGGATTTCCCACCGCCGCGCCGGCCTCGGCCGGGGTGGACGACCTGCGCATCCTCCCCCGCGTCTTCCTGCTCCAGCAGTCCTGGGCGCCCATCGGGGCGGCCCTCTCCCTCGAGGTCCGCTTCCCCACCGGCAACGCCGAGAGCTTCATGGGCGCCAACACCGTCGTCTTCGCGCCGCGCCTGGCGCTGGAGCGCGAGTTCGGCCCTCTCCGGCTGCTCTTCGACCTCGGCCTGGTCATCCAGGGCGCGGGGCAGTTCATCAACCTCTACGTCCAGGATCAGCTGATGATGGGCGGAGGGGCCATCTTCCGCTTCGGCGATCTCGGACCGTTCCATCAAATCCAGGTGATGGCCGAGACGGTGACCTACACGCCGCTCCAGACCCCCTTCACCTCCAACACCTCGACCCCCACGCCCTGGGAGGTGCTGGCCGGCGTGCGGACGCGCATCGGGAAGATCTTCGGCGCCGAGCTCGACCTCGGTCGCGGGATCACCAGCTCTCCCGGCTACGGCCGGGAGGCCTTCCGGCTGATCGCCGCCTTCCGGGTCGACGTGGAGCCGGAGCCCAAACCGGTGGTGGCGCCGCCCCCGGTCGCCGACCGCGACCACGACGGCATCCCGGACGACCTGGACAAGTGCCCGGACGAGCCGGGACCGAAGGAGAACGACGGGTGCCCGGACGTGGACACCGACGGCGACGGGGTCCCGGACCGCGAGGACGCCTGCCCGCGCGAGCCCGGCTCCCGCGAGCTGGACGGTTGCCCGGACCGCGACGGCGACCAGATCCCGGACCGCGAGGACAAGTGCCCCGACGAGCCCGGACCGGCGGAGAACGACGGCTGCCCGGTGGTGGGCGAGCCGCTGGTGGAGCTGGAGACCAAGCAGATCCGCATCCGCGGCAGCGTGCTCTTCGACACCGCCAAGGCCACCATCCTCCCCCAGTCCTACCCGCTGCTCGACGAGGTGGTGCAGGTCCTCAAGGACAACCCCACCATCGGGCCGGTCCGCATCGAGGGGAACACCGACAGCCGCGGCGGCCGCGAGTACAACCTCGATCTCTCCGAGCGTCGCGCCAAGTCGGTGCTCGAGTACCTGGTGAAGCACGGCATCCAGCGCAGCCGCCTCCGGACCGTCGGCTACGGCTTCGACCACCCGGTGGCCACCAACGACACGGCCCTCGGCCGCGCCAAGAACCGCCGGGTCGAGTTCCGCCTCCTCGGTGCCGGGGGCGAGGAGGTGAAGGACGTGCCCATGCCGCCCAAGGGCACGGCGCCCGGGCCGGCGGGGCCCAAGCCACCCGAGCCGCTGCCCTACCCGGCTCCCCCGGCGCCCAAGCCCTGACCGCTCACGAGTCGCCGAGCGCGCTCTCGATGCGCGCGCGCCACTCGCGCTCCGAGGCCGCGCCGATGTAGGTGGCGGCCACCCGCCCGGCCCGATCGATGATCACCAGCGTGGGCAGCGCTCGGATGCCGAAGGCGTTCGCCGACGCCTCGTCGGCGAAGACGGCGAAGGGCGCCAGCCCCGGCACCCGCCGGTCGATGAAGACGCCCACCTCGACGGGCGCGCGCTCGGGATCGTCGAGGCTGGGAGCGACGAAGGCCAGCCCGCGGCCCTCGTACTCGCGGGCCAGCTTGACCAGCACCGGCATCTCCTCGACGCACGGCGCGCAGAAGGTCCCCCAGAAGTCGACCAGCACCACCTTGCCGCGGAGGGAGCCGAGGGTGACCGTGCCGCCGCCGAACCGCTCGAAGCGAGCCTCGGGGGCGTCGCGTCCGGGGAGCTGGGGCCGCAGGCGCCGCGCCTCCTCGATTCCGCCCCAGAGCATGCCCAGGATACCCATCCCCAAGAGGACCCCGGCGACGAGACGTCCCCGACCGGCCGGCGACGGAGGCGAGGGGTCGGGAGCGGGGGGTGGGGCCATGCGCGGCCGTCACCTAGCGGCCGGCGTCCAGCGCGTCCACGCTTTTCAGCGCTCGTCCCAGCCCACGGACCAGGGCACGCACCGGACGGTCGACGGCCGGGTGGCGGTCGAGCCAGGCCACCAGGCCGGGGGAAAGGCGGTAGTAGAGGCGCACCAGGAGCCGCCCGGGGGCAGACGGAACGAGCACACGGTCGCGCACCAGGCGGAAGCCGGCCAGCTCCGGCGCCCCCTCACCGTAGACGTGGGTGACGAGGTAGCACGGCCCGCTGCGCGTCACCCAGAGCGTCCGGCCGGTGGAGAGGTTCGAGACGCCCCGCAGCTCGCGATCGGCGGTGTAGAGGAAGGCGAGCAGGTCCCCGCGGACCACGGTCAGCTGGTCGGCGCCGTCGTCGTCGAAGTCGACCCGCGAGAGCCCCCCGCCGAGCGCCTCGACGCGGAAAGCGTAGTGGCGGCCCTGGGAGGCCCGCTCGGAGGTGAGCTCGCGCGCCTCCGCCAGGTAGGCCACGTAGGGCCTGCCGCACGCCGGACAGGTGCGCCGGTGGATGGCGTAGGTGGGGGAGAGCTGCGCCTCCTCCACGCGCCGGCATCCCCACTGGGGGCAGGAGAGCCGGGCGCGGAGCGTGGGAGCCGGCCGCGGGTCATAGCGCGAGGTCCCGGACACGGCGTTCCACACCGGAAGCTCGACCTCCTCCTCGCGGACGAAGACCCGGCGGGCGGCACGGGCGCGCCGCTCGAGCGTGCTGGCGCGGGCCCAGGCACCCTCGGCGCGCTCGAGCTGCCCCTCGGTGACCAGGCAGAGCGATTCCAGGTGGGCCTCGAGCGCCTGGGTGAGGCTGGTGTCCGCCGCCGAGGCGGCGCCGGTCTGCAGCAGCGCCCAGCCACGGGCGAGCAGTGCCTCGCCGTCGGGCAGGAGTGCGGCCGCGCGCGCCCGCGAGGGGTCCTGCGCGCGCCGGTAGAGGGGCGGCTCGGGCACCCGGGCCACCCACTCCGCACAGTCGGACCGGTAACGCTCCAGCGCCGGTTCCACGGCCGGGGGCGGGCCCAGCGCCCGGGAGCGGGCAAGCACCGCGCTGAAGAGCTCCTGGGGCTGCACGCGCCTTCCATAGCGGCCACGGCCTGGCCTTGTCATCCGCAACCCCCCGGGAGAACTTGTGTAGGACTTCGGAGTTGATGTAGGTTCATGTCGGAGGATATCGGATGGGACTCCTCAGGCGGCTGGGCTGGGCGGCGGGGCTCGTGGCCCTCGGTGCGGTCCTGGCCACGGTTCAGTTGGGCGGGCGGACTCCGCTCCGGCACCTGGAGGACGCGGTGACCGGGCCGGTGTGGCGCGCGGCGAGGGCCGGCGCCGAGTCGCTCTACGATCGGGCGCGGACCGTGGTCGGCGTGGGCAAGCCCGTCGAGCACCACTCACCCGAGGACCGCGAGGCCCTCAACAAGCTCATCGCCAAGCGGGCGCAACCCTGAGGCCGCTCGCTAGCGCGGTCGCTCCCCGGTCACCGCCCGGGCCAGCTGCTTGAAGGCGGCGGCCCACAGCTCCGCCTCGCGCCGGGCGAGCCCGCCGCGCTCCAGGGCACGGAGCATCTCGTCGAGAACGGGCTCCGGGTTCTGCGCGTTGAGGGCATCGGCGGCGAGCAGTGCTCGGCGCATCCGTTCGCGCAGAAGGTCGACGAGCTCGCGGGGCGCCCCGGGGCTCTGGGCCGGCTCGACCTGCTCGGCGCCGTCCGCTCGCGCGACGAGGTAGAGGAGGACGGCAGCCGCCGCTCCGAGGTTCATCGACGGCTGTCGCGCGCCGGTGGGGATGACCGCCACGTCGTGACAGAGCGCCAGCTCGGCATCGGAGAGCCCGCGGCGCTCGCCGCCGAGCAAGAGCGCCACCGGGCCACGCGCCGCAGCCGCCCGGAGGCGGCGCACCCCCTCCTCGGCATCCAGGCTCGGCCGCCGGGCGAGCTCGCGCCGCGAGGACGTCCCGAGCACGTAGACGCACGGCGCCAGGGCCTCGCCGAGCGAGCCGGCGATCTTCATCGTGTCGAGGACGTGCTCGGCGTGGACGGCCAGCCTTCGCGCGTCGGCGAGCTCCGTCGTCTCCGGCTCGGCGAGCCACAGGCCCGTCGCGCCGAAGTTGGCCATCGCTCGCGCCACCGACCCCACGTTGTCCGGCGACTGGACCTGGTGGAGCACCACCCGGAGTGTGGCGCGCAGCGACATCTCGGGGGTGGAGTCTACTTTCCCCTCCCGAGGAGTCGTTGGTAGATTGGAGGTTCGAAGCGATGCGCCTGCGCGTCCCCATCCTGGCCCTGCTCGGGCTCACCCTCGCCGGCTGCGGCGACCTGACCTCGCCGGTCCGGAGCCAGACGCCGCGCGCGGCGCTGCTCCAGACGCCGGAGCAGGTCGAGCTGCTCGCGCCCAGCGTGCGCCAGGAGCTCTACCGGTCGCTCGTCCGCGACAGCGCCCAGGAGCAGCTCGGCGCCGCCGACGACGCGCTCTCCCTCTTTCCCTTCGTTCAGAACGGGGAGCTCAGGTGCGCCCCGCCGCTCGAGGGCCGCGGCGACCTGTTCGAGGTCCCCGACGCCGGCGACCCGGCCAGCCTGGTCTTCGAGGGCGAGCCCTGGTCCGACGAGCGCCGGGACAGCCTGCAGGGCCTCTCCGAGCGGGAGGCGGCCGAGCTGGTGGCCCGATCCCTGGCCGGTCGATGGAGCCTCCATCCGCCGGGCGCCCTGCGGGTCTACCGCGCCGACGGCGTGCCGTACGCGGCGGCCTATGCGGACGGAGCGCTGCGCTTGAACCCGGTCCTCCTCTACCTGGTGGCCGCCTCCGAGGGCCGCTAGCCCGCCAGGGGCCATGTCCGACCCGGCCCTCCGCGCCCAGCTCGACCACACCCTCTCCGAAACGCGACTCGACGCGCTCGGGAGCCGCTACCGGGGCAAGGTGCGCGACGTCTACCGCGCCGGAGACCGGCTCTTCCTGGTGGCCACCGACCGGCTGTCTGCCTTCGACCGCGTGCTGACCACCATCCCCTTCAAGGGAGAAGTGCTCAACCGGCTGGCCCAGTTCTGGTTCGAGCGAACGGCCCACGTCGTGCGGAACCATGTCCTCGATGTCCCGGACCCCAACGTGACCGTGGCTCGGGCCACCCAGCCCTTCGCCATCGAGGTGGTCGTCCGGGGGTACCTGACCGGAAGCCTGTGGCGAGACGTGCAGAAGGGTGCGCACGCCGTGTACGGAGTGCCCATCGCGGCGGGGATGCGGAAGGACGAGGCCTTCCCCACGCCCATCCTCACCCCGTCCACCAAGGCCGCCCCGGGCGAGCACGACGCCCCGCTGAGCGAGGTGGACGTCCTCCAGCGCGGGCTGGCGACGGAGCGCGAGTGGGGGGCCATCCGGGAGGCGGCGCTGGGCCTCTTCCGCGAGGGGCAGGCGTGGGCCCGCACCCGGGGCCTCTTCCTGGTGGACACCAAGTACGAGTTCGGGAAGGTCGGCTCCACCCTCTACGTCATCGACGAGATGCACACCCCGGACAGCTCGCGGTACTGGCGGGCGGCGGAGTACGAGGCACGGCTCCGGAAGGGGGAGGACCAGGCGATGCTGGACAAGGAGACGGTCCGGCAGTGGCTCATCCGTGAGAAGGGCTTCTCCGGTCACGGCCCGCTCCCGGTCATCCCCGAGGAGATCCGCATCCGGACGGCGGAGACCTACCTCGCCGCCTATGAGGAGATCACCGGTGCGGCCCTCCCCCTCGTCGTCGGCGACGTCGAGGACCGCATCCGGCGCAACCTGACCACCCACGGGTACCTGGCCTAGGCGCGTCGCCCGCGCCGGGGTGGCGCCGAGGCGACTTGTCCGCTCCCGGGCGCGAACGTCCGGCCGACCTCGCCCCGGCACGCTCGGCCGCAGGAGACGACCGCTCGGCGCACGGGATGCCCCGGGGTCAGTCCGGAGAAGTGAGTCCAGAGCGACCCCGTTCAGCGTGGACGTTGTCCCCGTCGGCCGGGCCAGGCGCACACCCCTCTCCCAGCAATTCCAAAAACTTGCGAGTTGGCGCGGCCCCTGCATCGTACCGCCTGCGTCGGGCCGGATGACCCGGTTCGCAGGAAAGGAGGACGGTCCATGCGCGGCGTGATCACCAACCGGGAAGTCCTCCAGAACCTCGGCCTCATCTACCGCGAGTTCGGAGTCGCCTGCCTGGCCCGCTGCCTCTGGGTGGTCGTGACGCGCAAGTCCACCACCTTCCTCGAGGTGGTGCTCCCCCGCCGCTGAGTCCCGCCGGGCTCAGGTGCGGCCGAACACCCGCGCGAAGATCGCATCGACGTGTCGCAGGTGGTAGTCGGGCGAGAAGCACGCGCCGATCTCCTCCGGCGTCAGCACGGCGGTGAGCTCCGGATCGGCGAGCAGCGCAGTCTTGAAGTCGACTCCCTCCTCGTACATCCGCATCGCGTTGCGCTGGACGAGCACGTAGGCCCGCTGCCGGTCGAACCCCCGGCGCGCGAGCTCGAGTAGGATGCGCTGGCTGTTCACCACCCCGCCGAGCAGGTCGAGGTTGGCCGCCATCCGCTCCGGATAGATGCGCATCTGCTCGACCAGGCCGGCGAAGCGGTGGAGCATGAAGTCGAGCAGGGTGGTGGCGTCCGGGCCGACGATGCGCTCCACCGAGGAGTGGGAGATGTCCCGCTCGTGCCAGAGCGGGACGTCCTCCAGGGCGGCCAGCGAGTAGCCCCGCAGCACGCGGGCCAGCCCGGTCAGGTTCTCCGAGAGGATGGGGTTCCGCTTGTGGGGCATCGCCGAGCTGCCCTTCTGGCCCGGCGCGAAGGGCTCCTCCACCTCGCGCACCTCGGTGCGCTGCAGGTGCCGGATCTCGGTGGCGAACTTCTCCAGCGAGCTCCCGAGCAGGGCCAGGGCGGAGAAGTACTCGGCGTGCCGGTCCCGCTGGAGAATCTGGCTCGAGGCCGGCGCCGGCTCCAGCCCGAGCGCCCGGCAGGCGTGCTCCTCGACGGCCGGGGGAAGGTGGGCGAAGGTTCCCACCGCGCCCGACACCTTGCCCACGGCGATGGTCCTGCGGGCGGCGCGCAGCCGCTCCCGCCCACGCCGCAGCTCGTCGTACCAGATGGCCAGCTTGTGTCCGAAGGACATCGGCTCGGCGTGGATGCCGTGGCTGCGCCCCATCACCGGCGTCCGCTTGTGCTCGAAGGCCCGCGCCTCGACGGCGGCCATGGCCCGCTCCAGGCCGTGGAGGAGCAGGTCGGCCGCATCGCGGAGCACCAGTCCGAGCGCAGTGTCCAGCACGTCGGACGAGGTCATCCCGAAGTGGAGCCAGCGCGCGGACGGACCGATCCGCTCCTCGAGAAAGGTGAGGAAGGCGATGACGTCGTGGCGGGTGCCCCGCTCGATCTCCTCGATGCGCCGCACGTCGACGTCGCCGAACTCCCCGGCCCGGGCCCGGCAGTCGGCCAGGGCCGCCGCCGGGGCAATGCCGGCGGCCACCATGCCCTCCAGGGCGGCCAGCTCGACGTCGCGCCAGCGGCGCAGGCGCGCGGACGCGGTCCACAGGGACGCCATCTCCGGCCGGCTGTAGCGAGCGATCATCCGCCTCTCTCCTAGCTCGGGAGCCGGCGGGCGGACCAGACCTTCAGCGCGCCCGGAGGAGAAAGAGCGCGCCGAGCATCCCCACCACGAAGAAGGCGACCATCCAGATGAGCGCCCTCCCGATCCAGCGCTCGTGCCCCGACAACGGGGTCGGGGCGCTCACCGGCGCGGGACGGACGCGGAGCGGCCTCGGGGGCGACCCCACCGCCAGGGAGGGCGCGGTGGGCTCCTCGGAGGCGGACATGAGGGCCAGGCGCTCGCGCGCTACCCGGTGCTCGGCCACCCGGGCGGCGAGCTCCGCCTCCGGGGAGGCCTCGACGCCGCCCGAGCTGGCCCGGGCCTCCTCGGCCTGGATCTCCGAGACGAGCTCGGCCAGCGCGGCCCCCGGGCTCCACAGCCCTCCCTGGTGCCCGCGTCCGGGGGCCTCGCCTGGGGGCGCCGGAACCTCTCCTGCCCGGGGCGCCGGCATCTCCTCGGCCGGAGGCGGCCGGGCCGCATCCGACCCGGGCAGCTCGGCCTCCTCGAGGCCAGCATCCGGCCGGTCCGGCGCGGGGATGGGCGCCACCGTGTGCAGGGCAGCGACCGAGGCGGGCACCGACTCCAGCGGTCGGGGGAGGGGCACCGGGGCCGCCGGCGATGGCGGGACGCCCGGTGGCTCGCTGGCCGGCATCTCGTCGACACCCGGCCCGGCGTGGGCCACCGCCACCGCGGCCTGCACGCCGGTCCTCCGGGCCCCCGGACCCCAGGTCCCGATGGAGGGCACCACGGGCCGTGCGACGGCAGCGAGGGACGGGCGCTCGGCAGCGCGGCCGCTCCCGGCGGGCAGGGGTAGCGAGCGAACCGGGGGGAGCGGGGGCGGCACGGGCGCGGAGGCGCCGGGCGGCGAAGGGGCCTCGGGCTCGGCCGCCGGAGCGGGTGGCTCGGCCCTGGCCGGGGTCTCCGCCGGGCGCTCCTCGTCCGCCTCGCTCCAGAGCGTCTGCTCGCCCGCCGCCTCGAGCCCGTCCTGCGACGGGCTGGATGCGGGTGCCCCGACCTCCGTCCAGACCTCCGCCGGCACGGCGGGAGGCGGCTCGCGCGCGGGCGCCGCGGGAGCCTCGGGCCCGGAGATCGAAGCGGCGGGCGCGGCCGTCGCACCCGCTGCCGCGAGGAGCTCGGCGGGAGACGGGGGCGGCGGCACCGACGGCTCGACCGCGCTCGCGCCCGCAGGCTCGGGCGGAGAACCGGACGGAGCAACCGGCACCGCCGCGGCCACGGCGGCGGGCGGAGGCTCCGGAGCGGCCTCGCGGGCCGGTTCCGCTCCGGCCTCCCCGGCCGGGGCCTCGACCACGTCCACCACCTCGAACCCTTCCTCGACCACCTCGTCGGCGACCGCGGGTCCCCCCTCGGCGAGCACGGCGAAGGCGTCGAACATCTCGCGCACGCTCCGGAAGCGGCCCTCCGGCCGCTCGCTCAGCGCGCGGCGGTAGAGCCCCTCGATGGCGTCGGGAAGGCCGGGGTTCACCAGCCGCAGCTCGGGGATCTCGTCCTCCGGGGTGAGGCCGGTGAGCATCTCTCCCAGGAGCACGCCGAGGCTGTAGACGTCTGCGCGCGGGTCCAGCTCCTGCCCGGCCAGGTACTCCGGAGCCAGGTGGCGCTGAGCGGACTTCAGGCGCTCCGCCTGGATGAACGGAGGGCGCGGGACGCCTCCGGCGACGCCCCAGTCGGTCACCTTGAGCATGTCGGGGAGGACGAGGATGTTCTCCGCCTTGAGGTTGCCGTGGGCTCCCGTCGGGTGGGCGGCCTCGAGCGCGGACATGAGCTGTCCGAGGATGGGCTCCACCTCGTCCAGGGCGAAGGTCTGCCCCTTCGCCAGCCGCGAATCGATGATCCGCCGCAGCGGAAGGCCGTCGAGAAAAGTGTAGGTGAAGTACGGCCACCCCTGGTCATTCCCCACGTCGTGGAGGCGGGTGAGGGATGGGTGGAGGAAGCGGCGCGCCGGCTCGAGCACCCGTGCGAACCGCTCGCGCTCCTCGCCCGTCTGGACCAGGCGTGGATGGATGAGCTTCACCGAGACGTCGATTCCCAGCTCGCGATCCTGGGCGCGAAGGACGAATCCGAGCGGGCCGACGCCCACCGCATCCTTGATCTGGTAGCGCCCGGCCATCAGCTCCCCCTCGCGATAGGGGGCCCCCGCCAGCAGGGCCGGGTTCAGCTTGCGGCGAAGCCCGGTGGCCCCGGGCATGCGCACCGTTCCCACCTGGCGCTGCCCGCACGTCCCGCAGCGATCAGCGCTGTCCGGGACATGGCTGCCGCAGCGGTAGCAGAGCACCGGCCGAGTTTAGTCGACCCATCCCACTGCGCCACTCGAGGGCCGGCGCGCTAGATACCGGTGGAGCCGAATCCACCATCGCCGCGCGTGGTCGGAGGGAGTACCTCCACCTCCACCAGCGCAGCGCGGACCACCGGCGAGATGATCAGCTGGGCGATGCGCTCGCCGCGCCGGAGGCTGAAGGGAGTCGAGGACAGGTTGGCGAGGATGACCTGCACCTCGCCCCGGTAGTCCGCGTCGATCGTGCCCGGCGAGTTGAGGCAGGTGACGCCGTGTCGCAGCGCCAGCCCGGACCTCGGGCGAACCTGGGCCTCGAAGCCGGGCGGAAGCGCGATGGCCAGGCCGGTGGGGACGGCGCGGCGTTCCAGCGTCTGGAGGACCCATTCGCCCTCGATGTCGGCGAGCAGGTCCATGCCCGAGGCGCCCTCGGTCTGGTAGCGCGGGAGCGGAAGGGGCTCCGGGCCAGCGCGCACCCGCCGCACCTGCACCGCCACGCGGTCCATGGCCGGGGTCTCAGGCCTTGGCCTGCGGCTCCCCGGGCTTGGAGCCGGCGAGCGCCTGACCTCCCTCGGCCCGCTCGGCCATCGCCTCCTTCCGGGAGAGGCGGATCTTGCCGGTTCGGTCGATGCTGATCACCTTGACCATCACCTCGTCGCCCTCCTTGAGGACGTCGGAGACGCTCTTCACGCGCTTGTCCGAGAGTTCGGAGATGTGCACCAGCCCGTCGGTGCCCGGGAAGAGCTCCACGAAGGCCCCGAACTCGGCGATCTTCCGCACCGTGCCGAGGTAGATCTTCCCCACCTCCGCCTCGCGGGTCAGCGCCTGGACCATGGCGATGGCCTGTTGAACCGCCTCGGCGTTGCTGCTGGCGATGTCCACCCGGCCGCTGTCCTCGATGTTGATGCTGCAGCCGGTGCGCGCGATGATGTCCTTGATCACCTTGCCCCCCGGGCCGATGACGTTCTTGATGAACTCCGGTCGGATCATCAGGGTGGTGATACGCGGCGCGTAGATGCTGATCTCCGGGCGCGGCTTGTCCAGCGCCCTGAGCATCTCCCCGAGGATGTGCAGCCGGCCCCGGCGCGCCTGCTCCAGCGCCCGGCGCATGATCTCCGTGGTCAGCCCGGTGATCTTGATGTCCATCTGGATGCTGGTGATGCCCTTCTCGGTGCCGCACACCTTGAAGTCCATGTCCCCGAGGTGGTCCTCGTCCCCGAGGATGTCGGAGAGGATGGCCACCTGGTCCCCCTCCTTGACCAGGCCCATGGCGATGCCGGCCACCGGGGCGGCGATGGGAACACCGGCATCCATCAGCGACAGGGTGCCGCCGCACACCGTGGCCATGGAGCTGGAACCGTTCGATTCCAGGATGTCGGAGACGATGCGCACCGTGTAGGGGAACTGCTCGCTCTTGGGCAGCATGTTGCGCAGCGCGCGCTCGGCGAGCGCCCCGTGGCCGATCTCCCGCCGGCCCGGCCCGCGCAGCGGCTTGGTCTCGCCCACGCTGAAGGGCGGGAAATTGTAGTGGAGCATGAACTTGCGGAAGGTCTGACCGGTGAGCAGCTCCACCCGCTGCTCGTCCTCGCTCGTCCCGAGCGTGGCCGCCACCAGGGCCTGGGTCTCGCCGCGGGTGAAGAGCGCGCTGCCGTGCACCCGGGGCAGGAGCCCGACGTCGCAGGTGATGGCGCGGACCTCGTCATGCGCACGGCCACCGACCCGCCCGCCGGCCACCGTCAGCTGGCGCATGTGCTCGTACTTGAGGTCCTCGACCAGCGCCTTGGCCAGCTTCTCGGTGGTGGACGTGAAGGCCGCGCCCAGCCGCTCCCTCAGGGCGGCCACCACCTGCTTCTTCACCGCCCCCAGGGCGTCGTAGCGGGCGTGCTTCTCGGCGATGGCGTATCCGGCGCGGATGCCTTCCAGACCCAGCTCCCGGACCGCGGCCCGGAGCGAGTCGTCGGCGGTGGCCGCCGGCTCGTAGGGACGCTCGGCCACGCCGAGCTCGCGACGCATCTCCTCCTGCACGCGCAACAGCGGTTGCACCGCGCGGTGCCCGAACTCCAGCGCGGCGACCATGTCCGCCTCCGAGACCTGCTCCGCCCCGCCCTCGACCATGACGATGGCCTCGCGGCTGCAAGCCATCACCAGGTCCAGGTCGGAGACGGCGCGCTGCTTGGCCGTCGGGTTGGCGATCAGCGTGCCGTCCACGCGGCCCACCCGCACCCCGGCGATGGGCCCGTGGAAGGGAATGTCGGAGACCATCAGGGCGGCGGAGGCGCCGGTGATGCCATGGATGTCACCCTCGTTCTCCGGGTCGGAGGAGATGACCGAGGCGATGACCTGGGTCTCGTAGGCATAGCCTTCGGGGAAGAGGGGGCGACAGCTCCGGTCCACCAGGCGCGAGCTGAGGGTCTCCTTCTCGGTCAGCCGGCCCTCCCGGCGAAAGAAGCTTCCCGGGATCCGCCCGGCCGAATAGAGACGTTCCTGGTACTCGACGGTGAGGGGAAGAAAGTCGACGTCCTTCTTCTCCTTCGCCGACACGGCGGTGACGAGGATGATCGTGTCGCCGTAGCGCACGACGACCGAGCCGTCGGCCTGCTTGGCCATCTTCCCGGTCTCGATCGACAGCAGGCTGCCGCCGAACTGCACTTCCTTCTTGAGGTACATGTGTTCCTTCTCGCTCCGGCGCCCGCCCGCCCTCGGCGGCCGGGGGCCAATTCCGTGTTTCGCCGGTCGAAGCGAAAGGAACTTTCAGTCTCTGAGCGCAGGCGCCGAGCCCTCTTCCTCGGCGCCTCCGTACGGAGGCCAAAACCCCTTGCGCCTCTCCCGACGTCCTTCCCTGTGTCCTCCCTGCCCGCTCCGGGGCAGGGCCTTTCTCGGCGAGCGGCCGGTGGGGTCCCTGCTACTTGCGGATCCCGAGCCCCTCGATGAGCTTCTTGTAGCGCGTCGTGTCCTTGTTCTTCAAATAATCGAGCAGCCGCCGCCGCTGGCCGACCAGCTTGAGCAGGCCGCGCCGGCTGTGGTGGTCCTTCTTGTGTGTCTTGAAGTGGTCGGTCAGCTGGTTGATACGCTCGGAGAGGAGGGCGACCTGGACCTCGGGGCTGCCGGTGTCGGTGTCGTGGGTCCGGAACTGGGCGACCAGCTCAGCCTTTCGTTCGATCTCGACGGCCATGTCTCTTCGTGTGCTCCATCCGCCTCCGGGGGTCCCTGGCCAGGACGGGAACTCCTGACCCCGCCGGTGGGCCCGCGCCGGGCGCCCCACTCCGGGGGCCAGGCCAGGCCCGGTCGTCCGCGGAGGGGTGCAGACGCCGGGGGAGCCCCGGACGGCAGCCGGGGAGGGCGCCGGGCTTATAGACGCGAGCCGCCCGGGTTGCAATGTGACAGGCTAGAGCCAGGCGAGGGGAGACTTCCAGTCACCATGGAATCCGGCGCCGGAGCTCCGGCGTGGAGCCAGGGGTGAGTTCGGGGGAGCTCGTGCGGTCGACGCCGATCATCGTCCTCGTCATGCTCGTTGCGGCCTGGCCGGCGCCGGCCCAGACGCCGCCGCCCGGCCCGCCGGCGGATCGCGCCCCGACGCCGCCGCCCGGGCCGCCTGAAGATCAGGGTGTGGAAATCGTCATCCCGCAATACACGGACGAATCTCCCCGTCCATCGGACGCGCCGGTCGTTCTCACCGCCGACGAGAAGGCGGTCTACGACCGGTCGAAGCTCAAGTACGTCCGAGCCACCAACGACGTGAAGCTCGGGAGCCTGACCCTCGACCGGGCCCAGTTCTACGACATCGTCGGACGCCCGGAGCTGGCCCAAGAAGCGCGCTCGCGGACCACCAGCCGCATCCTGTGGATCACCGGCGGAAGCCTGGTGGCCGCAGCCGGGCTGGTGGCCGGGATCATCCTCATGGTGAACAACGAGACCGGCATGGACTGCACCGGGGTGGGAACGGTGCCCGATGCCATCTGCAAGCCGATCCCGAGCAACACCGCCACCTGGTCCGGGCTCGGGCTGGCCATCGGCGGCCCGGTCATCGGCGCGGTCCTCATCGCGGTGGGCATCGTCACCACCGGGCCGCCGACCACGCCCGAGCAGGACATGCAGATGGTCGAGCGCTACAACCGGTCGCTGCTGGACCGGCTCTCCGGCCGGAGCGCGGCGCCGTCGCTCGCGCCGGCGGTGGGCTTCCGGGCCGGGCCGGCCGGGGGGCGCGTCGAGCTCGCCTGGCACTTCTGACGGAGGAGACGGCTGGGGCGGCTGGACGCTTCAGGACCGGCCCGAGGTGTCCGGCCCGGCCTTCCCCGGCTCGCTTCCCGAGAGCACCCGGACGTAGGCCAGGCGCCCGGCGCGCACGTCGGCCACCGCCAGGAGCGCCCCGTCCGGCCCCACGACGCGGACCCGCGGTGCCGGCGTCTCGAGGTGAACCGGGAGGGGGACGCCGTGCGCCACCCGCGGCACGTCCTCGGCGGCGACGCGGAAGAGAGGGAGATCGGGGAGCATGTCCACGGGCGGGATGAGCCGCGCTCGCAGCGCGGCTTCGCCCCCCGGCCCGGCAGCGAGCGCCTCCAGGCGGTCGAGGGGGACGGCCCGGTCGATCCCGAAGGGTCCGCTCGCCGTCCGGCGCAGGGCCTTCAGGCAGCCGCCGCAGCCGAGGGCCCGCCCCAGCTCGTCGGCCAGGACGCGCACGTAGAATCCCTTGCTGCAGCGGAGCGACAGCGTCACCTCGGAGGCGGAGAAATCACGCAGGACCAGGGCGTGCACGCTGACCGTCCGCGCCGCCCGCTCCACCTCCTCGCCGGCGCGCGCCCGCTGGTAGAGCCTGCGCCCCCGCACCTTGACCGCCGAGACCATGGGCGGAGTCTGGAGGTGGGTTCCCCGGAACCGTTCCAGGGCCGCCGCCAGCGCGGGCTCGGTGAGGGGCGGCACCGGAGCGGTCCGCCGCACCGTGCCGGTCACGTCCAGGGTGTCCGTCTCCAGCCCGAGCCGCACCACCGCGTCGTAGGCCTTCTCGCCGTCGGCCAACAGCCCGGCCAGCTTGGTCGCCTCGCCCAGGGCCACCGGGAGCACGCCGGTGGCCAGGGGGTCGAGCGTCCCGGTGTGACCCGCCTTCCGGTTGCCGGTGAGCACCCGCACCCGTCGCACCACCTCGAACGAGGTCGGGCCGCTCGGCTTGTCGATGACCAGGAGGCCGTCCATCTCCGGGCCGGAGCTTAGCGCCGGGGGCCGCTCACCACCCCTCCCGGGCCTTCACCTCGCGCAGCAGCCGGTCGATCTTGTCGCCCTCCTGGAGCGACCCGTCGAAGGTGAAGAACACCTCGGGAGAGACCCGGAGCTTGACCCGCGCGGTGACCTCGCGACGGACGTAGCCGCGCGCAGCCTCCAGGCCCTGCTCGGTCTGGGCACGGGCCTCCTCGTCGCCCAGGGACGACCAGTAGACCCGCGCCACGCGGAGGTCGGGCGAGACCTTGACTCCGGTGATGGTGATGAAGCCGATGCGCGGGTCGCGGAGCTCCCCCCGCTCGAGCAGGTCGGCCACCGCCGCCTGGATCTCGGCGGCCACACGCTCGGGCCGGGACGGGGTGGTCACGGCTTCTCCCAGTCCCGGCGGTTGCGCAGCGAGCGGGCCCGGGCCCGGGCCTCGCCCAGGGTGAGGTCCCCGCTCGTTCGCTGCCCGGCGCGGCGGACGAGCGGCTCCTCCGGACGCCGCTCCCAGGAGGCCATCCCTTCCGCCTCGGCCAGGCTCCGGTCCTCGCGGGCGAAGGGGAGCTCGAGCGTCGCCGGGTCGGGACCCCCTCCGGACGAGGCGAAGAGCTGCTCGCCGAAGGCCAGGATCTCGCGCTCCCGGGTGAGGAGCGGCGCCAGGTACATCTCCTCCACGAAGTGAAGGATCTTCTCCAGCTGCTCGTCGACGTGGCGGCGCTCGTTGCCCACCACGGCAAAGGCGATGGTGGCCCGCTGCCAGAGGTCCTGGTCCTCCACCTCGGCCACCGAGGCGTTGAAGCGCGCCTTGACCCGGTCGGTGATCCTCCGGAGGACCTGCCGCTTCGACTTGAGCGACCCCGAATCGGCGATCTGAAGCGCGCAGCGGGCGACACCGACGAACATCGAACGGCCGCTCCCTCGAAGGGCCAGCCTGGAGCCGGAACGCATCCTACTCCAAACTGGGCCGGGTCTCCTCGATCTCGAAGGCCTCGATGACGTCGCCGGGCTTGAAGTCCTGCCAGCCCTCCACACCGATGCCACATTCGAAGCCCTGGGCCACCTCGCGCACGTCGTCCTTGAACCGCCGCAGGCTGGCCACCTTGGCGAGCCCGAGTTCTTTTCCCTCGCGGAGGATGCGGACCTGGGCGGTGCGCCGGATGACTCCCTCGACCACCGCGCAGCCGGCGATGGTCCCCAGCTTGGGCACGTTGAAGAGGTTGCGCACCTCCGCCCGTCCGAGCTTCTTCTCCGTGCGGATCGGCTCGAGCAGACCCTCCATCGCCTTGCGGACGCCGTCGATGAGCTCGTAGATGATGGAGTAGGTGTAAATCCCGACGGCCTGGGCCTTGGCGGCGGCCTCGGCGCCGGATTCGGGTCGAACGTTGAACCCGAGCACGATGCCGCGGCTGGCGGCGGCCAGCATCACATCCGACTCGGTCATCGCCCCGACGCCCTTGTGGATGATCTCCACCTTGACCTTCGGCGTGGAGAGCTTGGTCAGCGCCTGGGCCACCGCCTCCACCGAGCCCTGCACGTCGCCCTTGACGACCACCCGCAGCTCCTTGGCCTCCCCCTCCTTGGTCCGCTGGAGGAGGGACTCGAGCGAGTCCTTGGAGGTCTTGCCCAGGTCCGCCTGGCGCTCCTTGGAGCTCCGGTGCTCGGCGATCTCCTTGGCCGCCTTCTCGTCCTCGACCACGTTGAAGGTGTCGCCGGCGGTGGGGACACCGGAGAGCCCGACCACCTCGGCGGAGTAGCCGGGGAGCACCTCTTTCACCGGCTCGCCCCGCCCGTCGAGCATGGCCCGCACCCGGCCGGAGTGCGTGCCGGTGACCAGCGCGTCGCCGGTGCGCAGCGTCCCCTCCTGGATCAGGACGGTGGCCACCGGTCCGCGCCCCTTCTCCAGCTTGGCCTCGATGACCGTCCCCAGCGCGGAGCGATTGGGATTGGCGGTGAGCTCGAGGACCTCCGCCTGCAGGATGATGTTCTCCAGCAGGAGGTCGACGCCCATCTTGGTCCGGGCCGAGACCGGGACCATGATCGTGTCCCCGCCCCACTCCTCCGGGACCAGCTCCAGGGCGGCCAGATCCTTCTTCACCCGCTCCGGGTTGGCGCCGGCGAGATCCATCTTGTTGATCGCCACCACCAGCGGGACCTTGGCGGCCTTGGCGTGGCTCACCGCCTCCCGGGTCTGGGGCATGACCCCGTCGTCCGCCGCCACCACCAGCACCACCAGGTCGGTGACGTTGGCGCCGCGGGCGCGCATGGCGGTGAAGGCCTCGTGGCCCGGGGTGTCGAGGAAGGTGATGTCTCCCTTGGGCGTCGACACCGTGTAGGCGCCGATGTGCTGGGTGATGCCGCCGGCCTCGCCCTCGGCCACGTGGGCCGACCGGATGGCGTCGAGGAGCGAGGTCTTGCCGTGGTCGACGTGCCCCATCACCGTCACCACCGGGGGCCGCGGCCGCTCGTCCTCCGGACGCTCGGCCACCTCGGGGAGGTAGTCCTCCACCTCGAACCCGACCTTCTCCACCTTCCACCCGTAGTCGGTGGCGATGATCGCCGCCGTGTCCGCATCCACCATCTGGTTGGCGGTGGCCATCGTCCCCCCGGCCATGAGCTTCTTGATGATCTCCGCCGTCTTCACGCCCATGCGCTGGGAGAGGTCGGAGACGCTGATCGCCTCCTCCACCCGGATGACCTTCTTCTCCTCCGCCATTTCGGTGATCTGCGTCTTCTGACCCTTCTTGGTGGGCTTCCGCTTCTTGCCCCGCACCGGGATGGTGACACGGCCCCAGATCAGGTTGTCCATCTCCTGCTTGGTGATGCCGCCTTCCTTCTCCGAGGTGCGCTTCTTGCCCCGTTCCTGCTCCTTCTTCTTGGTGATGTCGATCAGCTCGCGGCCGCGGCCGATGGCATCGGGGACCACCTTGAACTCCCGCACCTCGCCGATGGCCTTCTTGCCCGGAGCGAGGGGGATGTTCTTGTGCGCCGTCGAGGAGGGAGTGACCCGCCGCACGGCCCCCGAGGGCCGGCTGATGACCACCGCCTGGGTGGCCGTGGGGCGGAGAGGTCGCGGCTCGGCGGCGGGCGCACCGGGGGCCGCCGAGGCGCCGGACGCCGCCGGGGAGGCGGCCGCTCGGGACGTGGAGGCGACCGGCCGCTGGGGTGCTCCCGGACGTGTCGGCGGGCCAGCCGGGGCGGGGCGAGCGCCCTGCGGGGCCGGACGGGAGATGATCTGCGCCGATCGGAAGCCGGGGCTGGCCGGACGCTGGGCCGGGGCGGGCGGAGGGGCCGCCGCCGCGGGAGGCTCGGGCGGCGGGACGGGAGCGGGAGTCGGAGCGGCCACGGAGGGGGCCTCCACCGCCGGCGGACCGCTGGCCGCCGGGGGCTCCACTGCGGCCGGGGGGGCCACGGTCTCCACGTGCGCGGCTTCGGCGGCCGGCGCGGCGGCCCCGTTTCCGCCTAGGTGGCTCTCGACGCCCGGGCCCTTGCGGCGGACCACGAAGCCCTTGGCCGCGACCGGAGCCGGAGCGGCGCGCGGCCGTCGCTTCTCGACGATGCGCTGCACCGCCGCGGTCGCCTGGTCGTCCTCGAGCGAGCTGGAGTGGCTCTTGACGTCGTAGCCCAGAGCCGTCAGCTCGGTGACCACCTCGCGGTTGTCGAGCTCGATGCCAAAGGCCTTGAGCTCCTTGGCGATTTCGTGAACGCGCTTCTTCGACATAGCCCCTGTGGTCCGTCTTCTACCGCACTCGTCGTCGTGCAGCCCAGAGCTGTTAGGTCCTCGTCGTCCCGAGCTCGGCCTCGAGCGCGGAAAGGTCGATGCCGCGCGCCTGGCCGCGAAAGGCCCGCGCCAGCGCCTTTCGCTGCGCCGCGGCGCGGAGACATCCCGCACCGCACAGGTAGGCGCCCCGACCGCCTCCGGTCCTCGTCCGGTCCCAGGCGGCTCTTCCCTCGCTCGACAGGTAGAGCCGCTGCAGTTCTGCTTGGGGGCGCTTCGCCCCGCATCCGATGCAGGTCCGCTCCGGGGGCTTGAGCCGCGGAGTCACGTCGCGCCCGCCGCTCAGGGCGCCTTGGCCTCCTCTCCGGACGGCGCCGCCAGGGCGGCCATGCCCGCGCGCTCGGCGTCGAGCTCGGTGCGCAGCTTGGCCTCCTCGAGCAGGTAGGACTCGGCGGCGCTCTTCAGCTGGCGCGCCTTCTTGATGCCCACCCCGGGGACGTCGCCGAGCTTGGCCAGGTCCTTCTCGTTGGCCACGTCCTCGACGGTCTTGAAGCCGCTCAGGACCAGGGCCTCGATGGTCTTCTCGCTCATCCCCCGCACCCGGGCCAGCCGCTCGTTCTGGGTGAGCTCGTCCGGATGGCGGCGGGCCTCGATGAGCCGTTGCTGCTCGCGCTCGTACTCCATGCGCGACAGCTCGGCGGCGTCGTCCACCATCTGCTTGCTCGCCTGCTCCTGCATGGCCGGGATGCGGGCCGGGTCGATCCCGGGGATCTGCGCCAGGACCTCCGGGCTCGCCTCGGCCACGTCCTTCGCCTGCCGGAACCCGTGCGCGTAGAGGGTCTCGATGAGCAGCTCGGTCACCCCGGGAAGCGCGCCCAGCGAGCGGTTGGCGAACTCCCGCATCTCGCGCACCCGGCTCTCGCTGTTGATGTCCAGCTTCCATCCGGTGAGCTGGGCCGCCAGCCGCACATTCTGCCCGCGCCGGCCGATGGCCAGGCTGAGCTGGTCGTCCGGCACGATGAGCTCCATGGCGTGGTTGGCCTCGTCGATGATCACCCGCGAGACCTCGGCCGGGGCGAGCGCCGAGCAGACGAAGCGCGCCGGATCCTCGTCCCAGGGGACGATGTCGATCTTCTCCCCCCGCAGCTCCTGGACCACCGCCTGCACCCGCGACCCCTTCATCCCCACGCAGGCGCCCACCGGATCCACGTCCGCATCGCGGCTGGAGACGGCGATCTTGGCCCGGCCTCCGGGCTCCCGCGCCGCGGCCTCGATGACCACGATGCCCTCGGCGATCTCCGGGACCTCCATCTCGAAGAGCTTGGTGAGGAGGTTGACCGAGGCCCGGCTGAGGATGATCTGCGGCCCCTTCGACTCGCGCAGCACGTCGAGCACGAAGGCCTGGACCCGGTCCCCGGCGCGGTAGGTCTCCCGCGGCACCTGCTCCCTGACCGGGAGGACGGCCTCGGCACGGCCCAGGTCGACGATGATGTTTCCCCGCTCGAACCGGCGGGCGATCCCGGTGACGATCTCGTTCTTGCGGTCCTTGTATTCGTTGTAGACGTTCTCCCGCTCCGCGTCGCGGGTGCGCTGGAGGATGACCTGCTTCGCCGTCTGTGCGGCGATGCGGCCGAAGCCCCGGCGGAAGGTCTTCAGCTTGAGAATGTCCCCGTACTGGTCGTCCTGCGCCTTGGCGTCGGCGGCGTCCTCGTCGCGGTAGAAGATCTGGAAGGCCAGCTCGTCCCCGGGCTCGACCTCCATCCCCTTCTTCCGCGCCTCGTCCAGCGAGAGCTGGTTCACCGCCTGGGTCGGGTCGGTGATCTCCGGGATCACGGTGATCGCCTGGAAGAGCTCGACCACCCCTTTCTCGGTGTCGTACTTCGCTTCGAGATTCCGGTCCTGGCCGAAGTGCTTCTTGGCCGCGGTGAGCATCGCGTCCTCGAGCGTGGCCACCAGGACGCTCTTGTCGATGCCCTTGTCCTTGGCCACCTGCTCGAGGATCAAGTTCAGGTTCACCACCGGGTTGGGTGCCGCGCTCGTGGCCATGGCTCGCTCGTCCTAGAACTCGAACTCCAGATTTGCCTTCGCGATGTCCCGGAAGGGGATGCGGCAGGCCGGTCCCCCCTCGACCCGGACGGTCACCCCGTCGTCGCCCACCGCCTCCAGCGTCCCGATGAAGCTCTTTCGGCCGGGCTCGCCCAGAGGACCGTAGGTCTTGACCTTGACCCGGCGGCCGAGGACCCGGCGGAAGTGGTCCGCCGTCCGCAGGACCCGGTTCACCCCCGGGCTGCTGACCTCGAGGCTGTAGGCGCCGGGCACGACCTCCTCGACGTCGAGCGCAGTCTCCACCGCGTGCGAGACGCGGGCGCACTCCTCGAGACCCACCCCACCGTCCCGCGAGAGCGGATCATGCCCCGGCCGGTCGATGAACAGGCGCAGGATCCACCCCGAGGGCTCGCGCAGGTACTCCACGTCGAGCAGCTCCAGGCCCTCGCCACGGATCAGGGGCTCCGCCACGCGCGCCGCGCGCTCGGCCACCGACGCCTTGTGAGGAACCGCGGACATGGCAGGAGGACCCCAGAAACGAAAAAAGCGGGCACCGAGGGCCCACTTTTCGAGGGTGAATCGAAAAATGTGGATGCCCTCGGTACCACACGGCTCCCGAGCGTGTAAAGGCACGGGGCCCCCGGGAACGGGCCACCACCCACCCACCCGCCGGGCCCCCGAGCGAGGCCTGACGCATCGCGGCGGACCCTGCGTTGTGCCATTCTCGGGGCCCATGCCGCTCGTGGCCGCCGTTCAGATGGCCTCCGGGGCCGACAAGGCACGCAACCTCGCCGCCGCGGAGCGCCTGGTGCGGCTCGCGGTGGGCCGCGGAGCGGCGCTGGTCGGGCTCCCGGAGAACGTCGCCTGGATGGGACCGGAGGACGAGCGGACCTCCGCCGCCGAGCCGCTCGACGGACCCACCCTGGCGCACTTCGCGGCGCTGGCGCGCAGCCTGGGCATTCACCTGCTCGCCGGGAGCATCCTCGAGACGGGGGCCCCGGGCGGCCGCCTGTACAACACCAGCGTCCTCTTCGGCCCGTCGGGCGAGCGACTGGCCGTCTACCGCAAGATTCACCTCTTCGACGTCGAGGTCGGCGACGGCCAGACCTACCGCGAGTCGGCCGCGGTGGCCCCCGGCCAGGAGGTGGTCACCGCCGAGACTCCGCTCGGCACCCTCGGGCTGTCCGTTTGCTACGACCTGCGTTTCCCCGAGCTGTACCGGGCGCTCTCCGCCCGCGGCGCGGTGATCCTCACCGTCCCGAGCGCCTTCACCCTGATGACCGGCAAGGACCACTGGGAGGTCCTGCTCCGCGCCCGGGCCATCGAGAACCAGGCCTACGTGCTCGCCCCGGCGCAGGGCGGGCGCCACCCCGGTGACCGCCTCACCTATGGCCACGCCCTGGTCGCCGACCCCTGGGGCCTGGTCGTCGCGCGCGCCTCGGAGGGCGAGTGCATCGCCGTCGCCGAGGTCGACCCAGGCCTGGTCGAGCGGGTGCGCGCTCGGCTGCCTGCGCTCCGGCACCGCCGCCTCTGACCCGCGGGTCGCCGGCCGCCGGGGCGGACCGGAGCGTGTCCACCTACACGCTCGGGCCGGCCCCGGAGGGGATCCGAGGGCGTGGCTCAAGTAGAGTCGGGCCCGTACCACCCGGACAGCCGGCACCTGCACCCGTCGGGACGACACATGGCTCTGTGCCTCACGCTGCTCGCGGCGGGCACCGCCTGCCGAAAGGCGTCGCCTGGCGGCATGCCGGCGGACGCCGCCCCCCCGGCCGCCGCCCGGGCCACGCTCCAGCAGCTCAAGGGCTCGGTCTCGGTGAAGCGCGCCGCGGCGGATGACTGGACGCTGGCCAGCGAGGGCATGGCGCTCCTGGAAAACGACACCGTCCGGACGGGGGCCCGGGCCTCGGCGCTGCTGCGCTTCCCGAACGGCTCCTCGGTGCTCGTCGGGGAGGATGCGCTGATCGGCATCGCCGAGACGCAAGGGGCGCCCGGGCGGGACCGCACCGACCTCACCGTCCGGCGCGGGACGGTGGATGCCACGCTGGACCGTCCCGCCACCCAGGACCTGACGGTGGGGACGCCCTCCGCCACCGTGCGCGCCGGCCGGGAGATCGTCTTCCAGTGAGCCCGGCCCTGCTCACCCTGCTGTGTCTCGCCACGGCGCCGGCGGACGAGGTGGTGGTCCAGCCCAAGGAGTCGCTCGCCGACGTCGCCCGGCGGGCGCTGGGGAGCGCCGAGGCGGCCAGCGAGCTGCGCGCCATCAACCACCTCGAGTCCGACCAGGTCGCAGCCGGAACGCACCTCCTGCTTCCCGGGCCGGAGAGAGCCCGGGCGATGAGTGCCATGGCCTCGGCCCGGAGCGCCGTCCACCAGGCCAAGGCCGGCGCGGCGCGGACCGAGGCCTCCGAGCGCCTGGCCGACGCCGAGCGCCTCCTCGCCGCGGCCCGCTACGCGGAGGCCGCCGCCCAGGCCGACGGCGCCTGGAAGCTGGTCTCCCAGCGGCCCGACGACCCGTCCCGCTTCGCGGTGCAGGTGGGCGACGACGGCACGACGCGGGTGCGCGTCGATTCGGGCATCCCGGTGCGCGTCGAGGCCGAGGGGCGCACCCGCGCGGTCAGCCCGGGCGAGTCGGTCCTCGTCCGCCGCGGCGAGGCGCCGGGCGTCCCCACCAGCGACGAGGTCGCCGCCGGCACGGCCGCGCTCGAGGCGCCGCTCCTGCTCTCGCCGGCGGCCGACGTCAGGCTGGCGCTCGACCCGAAGGGCAAGGGAGTCGGCCCGCTCCGGCTGGTCTGGCGGGCGGTGCCCGGAGCCCGCGGCTACCTCATCGAGCTCAAGGGGGCCTCGAGCCAGACGGTGCGCAGCGCCCGCGCCGAGGTGAGCTTCGCGGCCATGCCCACCGGCACCTATCGCTGGAGCGTCCGGGCCATCGGGCTCGAGGGAGCGCTCGGCCCTCCCTCCGAGCGCGCGCTCGAGCTCTCCACCAGCAGCATCCGGCTCGACGTCCAGGAGCCCAGCTGGAAGTGAAGCTCTTCAACGCCATCTTCCTGCTCATGCTCCTGGTGGGGGTCGTCTCCACCGCCACGGTGGGGCTGCTCGTGCTCTCCGACACCCGGGAGCTCCTCACCCGCGACGCGCAGGAGCTTTCCGGGGAGCGGGTGAAGCAGCTCCGGCTCAAGACCGAGCGGGCGCTCGAGGAGCCGGTGCGGGCGGTGCTCGGCCTGTCCCGCATCCCCGGCTTCTTCTCCCTGCCGCTCGCCGAGCAGCGGGCCCAGGTGGCGTCGGTGCTCACCCAGCGGCGCGACGTGTTTGCCGTCACCGCGTTCGACGCCCGCAAGGGGCGGGTGGGTGGGCTGCAGGCCTTCGCCTTCAAGGACGTTCCTCCCACCGAGGTGGCCGAGCACGAGGCGCGCGCCCGTGCCCTGCTCGACGGGATCTCCGGCGTCCGCTACGCCGAGCCGGTGACCCGCGCTGGGCGCCCGCCCACGGTGACGGTGGCGCTCCCGGTGGGCGACCCGCTGCGGGGGTACCTGGCCGCCGAGCTCGCCCTGGGAGGTCTGCAGGCGACGGTCGAGGACCAGCGGGTCGGCTCGACCGGCTTCGCCTACGTCGTCGACGGGCGGGGGCGCCTGGTGGCCGGCCCGCGGAACCGGTTTCCCGCCGGCGCGGACCTGAGCCTCCGCCCGGCGGTGGCCAGCCTCCTCGCCACCCTCGCCCATCACCCGGACCCCGAGCTGTTCCGGGTGGGCAACTTCGGCTCGGGCGAGGAGCGGGTGGTCGGCGCCTACGCGGTCGTGCCCGGGCCGGTGTGGGGCGTGGTGAGCGAGCAGCCCCTGGATGCGGCCTACACCCAGGTCCGGTCCATGCAGCGCCGCATCCTGCTCGGCTTCCTGGCGGCCCTCACCGTCGCCCTCGCCCTGGCCCTGGTCTTCTCGCGCGGGCTGACCCGCCCGCTGAAGCGCTTCGTCGCCTCGGCCAAGGACATCGGCCGGGGCCATTTCGGGACCCAGGTCGAGCTGCGGAGCAGGAACGAGCTCGGCGATCTGGCACGGACGTTCAACGAGATGAGCCAGCAGCTGCTCAGCTACGACCGGGAGAACAAGGGCCTCTACCAAAGCCTGGAACAGGGGTACTTGGAGACCATCCTCGCCCTGGCCAACAGCATCGACAGCAAGGACGCCTACACCCGCGGGCACAGCCAGCGGGTGGGCGACCTCTCCGCGGCCATCGGCCGCGAGATGGGGCTCCCCGAGCCCGAGGTCAAGCTCCTGCGCTATTCGGGAATCCTCCATGACATCGGGAAGATCGGCATCATCGACTCCATCCTCTGCAAGCAGGAGCAGCTCACGCCGGACGAGATGACGGTGATGCGCGAGCATCCGGTGATCGGGGCCTCCATCGTCGAGCCGGTCACCTTCCTCGGCGCGGCGCGCGCCGCGGTGAAGAGCCACCACGAGAAGTGGAACGGCACCGGGTACCCGGAGGGGCTCAAAGGGGAAGCCATCCCCCTGGTGGCGCGCATCGTCGGCTGCGCCGACACCTGGGATGCCTGCACCACCACCCGTCCCTACCAGCGGGCGATGTCCGTCCCGGTGGCGCTGGGCATCATGGAGAAGCTGCGCGGCGTGGCGCTCGACCCGGCGGTGGTCGACGCCCTGCGCCGCGTGCTCGACAAGCGTGGAGGCACCAGCGAGCCCGCTCCCGGCCCGGTGCAGCTGGCATCATGAGGCCGCGGGTGTCGTTGCTCGCCCTGCTCGGGGCCTCGGTGGCCTGCAACTCCGCGGTCCTCACCGGGGAGCCCTCGCCGCTCATCCCCCCGCGCCTCCCGCCCCCGGTGACGGTGGCGGTGGAGCCCTTCTTCGACAGCTCTCAGTGGAAGACGGAGACCCAGCTGCAGGAGGTGACCGTCCTGCCACCGCCCGGAATGTCGGTGGGCATGGGGGCCGGTTACCCGGGCTACTACGGCTCCCCCTACGGGCCCTACGGCGCCTACCCCACCGACGTCACCGTGTCCACCACCGTGTCGGTGAAGAGCGTCTTCAACCGCGTCGACGTGCTGGCCGCGGAGCAGGCCCAGGTCATCGCCGCCGTGGCCCAGATGCGCCCGGCCTGGACGGTGCGGAGCACCGGCTCCCTCCAGACGCTCTCCGGGCCGGTGCACCTGGTGCGCGTGGTGGTGGGCGAGAGCACGGTCGTCTCCAGCGACCGGACCTACAAGACGGTGGCCTTCGGCTTCGGGATCATCATCTGGCCGCTGCTCCTTCTCCAGATCGGCGGCATCGACGAGACCCAGGTCGTCTACGGCCTGATGGACCTGTACACGGCGGACTCCTCGCAGCTCAGGTCGCGGCTCCTCCGCTACCCCACCCAGCCCGATTTCGCCGTCGACACGCGCGGGCTGCCCACCGTGCCCCAGCCCTTCGGCCTGGAGGTGTCCTACAACGAGGGGGTGGCCTCCAGCTCGCAGGCTCACGACGCGACGCTGATCAAGGGCTTCGTCCAGCGCCTGTCGGTGGCCATCGTCGCCCTGGTGGAGGGCGTGCCGGCGGGGACGCCCCCCTCGACCCCGCCCCGATGAGCTTCTGGGACCGCATCCAGCCGAGCCGTCCTCCGCCGGCCGCGCTGCAGCTCGAGGTGGGGGACCAGGGGAGGAGCCTCCGGCTCTCCTGGGAGGACGGGGTGCGCACCGCCGTCTCGGCGCTCACCCTCCGCCAGCAGTGTCCCTGCGCGGCCTGCGTGGACGAGTGGACGCACCACAGAACGCTCGATGCGGCGGCGGTGCCCGGCGATGTCGCCCTGGTCGAGGTTCGCCCGGCGGGAAACTACGCGCTCCACCTCCACTTCAGTGACCGGCATACCACCGGCATCTTCAACTGGAAGACGCTCCGCGACCTCTCCGAGCGCTTTCCCCTCACCTCTGCGCCGGTGCCCCGATGAGCGCTCCCGACCGGGACGACGAGCCCTTCACCTTCACCGGCCCGAGCCTCGACGCCGACGGCAAGCTCGCCCAGCCCTCGCCGGCCGCGCAGCGGATGCAGCGCATCGAGCGCGCCCAGCCGACCCGTCCTCCCGAGCGCAAGGGCGCCCTGGAGCTGGTCGACCGCCCACCGCGCGCCGACACCGACTACGTTCCCCCGCCCCCTCCTCCTCCGGTGCGCGTGCCCGGTCGCGTTCCGTGGCTGCTCGTCCTGCCCCTGCTCGTCGCCCTCCTGGCCGGGGGGGCCTACCTGGTCCGTGCCCGCCTCGCCGGCGGCCGTCCCGCCCCGGCTCCGGTGGTGTTCATCACCAGCGAGCCCCCGGGTGCGGTGGTTCGCATCGAGGGGACCGAGG
>Ga0187777_10000281_pt1 | contig 38227 bp, 40 predicted proteins | sample 1015_Q2_SP5_10_M_FD_132416 | JGI IMG/M metagenome (GOLD analysis project Ga0187777, IMG submission 132416) | Tropical peat soil microbial communities from peatlands in Department of Meta, Colombia - 1015_Q2_SP5_10_MG | ecosystem: Environmental > Terrestrial > Soil > Wetlands > Peat | place... | reverse complement strand
TGAATTTCCCGACGACCCGGAGCTGCAGGCCATCGGCGGCCGCGCTCTGCGCGAGATGACCCGCATCGCGGCCAGCCCTTACTCCATGTGGCGCGATATCGCCCTCACCAATACCGAGCATATTCAGGAGGCGCTGCTGCGGCTGGAGCACCGCCTCTCCCACATCCGCGAAAACCTGCGCGGGCCGGCCCTGCGGGAGGAGTTCGAGCGCGCCAATAAGTTTCGGGCCACGGAGCGAAGAAAACCTTAGCCGTGATTGCTAGTCTCATTAGGCCTTCCACGTCCTTTTCTTCTCGCATAACATTGCTTTATATGACGGCTGAGGGCTATGGCACGCAGGCAGCAGAATCCTACAGGCGAATGCTGGATGACGAGCTCCTGGAGCTGGCGAAAGACAAAGCTTCACTTACATCAGAGGCCGCCGCGGCGCTTGAGGTAGAGATACGGGAGCGAGGGCTAGCGGCAAAGGTCGCGTCCGCGGAGGCCTCCGTTGACGAACCATGCCCACTGTGCAGCGAAACGATGGGAGCGCACCATGGCTTTCTGTACGGAACGGAGGTATGTGCTGAGTGCCGCCGCCTTCTCTTACAGCGGAGGTTTTTGGCGTATGCCATCGACTCGAGCGTGCTTGCTGTCTTATTCTTTGTGATATTTTTGCTCGCAATTGATTTTGCACAGCGAGTCGCTGACCGGGTTGCGATCGTAGCCTTGCTTGTGCTACCTGCATTTCATCTCCTCAGGGATGCAGGGGCGTTGTCGATTGGGAAGAGACTGACTGGATTGGAAGTAATCGATGCAAGGACAGGCCAGCCAGCGGGGGCTATGGCCTCACTCAAGAGGAACATCGTTCTTGAAATTCCGGGGGTTGTGATCTATACGGTTTTTTCTGGTCGCCTCGAGGATGGCTCACGTGCGGGTGATGGCTGGGCGCATACCAAAGTCGTAATGAAGAAGTACCGCAGCCGAGTGCCGTTTGCGCCAGACTTGTAGACCTCTAAATCGGCGAACTGCGTAAAGAGCAGCTGCGCCGAAGCTTCTGTCCTCTTTCAAGAAATCGACTTGAAGCATGAGACTGCGCCCTCATTCTTCATCGTTCTCGTTTCAGCAGTTGCAAGTCAACAGTGCACGGTAGAATCGTCTTGCCATGAACAAGGTGGTCGCCAGCGCCGATGAAGCCATTCGCGACATCCAGGATGGCGCCAGCATCATGATCGGCGGCTTCGGGCTCTGCGGCATCCCTGAAAATCTCATCCAGGCGTTGCTGCGCAAGAACGTGAAGAATCTCACCACCATCTCCAACAACGTCGGCGTGGATGGCTTCGGGCTTGGCTTTCTCCTCGCCAATCATCAGATTAAGAAGCACATCGGTACTTACGTGGGCGAGAACAAGCTGCTGGAAGAAATGGTGCTCAAGGGCGAAGTGGAGCTCGAGCTGAACCCGCAGGGGACGTTTTCTGAGCGGATTCGCGCCGGCGGCGCCGGCATCCCCGCGTTCTTCACGCCTACCGGCTATGGCACGGTGATCGCCGAGGGGAAAGAGGTGCGCGAGTACGATGGCCGCCCCCACATCCTGGAGCGCGCCCTGACCGCCGACTTTGCTTTCATCAAAGCCTGGAAGGGCGACAAGTGGGGCAATCTGGTGTACCGCAAGACCGCGCGCAACTTCAATCCCATGATGGCGACCGCTGCCAAGGTCACGATCGCCGAAGTCGAGCACCTGGTCGAGGTCGGCCAGCTCGAGCCGGACATGGTCCACACGCCCAGCATCTACGTGAATCGCATCTTCCAGGGCGCGAATTTTGAGAAGCGCATCGAGAAGAGGACGGTGAGGAAGCGGTGAACAGCAGCGCGACCTCCTTGGTGTGCCTTCGTGCTCTTCGTGGTGAAAGGTCTTGCTTTTGACTTATGGCCGATAAACAAAAAGACACCGAGAAGCGCGACCGCATTGTAAAGCGCATCGCCCGTGAGCTGCGCGACGGCTTCTACGTGAATCTGGGCATCGGCATGCCGACGCTGGTCGCCAACCACGTCCCGCCGGGCATGGATGTCATCCTGCAGAGCGAGAACGGCATGCTCGGCATCGGCCCCTTCCCGCTGGAGGGCCAGGAGGATGCCGACCTCATCAACGCCGGCAAAGAGACGGTGACCGAGATCCCCGGCACGGCCTATTTTTCCAGCGCCGACTCCTTCGCCATGATCCGCGGTCGCCACGTCGATCTCAGCGTGCTGGGCGCCATGGAGGTGGATGAGCAGGGCAATCTGGCCAACTGGATGATCCCGGGCAAGATGGTGAAAGGCATGGGCGGGGCCATGGACCTGGTGGCCGGCGCCCGCCGCGTCATCATCGCCATGGAGCACACCACCAAAGACGGCCAGCCCAAGGTCCTGAAGCGGTGCACGCTGCCGCTCACCGGTGTAAAGGTCGTGGACACCATCGTCACCGAAATGGCCTATATCAAGGTGACGCCGCAAGGTCTGGTATTGCACGAGGTCGCCCCCGGCCTCACAGCAGATGATGTACAACGTGTAAGCGCTGCCAAGCTCACGATCAGTCCAACTCTCCGTGAGATGACCTCTTAAGCGCTGATCTAGCGCGTGTAAGTCAATAGATATCTATCATGTTGTCAACAACTTGAAGCCATTAGGGGCAGGCTACAAAGAAATGCTTGACATGTGTAATAGTGTTATAGTTAACTATAACAGTTCGAAGCGTGGGTTCATTTTCAGCTGATGGATTCTCAACCGAGTACGCCAGCCAAATAACCCTGACCGAGAGCAAGAAAAATCAGGAGAGTGAAACATGAAATCCCTTCGATTTGTGCTAGTCGCTTTTTTGATGTCGCTCGCTACTGTGGCTTACGCGCAGTCTGCCGCGCAACCCGCCGCCAAGTCTGACGCGCAAGAGTCGTTCGCCGTTATGAAGACTCTCGCGGGCACCTGGAAGGGTCCCGTGACCGTCGATCCGCCGCAGCCCGGCATGGGGGAAGGATCGCTCACCCAGGTCTCGCTGCGCGTGACCTCACGGGGGAACGCAATGGTGCACGAGATGAAGGAAGACGGAACGCCGGACGATCCTGCTCGCTATGACCATCCCGTCACCATGCTTTATCTGGATAGCGATCGCCTGCTGCTCACCCACTATTGTGATGCCGGGAACCGTCCGCGCATGACCGGCAAGGTCTCGCCGGACGGCAAGAAGGTGGAGTTCGAGTTTCTCGACCTGGCCGGCGGCACGCAGTACGGGCACATGCACCACGCCGTGTTCACCATCATCGACGCCAACCACCACACCGAGGATTGGACGTATATGATGCCGGGAGACAAGCCCGTTCACGCCCATATGGACCTGAAGCGGGTGCAGTGACCAAAGAGCGACCAGACAAGCTGTCTTGGAAAATAGGATGGACCGTGAGTGGAATGACAGCCAGCCGATCTACCGCCAATTGCGGGACCGCGTCGTTGCGATGATCCTCGATGGCGTCCTCAAAGAAGGCGATCCGCTGCCCTCGGTGCGCAGTGTCGCCGCGGAATATCGGGTGAATCCGCTCACGGTCCTGAAGGGCTATCAGCAATTGGTGGACGAGGGATTGATCGAGAGCCGGCGCGGCCTCGGCATGTTCATCAATGCCGGTGCTCGCACTTTGTTGTTGCAGGGCGAACGGAAGAAGTTTCTCGCCGAGGATTGGCCCCGCATCCAGGAAAAGATTCAACGGCTTGGCCTGAAGACGGAAGAGCTGTTGGATGGTGCGGTCAAGCCTGCAGCCGCGGCACCGCCGAATGACGCGGGGCCCAAGAAAGAGGAGCGCTGAAGTCATGTCATGTATAGAAGCACGCGGCCTGCGCAAGGCCTACGGCACGACCATCGCGCTCGATGGCATCGACCTGCGCGTGGAAGAGGGCCGCATCCTTGGCGTCATAGGTCCCAATGGCGCCGGCAAGACCACGGCGCTCAACGCCTTACTCGGCCTCATGCCCTATGAGGGCGAACTGAGGGTGCTGGGACGCGATCCCTGGAGCGAGCGCGACCGGCTCATGTGCGACGTCTGCTTCATCGCCGATGTCGCCGTGCTGCCGCGATGGATCAGGGTTTCACAGGCGCTTGATTACCTAGCTGGCGTGCATCCGCGATTCGATCGTGCCAAAGCTGAGAGCTTTCTCGCGAAGACCATCATCCGCCGTGATAGCAGGGTCCGCGAGTTATCCAAAGGCATGGTCACACAGCTGCATCTCGCTCTGGTCATGGCCATCGACGCGCGATTGCTGGTCCTGGATGAGCCTACCCTCGGCCTTGACATCCTTTATCGCAAGCAGTTCTACGATTCCCTGCTCAACGATTACTTCGACCGAAACCGCACCATTGTCGTAGCCACCCACCAGGTGGAGGAGATCGAGCATGTTCTCACGGACGTGATGTTCATCGATCGTGGGCGCATCATCTTCGAGCGCAGCATGGAGGAGGTCGAAGGGCGCTATCTGGAAGTGATGGTCAATCCTGGGCACACGGCCGCGGCCCGGGCGCTCAATCCGATACTGGAGCGGCAGGTCTTCGGGCGCAGCGTCCTGCTCTTCGATGGCGCCGATCGCCAGCGCCTGGCGGCCCTGGGCGAGGTGCGCACGCCCAGCATCACGGACTTGTTCGTTGCTGTCATCAGCAGTCAGGTCACTGCGGCAGGAGCAAGACCGTGAACACCCAGTCGAACGCATTGCACGAATCAGCCGTTGGAAACCCGACGGTCGCGCCGGCACAGATCTCATTGACGCAGCGTCTCAACTGGTCGGTGCGGCGCGAACTGTGGGAGAACCGTTCCCTCTATCTTGCGCCGCTGGCGGTTGCGGGCGTAGCGCTCTTCGGTTTCATGCTGACCCTGGTCCATCTGCCGGAGAAGATGCGGGCCGCGGCCGCCAATCCCTCGCGCCAGCGCGATTTGATCGCGCAGCCGCTCGACGCCGTCGCTGCCTTATTGATGGTGACGTTCCTGATCGTAGCCGCGTTCTACTGCCTCGACGCCCTGTACGGCGAGCGACGCGACCGCAGCATCCTCTTCTGGAAGTCTTTACCGGTCTCGGACACAACAGCAGTCCTTTCAAAAGCGAGCATTCCATTCTTGCTCCTGCCGCTATTCATCTTCGCCGTCACCGTGGTCACGCAGCTGATCTTGCTGTTGCTCAGCGCCACGACGCTGCAGGCCAGCGGTCAGAGTGCGGCCAGGCAATGGGACCAGTTGTCTTTCTTTCGCATGTCGTTGCTTCTGCTTTACCACATCTTTACCGTGCATGTCCTCTGGGAGGCGCCGTTTTACGGCTGGTTCCTGCTGGTCTCGGCCTGGGCGCGGCGCGCGGTGTTTCTGTGGGCCGTGCTGCCGCCGTTCGCCATCTCCGTTCTCGAGAGGATGCTGTTCAACACCAACCATTTCGCTACCCTGCTGGAGTACCGCTTTACGGGCGGCGGCCTGGAAGCGCTCACCGCGCCGGGCAGCATGCCAATGGACCCACTGACGCAGCTCACCCCCGGCAGGTTCCTGAGCAGCGCAGACCTGTGGATCGGCCTGGCCATCACCGCAATATTCCTCGCCGCAGCCGTGCGGCTGCGCCGCTATCGTGGACCAAACTGATGCCGCTGGCGACGGCGGCCACACTCATCATCAGTACCAACCTGCGTTCAATGCCGGATTGATGCGCTTCGACCTTGAATTCCCTCCCTTGGGCGCATATTGTGCACGGATTATCGCCCTGGTTGACTGCGGCTAAATCGCTGAGAGATTTCACCTCTGTAAAACTATGTAAATTAAAGCTTAAGAGCTAACTCTTTGTGCCGGCTGGCGTCTAATGTTTTAAGCAGATTTCATGAAACTTTTTGAGATTTGGCACGTATAACGTGAGTAAGGACATCAAATATATGCTCAAGATCATTCGCACCAATATCGCACAGACTGCCATCTTCCGTTGTGCCGGTGACCTGATCCACGGCTGCGGCCCCGAGGAGCTGATGACCGCTGTAGTCGCCCAGCCTGCGCGCCGCATCCTGCTCGATCTGGAAGAGGTCGGCAATATGGATGCTGCCGGTCTCGGCACCCTGGTCTCGCTGCTCAACTGGTCGCAGGGCCAAAAATTCGAGCTGACAGTCGTGAATCCCTCGCAGCGCGTGCGCCAGCTGCTCGAGATCACCTCGCTCGATCAGGTCTTTCACATCAACGCCTGGCAGGACCTCATGCAAGAGTGCCCTAGCCACGCCGCGTAATCCGTCCCCAACCCTCCTGTTCCGCAAGCGCGGTCCTCGATCACGGTCGAGGACCGCTTTTTCGTCAGCGCCTTCTGGCGCCGGGGTTGCGGGCGCGTGCTAGAATTTGCGCCGCGCTTCGCTCTCAGGAGGCTCTATGTTCAAAGGGTTCCGTCAATTCCTCATGCGCGGCAACGTGGTGGACCTCGCCGTTGCCGTCATCATGGGCGGCGCTTTCGGCGCTGTCGTGACTTCGCTGGTGACCAACATCTTCACTCCGCTCATCGCGGCCCTGGTGGGCAAGCCGGATTTCTCCGCCCTCGTGCTCACGGTGAACGGCGGCGAGATCAAGTACGGGCTGTTCTTCAACGCGGTGATCTCTTTTCTGCTGGTCAGCGGCGCGGTGTATTTCTTCATCGTCGCGCCCATCAATGCTCTCAACGCGCGCATGAAGCGCGGGGAGGCGCCGCCCGATCCCACCACCAAACAGTGTGCGGAGTGCCTGAGCGAGGTCCCCATCGCGGCCCGCCGCTGCTCGCATTGCACCCAGCCGCTCGCGGCAAGGACTTGAGCAAGGTCAAGACCTATGGAACAGCACTTCGATATCGCCACGCTCTCTTCGCAGCAGGCCGCGCTGGGCAAGCCGTATGTGGAATTCGTGCGGGTCCCGGCGCTGAGCGCAGGACTCTACGTTTTGCCAGCCGGCGCCCGGGACCGGCAAAAGCCGCACTCACAGGATGAGATCTACTTTGTGGTTCGCGGCATGGCCCGCATGAAAGTGGGCGCTGCAGATATTTCGGTAGCGCCCGGCCAGGTGATCTTCGTGCCGGCAAAGCAGGAGCATCGCTTCTTCGACATCACGGAAGAGCTGGCGGTGCTGGTGATTTTCGGGCCGGCTGAGAGCGCTTAGCTCAGGCTTTCTTCAACATGCGCGAGACCCAGACCACAATGACAGCGCCGAGAATGGCGACCAGGATGGTGGTCAGCATCCCGCGCTCGGTGTCGAAGCCCGCCATGCGCATGATGAATCCGCCGACGATGGCGCCGAGAATGCCCAGCACGATATCCATGAGCGTGCCGTAGCCGCCGCCTTTCATGATCTTTCCTGCAGCCCAGCCCGCAATCAGACCCACAATCAGCCAATAGAGAATAGAGAGCATGGTCATCCTCCTTTGCGGCCAAATCTGCGGCCCGCCTGCAGTGGCGCAAGCGGGCGGCTTGAATCCCGGTTGTTTATTTGGGTTGTTTGGCGATAATCATGTCCTTAATCTTGTCGTAGACCGACTGCGGGACCACCTTCTTGCTCACCAGCTCGTTCTTGGCCTTGTAAGGACGCCCGGCGATGATCTTGGAAGAGTATTTGTCGCCGATGCCCGGCAGCCCATCGAGCTGCGTCTTGCTCGCTGTGTTGATGTCGAGCAGATGCGGCGCCTTTTCCATGGCCTTGGACTGCATATCGGCCATGCTATGTTGCGCAGTGGACTGGGCTGCGTCTTTGGTGGCCTGCGCTGTGCTGCTCTGCGCGGCGGCGAAAACGCTGCCCATCACCAGCGCCAGCGCAGCCAGCAGTAAAATCGCGAAAAACTTTTTCTCTTTCATGTCTTCTCCTCCCGCCAGATGAATGTGAAGCACCCGGTCAAAATCCGCTAGACACTATACTCCTGTTCCTCACTTTCGCCGGGCCATCATGGCCTCGACGCTGAAGGCGCCTGCGCCGTAGGCCGAGATGAAGAGAAAAACGAAGCAGTTCAGCACGGCGGGATCGCCGCCGTTCACGATGGGCAAGATGCCGCGAGGGGCATGCATCATGAAGTAAGCGAAGGCCATCTCGCCGCTGGCGATGAAGGCCGCCGGGCGGGTGAAGAGCCCGATGAAGATGAGCACCCCGGCACCGAACTCGATGATGCCGGCCGCGAGCAGCAGACGGGTGAGCGTGGGCGGTCCGTTGAAGATCCCGAAGAGCTTCTGCGCCCCATGACAGGCATAGAGGAATGCAACCACGATGCGCATCACAGAGTAGACGGCCTCTGCGTACTTAGACATGCAAGCCTCCCCCGGCGAAGTTGGCGCGGAACAGTGTACGCCAGCTTGCATCCGCCTGCCACTTGAGGGCGTATAATGTGTATATGCGTAGCCTTATGTCGGCTGCGATGCTTTTGCTGCTGGCCAGCCTGCCGGTGTGCGCCCAGCGCGGCGGCATGGGCCATGGCGGCGGAGGCGGCTTCCACGGTGGCGGCTTCTCCGGCGGCCACGGATTCTCCTCAAGCCCCGCAATCCACGGCGGTCCAGGATTCCACGGCGGCAGTTTCTCGAGCGGACCTCATGGCGGCGGATTCCACGGTAATGGCTTTCATGGCGGATTTCATGACGGCCATGGCCACTACTACGGACACTCCCACTACTACATAGGCTTTGGCTACGGCGGCTGGGGCTACGGCGGCTACTACGGCTACGGATACGGCTGCAGTTATTACTATCCCTACTATTACAACAGCTACTGCGGGTATCCGTACTATCCCTCTTACTACAACTACTATCCGCCTTCTTATCCGTATCCCACAGCGGGGTATGTGCCGTATCCATACAACACGGGAACGGCCCCGGCGGTCTATACCACGCCCAGCGCCTACGATGACGAGGAGCAGCCTGATCCAGTGTTAGATGGCAACGAATCCGGCGTGCAGGCGACGCCGCAGGCCGCGCCCCGGCAGTATTCGCCGGCGCCAGCGCAGCCGTATTCGCCCAACCGCGGAACCGGCTACGGGAACCAGAGCAACCAGCCACAGCAGCAGACGCACCAGCAAGCAGCGGCCCCGCCGGCGGCTGAGAAGCTGCCGCTGGTGGTGCTGGTGTACCGCGACCAGCATGTGGAGACAGTCTCGGACTACGCCATCATCGGCAGCACGCTGTGGGATGTCTCCAAGAGCACGCCGAGAAAAATCCCTCTCAGCAGCCTGGACATGAACGCGACCATGCGGGCCAACGACGAGCGCGGGGTGGATTTCAGAATCCCGGTGCAGCAGGGCGCGAAGTAAGCCACCCCTACATCTCTCAGTAGATTCCCATTTTGGAACTGATTCTTGCCCTGGGGATACCCCCCTGTACCCCCCTCGATCTATTGGAATCAAGACTTTAGGCCGGATCTGACGAGTTAATCTATTGTTTTCAGAGATTTGCAGGGAAAATATTGATTCTAAACGGTTTACCTGGATAATCGGGCCCGGCTGCACTCGGGATTTCGGCAGCGGGCTGGGACGCCCGACTGTGGGTGATTCTGAAAGCTAAGAATATACGATTGTGATGCGAAAGTCAAGCGAAAAGTTGCATCAAGCCGTTTTACTTGACCTGCGAGGTGTGAGAGGCGACGGCCTGCCACTTGCCGTTGCGCCGGGCGAAGACATCGGTCCAGACGTAGCGAGTGGTGGATCGCTTGCCGCCTTCGACGGCGGTCTCATCGTCAGTGCCAGTGACCACGGCGACATCGCCGAGGACGCGGACCTTCATGGGACCGGCGCTGACGGAGGAGAGGTGGCTGCTCCTGATCTCGGCAGCGCGCTCGGCCTTGGTCAGGGTCGTGCCGTCAGGGGCGATGGCAGTCCAATCATCGGCCACAATCTTTTCAAAGGCGGCGATGTCGTTGTTCTTCTCGGCGTTGAGCCAGGCGATCTCCAGGGACTGCAGAGTCCTGGAGATGGCGGCGTCGGACTCAGCCCTGGGCTGCTGGGCAAGGATGGGTGCGGCGGAGAGAAGCAGAAGGCAGATGGGAACGAGAAGACGGCGCGGCATGAAGGCTCCTTGAGAAAGCGGAGGAATTATACGATGGGGATGGGTGAAAGATGATCTCCGGCTACTGGTGGAGCCGATACTGGCCGCGATTGTTCAAGAACTCAAGAAAGCCGAGGTCGCGCAGCACCTGAAGCTGCTGGCGAATCTTTTCGTCAACGTGGCGATTGCCTGGATGCAATCGTCCAAGCTCATCCGCATGGGCATAGACATCCGACAATGCGAACTGTTCCTTGCCCAGAGCGCGAAGAACACGAAGAACATCGAGCGTCCAGCCACGGCTTTCAGAATCGAGCCTGGCTATGGGCCGCAGGCGGTCGAACTGCCGGCGAACCCTTGATGGCTCCTGCTCGACGCCGGCAACGACCACGGGGATGCGCGCGTCCGCGGGGATATTCTCAAGCAAGATGTTGCAGCCGACCCAATCGTGCCGCCGGGCGGCCGGAGAAAGGGGCGGCCGCTTCTCAAGGCAGGAAACGGCAAAGGCGAAGCTGGGTATCAATGTGAGGCCGCGGACTTCCCATGCCGGGTGCTCGTAATGCAGTAAGAGGAGACTTGGAGTGCGGCCTGCGACGATGGTTTCCGTCATCGCCTTGAAGTCGCCATCGTTGATGCGCCGGCCAAAGCTGTGGCGAGAACTCTTGAGCTGAATGTGCGAACCGCAGCTCTTGCAGGTGAAATCGAGCGATTTTTCGTTGTGGGGAAACCTCGCAAGTGAGTCCGAAGGACAGGCGGGACAGTACTGATTCCTCTCCGCCCAGGCTTCGCTGACGACACGCACCTGCTGCGACGGGCTCTTATAGGCGCCAGCCAGTTCGCCCGGCATACTGAGTTGCATGCCGATGATTAGACCACAGGAAATCGATTCGACTTGCAACCGCAACGGCCCAGGCCCGACTGTTCATGTACGCTTCTGCGCCTTCGGTGTGTGCAGAGCAGCTGAAATCTCCTCTGCCCATTCCAGTATTCGAATACCCGAGAGCTGAAGCCCTGTGTAGCCGGGCATGGAATGCTGGTATTTCTCGCAAACCGTTCGCGCTGGAAGCCGGTCCGTTTCAGCAAGTTCCTCGAGGTATTGAGCGACGTAGTAAGCCTTGTCTGCAATGGTGAATTTTCTCGTCATGCCGAGATCCTTATGAAAAATGCGCCGCTATGTCAACCGGAAAGGGAAGAGAAAGGCTCTGCAAATTCCCGAAATGATTTGCGGAGCGCTGCGCGTTGCTGCGCGCAGGCCTTCGGCAGAGAGGAAGCACACCTTGCAGCTAAAGCTGCAAGGTGTGGTATCCGTAGGTCGCGTCAGTTAGAGAGTGCGAAATTAACAAAGTGCTCTGCGAGGGATTCAGGGGTCAAGTTAAAGTTAGGTATGGAGATTGCCTCGGCATAAGGGGTAGCTCCACCAAATTCTTCGACCCAGTTCGCGATTTTATCGCTAAACCCTCGGGAATAGACGCGTCTCTCCATAAACAAAATCAGGTCAGTGTTGAGCTGGTCTATTTCTGCTGACGTTGCAGTTCGTCGAATCTCACGTGGCCCAATCACCAGGCAGCGGTGCGGATTGAGCGGAACAAAGACTTGCTGCTTCGGATAACTAAAACCCCACATCAGAAGATGCTCACCGCTAGGACCGGGAATTCTGGTCATGACCGGGTTGTCGGAAAAAACAAACTCGCAGCCTCTTGGAGTTTTCAAAATCCCCCACTGCTTTTGGACCAAAATGTCTGCGACCACTTCTGCAGATGGAAGCAGTGTGTTTAGGAAATCATTCTTCAGGGACGCTCTTGTCGGCTGGCTATAGGTTTTAAAGTATTGGACTACAACACCAACGGGAATTGGCCCTCGCGCCGACAGGCTGATGGCTGCCGCGACATTTCGTATTAGGTCTCTTCTCTCAAGGAGTTTGCCTGCTGCTGCCGCGATCTCTTTCTGCATCTTATTCGATGCCCTTTGGCGAGCTTCCGACCGGCCGAAAAGAACAGCGATGTACCTAGCCATTTTCTTTCGCTCGTCATATGAGGGAACAAAGCATTCATTGAGCAGGGACCGGAATAGGCCACTGTTCCAAGGACCTTCAATATCATTAGCGAGCAGCGATTCCATGCTTTCATCGACATCGCCCGATTTAAGCGTCTTGGCGAAGTAGCCGTTCTCTTTCTGCTCGATGGCAGGGGAACGCTGTTCCGGCACCCGCCCCTTCTCGTATACCCACACTAGGCCTGCAGACTTAGCGGTGACGCCGGTTGCAAACTGTTTCAGGTGGTGCTCCGGTATCTTGTGCGAGCCGATCATAGTCTTCATTCCCCAGAGTTCCGCTCAAGAAACAACAAGGCACGGCGTTTGCCGTGCCCCCCTCACAGCTAAGACGTTGTTCTTAGCAACAAATTCCAAAAGGTCTACAGCACCGCAAGGTCCTTCGCGCGAACGCGGCGCTCAGGATGACAACCACAAAGCTAACGGCCAATAGCCGAAAGCTACGCTACGAACAGCCGCTGGTCGCCCCGCAGCTCATGCAGCGGTAGCAGCTTCCGTTGCGGGTCATGATGGAGCCGCAGACGTGGCAGGTGGGGGCATCGCCGAGATCGACGATCTCCCGCAGCATATCGGCGGGATGCACAGTTCTCGGTTCCCGGTTCTCAGTTCTCGGCAAGAGCTCCGGCGTCGAGAGAGGAGCGACCTCTTCCGGCAGCATGGCGGGGACAGACGGGCGCAGGCCTTCGAAGAGCGTCTGCTGCTGGCCGGTGAGGAAGCGCAGGTGCAGCCAGCGGAAGATGTAATCCATGATGCTCTTGGCGAAGCCGATCTCGGGGGTCTTGGACCAGCCGCTGGGCTCGAAGCGGGTGTGGGCGAACTTCTCGCACAGCACCTTGAGGGGGACGCCGTGCTGCAGGGCGAGAGAGACGGCGGTGGCGAAGGAATCCATGAGGCCGCTGACGGTGGAGCCCTCTTTGGCCATGCGGATGAAAATCTCGCCGGGCTCGCCGTTCTTGTAGAGGCCGACGGTGATGTAGCCCTCGTGGCCGCCGACCTCGAACTTGTGGGTGATGCTGACGCGCTCTTCGGGCAGCTTGTGGCGCACGGAGCGGGGAGGGGCGTCGAGATCCTGCTCGAGGAGGAGCGCGGCGGCGGCCTTGCCGGCGGCGGTGGCGGTGCCGGCGGCAGAGAGCGGCTGCGACTTCTTGCAGCCATCGCGGTAAATGGCGACGGCCTTGAGGCCGAGACGCCAGGACTGAATGTAGGCCTCCATGATGTCGTCAACGCTGGCGTTCTCGGGCAGGTTGACGGTCTTCGATATGGCGCCGGAGATGAAGGGCTGGGTGGCAGCCATCATGCGCAGGTGGCCGAGGTAGTGGATGCTGCGCGTCCCCTTGGCGGGCTTGAAGCTGCAATCGAAGACGGGCAGGTGCTCGTCTTTGACGTGGGGAGCGCCTTCGATGGTGCCGGTGGCATCGATGTAGCTGACGATGGCGTTGGTCTGGTCGCCGGTGTAGCCGAGCTTGAAGAGCGCGGCGGGCACGGTCTGGTTGACGATCTTGATCATGCCGCCGCCGACCAGCTTCTTGTACTTCACGAGGGCGAGGTCAGGCTCGATGCCGGTGGTGTCGCAATCCATCATGAAGCCGATGGTGCCGGTGGGGGCGAGCACGGTCATCTGCGAGTTGCGGTAGCCGTACTTCTCGCCGTGGACGAGAGCATCATCCCAGCACTGCTTGCTGGCATCGATGAGCGGCTTGAGGGCGGCGGTGGGCGGCTGAGCGACGGCGATGTTGTTCACCGAGGCGCGGTGCATGCGGATGACATCGAGGAAGGGCTCGCGGTTGACGTAGAAGCCGGGGCAGGCGCCGCCCCAGCGTCCAGCGGCGTTGTTGAGGGCGCTGGAGCTGAGGGCGGTAGCGGGCGCGTCTTCCTTGCGGTTGAAGCGGTCGAGGACCTCTTCGCTGACCACGTCGCCGTAGGCATCCTGGCACTTTTCTGTGGCGGGCGCGAGCGGCGGGCAGAGCTCGGCAATGCGCGCGGACTGCAGATATGCCTCGCCGCACATGATGGCGGTGACGCAGGCAGCATAGTCGCGGCCACTATCGGAGTCATAGGGCAGACCTGAGGCCATGAGCAGCGCGCCCAGGTTGGCGTAGCCCAGGCCGAGCGGGCGGTAATCGTGCGAGTTGCGGGCAATGGCCTGGGTGGGGTAGCTGGCGTTATCGACCAGAATCTCCTGCGCGGTGATGAGGATAGCAACGGCGTGCTTGTAGGCCTCAACGTCGAAGACGCCGTTGGGGGCGAACTTCATGAGGTTGAGCGAGGCCAGGTTGCAGGCGGAATCATCGAGGAACATGTACTCGGAGCAGGGATTGGAGGCATTGATGCGCGCAGTGTTGCGCGAGGTGTGCCAGCGGTTCACGGTGGTGTCGTACTGCATGCCGGGATCGCCGCACTGCCAGGTGGCTTCGGCGATGGCGCGCAGGATGTCGCGGGCCTTGAAGGTCTTGACTACGCTGCCATCCTTGACGGCGCGAGTGCTGAATTCGGAGTCGCGCTCGACGGCGTGCATGAAGTCATCGGTCACGCGGACGGAGTTGTTGGCGTTCTGGAAGAAGATGGAGCTGTAGGCTTCTGAATCGGGCGAGGAGCCGTCATAGCCGCTCTGCACCAGGGCCCAGGCCTTCTTCTCTTCTTTGGCCTTGGACTCGATGAACTCCATGATGTCGGGGTGGTCAACATTGAGGATGACCATCTTGGCGGCGCGGCGAGTCTTGCCGCCGCTCTTGATGACGCCGGCAAAGGCGTCGAAGCCCTTCATGAAGCTGAGCGGGCCGCTGGCGGTGCCGCCGCCGCTGAGTCCCTCATTGGAGGAGCGCAGGGTAGAGAGATTGGTGCCGGTGCCGGAGCCCCACTTGAAGAGCATGCCCTCGGTCTTGGCGAGGGTGAGAATGGAATCGAGCGAATCCTGCACGGAGTTGATGAAGCAGGCGGAGCACTGGGGATACTTGTAGCCGGTGCGTCCGAACTCGACGCGGCGGAGCTGGGGATTCCAGTGCCAGTTCTGGGCGTCTGACTCGGGCTCGAGGCGGTCGCAGCCGACGTTGAACCAGACAGGCGAGTTGAAGGCGGCCTTCTGCTGGATGAGGATGTGAGCCAGCTCATCGTGGAAGGCGGCAGCATCTTCGGCAGCGCGGAAGTAGCCCTGGGTCATGCCCCAGTCACGGATGGTCTCAGCCACACGGGCGATGAGCTGGCGAACGCCGGTCTCGCGCTCAGGCGTGCCGACCTTGCCGTGCAGGTACTTGGAGGCCACGATGTTGGTGGCGGTCATGGACCAGTCTTTGGGAACCTCGACATTCTTCTGCTCGAAGAGGACCCCGCCCTGAGCATCGGTGATGCTGGCGGTGCGGTACTCCCACTCCACCTCGTCGTAGGGCGAGACGCCGGCCTTAGTGAAGAAGCGGCGGATGGCAAGACCGGGCCACTTCTTCTTATCGATCTTAGGGGCGGTCGCGACCGCGGGAGCGGCGGAGGCGGTATTGATGTTCTGCGGCACTGCGGGGGTCACCTCGGATTCCTTCTGCTCTTTGGTCGCGTCATTCGCGAATGGGGTCATCGCGCCATTCTCCTATTTTAGATGTTTCTGCACGTCAAATCGCTCCGCCTTCGCCGGCCTGGTGTCGCGGCGAAGGCGCGTTCTTACTGCCTAAAATCCTGCCGGGAACAACGGCCGCGTGGGAGATGAATCACCGGCCGCTTCCAAATTCGGAAGCTCCGCCAGCGCGCGCGGCGCGGTGGTGCAATCGCCGGGATCGCTATCGGACTCTTCCTTGCTCTGCTGCTCAACTTTCTCTTGCTGATGCGGAGCGGGCTGCGCCTCGGCGGCGATGCCACTGGCAGCTTCGGCCGCGGCCTGCATCCAGGCCTGCAGGGCCTGGCAAATGGAGGCGCGGTCCTCGGGGTCGGAGATCAGGGCGTAGCGCACGTAGCAGGGGCGCTCCCCCAGACGCTCGCGGGCGGGATGGCCGCTGGTAAAGAGCGCGCTGACCGAAAGCGAGAGGTCGCGCGATTCCTCCACATGAAACAGGGCCAGCATGCGGCGTCTATTCCAGGGCTCGGCAACGCTGCGCTGCTGCGGTCTCGTACCAGCCTCTGCAATCTCTTCCGCCAGGGCCAAAATGCCGGGGCGGTGCGGCACCAGCAGCATGCTGAAGCTGGATTCGCAGCGCGACCAGTTCGACCACTGCACTTGCACTCCGGTATCGCTTGCCAGGTTCTCCATCTTCCTTCTCCGATTCCGAGGGATACGAGGCCGGCTCCGCGCTCCGGGCGAGAGGGCGAAGTGCGAGCCCGCAGTCATTCAGTTGTCAGGTCGTAAATCCCCACGCCGGGCTTACGGCCGCCGTCTGCTGTCCTTCCCGGGGTCAGTTTCGAGGGTTAAGAAACGGTTAAAACTGACCTCCGTGGGATGCGACAGTACGCCTCTATATTGTGCTTGTCAAGACCCTACCGCAAGATATTGTACTTTTATTTTACTGCTCTGGTTCACCGGCTTACTCCTGCCCGGGAAAACACCCCAGAAACAGGCATCAAGACGGCTGATTCAATGCAAGTGCTGCACATCGACGGCGGCCTGGAAGGTCTGCGAGTGGCGGACGGGGAATTCATTGCCGCAGCTGCGACAGACGATGACCCATCCCTGGGAGCGTCCCTGCACGAAGGGGCGCTTGCTCTCAGGCGGCAAGTGCCCCAGCACCAGGATGCAATCGCACTCGGGACAGGTGGCACACTCGGCGATCTCGGTGATGCGTCCGGCAGACAGACCCATGGCAAGCTCCTGCGACCTTTCGTGCGCGCCTGGCTGGAAGCGGTAAGGCTGGTGATGCGGGGCGAAGCTGACTGCGGCTGGAAGAAAAGCAGAGACGAATGTAAATGCATCTGGGTATCGGGTCAATGACGAATTTTGGTGCAATGCGCGGCGGCGGGCGGCGTGTGGTATTGTTCGCTCGATCTGCGCGCATCATGGCAAATGTAGAGCCAAGAGTGGTGGAGGGATTCGGGCAGGAGTGGAAGAAGTTCGACCACAGCGCCACCTCTGAGCAGGAAGAGCGCGCGATGTTTGAAAGCTACTTCGGCGATTTTCCGTGGGCATCGCTGCCGCCGAGCGCTGAAGGCTTCGATCTGGGCTGTGGCAGCGGACGCTGGGCGAGGTTTGTGGCGCCGCGAGTGGGGGTGCTGCACTGCATCGACCCGAGCGCGGAGGCACTGGCGGTGGCGCGGGGAAAGCTGGCAGAGCTGCCGCAATGCAGGTTTCATCAGGCGGCGGTGGATGCTATTCCGCTGGCGGAGGCGTCGCAGGATTACGGTTACTCGCTGGGCGTGCTGCATCACGTGCCGGATACGCAGAAGGGCCTGGCGGAATGCGTGCGGCGGCTGAAGCCGGGAGCGCCGTTTCTTCTTTATCTCTACTATGCGCTCGACAACCGGCCGTGGTGGTTTCGCGGAATCTGGCGAGTCTCGAATGTCTTACGGCAGGCGATTTCAATGCTGCCCTTTGCGCTGCGGTCGTTGATGGCAGACATCCTGGCGGCGTTGTTGTACTGGCCGCTGGCGCGCATGGCGCGGCTGGCGGAAAAGCTGGGAATGCGGGTGGAGAATCTTCCGCTCTCCGCCTACCGCGAGCGAAGCTTCTACCAGATGCGCAATGACGCGCTCGACCGCTTCGGAACCCGGCTGGAGAAGCGCTTCACCAGACTGCAGGTCGCCGAGATGATGAGAGCGGCAGGACTGGAGCGGGTCGCCTTTCGCGATTTCCCCTGCTGGTGCGCCCTGGGATACAAGAAAAACTGACACTTTCAAGCCCGGCATGATGGCGGGAACCCGCATGGTTACTGGGGGAATCCCAGTTACCTTCGTAATCTGGCGGGAAGAAGGGGCGGCATCTAGTCTAGTGGTGTTGAGTCAGTGTGTGACTCGCAGCAGGTAAATCTCCCCTAGAGGATGAAGAGGACACGAGGTAGGTAATGAAAGCGATTGCAAGAGTTCTGATAGCGATAGTGGCCGCGGTGGCGTTGCTTGCGTCCACGGCCAGCGCCGACCAGACGGGGCGCAAGGTAAAGCACGAGGTTAAACCGCAGTACCCTGAGATGGCGCGTCAATACCATGTGAGCGGTACGGTGCGGTTGCAGGTTGTGGTGCTGCCCAACGGCAGAGTGAAGGACGTGACTCCGTTGGGCGGCCACCCGCTGCTGATCGGCCCCTCTGAGCAGGCAGTGAGGGATTGGCAGTACGAACCGGGCACCAGCGAGACCACCGAAGTAGTGGTTTTCAACTTCGCCGGCAACTAACTGAAAGACACCCTCCTCTGAGGCGCGGGATGCTTCCCGCGCCTCTTGTTTTTTTTGAAGAAGGCGCTTGCCACATCCCCAGTCTTACAATAAGCGCATGAGCGGATTGGGGCGTGTACTGATCGTGACAGGGGCGCTGCTCATGGCGCTGGGGGTGATCTTCGTCCTGAGGGAGCGCAGCAGCATTCCCCTGGGCCGGCTCCCGGGCGACTTCACGTGGCGCGGCAAGAACACGGTGGTCTTCTTTCCGCTGGCAACTTCTATCCTGCTCAGCATTCTGCTTTCGCTGGTGCTCTATCTCATCAGCCGTTTTCACCGCTAATCCGCATGAACGACCAGGCTGACAACGCGGGACAGCTCGGACTCAGTTTTCAGCCGCTGGCACCGGCGCGGCGCGTCTGGACCCCGCGCGAGCTGATGAGCACGGTGCGGAGCTCGCTGGAGCGCGAGTATGGCGATATCTGGGTGGAGGGCGAAATCTCCAATCACCGGCCGGCAGAGTCAGGGCACCTTTACTTCACGCTCAAAGACGAGGGCGCGCAGTTGCGCGTGGTGATGTTCCGGACGCAGGCGCGGCTGCTGCGCTTCAAGCCGGAGAACGGGCTGCAGGTAGTGGCCCGGGGAAGGCTGACGGCGTACGAGGCGCGGGGCGAGTTGCAACTGGCGGCAGAGTATCTGGAGCCGAAAGGCGCAGGCGCGCTGCAGATCGCCTTCGAGCAGCTGAAGGCAAAGCTGCAGGCGGAAGGCCTGTTCGCCATGGAACGCAAACGGCCACTGCCGGCCTATCCGCGGCGGATCGGCGTGATCACTTCGCCGCGGGGCGCGGCCATCCAGGACATGATCAACATTCTGCAGCGGCGGCACTCGGGCGTGAGCCTGCTGCTGTTTCCGGCGCAGGTGCAGGGCGAGAACGCGGCGCTGGATGCCATGGATGGAATGCGCTATTTCAACCGAGCCCGGAACGTTGAAATCATCGTGATCGCGCGCGGCGGCGGCTCGGTGGAGGACCTAGCGGCCTTCAATCACGAAGGGCTGGCACGGGCGATCGCGGCGTCAGATATCCCCGTGGTTTCAGCAATCGGGCATGAAACAGATTTCACGATCGCCGATTTCGCCGCAGACCTGCGCGCGCCTACGCCTTCGGCGGCAGCCGAACTGGTGACACAGTCGAAGCAAGCGGTGGAAGAGTCAGTGGCGAACCTGCGGCTGCGGCTGAGCCGGGCCTCGCGATACCAGCTGATGCTCATGAGGAACCGGCTGAATGAATCGGCGCAACACGGCGCGCTGCAGCGCATGCAAGACCTGATCCTGCGACGGCAGCAGCGGCTGGATGAGGCGAACCACCGGCTGCTGCTGGGCTGGGCCAGCAGCACGCAAACACAGCGGCGTCGGCTGGAGGTCGCCGCGACACGCCTGCGGCACTTCGACCTGCGACGCATCCTGACCGGCATGAGGCGGCAGCTGGAAGCCGGTTTGGTGGCGCTGGCCTCGGCGGCACGGACAAGCTTCCTGAGACGGCGGGCGCAACTGCAGCAGAGCGAGGCGCGCCTGCGCGAACTTTCGCCGACGAAGATCCTGGAGCGCGGCTATGCACTTGTGTTCGACGCCGCAGGCAAGCTGGTGAAGAGCGCTAGCCAGGTACATCCCGGCGACGCCATCACAGCGCGGCTGGCGCGCGGGACGATAACCGCCACGGTGAAGAAGAGTTGAACCCTTCAGAGGGCCATTCCGGCCGCAGCCTCTGTACTGTTAAAATAAGAAACGCCCCCCAAGCGGCCCGGCAGAATCGGCCCGCATGATCCTGTTTCCCAGTCCACTTTCAAATGGCGGCAGAAAAACGCACACTCTTTGGCACTGACGGAATCCGCGGCACGGCGGGGAGCTTTCCGCTCGACCGCAAGACGACGCGCGCCATCGGCGAGGCGCTGGGGCACTGCCTGGCACGCATCCACAAAGGGCGCATCCGGGTGGTCATCGGCGAAGACACCCGAGAATCGTCGCCGTGGATCGCCGCCAGTGTAGCCGAGGGGCTGGCCCTGGCCGGGGTGACGGCGGAGAGTGCGGGCGTGCTGACGACGCCGGGCGTGGCCTTTCTGGCACGTACGCGCGAGGTCGCAGCAGGAGTGGTGATCTCGGCTTCGCACAATCCCTGGAGGGACAACGGCATCAAAATCTTCGCCCACGATGGCTACAAGCTGGCGGACAGCGCCGAGCTGGAGATCGAGCGCGAAATCTTTGAGCGAATCGCGAAGGCCAACGGCAAAGGCGAGCCGGGCCCGCCCGAGCCGCTCAGCAGCGTGAGCGGATTGCATCAGCAATACCTGCGATGGCTGGTGGCATACTGGCACGAAAAGAGCGGAAGGCAGCTCAAAGTGGTGGCCGATTGCGCCAATGGAGCGGCCAGCGCTTATGCCAGCGAGCTGTTCGGCGCTTGCGGCATCAAGGCCGAGATCATCCACGCCCAGCCGGATGGAAGGAACATCAATGAGAATTGTGGCGCGCTGCATCCGGAGGTGGTGGCGCGAGAGGTAGTGGCGCGCAGCGCCGATGTGGGCGTCAGCTTCGATGGCGACGCCGACCGCTGCCTGTTCGCGGACGGGCAGGGCAGGGTAGTCAACGGCGACGCTGTTCTTCTGCTGACAGGGCGGCAGATGAAGGCGGCCGGACATCTGAAAGGCGACACCATCGTGGCCACCACCATGTCGAACATGGGCCTGGAGGCAGCGCTCAAGCGCGAAGGAATCCGCATGCTGCGGGCCCCGGTGGGCGACAAATACGTGCTGGAGGAGATGAAGATCGCAGGCGCAGTGCTGGGCGGCGAGCAATCGGGACATATCATCTTCCGCGATACTGAGGCCACTACGGGCGATGGCCTGCTGACGGCGTTGCGCGTCCTGGGCATCGTGGCGCAGAGCGGCAAACCGCTGGCCGAGTCAATCGCCGATCTCAAGGTCTTTCCCCAGACCATCAGGAACGTCCGCGTGCGCGAGAAGAAGCCGTTTGAAGAGATCCCGCAGGTGGCGCACGCCATCGCTGTCGCCGAGCAGCAGCTGGATGGCAACGGACGCGTGGTTGTCCGCTACTCCGGCACCGAATCGCTGGCGCGGGTGATGGTGGAAGCAGAGTCAGAGCAACAGATGCGCCAGCACGCCGAGGCCATCGCCAGTGCGCTGCAACAGGCCATCGGCGTCTAGGCGCTATTCCCTCAGCGATCCTTCCGAACCGATTGCTCGATGAGGTCAGCGGCGCGCAGCAACAAATCCAACTCATTTTCCGGCAGCGCTGCGAAGAGCTCGGCAAGAGCGGCGATGCGGCGCTGCCGAGCCCGCTGCAGCAGTCGCGTGCCTTTGGGAGTCGGCTGCAGGCGGATGGAACGCCGATCGCGGGGGTCGGTGGAGCGGCGCACCAGGCCAGAGCGCTCCAGGCCGGCAACAATGCGGCTCATGGTGGCAGGACGCACGCGCTCAGCCTCGGCCAGCGAGCCCAGCGTCTGCGGCCCGGCAAAGACCAGCACCGAGAGCGCCGAGAGGCGTGCCGGACCCTGTCCGCTCGCGCTATCCTCTCGGTGAACGCGGCGCAACAGGTGGATGGCGGCGGAGTGTAACTTATCGGCCGCCCGGGCGGCCGGCAAGCCTGCGAGATGGCCCTGCTTTTCAGTCATTGACAGACGCCAGCAGATTAATTAGCATAGCTAACTAATTTACTCAAGGAGCAGCCTATGAACATCTTCGAGGCCATCCAGGCCCGCGATGCGGCCGCAGCTGCCAGCGTGCTGACAGCCGAGCCGGCGCAGGCGCTGGCCCGCGACAAGAATAACGTTTCTGCGCTCATGACCGCCATCTACTATCGCCAGCCGCAGATCGCGGCGCTGCTGGTGGAAAAGCGACGCGCTCAGGGCAGTGAGCTCGACATCTTTGAAGCGGCGGCGCAGGGCGATGTGGCGCGGCTGCACGTTTTACTGGGCAAAGACAAGGCTCTGGTCGCGAGCATATCCAGCGATGGCTGGACGGCGTTGCACCTGGCTGCGGCCTTCGACGGGCCGGAGGCGGTGCGGGCCCTGCTGCAACACGGCGCGCAGGTGAACGCGCGCTCCACGAATCCCATGAGCAACATGCCGCTGCATGCAGCCTGCTCTATCAGTCACCGCAAAGAGGTGCTGGAGCCGCTGCTGGAGAGCGGCGCCGAAATCAACGCCAGGCAGCACGGAGGCTACACGCCGCTGCACTCGGCCGCGGCAAACGGAAATCTGGAATTCATCAAACTGCTGCTGGCGCACGGAGCGGACGCAGCCATCACCTGCGACAGCGGCGAGACGCCGCTGCAGGTCGCAGAAAAACAGAAGAAGGCAGACGCGGTCGCGCTGCTGCGGAAATCGGCCTAGTCGTCGCCGGCAGCGACGGATTCTTCCAGATAGCGCTGCACCAGCTGGCAGGTGCGGTCAGCGGGATCAAAGCGGATGCCTACGAGTTTGTCGCGCTTCCACCATACGACCGCGTGCAAACTCACCGGCATCGCGGGCGGCAGCGTGAAGGCAACACGCACGGGCAGCGAAATCGAAAGCTGATCGGCGTGGGAGAGCGACATGCCTCCGCCCCCCAACTCCACGCTATTAGCCTTGCACTGCACACCCGGGCCCTCCACATCGACTTCGAGACTCAACGGAACGCGCGTGTGCTTGCGTTTTAGGGTGAACATGGCTGTGGAGGCGCTCCAACGCAGCGCTCAACGATTATAGCCTGCGTCTGCCGATTTCCTTCAAGTGCACTGCAGCTAATACAAAGAGAAGACGCTTATCTTTAAGATACTGTGGCACGACCGCTCTAAGTGTCTCCTTTTTGCCACATACGAGTTGGGCTGGCATCAGGTAATCTATTTCGTTTGCAATCAGTTACAGGCGCCGACAGCCCGATTTTGCCTGCGCCAGGTGGATCCCGTTGCTGTACGAGCATACAATCCGCAGCGCAGTGGAGTGTGAAGGAATCGGCCTGCACAGCGGCGTGAAGGTGAGGCTGCGAATCCTGCCGGCGGGCGCGGGAAGCGGCATCGTTTTCCGCCGGGTGGACCTCGACGATTACGAAGTCGAAGCCAACGGACGCAATGTGGCGCGCGTAAGCTACGCCACCAGCCTGATGAAAAAGGGCGTTCTCATCTCCACCACTGAGCATCTGCTTTCGGCCTTCATGGGCGTGGGCCTGGACAACGCCATCGTCGAGCTCGACAACCTGGAGCTGCCGATCCTTGACGGCAGCGCGCAGCCGTACGTGGACCTGATCCTGCGCTCGGGGTTGCGGCGGCAACGACGACCGCGGACGTACATGCGCATTTGCAAGGAAGTCGAGGTTCGCGAGGGCGAAAAGTTCATCGGCGTGTATCCGGCGGAGAATTACTCGGTGAGCTACCGCATTCATTTTCCGCAGCCCATCGGCGAGGCCAGCTACACGGTGGAGCTCAACGGCGATGCCTACCAGCGCGAAATCGCTCCGGCGCGGACCTTCGGCTTTCTGCAGGATGAGAAGATGCTGCGGGACATGGGCCTGATCCGCGGGGCGAGCGAGGCCAATGTGATCGTGGTGACGGAGTCAGGCGCGCGCAACGGACCGCTGCGCTATCCGGATGAGTTCGTCCGACACAAGGTGCTGGACCTGATCGGCGATCTCGCCCTGCTGGGCAAACGGGTGATGGGGCGAGTGGTGGCTGACCGCGCCGGCCATGCCATGCACACCGAGCTGGTGTCGCGCATTCTGAAAGACCACTCAGTGTGGGCAGAGACTACCTGCGAAGATGCCAGGACGACCCCCCACGGCATTGCCGCCTTTGCGCACGCGCACTCCAGCGCAAATTAGAAACGGTTTTCCAAGAATGAAATCGGGGGACTAGCCACAAAAATCAAGCGCAGGCATTAGGCCTGCGCTTGGATCTTGCCAATCGCCGTTGACTACTCGGCGGCCAGCTCTTCGGTCTCGCCTTCCTGGCGCATGAGTTCGAGGGCGCGCTCGGATTGCCTTGCCGAATCACGAGAAAGAAAATCGGGCGGTCAGGAAATCGCTGCTTATAATAGCGGCGGTCGTTGCTCCTCAAGATCTGCGGCAGGAGGAAAGCATGCCAAGCGCCGATCTCTTCATCCAGGAAAATCAGGCTCCCGCCATCGAAACGATGCATGGCATCTCCATCCGCAGCGATGTCGTGCTCACCAATCATCGCGGCGAAGCTAAGGGTAGTGTCAAGAAGCGCGAAGCAAGGCGCTCGAGAAGTTGCAGCCTGCGCTGCAGCGCATGCTGCTGGCAGGCGAAAGCGTATTTTACATTGCCCGCTGCGTTAGTCCGCTCAACCTCGTGGAACAGCTCACGCTTACCTGGTACACGCAAGTACTGGCAGCTGCGGCGATCGTAGTAACGAACCAGCGCGTCCTGTTCTTCCCTGTGAAGCGGGACGGAAGCTGGCGGGAGAGCACACGGGCGGTGAACTGGGGTGACGTGACGGAAGTCAAGAAAAGTGGATGGTTGGTGCAGTATTGCACCTTCCGTTACAAAAACGGGAGCAAAGAGAGGTACTCAGCTCTTCGACACGGCGACGGGAAGAAGCTGGCAGCAATCGCAGCAGCCCTGATCCCGGCCAGCACCGCGGAAGTCTCGGCCTCCCAAGGGCCGGTACCGCTTTGCCCGGATTGCAAAGGAGTGCTCACTCCCAAGGTTTACACCTGCCCTACCTGTGGACTGGTGTTCAAAAACGAAAAGACCATGATCCAGCGCTCCATCCTACTTCCGGGCGGCGGATACTTTTACACCGGCCACCCGTTTGTAGCACTGCTTCCGGCAGTCGTTGAGATTTTTTTGATCCTCGATATCCTAGCGTTGCTCCTCGGTGGATCTCAGGACCCGGCGGCACGAGAGGCATTGCCGGGGCTACTCTTGTTTTTCGCCGTCGTCTGGGTCCTGGAGACAGGGGTGACCATCTTGCATTGCCGTCGTTACGTACGTGAGTTCATTCCCGAGAAGCGCGATCCCAGCCGAGCGGCACAATACGCAGTGTCCGCAAAATAGGGCCAACAGAAAATAAAAGCGCAGGCATTGCGCCTGCGCTTGAATCTTGCCAATCGCCGTTGACTACTCGGCGGCCAGCTCTTCGGTCTCGCCTTCCTGGCGCATGAGTTCGAGAGCGCGCTCGGCTTCCTGATAAGCCTGCGAGACCTCTTCCTGCACCTTAGCAGCGGCCTCTTCCAGCTCCGGCGCCAGCCGCACGTTCCTGTAATACTCCATGCCGGTGCCGGCGGGGATGAGGCGGCCGACGATGACGTTCTCCTTGAGGCCGCGCAGGTGGTCGACCGCGCCCTGGATGCTGGCTTCGGTGAGCACGCGCGTGGTCTCCTGGAACGATGCGGCAGAGATGAAGCTGTCGGTGGAGAGCGAGGCTTTGGTGATGCCCAGCAGCAGCGGACGGCCGGTGGCCGGCTTGCCGCCCTGCGCGATCACGCGCTCGTTCTCTTCGCGGAAGTGGAACTTATCCACCTGCTGCTCGAGCAGGAAGGCGGTGTCGCCCACGTCTTCGACCTTCACCCAGCGCATCATCTGGCGGACGATCACCTCGATGTGCTTGTCGCTGATGTTCACACCCTGCAGGCGGTAGACTTCCTGAATCTCGTTCACCAGGTAGGCCTGCAGTTCTTTTTCGCCCAACACGGCAAGAATATCGTGCGGGTTGAGCGGGCCATCCATCAGCGGCTCGCCGGCGCGGACGCGTTCGCCCTCCTGCACGTTGATGTGCACGCCGCGGGGCACGCTGTACTCCTTCTCGGTACCGGTATCGCTGATGACGAAGATCTTGCGCTGGCCCTTGGAGACCTCGCCGAACTTCACCGTGCCATCGATCTCGCTGATGACCGCGGTCTCGCGCGGCTTGCGGGCTTCAAAGAGCTCGACCACGCGCGGCAGACCGCCGGTGATGTCTTTGGTCTTGGTGGTCTCGCGCGGGATCTTGGCCAGCACGTCGCCGGGATGGACATCATCACCATCCTGCACCATGAGGTGGGCGCGTGAGGGCATGAGGTAACGCTTGGTGCCCTTGCTGCCCTTGATCATGATGGCGGGCTGGCGCTTCTCATCGGGTGATTCGGTGACCACCAGACGGGAGAGGCCGGTGACTTCATCCACTTCTTCGTGCAGGGTGAGGCCTTCCTGCAGGTCTTTGAAGCCGACGGAGCCGCCGATCTCGGTGAGGATGGCGAAGGTGTACGGGTCCCATTCGACCAAGACCTGGCCGAGCGTGACCGGCGCGCCATCTTCCACCTTGAGTTTGGCGCCATAGACCACGGCGTAGCGCTCCTTCTCTCGGTTCTTGTCATCCACCACAGTGATGGAGCCGCTGCGATTCATCACTACCAGGTCGCCCGCCTTGCTGCGGACGGTCTGCAGGCCGACGAAGCGCACGGAGCCGTTGTTCTTGGCCTCGAGCCGCGATTGCTCGCTCACACGCGACGCCGTCCCACCGATGTGGAAGGTGCGCATGGTGAGCTGCGTTCCCGGCTCGCCGATGGACTGCGCGGCGATGACGCCGGTGGCTTCGCCGAGTTCGACCATGCGACCGGAAGCCAGGTTGCGCCCGTAGCACATGATGCAGACGCCACGCTTGGACTCGCAGGTGAGCACGGAGCGGATCTTCACCCGCTCGATGCCGGCCGCCTGGATGGCGTTGGCCAGCTCCTCGGTGATCTCGTGGTTGATGTCCACGATCACGTTGCCTTCGTAGTCCTTGATCTTCTCCAGCGAGACACGGCCGATGATGCGGTCGCGCAACGGCTCGATGATCTCGCCCGACTCCACGATGGAACCAACATAAATGCCATCGAGCGTGCCGCAATCCTTCTCGCTGATGATGACATCCTGCGCCACATCCACCAGGCGGCGCGTCAGGTAGCCGGAGTCGGCGGTCTTGAGCGCCGTATCGGCCAATCCCTTGCGGGCGCCGTGGGTAGAGATGAAGTACTGCAGCACGGTCAGCCCTTCGCGGAAGTTGGCGGTGATGGGCGTCTCGATGATCTCGCCCGAGGGTTTGGCCATCAATCCGCGCATGCCGCTGAGCTGGCGAATCTGCTGTTTGGAGCCGCGGGCACCGGAATCAGCCATGACGTAGATCGGGTTCAGGCTGCCTTCCTTATCCTGCTGCTTCATGGTGTCGAACATCTCATCGGCCACCTGCTCGGTGATCTTCGACCAGATCTCGATGACCTTGTTGTAGCGCTCGCCGTTGGTGATGGCGCCATCCAGATACTGCTGCTGCACGTTGATGACGTCTTTCTCGGCCTTGCTCACCAGGGCGGTCTTGTCATCGGGGATGACCATGTCGTCGATCCCGATGGAGAGGCCGGCGCGCGTAGCCGAGCGGAAGCCGAGCTGCTTCACGCCATCGAGCATGCGCACCGTGGTCTCGAGACCAAAGCGCAGGTAGCAGTAGTTCACCAGCTGACCGATGCCCTTCTTCTTCAGCAGGCCGTTGATGAAGGGCATATCGGCGGGCAGGTGATCGTTGAGGATCACGCGGCCCACGGTGGTGCTGATGAACTGCCGGTCGAGCTTCTGGGGCTCGGTGTGCAGAATATCCTGATCGTCGTAAGCGGTGGTCAGGTCGATGGCCTCGCCGGTGTAGCGCAAGCGGATGGGCGTGAGTGTCTCCACTTCGCCGGCTTCGAGCGCCAGCAGCACTTCATCCACATTGGCAAAGGCGCGCCCCTCACCCTTGGCACCGGGCTTGGACTTGGTCAGGTAATAAATCCCCAGCACCATGTCCTGCGTGGGCACGGTGATGGGATGTCCGGAGGCGGGCGACAGGATGTTGTGCGAAGAGAGCATCAACACGCTGGCTTCCACCTGCGCCTCGGGCGAAAGCGGAATGTGCACAGCCATCTGGTCGCCGTCGAAATCGGCGTTGAAGGCGGTACAGACCAGGGGATGGATCTTGATGGCCTTGCCCTCGACCAGCACCGGCTCAAAGGCCTGAATGCCGAGGCGGTGCAGGGTCGGAGCGCGGTTCAGCAGCACAGGGTGGTCTTTAATGACCTCTTCCAGGATGTCCCAAACCACCGGCTCCTGCGCCTCCACCATCTCCTTGGCCTGCTTGATGGTGGTGCACTGGCCGGTCTGCTCCAGGCGGTGATAGATGAACGGTTTGAAGAGCTCGAGCGCCATCTTCTTGGGCAATCCGCACTGATGCAGCTTGAGCTCGGGGCCCACCACGATGACGGAGCGGCCGGAGTAATCCACGCGCTTGCCCAGCAGGTTCTGGCGGAAGCGTCCCTGCTTGCCCTTAAGCGTATCGCTCAGAGACTTGAGCGGGCGGTTGTTGGCGCCACGCAGCACGCGGCCGCGGCGGCCATTATCGAAGAGAGCGTCCACAGCCTCCTGCAGCATGCGCTTTTCGTTGCGCACGATGACCTCAGGCGCGTGCAGGTCCATCAGCTTCTTCAGCCGGTTGTTGCGGTTGATGACGCGGCGGTATAAGTCGTTGAGATCGCTGGTGGCAAAGCGGCCGCCGTCGAGTGGAACCAGGGGACGCAGCTCCGGCGGAATCACAGGAATCACGTCCAGGATCATCCAATGCGGGCGGTTGCCGCTCTTGCGGAACGCCTCCACCACCTTCAGCCGCTTGGCGTACTTGAGGCGCTTCTGCAGCGAGCTTTCGCGCTTCATCTTCTCGCGCAGCTCGACCGCCAGCTCATCCACGTTGGCGCGCTTGAGCAGCTCTTTGATGGCTTCTGCGCCCATCATGGCCTTGAAGCCGGTGGCGCGGTACTGCTGGTCGAGCTCGCGGAAGCGCTGCTCTTCCTTGATGATCTCGAAATCTTTCACCGGAGCGTCGCCGGGATCGATGACGACATATGCCTCGAAGTACAACACGGCTTCGAGTTCGCGCAGAGAGATATCGAGCATGTGGCCGATACGCGAAGGCAGGCCCTTGAAGAACCACACGTGCGAGCAGGGCGAGGCCAGCTCAATGTGGCCCAGGCGCTCGCGGCGCACTTTAGAGAGCGTGACCTCGACGCCGCACTTGTCGCAGATGACTCCGCGGTGCTTCATGCGCTTGTACTTGCCGCAGAGGCACTCCCAGTCTGTGACCGGGCCAAAGATGCGGGCGCAGAACAGGCCGTCGCGCTCGGGCTTGAAGGTGCGGTAGTTGATGGTCTCCGGCTTGGTGACCTCACCGTGCGACCAGCTGCGGATCTTCTCCGGCGAGGCCAGACTGATGCGGATAGCATCGAAATCGGCCACCATATTTCCCAGATCAAACGGGCTCGAACGGAACAAGGTTTCCTCCACTTTGCAGGACTTTCGCGTCCGGCAGGCGGCCCCGGTTTCACTGCTTATCTCTGCGCTCACAGCCCGGGAGCATGGGGCTGGGAGCACCTACCTTCCGATCCCCTAGTCGGCTGCGGCGCTGGCGAGCCGCTTCTTTCCGCTGCTGCCGTTGACCTTGATGAGTTCTACGTCGAGGCAAAGCGCCTGCAGCTCGCGCACCAGCACGTTGAACGACTCGGGAACGCCCGGCTCAATAGCGGCTTCGCCTTTCACGATGGCCTCGTAGATCTTGGTGCGGCCATAGACATCATCAGACTTCGCCGTCAGCAGCTCCTGCAGGATGTAGGCCGCGCCATAAGCTTCCAGGGCCCAGACCTCCATTTCTCCGAAGCGCTGACCGCCGAACTGCGCCTTGCCACCCAGCGGCTGCTGAGTGATAAGCGAGTACGGCCCGATGCTGCGGGCGTGGATCTTGTCATCGACCAGGTGCGAGAGTTTGAGCATGTAGATGTAGCCCACAGTGACCGGCTGCTCGAACTTTTCGCCGGTCATGCCGTCGTAGAGCTCGACCTTGCCCGAGCTCGGCAGGCTCGATTCCTTGAGCAGCGACTTGATCTCCGTCTCGCGGGCGCCATCGAACACGGGCGAGGAGAAGTACACGCCTTTTTCGAAGCTTTCGGCCAGGCGGATGATCTCGTCGTCATCGAGATCGGCGAGCTCCTCCGCAAAGGCCGTGCCCTTGAAGATGTTCTTGAGCTCACGCCGCACCGCATCTTCTTTCGTCTTGCGGTCCAGCAGCTCGCTCACGCGCCGCCCCAGCTCGTGACCGGCCCAGCCCAGATGCGTTTCCAGGATCTGGCCCACGTTCATGCGGCTGGGAACGCCCAGCGGGTTCAGCACGATCTCCACCGGCGTGCCATCGGCGAGATACGGCATGTCTTCCTCGGGAAGAATGCGCGCGATGACGCCCTTGTTGCCGTGGCGGCCGGCCATCTTGTCGCCCACGCTCAGCTTGCGCTTCATGGCGATGTACACCTTCACCAGCTTGATAACGCCCGGCGGCAGTTCATCGCCCTTCTGCAGCTTTTCGACCTTCTCTTTGACAATCTTGCGCAGAACATCGATCTGGCGCGAGGTCATCTCTTCGATCTCATCGATCTGCTCGTTGACGCGCGGGTCCTTATCGGCATAGCGGATGCGCTTGAGGTTGCGGGTTGCGATGCGCTCAATGGTCTCGCGGTCGAGCACCGTGCCTTTGGTGAGCAGGCGTTTGTTGGTCTTCTCGTCGTGCAGGTCGGCCTCCACCTTCTGCCCGCCGAGAATGGCATCCAGACGCTTGAGGCGCTCGTCGGTCAGAATGCGGATCTCATCCGACAGGTTCTTCTCGAGTCTGGCCACCTGCGCCGCCTCGATGGCCTTGGCGCGCTCATCTTTCTCCTGCCCTTTGCGGGAGAAGATCTTCACGTCGACCACCGTCCCCTCGATGCCGGGAGGGCAGGTAAGCGAGGCATCGCGCACATCCCCGGCTTTTTCGCCGAAGATGGCGCGCAGCAGCTTCTCTTCCGGCGTGAGCTGGGTCTCGCCCTTGGGCGTGACTTTGCCCACCAGGATGTCGCCCGGCTTCACGGCCGCGCCAATGCGAATGACGCCGCTCTCATCCAGGTCGCGCAGCGCGTTTTCGCTCACGTTAGGGATATCGCGTGTGACTTCTTCCGGCCCCAGCTTGGTGTCGCGCGATTCGATCTCGAACTCTTCGATGTGAATGGAGGTGTAGTAATCCTCTTTCACCAGTCGCTCAGAGACCAGGATCGCGTCCTCGAAGTTGTAACCACGCCAGGGCATGAAGGCGACCAGCACGTTGCGGCCCAGCGCCAGTTCGCCCTGATCGGTGCAGGGACCATCGGCGATGACCTGGCCTTTGACGACCTTATCGCCCTTGCGGACGATGGGCTTCTGGTTGATACAGGTGTTCTGGTTCGAGCGCTTGAACTTGGTGAGGGCGTAGATATCACTGCCCACCTCACGCGAAAGCTGCGTGGGATGGTGTTCGCCTTCCACGCGGACGATCACGCGCTCGGAATCCACCGAGTCCACGATGCCGTTGCGGCGGGCCAGCACCACCGCGCCGGAGTCGCGCGCGGTAACGCCTTCCATGCCGGTGCCTACGATCGGCGCCTCGGCGCGCAGCAGCGGGACCGATTGCCGCTGCATGTTGGCGCCCATGAGAGCGCGGTTGGCGTCATCGTGCTCGAGGAACGGCACCAGCGAGGCGGCCACAGAGACCAGCTGCTTCGGGCTGACATCGACGAAATCCACCTCCTCGCGGTTCACCAGCACGAAGTTGCCGCTCTTGCGGGCGTTGACCAGCTCGTGCACGATGCGGCCTTTGTCATCGAGTTCGATGTTGGCCTGCGCGATGACGTGCTTGTCCTCCTCCCACGCCGAGAGATAGAAAGAAAACGGCTCGAAATCGATCTGGCGGCGGCGGCGCTCCTTGAGGTCGGCATTGGCGCGTTCGACCTCGTGCTTTTCCACGTGGTCGCCCACGCGGTATTCGCTATCGCCGGCGTTCACCACGGTCACGTAATCCTGCACGCGCCCGCCTTTCACGCGCCGGTAAGGCGACTCGATGAAACCGTAGTCGTTGATGCGGGCGTAGCAGCTCAGAGACGAGATCAGGCCGATGTTCGGGCCTTCCGGCGTCTCGATGGGACAGATGCGGCCGTAGTGCGTGGGGTGCACGTCACGCACTTCGAACCCAGCCCGTTCGCGCGAAAGTCCGCCCGGCCCCAGCGCCGACAGGCGGCGCTTGTGGGTGATCTCAGAGAGCGGATTGGTCTGGTCCATGAACTGCGAGAGCTGGCTGCTGCCGAAGAACTCGCGGATGGCCGCCATCACCGGCTTGGCATTCACCAGGTCGTGCGGCATGGCGGTGGACATCTCCTGGTACACCGACATCTTCTCTTTGATGGCGCGCTCCATGCGCACCAGTCCGATGCGGAACTGGTTCTCCATCAGCTCGCCGACCGCGCGCACACGGCGGTTGCCGAGATGGTCGATGTCATCCACCAGGCCGATGCTCTTGCGCAGCTTGAGCAGGTAGCGGATGGTGCCGTAGAAATCCTCGGGCTCCAGCGTGCGGTTCTCCAGGCTGGAGGCGTCGGCCTTGTCGAACAGTTTGATGTTGAACTTCAGACGGCCGACGCGCGAGAAATCGTACTTGCGTGCGTCGAAGAACATGCCGTGAAAGAGCGCGGTCGCGGTATCGAGCGTCGGCGGATCGCCGGGACGCAGCTTGCGGTAGATCTCGATAAGCGCTTCCTGCGGCGTCTTCACCGAATCGCGGCGCAGCGTCTGGCTGATGACCACACCCACGTCGTCGCGCTCCGGAAAGAACACCTGGACCTCGCCGACGCCGGCTTCCATGATCTTCGACAGCTTGTCGGAGGTGATCTCGGAGTTGGCCTCGAGCATCACCTCGCCGCTCTTGGTATCCACCACATCGGCAGCGGCGAAGGCGCCTTCCAGATCGGCCATCTCGACTTCGATCTCGCTGATCTTCGCCTTCTGTATCTCTTTCAGGATCGCGTGGGTGACTTTACGGCCGGAGTGGGCGATCTCTTCCCCGCTTTTGGTCGCAATACGGTGCGCCAGCTTCAGGCCGACCAGGTTGGTCGGCTTGTCGCCCTGCTCCACCTGCCACATCAGCTTGTCTTTGCGCAGCGCGATGCGGTCGACGGTGTAGAAAGTCTTTAAAATGTCTTCATCCGAGCGCAGGCCCAAAGCGCGCAGGAAGATGGTGCCCAGGAACTTGCGCTTGCGGTCGATGCGGACGTAGAGAATGTTCTTCTGGTCGTACTCGAACTCCACCCATGAGCCGCGGTAGGGGATGATCTTGCCCAGGAAGTAGGTACGGTTGGCCGCGGTCTCGAAAAACACGCCCGGCGAGCGATGCAGCTGGCTCACGATGACGCGCTCGGTGCCGTTGATGATGAAGGTGCCGTTTTGCGTCATCAGCGGAACGTCCCCGAAGAAAACCTCCTGCTCTTTGATGTCGCGGATGCTGCGGTTGCCGGTCTCGGCGTCCTTGTCGTAGATGGTGAGGCGGATAGTGACTTTGAGCGGCGCCGAATAAGTCATGCCCCGCTCTTCGCACTCGTTAACGTCGTACTTCAGCTGCAGGCCCACCGGGTCGCCGCACTTGGTGCAGAAATCAGGCGTGTTGGCGTTGTAGGTGCCGCAGTTGGTGCACAGAACCTCGCCGGCATGAAATGGATCGGTGATGACGGCATGGCCGCAGTTGCGGCAGGCGGTGCGCAGGTGGTTCAGCCCCTTGAGGTGGCCGCACTTGCACTCCCAGTTGCCGATGGCGTAATCCACGAATTGCAGCTCGGAGACCTTGCGGAAGTCTTCGATGGGGAATACCGAGGCGAAGACTGACTGCAGGCCGGTCTCCTGGCGTTCACTGGGCAGCCGGTCCATCTGCAGGAAGCGCTCGTAGCTGCGCTTCTGCACCTCGATGAGGTTGGGGATCTGAATGGTGGCCGGGATCTTGGAAAAATCGAGCCGGTTGCGTGAGGCGATAGTCTTGTTCGGCATCAGGACTCCTAAAAGCGTTGCTCCGGCGAAAACGCCGGAAAGTTCAAAGTCACAGGCCCGGGTTTGGAAGACAAAATGCAGCAGCTCTCGCGGAGACGTGTCTCTCCGCAAGCGCCGCCATGCGCGCTATGCGCCTTAAGCAAATTGTCGGTTTCCGCGCCGGAACGAAATCAGCAATTCTTTCTTGTTCAAAATCATTCAAGTACCCGTTTTCAGCTCGTTGGACTGCCGCGCCGGAAAGCGTGCTGACCTCCGGCGCCAAAGACTGAAACCGGCTACTTAATCTCGACAGTAGCGCCGGCTTCGGCGAATTTCTTCTTAATGGTCTCCGCCTCTTCCTTGCCGACGCCTTCCTTCACGGTCTTGGGGGCGCCATCCACCAAGTCCTTGGCCTCTTTCAGGCCCAGGCTGGTGACTTCGCGCACCGCCTTGATCACGTTGATCTTGTTGGCGCCCACATCCTTGAGCACCACGGTGAACTCGGTCTTCTCTTCCGCAGCCGCTGCCGCGCCTGCACCCGCCGCTGCGCCACCGGCCATCACCACCGGGGCCGCCGCCGCAGCCGAGACTCCGAGCCGCTCTTCGAGCTTCTTCACGAGTTGGGCCGCATCCAACAGGCTCAACCCTACGATTTGATCTTCCAACTGTTGCAGATCCGCCATTTTCGCTTCTCCAATTAGATGCAAATTTGTGCTGCTTCGCTTCTGCAGTTTCCGTTGCGCCCAGACCGCGCCCCGCTGAAGCCTCCGCTGAACTGTTGCTGCGCGCCGCACTCTCGCGCGCAGCCAAACTTGGGTTCACGCCTCCTTGAACTTCTTCTTCTCGACGCCTTGATTCAACACCACGGCCACATCGCGGCCCACGGCGTTCATCACCGTGACCAGACGCTGCGCGGGGGCATTCATCAGGAAGAGCAGCTTGGAATAAATCTCCTCCCTGCCCGGCATGGTGGCCAGCGCTTCGATCTCTTTGATGGAGATGACGCGGCCTTCCAGCACCCCGGACTTGAAGCTGTATTCAGGCGTGTCCTTGGCGTACTTCGCAAGCGCCTTCGCCAGGGCGATCGGATCGCCCTCGGTGTAAGCGATGGAGGTTACGCCAGTCAGGCCCTTCAGCCCGGATTCCACCGATGTGCCTTTGGCGGCGCGCTCAGCCAGCGTGTTCTTCACTACGCGATACTTGGCGCCGGCGCCGCGGACCGACTTGCGCAGTTCAAAATCCTGCGCCACGGTCAGCCTGGCGAAGCTGCCCACGATCGCCGTCTTCACGTTCTTCAGCTCGGCGCTCAGCTTCTCGACTTGTTCGACCTTCTTCGCTTTGCTAACGGCCATGTCTCTGATCCCTTTTCTGGCTGCGGCCCTGGGCCGCGCTCAATCTCGCTTTACGCCTTCGCCGCTGCTTCCATGGCGGCGGTATCGATCGAAATCCCCGGGCCCATGCTGGAAGAGAGCGTCACGCCCTTGATGTACTTGCCCTTGGCCGCAGACGGCTTGGCCTTGATGACGCTGGTGATGACGGTGGTGGCGTTGTCGATCAGCTTGTCGGCGGAGAAAGAACTCTTGCCCACCGGCACGTGCACCAGAGCCGTCTTGTCGGTACGGAACTCCACCTTGCCCGCCTTGATCTCCTGAATAGCACGCGTCACGTCGGTGGTCACCGTGCCCGTCTTAGGATTCGGCATCAAGCCTTTGGGGCCAAGCACCTTGCCCAGGCGTCCGACGGATTTCATCATGTCAGGCGTGGCGATCACCGCATCGTAGTCGGTCCAGTTTTCCTTCTGGATCTTCTCCACCATGTCATCGCCGCCGACGAACTCCGCGCCCGCGTTCTTGGCATCCTGAAACTTGTCCGCCCCCACGATGGCCAGCACCCGCTTTGACTTGCCCAATCCGTGCGGCAGGACCACCGTGCCGCGCACCATCTGATCGGCATGCTTCGGGTCAACCCCCAGCCGCAACGTGACCTCGACAGTTTCATCAAACTTGGCGTATTTCACCTTCTGCAGAAGAGGAACGGCGTCTTTCAGAAGGTACGGCCGCTTTTCCACCGCTGCCCGCGCTTTGCTAATGTTTTTTCCCGGCTTTCTCATCTCTTCTTTCGACCTTTCGTCTCCCACCGCCTCCGCGCTGTTCAGCGGCGCCGTGGTCTTCACAGATTCGGCATTACGCCGTTACCTCGATCCCCATGCTGCGTGCCGTGCCTTTAACGCTCTTGATGGCGGCCTCCATCGAGGCAGCGTTCAGGTCAGGCATCTTCTGCCTGGCTATCTCGGCCACCTGCTTCTCGGTGACCGTGCCCACCTTATCCTTGTTAGGCGTGCCGGAGCCCTTGGCGATACCGGCCGCGCGTTTCAGCAGGATGGAAGCCGGCGGAGTCTTGGTGATGAACGTGAAAGAACGGTCGTTGTAGACCGAGATCACCACCGGAATGATCAGCCCGTCGAGTTCCTTTGCGCTGGTCTTGGCATTGAACTGCTTGCAGAACTCCATGATGTTGACCTGGGCCTGGCCCAGCGCCGGGCCCACCGGCGGCGCCGGAGTCGCCTTGCCTGCGGCGATCTGCAATTTCACCTGTCCCGTGATCTTTTTCGCTGCCATGCTTTCTCTTCTCTCTGTCCTCGCTCGTCTTTATGCGACTTTCTCGACCTGCCCGAATTCCAGTTCCACCGGTGTGGAGCGGCCGAAGATGGTGACCATCACCTTCAGGGTCTCGCGGTCCTCGTTCACCTCGTCCACCACGCCGTTGAAGTTAGCGAACGGCCCTTCCGTGATGCGCACCGATTCGTTCTTCTCGAACTTCACGCGCAACTTGGGTTTATCTTTGCCGACGGCGACGCGGTGCACGATCTGGTTGACCTCATCTTCACTGAGGGGCGCCGGATGCGAGCCACCACCCAAGAACCCAGTCACCCGCGGCGTGGCTTTCACCACGTGCCAGACATCATCGTTCAGGTCCATCTCCACCAGCACGTAGCCGGGATAGAACATCTGCTCGCTGGTGTACTTCTTGCCGCCGCGCACGGTGGTCACCGTTTCCGTCGGGATGACCACCCGGCCGATCTTGTCTTTCAGGCCGAAGGCTTCCACCCGCGACTGTAGCGACTCGCGCACCTTTTTCTCGAATCCCGAATACGTGTGGATGATGTACCACTTCATATTCGGGTTGGTGGAAGGCACTACCGCGCCAGCTTCGCCTTCGATGGGCTGCTGCTGGCTTTCCAGTTCTGAGTTCGCTTCTGTCATAAACATCGTTTCGATTTCGAAATTCACTCCTACGAGGTGAAGCGGTGGAAGATCCAATCCACACCGCGGCTGATGACCCAATCCGTCAGGTAGAAGAACAGGCCGAAGATGGCGGTCGTGATGAGGACCACCGTGGTCGTCGCCCGCACCTCCTTCACCGAAGGATAGGAGACGTGCTTCATCTCCGTGCGCACATCCTGCAAAAAAGTCCTGGTGCGCTCGGGAAAGCTGGCGAGCTTTCCTCCCAGGCCCTGGTCTTCGTAATCGGCCATCGCTGTTCTCGCCATTCTCTTCTTCTAGCCTCTTCCTGCTGCTACCGCTTTCTGCTGCCCGCGTCTCGCTTCGTTCACGGCGTCGCAGCCGTTTTCAATCTCTGGCAGGGGCGGAGGGATTCGAACCCCCAAGTCCGGTTTTGGAGACCGGCAGTTTAGCCGTTGAGCTTACGCCCCTCCGTTCATCTCACCGCGCACTCACGGTGAGCTTGCTCTTACTTCGCCTCTTTGTGCGGCGTGTGCTTCCGGCACTTGCGACAGAACTTGCTGAACTCCAGCCGGTCGGGCGTGGACTTCTTGTTCTTGGTGGTCGAGTAGTTCCGGTCTTTGCACTCGGTGCACTGCAGTTGAACGATTTCGCGCATAACAAGAATCCTTTGCTTGGCCTACGCCAGAATCTCGCTGATGGTGCCGGCGCCTACCGTGCGGCCGCCCTCGCGGATGGCGAAGCGTAATCCCTTCTCCATGGCCACCGGCGTGATCAGATCGATGGTCAGCGCCACGTTGT
>Ga0187777_10000280_pt1 | contig 38276 bp, 32 predicted proteins | sample 1015_Q2_SP5_10_M_FD_132416 | JGI IMG/M metagenome (GOLD analysis project Ga0187777, IMG submission 132416) | Tropical peat soil microbial communities from peatlands in Department of Meta, Colombia - 1015_Q2_SP5_10_MG | ecosystem: Environmental > Terrestrial > Soil > Wetlands > Peat | place... | reverse complement strand
CTCTCTCTCAGCAGCGAGCTCCGGCAAACGCTGCAATTAAGATTCGAAATCTCTGACTGAGAGTGCCCACAGGATGTTATTTCTCAAACTGGAATGAGGACTGCCTCGACCCAAAATGTGTTGCAACATTTTTCGATCTGGAGCGTACTGCTCTTATGGACGCCACTCAGAACATGGCGAAAGGATCGCAGTCCGGCGAGGGCGGAAGCCTGCAGATAGAGGGGCAGGAATTGGAAAACGTAATAGAGCGCGCACGTGGTCACGATAGTGAGGCGCTGGCCGAGATCTATCGCCGCTATGTCCGGCGCGTATTCGGATTGTGCCGATACATGCTGGAGTCGCGGGAGAGCGCGGAAGATGCCACGAGCGAAGTCTTTCTAAAGCTGCAGCGCTCGATCGGGAGCTACGACGGTTCGATACCGTTCCCCAGATGGCTGCTACGGGTGGCTGGTAACCAGTGCATTGACGCTTTGCGGCGTCGGCTGCGTGGACGAAAGGTATTTGTGGAAATTGAAGACCAGGCCGCCGTTGTCGATGCGGTAAGTCCGGAACCGTCGCCGCTGGGGGCTGTGATCGGCACGGAAGAGAGGATGAAAGTGCGGGATACCATCGCACGCCTGCCGGAGAGCTATCGCGTGCCGCTGGTTTTGCGCTATTACAGCGAGTTGAGCTATGACGAAATCGCGCAGCAGCTGGACCTGGACAGGAATTACGTGGCCGCGCTGATATTTCGAGCCAAGCAGGAGCTGCGGCGGAGACTCGCGCATAGGAGCAAGTGATCATGGAATGTTATTCGGAACAAATGTGTGCTCTCGCTGTGGACGGCGAATTGCCGCCAGACGAGGCGCACCGCTTGCGAGATCACCTGGCAACGTGCGAGCGCTGCCGGAAGCTAGTGGACGCATTGCGGGTTGAGAACCGCGTGCTGAGTGAAATTCTGCACGAGGTTGCGGAAGAACTGCCCAGCCCGGCCGGCTTCACGCCCGCGCAGAGGTCTTGGGGTTGGGGCGATCTGGCGATTGTGGCCGCGGTGTTGGCACTAGGTTCGATCGTGGTGCCGTGGATCGATAAGCTAAACATTCCGTCAGCGCTGGAATGGTTCGATCCTGTAAGCACGGATGGCCTCACGAACCTGATCTTCAATCTTTCTTATTACTTCGCACACGGAGGTATTGCCATGCTCGGTGACTATGCAGCTGCATTGGGGGGATTCTTTTTGTTGTTGGGGGGAGCACTGCTGCTGGGGCGCCGGTGGAGATCCCATGCGGGTCTCTGCTTGCTGACTGTGTTGGTTTCGCTATCGTTGCCCAGTTTTGCGTTGGAGCGACGTCACGGTGAGTTTGTCACGGTACCGGCGAATGAGACTGTGGATGACACGCTGCTGGCGGCCGGCAACAGCATACGTGTGGAAGGCGTAGTCAATGGGGACTTGCTGGCGTTTGGACGAACCGTGGAAGTGCGTGGCACTGTCAAAGGTGACTTGGTGAGTTTTGCTAAGAGAACGGTGGTGAGCGGAACGATAGAAGGTCGGATCTACGACTTTTCGCAATCTCTGGACTTGGATGGCGAACTAGGACATAGCCTCTATGGCTGGGTGCAATCACTGCGCATCAATGATCGAGCACAGGTGGGGGAAGGTGTCGTGGCTGGCGGCGGGGATGTCAGCCTCGAGGGCACTGTGAAACGCAGTGCAACTATCTTCGCTGGTAATGCCGATGTCAGTGGTACGGTCGGCCGCGATCTCACCATGACCGGAGGCGGCCTTACACTGACGGATAGGGCCCGCATCGACGGCAACCTGAGCGCTCGCGTGCGCCGGTTGAATGAAGTGCACATCGCCGAGGGCGCGACGGTTGCGGGCAAACGTGACATTCAGGTGCGTGTCAGGAAGAGCCGGTTCACGCGTCCCAGAAACTACCTTCACCAAGTTCTCTGGCTGGTTGCGGCCATGCTCGTCGGATGGTTGGGACTGCTTTTGTTTCCCGGGTTCTTCCGGGACACGAGTCAACGGGTCGGCTCCGGCTGGCGCAGCCTCGGGCTTGGGTTTGGAATTCTGGCATGCGTACCAGTGGCCATAGTCGTGGCCGCCATCACGCTAGTCGGCATCCCCCTCTCGCTAATGTTGCTCGCGATGTATCTAGCTGCACTCTACCTGGCAAAGCTTTGGGTTGGAACCTTCGTAGGCAGAACAATACTGAGATCGACCGGAACGACTACAGGCGATTGGTTGCTGGGACTCCTGGTTGGCCTGCTGATCCTAACCGTCGTGGAGTTCATCCCGTATGTTGGCGGGCTGGTCCGCTTGGTTGTGATTTGTATGGGATTGGGAGCGTTTGCATGGCAACTTTATCGGTCGTCGCGACCCGTATTGACCGCTTGAATAGAGTTCGGAAGTTACATCCCGAAAATGAGGTGAGGAGGCGCAGATTTTCAGACTACTAGCTCCCGGCAGCAGCTGAAGCTGCCGCAGGCTTGGGTAGGCAGACCGTAACATCTCCGGTAATAGCCTTCCTTTCGACGAAATTCTTGAGTTTGAGAATCAGGGGCTGGGTGACTTCCTGACCCTTCGATACCACCAGAAGTCCGGAAAATGTTCGGATATCCTGCTGAATGATCATTCCGGGTGCAAGTTCGTTGACCCAATATCTTCGTACTTCGCTCTCCTCGGCGTTTGGATCTAGCTCGACCAGAGCCTCAAAGAAACGCGAGCTGAATCCTTTATATTTTCGGCGCAGGTTATGTGCCGCCTCGGTTCTGGACGAGCCTTGCCTTATCAAGGTTTCAAAGTCCAGAACCAGGCGAAGTATTTCAGCCCCGGTCCGCATGTCAGCTTTTTGGCGATCCTCGGTGTCCCCATCGAAAGGCGCCACTTGAGTCTGGTACTTAATCATCCACCCGATGGGTTCCAGGCGCGGGATTCGTGAAAGCAGATCCCCGGCAATGCTGGGGTGGGAGTCATATTGTGCCTGCTCCTCGGGAGAAAGCTCCTGGCGCGCGTAAACCGCATCAATGGTTTCTGGAGGAAGCGTGACGCAACCTAACTGCGACATCAATGCCGCGATCTCATATTGCCACCCATTTTCAAGACCCAGCACTTTGACCAGGTGATGAATATATCGGCGAGCCCTCATGGCCCTTCCAAAAGCGGCGGGATTGATCAAGCTCAGCACTTCGGTAAGGACCTCAATGCTGCCATGCAAGGTGCGCTCCAATAGCTCTTTTTCTGCCGTGATCAGCCGATACTGTACGAGCGCAGCCGTCAAGGTTCTGGACATCAGTTCCCTGTCACATGGCTTGGCCAGAAACCGAAAGATATTTCCCTCGTTCACCGCATGGATGGCGCTTTCGACGTCCCCAGCCCCTGTCAGCATCACCCGAATGGTCTCGGGAAATTGATCTTTAATCTTTGCGAGCAACTGGATACCATCCATTCCGGGCATACGCATATCTGTAACGACCACGGCGTAAGGTCCGGAATGCGTCATCACGTGCAGGGCCTGATTGGCACCCGGGGCTGTTTCCAATCGGAATTCGCGGCCCAAACTCCGCTGGTATCCACTTAGAATGTTGACATCATCGTCGACCAAAAGAATTTTCTCAGTCATGGTTTGTGTCCTTTGTGTTGAGTTCCCGACAAATGTTCCACCAAGTCTCGGTGCGATCCAGCAACCCAAGCTTCCCTAAGAGGTCCTCATCCAGTTCAGGAATTTGATTGTTCGCGTCCGGATGCAAACGATGGTCATACTGCGCCGCGAGATGCACCGCGATCACCGGTCCGAACTTGGCCGCCGCGGACCGAGCAGGAGTGTGATGCCAAGCTACCGCCTGGACCACTGAGGCAGGAAGGCCCCACAAACCGAGCAGATAGGCCCCGATTTCTGCGTGGGTACAACCGAAGCTTTGAAACTCCGCTTGAGCGAGCGTAATTTTTCCACCCCGCGCGCCGTCTAAAGCCGCGAGATATTCCGCGCCACACGAACTGGCCAGCACCAAGCGCCCGATGTCGTGCAACAGGCCGGCGGCAAAGGCATCATCTTCAGAGCGCTGGGAAGCTTTTTCCGCGCGAGTAATCGCCCTTGCAAAAGCCGCGACCCTCAGACTACGAGGCCATAAGTCGGTCACGCTGGGGTTATGTCCCCCTTCCAATTGCGAGAAAACATGCACGGATAAAACCGCCGCGCGAATGTTGTCTATTCCAAGCAAAGAGACGGCATGGTGCGGACTCGATACCTGAGAAGGAAGTCCGAAGAAAGCTGAGTTAACCAACTGCAATACCTTGGTGGTCATGCCCATATCGCGCTGGACGATATCGGCAATCTTCGTCACCGTAACGTCGGAATCACTCAGCGCCTCGGTCAAACTCACGTAAAGGTCAGGCAAGCTGGGTACCGTATCCAGGCGGGACACAATTTCCTTGAGCTTAGGATTTTCCAGCAACTCGCGCAGGGCAAGCGCCTGTGTGATTTTTTGCTTAAGGTCTTCCAGGTCGCAGGGCTTGGACAAATACTGGTGGGTCGGCCCAATCGAGCGCAAGATGGTCTCACGATCCGATTGTCCGGAGAGGACAAAGCGCATGGTGCGTGGATATTTGGTTTTGATCTCTTCGAGCAGGTGCGCTCCGTCGATCTCCGGCATGCGCATGTCGGTGACCACTACATCGAAGGGAGTGCGTGCCAGGGCTTCTAAAGCCTGACGTCCTCCAGGGGCAAATTCCATCTGCCATTCCTTGCGCATGCCTCGCAGACTGCGTTCCAGGCCGCTCAACAGCATGGGTTCGTCGTCGACGAATAGAATCCGCGTACTCATTGAGCCTCCGGTATCAGCAGCGGCAGGCGAATGAAGAAAGTAGTTCCGCACCCAACCTCAGTCTCAAACCAGATCTGACCCCGGTGCTGGTTGACAATGACAGAGTGGGCCAACGCCAGTCCCTGTCCGGTTCCTTGACCCACCGGTTTGGTCGTGAAAAATGGCTCAAAGACTCTGGATCGCAAATCCTCGGGTATTCCGGTCCCGGTGTCCGCTACAGCAATTTCTGCCCAGTCACCATGGCGGGAGGTTCGAACGGTGATTTTTCCTTGATCGCGCAGACCTTCAGCGCAAGCCGCGGCAATGGCGTGTGCCGCATTAACGATGAGATTCAGGATCACCTGGTTGAACTCGCCAATCAGGCAGGGCACCAAAGGAAGAGTCTTGTCAAGATCGGTGACCACCGTCGAGACGTATTTCCATTCGTGGCGGGCCACAGCTACGGTGCTTTCGATGGCCTGGTTGAGATCTATGGGCCGTTTCTCATTTGAACCTGGGTGAGAAAAATCCTTCATGGCCTTGACGATTCGGGCCACCCGCTCTACTCCGTCCAAGGACTGGTCGATCGCACGAGGGACTTCTTGAAGCAGATATGGCAAATCCGACTCTGTAAGGGTGTTATCAAATTTCTCGAGCAACTCCTCCCCCGCAGAACCAGCTTTTGACTGTTCGCGAAGGCTCCGACTGAGTTGCAAGAGATCGGCGATTCCATTCCAGGAATCCTTCAAGAACCTGATATTGTCCCCAACGTATTGAGTGGGGGTATTGATTTCATGGGCCACGCCGGCAGCCAACTGTCCAATCGCCTCCAGTTTCTGAGCCTGACGCAGTTGCTCTTCTAAATTCTTGCGGTCGGTTACTTCGGCACCGGTGACGATGAAGCGGGTAGCATGATCCGCTTGGCTTTGCAGGCAATGTACGCTGAACCCGACATAGCGACGCCGATTGTTTACCTCATATGCCAACTCTTCACATCGGCCTGCTCCCTCTGTCTGCAACCAGCGTGAGACCTCAAAGCCCATCTCCGAGTGCAACCATCTGATTCCGCAGTTATCGATGGGCAGGCCGCTGACCTGGTCATTTGAGAAGTGAAACACTTCCGCTGCCGAGCGGTTCCAGCGAGTAATTCGTCCCTGCTCATCCAGGCCGATCAAGATGGAAGGAATAGACTCCAGGAATAACTCAGTTTCTGCGGCAGCGTCCTGCAACTTCTGTCTTGCCAAGAGGCGGTCATCGATGTTTCGTGAGACCACCACAATTCCGTCTTTACCGTCACAAACCCCTCGCGCCAGAGTCCCGCGTGCTTCAAAGTGCAATATGGTGCCATCCTTGTGAATTCGACGGACTTCAATAATGGGCGCGCGCCCATTGCGAAGGACCTCCTGCATAGCGCGTTCTACCAGCGGTTGATCATCGGGGTGAAGGGTCAAGAAAGCGCTTTGACCGATCAGTTCATTCGGGGAGTATCCGAGAGCGGGCAAATGCGAGGCACTCGCGTAGTACAACTTACCCGGCGTTTCCACTACCATCACCAGATCGTCCATGTTATCCATGATCGCCTGGGCGAACGTTTCGGCACGCTGCTGAGCTGCCTCTGCTGCTTTCCGTTTGGTGAGATCCTTAAATTGCACTGCGGTAACCTTACTGCCTTGCTCATAGCGCACCAGCGAGATTGAGATCAGCGCCCAAACCATCGTGCCGTCTTTGCGGAGGTAACGTCGTTCGATCTGCTCGCCATGGAATTGCCCGGCTGCCAGTTGATCCGTCAAGAACTCAGATGAGGGAACGTTGTCAGGGTGGCTCACAGACATGATCTTCTTGGCCAGCAATTCCTTTTGCGTGTAGCCGAGAAAGTCGGCTAAGGCCTGATTGACCTGGAGGAATCTTCCGGTGGGCAGTTCGATCATGGCCATTCCCATGGCTGACTGCTCGAATGCAATCCGATACCCCTGTTCGCTGTCCCGCAGCACACGTTCCTGAATGACTTGGGATCCACAGCGCAGTCGGAGTCGGAGGTTTTCCGAGTCTATCGGCCGAAACACACAGTCATCTGCGCCTTGTTCCAGAAGTTTTTCTTCTTGTTCTCGCTCGTCCTGATTGAGAACTGCGATCAGATACAGATGTCTGCGGTAGCTCAAACCGCAGATCTCTCTCCAGATGGCAGGACAGTACTTCATCCAATCAAACAGGACGATGGCAGGCCCATCCTCCGAGCGCAGGATCTGCAGAGCTTCTTTCCCATCGTTCGCAAACGACACGCTCCTTTGCACGACGGGTAAAGGGATTTCCTCCGGCGCTATCTGCACGGCGCCGACCACCAATAATCGCAATTCGTGGTTTACTTCGTTCCCGCAAAGAGGCGAAAGCACAGTCATCTTTTGTCAGATCGGCAGATAGCCGGACTTGCTTTACAGGAGTAACCAACTCGGGCGCACTGCGAGATACCAGCTGCACATGGATTGGGACTCAGATTTGGGGAAGGTTGCGAGACCCAGGCGTTAGGCGCGTTGGGTGGCAATCAAGCGCGTAACACCGCTGTGATCGACCGGCCTCGAGAACAAATACCCCTGGCCAAACTCACAACGGGAGGTTCTCAACTCATCCGCCTGAGTGCTGGTCTCAATACCTTCGGCGATGACGCGCAGATCCATGGTGTGCGCGAACTCAATAATCAGGCGAGCAATTTGCCGGGCTTCAGCGTCAGAATCCATGTGAGAAATGAAGGAGCGGTCGATCTTAAGAACGTCTATAGGAAAGCGGCGCAGTCGCGCAAGAGAAGAATGTCCCGTTCCAAAATCATCCAGACAAATCCCCACGCCGAGTTCCTTCAGACGGGACAAGATGTCCCTGGTCTTCTCAGGATCAGCCATGGCTACTGTTTCGGTGATTTCGAGGTGCAGTTTACAAGGGTTAACGTGCACTTCAGCCAGAATATCTTTGACATCGCTCACCAATTGAGGATCGGCAAACTGCTTAGGGGAAATGTTTACGGCTACTGTCAGTGATTGGGCGTTGCTTTCCTGCCAAAGCTGCGCTTGGCGACAGGCCTCCTGTAAAACCCATTTTCCCAGGGGAACAATCAAACCGGTACTTTCGGCGGCGCCGATAAAGCTGTCAGGGAAGATCAAGCACCCCTGCCGCTGCCATCGCACCAAAGCCTCAAAACCCACGGTGTGCCCGGTGTTCAGCTCTACTATGGGTTGAAAATGAAGGCGGAATTCGTGGTCCTCGATCGCGCGACGCAGATCGGTCTCGAGTTCGAGTTGACGTACAGCTTTGGTGTGCATCTCTTGATCGAAGAATTCGCAGCGGGACTTGCCCAAGGTCTTGGCGCGAAACATGGCGATGTCCGCATCCCGTAAGAGATCTTCCGCCCTCGCACGTGGCGTGGAACTAAGGGCGACCCCAATGCTGGCGGAGATAAACACATCACGTCCCGCAACGGTAAAAGGCCCTAATGCATCCTGGATGCGATTGGCGACGCGTATGGCATCGCTCGGATCCTGGATCGAACCGATCAGAATCGTGAACTCATCTCCTCCTAATCGCGCCAGAACCTCGTCAGCGTGGTGAAAACCATCTCCTGCGTTACCGGCAGGACGAGACACGACATCTTCCAAACGCACACAGTTTGCCAAGCGGCGGCCGATTTCGACTATGAGGCTGTCGCCGACGACGTGTCCCATCGTATCGTTGAATACCTTGAAGCCATCGATGTCGACGAACAACACGGCAAACTTATAGGTCGGGTCTCTTTTGGTGCGGTCAAACGCGCGGTGCAATTGGTCCAGGAAAAGCGCCCGATTGGGCAAGTCAGTCAAGCCATCATGCAGCGCATGGTGTTCGAGCTTCTGTTCGGCCATTCTTCGTTCGGTGATATCCCGGTTTACGATGACCATCTTCTCGACTTGACCTTTTGCATTCCGAATGACGCTGGCAGTGGATTCCAGAACCAACCAACTTCCGTTCTTGTGACGGACCCGGTATTCCAACCTCTTGCCCACTCCGGTGCGCCGAGCTTCTGCGGTCGCAGCTTTTACTTTCTGTACGTCGTCGGGATGAATCTGCTGATAGGCCGAAGTGGCTCCCAACTCTCGCGAGGAATATCCCAGGATCTTCTTATAGGCGGGGCTGTTGTACAGCCGTCGACCGTTCACATCGACCAGGGCGATCATGTCAGCAGCGTTTTCACTAATGAGTCGGAACAATTCTTCGCGGCGGTCTAAGCGCGCCTTTAAGCGCGTGATTTGATAAATCAGCAGAGGCAACGTGATCAAGCTTGCCCAGAGCATGATCGGCTGAAGAAGCCCAGGCAACGAGGTGTTGCCGAGAAACACCGCATAAAGGGGCAAAAGGCACCTCAGCGTCGTAATCGGTCGAGCACGTTCAAACCGTTAACTTCTTTCTTCGAAGAGACATTACCGTTGTCACCTGCCGATGTGCCCGAGTTGGCCGCGCCGATGGGGAAGATACGTCCTTCCGTATCACGGGGACCAGAATTAGACAGCCACTAATGCGGGGCGGTTCGCGGCCGATTATCACGAGGAGGCAGGAGTTTGTGCGTCGCCTGTTATCTACGTTGGGCATCGCCGCACTAGGCATTTTTCTAAGCGGCATAGCTTTTGTTGCTTTCCGCAACCTGGAAACTAGAAATGCCGAAGTATCGTTCAACGGCATGGCGCAAGAGCGTCTCGATGCTTTAGAAACGAATATTAGCCTAGCGCTGAATAATCTGGTTTCGATCGGTGCTCTTTTCGATCATGCCAACGGCACTACGCGCAAGGAGTTCGACCAGTTCACAGCGCCGTTGCTGGCACGAACTCAGGCGGTGCAGGGGTTGGAATGGATTCCGCGCGTGCCACGACAAGAGCGCTCCGTCTGGGAGGAACAAGTCCGTTCTGATGGTTTCTCGTCCTTCGAATTCACGGAACGGCTATCAGTGGGACATCTCAACCGAGCCGGGGAACGCAACGAATATTTCCCAGTCTTCTACGTAGCGCCATTCCACGGCAACGAAAAGGCGCTAGGCTTCGATCTTGCTTCCGATCCCGTTCGCCTTGCGGCTCTGCGAAGTTCGGCGGAAACGGGCCAATTGACCGCGACCGGTCGCATCGTGTTGATACAGGAAACTTCTGACCAATACGGGTTTCTCGTGTTCCGGCCCGTTTACCGGGGAGCGGTTGAGCCGCCAACGAGTGAGGCCCGGCGTAACGCATTAGTCGGCTTTGCTTTGGCTGTATTCCGCGTCGCCGATATCGTGCAGAAACCGGGTGCCATTTCCCGATCAGCTTCAGGGCTGAACCTGGCGATTTTCGACCGGGATGCTAGGGCCGGGGAGAGATTGCTTTATCCCAAAGGCGCACAATTCGACGGCGTCGACGATCTCCCCCGTGGTTTTCAAGCGAAGCGGATCATTGCCGTGGGGGGCCGAAATTGGGAACTCGTGGCTTACCCGTTATCCAACAGTTTCCGTCCCGCGCGCTGGAGCAGCTCGACAGCCTTGATTGGCGGAATCTTGCTGACCTTTCTTCTGGCCGCCTATCTTGTCCAGCATAAGCGCGCCGAAGAATCGTTGCGGCTAAGTGAGGAGCGCGCACGGTTGCTGTTCGCGACAATTCCTTATCCCGCATTTGTACTCGACATGGCGAGCTTGAAGTTCCTGGAAGTCAATGATGCTGCGGTGCAGCAATACGGCTACACCGTGGATGAGTTCCTGCGCATGAACATCGCCCAGATTGGCCCTGCCGAGGACGCGAAAACCATCCTTCGTTATCTCAGGCAGCGTCCGTCCACAGTCGAGGCTCGGAAACAATCAAAGCACGTTACTAAAAGCGGAAGCTACCTTGATGTCGAGATCTCCTTCCACAAGCTTAACTACGGAGGCCGGAAAGCGCGGCTGGTGGTCGCGCAGGACGTCACCGAGCGTAATCGTCTGGAGATCAACCTGCGTCACGCGCAAAAGCTCGAAGCGGTGGGCAGTCTCGCTGCCGGCATTGCCCATGAAATTAACACACCGATCCAGTTCATCAGCGATAACACACGGTTTCTCCGCGATGCCTTCACGACTCTCACAAAGCTGCTGGAAAAATACCGCCAGTGGCGGCTTGACAACATTGGCTTCCACGCTTCGGGCGACGAACTTACCGAAACCGAAAAAACTATGGACCTTCCGTACCTGCTGGAGGAAATTCCCAAGGCCATCGCCCAGTCTCTAGACGGAGTGACCCGAGTCGCCACGCTGGTGAGTGCGATGAAGGACTTTGCCCATCCAGACCGCAGGGAAAGTGCTGCCGCTGACATCAACGCGGCCTTGCGGAGCACGCTTACTGTTGCGCGCAACGAGCTGAAGTATGTCGCCGATGTGGAGACTGAACTGGCCGAGTTACCCCTAGTCATTTGCAATATCGGAGAAATCAATCAGGTTCTCCTGAATCTCCTGATCAACGCGGCTCATGCCATCGCGGATGGAAAGAAAGAAACGGACCAGAAGGGTATCATTCGAATTCGTACCTCGCTCGAGGACGATGCTGTTCTGATCTCGATCTCAGACAGTGGCTGCGGTATCCCGAAGAGTATCCGAGAACGAATCTTCGATCCTTTCTTTACGACGAAAGAGGTGGGGCGTGGCACGGGTCAGGGCCTGGCGATTGCGCGCTCCGTGGTGGTCCGGCACGGTGGAACGATCAATTTCACCAGCGAACCCGGCAAAGGAACCACATTCTGTGTGCGCCTGCCGCTGTCGGGGCCGCCAAAAGACGTTGCCGAGTAGATCTCTTTTCTCCAAGGGTGGCGGCAGCTTTATGTCTCCCGAAACTACAGCCAATTCCGAACTGCAGGGTACGCAAATCATTTAGGGGGAACGGAAGAGCCTTACCTCGATGGAACTGGATCTTGCGGATCAGCCAAGAAATCAGGGACTCCTGAATGCTTGCACAGCAGCGTGCTCCTCGTAATGGATCTCGAAGAGGTTAACCAGCCGGGTCAGTTCAAGAAGGGCTTGGACTTTCTTCTGGACATGCACCAGTTTCATGTCGCCGCCCACTTGTCTGACGATGCTATAACAGCGAGTCAGTTCGCCTAAACCATCGCTGTCGATGAAATCTACGCCGGCAAGGTTGATTAGGAACTTCCTGTGGCCGTTGCCGATGAAGACGTGGACCAAGTCGCGAAGCTGAGTGCGACTATCGCTCAACGTGAGTCGGCCGACAACATCCACCACAATGATGCGATCCAGTTCTCGCGCGGCGACTTGAAAAGCCATAGCAGATTGCAGTTCGCTCTATCTGCCGGGATCATATGCCGGGTTGCTCTGGCTTTCAACCTCAAGCTAGACAATAACGCTCAATGTGATTTCGGCGATTCCTCTCTTACGCGAGTCTGATCAGTGATCCAATTTACTTCCCAAGTCTTGCCTCCGTCGTCAGAGAAGGACTGTTCGAAGTGAGGGGAATCTGTATTCACCTTTGACCAATCATAGCGAATCAGGATCGTTCTTCCATTGATTGTGTCCTGGGCAAAGAACTGGCCGTGCCCATCGCGGAATTCGCCAACCTGCGGCGGATCCACGATACCGTTTTTGCTGTTGGCCCAATAGAGGCGCCACTGATGCGACTCGGGATTATACAGACGGAGGGTGAGGCCTTCGATGTGACCGGTTGGACCATCGACCTCGATCGTGTCCATTTGCGCACGACCATCCCAAATCCTGTAGCAGACGCCTGTGCCGTCAAGTTGTACCCACGTGCTTGAACCTGTCAAAGGATGCAACCTGCGCTGCAGATGATATTTCCAAGTGCCGATGAGCGGGTCAAAATCGTGTTGGCCATCGTGTTCGATGGAAGCGGATTGAAGGCCAGTCGAGGCACCTGAATTCTGCGCCGCTGGCTGAAGAGAGGAGGCGGCAATACACAATCCACACAATGCGAAGTATGTTCCCATCTGTTTCATTCTCATCATCGTCTCCCTGTGTACTCTCGTGATGTCGAATACTGGAACGCGCAAAGGTTATGTGAATTCAGAGACAGACTTGCGAAGGGGACGTAAAAATACGTAACGAGTTGTGAAAAGGTTGGCGGATCAGTTTCAATGCGAGCAAGAGTTGTTGTAGCCTTTGCCAAGTAGCTTGCGCTATGGCTTGCACAGCAGTCTGCAAGAAGATATGCTTCTTCGCCGACTAGCGCAGGAGTTCAAACATGTCCCTTGAGTTGACTACCCGCAGCGTAGCGGGGAGCACGGTGATTAGCTGCAACGGGCGAATTGTGCTTGGCGAGGAATCGGCAAAGCTACGTCAGGTTGTTAAAGAGGAACTAGCCGACTGCAACCAGATCGTACTCGATCTCGGCGGAGTCGGCCACATCGACAGCACCGGTCTCGGCACGTTGGTCGCCTTGCTTGCCTCCGCGCGTAAAGCGGGAGGTGGCATTAAGCTGGCCAACCTAAACCGCCATTTGTACGATGTTCTCGGCGTCACTAAGCTGTTAACGATTTTTGAGGTGTTCGACACTGCGGAGGATGCCGCCGGGACATTCAACAAGCTGGCAGGTCAGGCTCGGCCGGAAGAATATTCGTAGAGAGCCGGAACTGGCGCTCAATGTGACGATCTCAGCGGACCTGGTCACAAGGCGAATTGCAAGCTGCTGAATACAACCAAGTTATCCAAAAAAACTGGCAGACCACGACCGGGTCCACTTGGGGATCTTTGACGGTGCAAATCTTCCCGGTGGCCGAACGCATCCAAAACTCCAACGAGTTTGATGGCCGAGGGACTTGACAAGGCTATCGGCAAGGCTAAAATACCCGCAATTTCCGACATTTCACGTAAACCGGTGTAAGGCAACGTGATCGTCCGGACTTATGAGTTCAATCCCGCCCTCGCAAACCCCCGAAAAGAGAAGTCAGATGGATCAGTGTAAGCATCCGCGTGTACAGATTGTATCCCGCGATGAAGATTCCGAATTCGTTGAGTGCCTGGAATGCGGTGAGATCTTCGAGTCCAGCGAGTTCAAAGACATGAACATCGAGGAAACCAAGCTCAACAATGAGTCTTGATGGCAAGGTACCCGCCAGTTAAATCGCGCTTTGCCATTCTGTAGCGGCCTCGCGAAGCTGCTCGTGACAATAGTAACGTTCCCCTGCGTTCATCTCTATAGGATATTTGTTATGGGTTTTGTCAGCTCGCGGGCGGGCTGGAAGAATAGTTATGGCGATGCTGGCCTTGGTTGTCGACGATTCCATGTTAATCCGGCACACGGTCTGCCGCTTTCTGGAAGAACGCGGCTTTACGGTAGAGTGTGCCACCAATGGCTGTGAAGCATTGGAGACGCTCCAGCGGTTCCGTCCGACACTCATCGTCACTGATATGCAGATGCCGAAGATGGGTGGCACCGAGCTGATTACAGCCTTAAAGCAGGAACCTACCACAGCAAAAATTCCTATCGTCATTGTCGCCGGCAAGCAAAGCGGGTTCGATCAGACCGAAAAACGGGCCGATTTTACGATTTTTAAAGATATCGATATTGAGACCCAGCTGGCGAAGGCGCTCAAATCACTACTCGGCGCCAAACGTAAGGCTAAGGCGACGGGCAAGTAGCCGTCGGCTTTCAGCAATCAGCATTCAGCCGGTACAAATCTGAAGTCACATCACCGTTTATAGCAGCAGAGGATTGGCGATTTCTGAAGAGCTATTCTGAGTGCTGATTGCTGAGTGCTATTTCAGGGCCATACCCGCTTCCGCAGAGAAATTCAGCGGAGCAAAGTCACGCATAAGAAACTTGGGATATGCAGCCGCCGCGATCATCGCAGCATTATCGGTCGAGAGCGGACGGGACGGAAAATAGACCCTCAGCCCTTCCATTGCAGCGTCTTTCTCAAACCGTTGCCGGAGTTGATTATTTGCGGCCACGCCACCAGTAACAAATAGAGTGGCAACCTCGTAGGTGCGGGCTGCGGTGAGCGTTTTTTCAACCAGATCTTCGACCATCGCCTGTTGGAAGGACGCAACCAGGTCCAGCATTTGCAAATCGCAGTTCGCCAAGACTTCTTCGAACTTCGGCTGAGGAATTGCGGCCAGCTTTCTGCGTCGGGCATCAATCGAGGCTTGCAGGTTGTGAATTTGTACGTGGCGCAGGACGGCAGTCTTGATCCCGCTATAGGAAAAGTCGGTTCGCGGCCCGGTTCCTGTGGCGCTTCGGCCTTCTTTCCGGTTGGGATGCTTGATCTGCGAAGGTGGAAAAGCAACCGCTTTCGGATTCCCGTGAACTGATAGTTTATCGATGATTGGTCCTCCTGGATAGCCAAGTCCGAGCAGCTTAGCAACTTTGTCAAAGGCTTCTCCGGCGGCGTCGTCGCGGGTGTGGCCAATGTTTTGATACGCCCAAGTCTCTCCCTTCTGCTCCGCCAGGTAGAGATGCGTGTGTCCGCCAGAGACCACAAGGGCCAGAACCGGAAAATCCAGCTGATGGTTTCCTTTCTGCCGCTCTTCGAGCAGGACGGCATGAATGTGGCCTTCAAGATGGTTCACTGCGACGAGAGGTTTGTCCAACGCGAATGCCAAGGCTTTGTCATAACGGGTCCCAACCAGGAGCGCGCCGGCGAGTCCGGGTCCCTGAGTCACTGCCAAGGCGTCCACCGATTGATAATTCTGTCCAGCATCGACAAGCGCTTTCCGCACGACTGGAACGATGGCGCGAAGATGCTCGCGAGAAGCAAGCTCAGGCACAACGCCGCCATACGGCTGATGGGTCGCGATTTGCGAGAACACTACGTTCGAAACGATCTGCGCGCCCGAACGCACTACGGCTGCTGCGGTTTCGTCACAGGAGGTTTCGATTCCGAGAATGTATACATCACCTGTCATCAGCAACTCTGAACACCCAAGCAGTTATCGAGATCGTGCTAGCAGGGTTTTGTTCGGGTCGACCACAATTTTCTTAGTAGCTGCGGGGACACTCAAGTGGAAAGGCGTCTCCGGACCGTCAGCAAAGACACGGCCCAAGAAAACCAGACCACTGCCGCGCGCAGCATATAACGGGACGGGGGTGACTAAATCCTTGGGGGCATCTTGTTGCAAAATCGTACCGCTGGCGATGGTTTTTCCCCCTTTGTCAATGAACTTCACCGCACGAAGGTCGAAGTGGGGGATTGCGGTCCCATTGATCCATCCTTCATAAAACCAGTCCAGAGACTTGCGTCCCTCATACCACAAAGAGGGCGGTAACTCCTCCTGAAATACTTTCATCATCTCACGCGTGGTAATGGATCGGCCCTCGTACTGTTCTCTCATTCGGCGCAGTGCGCGTATAAACGGTTCATTCACGTCGTCGGCTCCGTAACTTAGTCTCTGCCGGTCGGGTTCAGCATCGCGCATCATGGTGCGCAGCATATGAAAGAGCCAAGTTCCGCGGCCGTAGCTGATAGCTTCATATCCAGTGGGGAACTGAGAACACGAGAGCCGGTTGCCGAGAGTGACCGGACCGTCTTTCAGCAGCGCAACGCCCGCCTTGTTCTTCAGCAGCAGATCGTCACGAAATTTTTCCATAACCGCGTGAAATTCAGCCGGGTTCTCCCGCTGGAGCAGCATCATGGAGCTGTAATTGGCCAGCCCTTCGGAGATCCATTGGTCGCGATAGTCGTCCCAGGTGACGAGGTCACCCCACCACTGGTGTGCAGTTTCGTGTGCAATAACTGAAGCGATGAGCGTCTTTTCGACTGGGGCCATGTGGAGAGCGGATCTTTCCTCCGCATTGAGGAAAGAAAGGCTGGAGAGGAACACCAGCCCCGGCCATCCTTGGCTGAGATTACCTGGCATCTGGGTCAGTGCCAGATCACTCAGCGGATACGGACCGAAGCGAGCAGAATAAAAATCGACAGCGTGCGCGGCCTTCGCTGCCACCATTTCCACGTTTCGCGCCGGAGATGGCGGCACAGGAGAAATAGCTAGCGGTATTGCTTCTTTGCCGATAGGCGGCGGTATAAGGACCGGCTGGCTTTCGGCTTGTGGGAAACCTCGCTCGAGCGCGGCTGTTCCGTACGCTTCAACACTGACCTTACCGGCCTGTGCATCCGCCCTCCGGTATTTGCCTAAGTTGAAACCGGCGAAGGGAATGGGGCGTTCAGAAATCCAATGACTTACCTGCTCGCCTGGGTTGGGGATGATTACGGCTGGAGTCGAGCTTGGTAGTGTCGTTGAGTCGATCCTCTTACCGGTAGCCACTAAGGTCCACCCTGGTGGATAGTGGAACTCCAGATTGAACTTGGTAGTGGTCATACCGCGGTTCGGGTACCAAGTACCTCGATCGCCAACGTACAGCAATCCCGGACCTGCTTCTGACAGCACCTCACCGTTGTAAACAAAATGCAGTTTGATTTCCTGCCCCGCGCGAATGGGTTTGGGGAACACCACCGCAACCAAATCATTGCCATGGCGCGAAAGCTGGGTGCCCTCGATTGAAGGATTGTGAATGAACTCCACGGGCTGTCCGTCGGCTTCGACTTTCGCGATCACCAAGGTTCGAGCGAGTTCGAAAAGAACGGAACGCTGCCCCCCGTGCCGAATCTTCAGGTCCAGCACAGCATCAGCCTGAATGCTCGTCGGCGGATTGATTTGAGCCCTGATCGTGCAGCCGGCTATGTCCAAAGCGCTTGCCTGGCCTTCTTCGACCGCGATGCTGTTTGCCCCGCCGGAATACTTGTTTTTTGGCAGGAAGGCGAAAGAGGTCCAGACATCATAGTAAGTTGTCCCCTCGACCGAACGCGGTTGCGCGGCCCAGACCTGCTCTGGCGAATTTGAATCGAAATAAATATCGAAGGTTCCTTTTGTTCCACCTTGCAAGCGGGCATGCAGAAAACGGTCGTCGGATTCAGTGTGGGTCGAGGTTGTCGGTCCCGCAGGTTCACCCGATTCAGGTAGAAGTCTCGAGAATGTCATGAATAGCCGCAAAGCGTCTGCGCGTGCCAGGTTGCGCGCGGCCGCGTCCCATTGCGATGCAAACTCCTGAGGGTTAGCGGATGACGTCAGCAGCGGACGTAATTCCGCAAAGGTATCATCGTTGAAACGGAAATATGCGCTGCTAAATCTTTCTTCCAGAATTGCTGCTCCGGTTTGCAACATCATGGAAGCGCGTTCGACCTGATTCGGCGGAGTAAGCAGAATCTCGCCTTCTCCAAGGAAAAAAGCTCCGGTGACTTGCCCTGCCACGTCCGAACTAAATCCGATTTCGCCATCGTCCAGGGTGATGTGAAAGGCCGCACGATCGAGCGAGACATCGCGAATGTGGTAAACGCGTGCCGGGTCAAGGCCGACGCTTTCAAGCTGCAGAAACAGCGCCCTTGCCGGGTCGACGTGCAATGGAGGTGTAGGCCCAAGAATGCGAACGGATGGGTTCGACTGCGGGGCCGCGCTCTCCTGTCCCACGGCGGTCAGGCCGCCTGTCGCGGTTAGCAGACATAAGAGCAGGACGAACGTGCACCGTGTGGGCATTACTAGCGTCACCTACGTTTGCGACTCTCTGGCTTTTAGAATGCGTCTAAATGCGACATCCTGCCATCTTCCTCCTATTATCTGCCTTGCTGGGGCTCACTTCTAGCAGCCTGGTAGCCGAGACCATCCACCTTAAGAATGGACGCACAATTTGGGCCGAACACGTCCGCGAAATCGGTGCTCAGGTTGAATACGAGATCGGCGATGACAGCTACTCCATACCGAAAGCCATGGTAGACCGGATAGAAGCCGGAGGGGTTGCGCCGCAGGCGTCGGCAGCAGGATCGGGGGGTGGGCGTGAGTTGCCCGCTTTCGCGCCTGCTGACAACACAAGTCAAGATTCTCCGGTTCTGAAGAAGATCGTTCACGATGGAGAGGTCGACGATACCGAGTTGTCGGCGGTTGAACGGTCTGCGAATGCCGGCACGGCGGCGGCGGCTTATTTTGTTGCGGGGAAGTATGAGTTCGACCATGGCAATTTGAGCAAGGCCCGGCCATATCTCGAGAGTGCGTTGCGCTTCGACGGGGAAAATCCCAGTGCGCTGAATTACTATTCGGTTCTGTTGGCGAAAACCGGGCACGCTTCCGAGGCTCTGACTTATGCGGAACGAGCGGTTCGTGCTTCGCCGAATTCGGCAGATAGCCTGACGGTACTCGGCTATGTTCAATATGCCGCTGATCGGGATCAGGATGCGATCCGGACCTGGAAGCGGTCCCTCGAGCTTCGGCCAGATCCGATGGTGCAGAGCTATTTGGCAAAAGCGGAGCGGGATGCAAGCGCGCAGGCGGGATATTCAGAGAAGGAAAGCAGTCATTTCACCTTGCATTACGAAGGAGAGCAAACGTCAGAGTCGTTGCGCGGTCAATTGCTTGGAACGCTCGACTCCGAATATGACGATCTGGTCCGGGAGTTGGGAGTCGAGCCTCGCAATAGCATCCCGGTGATTCTTTACACGCGGCAGACATTCTTCGATGTCACGAACGCACCGTCGTGGAGTGGAGCAATCAACGATGGGAAGCTGCGTATTCCTGTTCAAGGTGTAAGTTCCGTTACGCCAGAGTTAGCCCGAGTCTTGAAGCACGAACTGGCACACTCGTTCATCGCACAGCTCTCCGCGGGTCGCTGCCCACAGTGGTTGAACGAGGGAATCGCACAACTGGTTGAGCCAAAGCCGCTAGTCAGCGGAAACCGTCTGGCCGAAATTTTTCAAGCGCAGCAAGAAATTCCACTGAATGCCATGGAGGGTAGTTTCGTGAATCTCTCTTCCGCGCAGGCGGTGCTTGCCTATGCGGAGTCTTTAGCTGCCGCGCAATATATCAATGAAACCTATGGCATGAGCGATCTACAACGCATTCTGCAAGAGCTCGGACGTGGAAGTTCCGCCGAAGCTGCGCTGCGGGCAATCCTGCATTCCGGTTACGGAGATCTGGAAGGCGAACTGGCAAAATACCTGACCAGTAAGTATGGCAGTTAGCGAATTTTGACAGCGAAATTCGATTGCCCTGCCCACGTTTCCGTGATATTTTCGCGCGTCAACTGAGATGCGAAACCTGTTCAGTCGCGGCGGAGGCAAGCCGATCACGAAGCGTGATCCCGTTGAGGCACACGTCCCGGATCTTCAAGATGCCAACATTGCGGCCGTGTACTACGGTCAGCGAATGGGCGGGGATTTGTATGATTTCGTTCGCGTGAGTCCCACGCGGGTACTGTTCGGCCTACTCGATGTTGCAGGGCGGGCGGACGAAAATCGTGAAATTGTCACCGCAGCTCAAACCACGCTTCGTAGCACCGGAGCAGAGTTGTTCGCCAAAGAAGACGTTAACACGGCCGAGGCGATGATCGAGGTGTGTCTTCAGGTCAATCGCACAATCTTGAAAGCAGCAGGGCGTGTGCGCTCTTGTCCAGCATTTGCGGGTTGTTACGACGAAAGCCTCGGAACCGTCGTGTATTTCAATGCCGGTCACACGCCAGGGCTGGTTCGCGACGATGGTGGTGTGAGCGAACTGCCAGCTACCGGCCTTCCTCTCGGGCTTTTTTCTCACACGACTTGCGATGCTTCAACTGTATTCTTGTCGCCGGGAGCGGCTATGCTGTTAGTTTCGCGGGGGATCGTCGAGGCGAAATGCGGGAACGAGGAACTCGGATTAGATTCTGTGAAAAAGGGATTCCATGAAACCACGGCTGCGAATTCCAAAGAACTCTGCTTAGCGGTCCTTGACCGCGTGAAGCAGTTCATGTGCGTACCGCCTACGCACAATGATGTAACTGCGCTTGCCTTGTTCCGGGCAAAGTCCACAACAGCTGCCACTGCGGCGAATTGAGCTACTTTCTGCCGACCAGGTTTCGTCCGTTTCTCACGACATGCGGCGGCAGCGCGAAATAAATCGCCAAGCTAAAGTTCAACGCGAGGCTGCCGCTCACAGTGATCCAGGTCAGGGCAAAACAGATCAGATATAACAACGGACCAACTGCATACTGCTTCGATATTTTGTCGGCGCTCGACGGGTCTGCATCGTGGCCCAGCAGGTTTGCGTGATTCACGTGCCACCACAGAATGTTGAAGAAAATTGCAATTACGAAATATAGCCCGTTATAAGCCCGGGCTGCGACCGCCTGATCCGGTTGTCCGAGATGCTGTGCCAACACTGCGGTGGGATAGGGTACAGAAGTGACACCGAGAAGCAGTAGCAGGTTCAACACCATGAGAGTGTTGTCCGAGCGTTTGATATGCGTAAACAGCCGATGATGGTTGATCCACATGATTCCTATAAAAGCAAAACTGATAAGAAATGCGACATAAGAAGGCCATTGCTTGAGGAGCTGAGTGCCCAAATTCGCGGATGGGCCCGGAACCTTGATTTCGAGAATCAGCAGGGTGATGGCAATCGCAAAGACGCCATCCGAGAAGGCCTCAATTCGAGCAGTTTCCTTTTCCATAAGCGGCTGAAGTTGCGGAATTAAGCGGATAGGTCAGGGGCTATTTGGTCGTTTTCCTCCGGACTCTGGTATCAACGTGTGCCGGGCGATTCTCAGCGGGCGCCAATTCGTCGGCGGTCGCGAATAGCGGCTCGATGTCGGTTGGAATAGCTTGCAGTTTATCGAGTGACTTGCGCAACTCGGGCCGTATCACGCCGAGATCATCCATTAACTTTTTGGCAGCCGCGTAATCTCCTTGCGCCTCGATTGTGAGCAGGTCGTGATCCAGTTCGGTGACTGCATTCCTCATCTTCGCGATGTCTACCGAAAAGGTACCACTCGAGTGCGCAACGAAGGCGCCCTTGTCCATGTAAGTATTGAACTGGATTGCCATACCTTTGCCATGCGCGTCGTTTAGACCGAAACGTAGACTGCGAAATGATGATGCAAGATAGGTTGTGTAAAGCTGGCGGCGAGCGGCGTCGTCCGACGGCAGAATCTTCTCCAGGCCCATGTCTTTGGCATGGTCCATCAGATAATCAAGCGCCCACAGGCCAGTGACATCGGCTTTGGCCTCTTCAATGGTGCCGAAAAGCTCCTTTAATTCGTCGCGGGGAGTGGTCTGGCGGCCTTGGACCGTGATTTGATGTGGGCCGAGACCATGCATCAATTCATGCGCCAGAATATGGGTGAAGAATGGCTCGAAGGTGACGTCCACCATCGCTTCCTGGCTCAACATACGTCGCGCAATGGGCAGGAGAACACCGCGGAACTTTGCCTCCTGGATGTTCTTCAGCATTACCCGCTTCGAGCCCCTTTGTTGCACGACTCGGTCGTCATTGGGCAGGTTGTAGGCCGCGGTTTGTACGCCGTGGCCGCCATCGCCAGCACTGAAGATCTCATCGACAACGCGAATGGGGGCAGCTGCCCCAAGTTTGGGGTTGCGATATTCCGGATCGATCGGCAGATTGTTTTCAATTTCCTGCAGATGCTGTGTAAAGGCCGCGAGCTTTGCAGTTTCTTGATCGTCACGCAAGTTTACATAAGCTTCGAACGCGGCTTTGTAACCAAAGAGTTCGTCATTATAGGTTTCATAGGGGCCAATGGTGATGTCGAGGGGTGAATCCAGATCCATCCAGGCCATATCGCTGTCGTAGTAATCGTTTGAGAGGAGAGCGTCAGCTCGCAGGTTGAGGAATTTCTTCAGGGAGTCGTTGTCCGTAAGTGCGGCGGCCTCGTGCAGCAGGTCCGAACAAGTTTTTAAATTATCGGAATATTCCTGGCTATAGGGTTCGTAAAACAGCGTGTCAACGGCGGCGGGCAGCGTACCGCGCGTGTGGATCACGGTGAAGAAGCTTTTTGCCTGCTCCTGTTCTTTCTCCGACAGTTGCGCCACCCATTGCTCAAATACCTGCTTGCTCATGTTTTCAGGATAGAAATTCGCGGCGAGCGGCTTGCGCGCAGCTACACCGGGAATGAAGGCTTTATATTCGTCAATATCGGACCACGGTCCCTTGTTGATCCAGAAATAATGCAAACGCGCTTTGCCCAAAGGCGTGGTGTCCCTCTGCAATTTGGAATAAAGCGCGAGATTCCCGGACCACAATTGCCGCATAAAGACGTCGTTCAGGATCCTTGAAGCTTCAATGAGCTTTACGAGCGCCTTCTGGTCGCCAGATGACAGCTTCGATGGATCCACCCGAATTTGGGTAGGTGCGAATCTGGCCGCCATTTTCTGGAGCTGCGGCAGATCTGGAACTTTGACCGGCTTCTCTGCTGGCGCTGAAGTAACGAAAGTTGCCATTCCAATTATTATGAAGGCAAGGGTTGCCGGCTGGTTCACGTTCGCGAGTCTCCTTAGCCGCATCATAACAGCAGGACCCTGGCCTCAATTGCCGCGACAAGGTAGAATTTTGGAAGCCTGCACGTCCGACGCACCGGCACGGTGAAACTCCTATGCGAAAAGTGTTATTCCCGTTGATTTCGGTTCTGCTTGTGACGCTGCCCTGCGTGGCGGCAGATCAACTTGTGGAAGAGATAGTGGCGCGCGTTAATAACCAGATCATCACGCACGGCGAATACCTGCGCAGCAAAGAGGATTTGCGCAAAGAAGCCCAACAGCAGGATCCGGTGAATGCCGATAAGATCGTCGCCGATCGTGACAAAGACGTGCTCCGCGATCTAGTCGATCAACAGCTGTTATTGGACAAAGGCAAAGAGCTGGGCATCACCGCCGACACCGAATTGGTTAAGAAGTTGGACCAGATGCGCAAGGACATGAACCTCGACAGTATGGAGGATCTCGAGAAAGCAGCGCAGGCGCAAGGCGTCTCATTCGAGGATTTCAAGCAAAATATGCGCAACCAGATCATTACCCAGCAGGTGATCGGGAAAGAGGTTGGGTCTCGGTTGAGTATCAGCAAAGAGGACGAGCAGAAGTTTTACGACGAGCACAAGAATGAACTGGATCAACCTGAACAGGTGCGTCTAAGCGAGATCCTGGTCTCAACGGACAAGAAGCCAAATGACAACCGCGATGAAGCTCAAATCGTTGAAGCGGCACAGCAGAAGGCGAACGGTCTGTTGGCGGAGATCAAGAAGGGCACGAAATTCGAAGATGTCGCCAAGAAGAGCTCCGAAGGTCCGAGCGCGGCGCAAGGTGGCGACCTCGGCTACTTCAAACGCGGGACCTTGGCCAAGGAATTGGAAGAGAAAACGTTCGCCATGAAAGTGGGCGATGTCTCGGACGTGATCCGCACAAAACAAGGGTTCATTATTCTTAAGGCGACGGATCACACGGAAGCAGGGATTCCTCCGCTGAATAAAATTGAGCAGCGCCTCCAGGATGCTGTTTATATGCAGAAGCTTCAGCCGGCGTTGCGCGACTATCTGACCAAGCTGCGTGAGGAGGCTTTCATTGACATAAAACCGGGATATGTGGACACGGGCGCCAGCCCAAACCAGACCCAGTTCGTCGTAACTGCCAACAAAGACGACAAGGCCAAACCACTAAAAAAGAAGAAGAAGTTAGGGATGTTTTAGTTTAAGCTTGGCTGATCTGAGCCGGGAGCAGTGTTGCCCTGCCGGACTGACCGGGCGTCCATGAAAGAATTCTTTTTAGCTGACTGCAGTCATCATGAGAACAAGGTCATCACTTCCACATTCGTAGTGGTTTCGAAACAAGTCAAGCCCAAGAAAACTGGTGAGCCTTACCTGGCTCTGACGCTCGGGGATCGCACGGGTCAGATTGAAGCCAAGATGTGGGACAACGTCGAAACCGCCATCGACGCCTTTGAGCAGGAAGACTTCAGAAAGGCGAAGGGACTGCTGAACAGGTACAAGAACCGCTTTCAGTTCACGATTCACAAGCTTCGCAAATTGCTCGATACCGAGGTTGACTTCTCGGACTATCTGCCCAAGACCAGAAAGGACATTGGCGAGCTTTGGCAAACGCTCGCGACCTATGTCGCCGCATTTCAAAATCCCCATCTAAGGGCGCTGGTCGAGGCATTCATGTCTGATCCGGAGATTGCCGAGGCTTACCGTAACGCTCCCGCAGCAAAGTCTCTTCACCATGCGTATATAGGTGGCCTGCTCGACCACGTGGTTTCGCTGTTTCGTTCCTGTGATCTGACTTGCCGCAATTACCCGCAGATCAATCGTGACCTGCTAATGACAGGCGCATTTCTGCACGACATAGGCAAAATCCATGAGCTGACGTACAACCGCTCGTTTTCATACACCACACGCGGCCAGTTGCTGGGCCATATGATTATCGAGCTGGAAATGTTGCAGGCGAAGCTGGCGCAGGTTCCGGGATTTCCCGAGGAGCTCAAGATCTTAGTGGAACACATGATCATCAGCCATCATGGCGAATATGAGTTTGGTTCGCCCAAGCTGCCGATGTTTCCGGAAGCCCTGGTGCTGCATTACCTCGATGATCTGGATTCAAAAATGGAAGCGATGCGGGCGCACTTTGAACGGGAGATTGGTTCGGACGGACCCTGGACTGGGTACAACCCGTCATTAGGGCGCCCCCTGCTGAATAGCGAAAAGTTCCTGGAGAAGAAGCCCAGCGCAGCGGGGGCGGCCGCGAGTGCAGGCTCAAACGGAAATTCTTCTGATCCCGAGACATCTGCCTTGGGTGTCGGGTCGAAAGAGCAACCATTAGAAGTTCAGCTACCACTAGGTCCTGCTGTAAAGTCGTGATCAGCGACATTTTCGAGGAGCTTGCCACCTACTTCCTCGATCACGAGACATCTCGATTACAATGGTTTCGACTGGCCGAATTTTCTGATAATCAACGGCATGGAGGTAGGTATGCAATCGCGCTTAGCCGCAATAACACTCCTAATTTGTGTGTCATTAGCCCTCGTTGGCTGCAGCAAGAAAAACGATCAATCCACCGATCAGAACGCGATGAACAATCAGGCCACGACGGCGGCTCAGACCCCGGCTCCCAAAGCTGAAGAACCACAGAAGCCCAGGATTGAAACTGTCACCATCCCAGAAGGCACAAGCCTGACCGTTCAGCTGGGCGAAGCTCTGGGTTCGAAGCTCAGCCAGCCTGGCCAAAGTTTTTCAGCGACGTTGGCTGATCCCGTTCAGGTTGGCGGAAAAACAGTGATCCCTGCCGGTGCGGCTGCCAAGGGAACAGTTGTCGATGCTAAGCCGCTGGGACGCTTCAAAGGTGGCGCGTCGCTGCAGGTGCAATTGACCTCAATCACTATCCACGGAACCGAACACGAAATTCAAACTGCAGCAGTTTCGCAAACCGAGAAGGGTAAAGGCAAACGAACTGCCGTGCTAGCCGGTGGCGGCGCCGGATTAGGTGCCTTGATTGGCGGGCTTGCCGGCGGAGGAAAAGGTGCAGCGATCGGAGCTGTGGCCGGAGCTGGCGCTGGCGGAACGGGAGCAGCATTCACCGGCAATAAGGACATCGTGATGCCGGCCGAGTCGGCTGTGACCTTTACGCTTTCGCAGCCGTTGCACGTGAAAGAAAAAGAGTAAGTGGTCCGACAAAGTGTTAGCTGAATATCGGGCCTGCGCTTGGCGCTAGGCCCTTATTTCTGCGCCAACTCAGTATTACACTGTGAGCGGGCACGACTGTGCTCTGCTGTTTTCCTGGAGCATCGCATGGCAACCGCTACCACCCGGATGAATCCGCTCTCCTATCTCACAGATCAACTGAACGAGCTTAAGACGAAAGGCACGTATTTTCGCTTGCGTGTGTTGGATGACGAACAGGCACCGGTCTGCACGTTCGATGGCAGGAAAGTCATCAATCTTGCGTCCAACAATTATCTCGGATTGACAACACATCCCAAGCTCCGCGAAGCAGCATTAGAAGCAACGCGGAAATATGGCGTTGGTTCCGGCGCTGTGCGAACCATTGCTGGCACGATGAAGCTCCACATGGAGCTGGAGGAAAAGATTGCACGCTTCAAAAACGTCGAGGCCTGCGTGGTCTTCCAGTCAGGATTTGCCGCCAATGCGGGTACTGTTTCGGCAGTTCTCGGGAAAGACGACTTCATCATCTCCGACCAGCTCAATCATGCGTCCATAATCGATGGAGCGCGGCTGTCGCGGGCCAAGATTCTTGTCTTCAATCACAAAAATATTGCCCACGCGGAAGAGCAACTGGCCAGCGTAAAGGACCAGTCTGGTAAGAAGTTGCTCATTAACGACGGAGTATTCTCCATGGATGGCGATATCGGTCCCCTGCCCGGCTTGTGCGATTTGGCGGAAAAGTATGGCGCAATCATGATGGTGGATGATGCGCATGCTTCGGGTGTTCTGGGACGCAATGGCCGTGGCACCATCGATCACTTCAACGTTCACGGACGCGTCGACATTCAGGTGGGAACGTTGTCAAAGGCGATCGGTGCTCTTGGCGGATACGTATGCGGCACTCGCGACTTGATCGATTTTCTGTATCACCGGGCGCGGCCGTTTTTGTTCTCTACTTCCCATCCGCCATCGGTGGCAGCGACCTGCATTGCAGCATTCGATGTTTTGCAAGAAGAGCCCGAGCTGATGGAAAAGCTCTGGGACAACACGCGGTTCTGGAAGAAGGAATTAGGCCTGCTTGGGTTTGATATCGGCGGCAAGACAACGCCCGCCAGCGAGACACCGATTACGCCAATCATCATCGGCGACGGAAGACTCACAATGGACTTCTCGCGAGAACTCTTCAAAGAGGGTGTACTGGGCACTGGGATCGCATTTCCAACCGTGCCGGAGGGAAAAGCGCGCATTCGCACCATCATGACGGCAACTCATACGCGGGAGCAGTTACAGCAGGCACTCGACACATTGAAGAGGGTAGGCAAGAAGATGGGAATTCTGGGGTGAGCTTTGCCCAGGAAGAGCAACTCAGCGTGGTATTGCTGTGAAAACTCACGGCTAGACAAAGAGCTACCACCGCTGAAGCGCATCGCAGGGAGGGCTGAGGGCGCCGACAAGCGGCGGGAGGCTGACCGTCACGCTTTCCCAGGCTGGGTCTTGCATTCCCACCACTTGCAAACTAGGGTATTCCGCCAGCTCGCAATTGCAAAGCGCCAACATGCGCCACAATCTTGATTACAATTAGAGGGGCCATGTGGAATGTTCTGGAATACATTTACTTAAAATAATTTTAGTGATCCAACCAAATTTGTGCATGAGAAAGGGACAACATCGGGAGAGGCCTCCGCGCCGCTGGCGAAAGAGCCTGGCCAAGCGGTTGGATTGAAGACTCCAACGCTGCCGCGGGAGGAGGACTCGCTTCTAAACTCCCTGAAAAGCGGGGTTGTCCTGCTCGGCGGCGACGGCAGGATCAAGCGACACAATCGAGCTATTGTGAGATTGCTTGAACTGGCGGAGGGGAACTTACATGGCCAGACGATTGAAGACGCGGGCCTGTTGGCCCGGCTTCCGGAATTGGCGAGCTATCTAGAGAGATCGAACGCGGGGGCTGACAACTTTCGCGCTCGAGTGGGGGCTGGAGAAGAAGACCGTCTGGTCGAAATCACCCTGAAACCGATAGTTGATGATGCTGGCGAAGCCATTGGAACGCTGTTGCAGTGCGAGGATGCGAGTGTGCAAGAGCAGTTCGAGAACACGGTGAAAGCGTTGCAATCAACCAGCAATGATTTGGAAGTGGCCAATGAAGAGCTGCAGGTGACAAACGAAGAACTTGAGGCGACGAATGACGAACTGCAGTCGACGAACGAAGAATTAGCGACCACTAACGAGGAACTGCAGTCTTTGAATGAAGAGTTGCAGACCACGAATCTGGAATTGGCGGACCGAACCAAGGAAATGGACCAACTCAATCGCGTGTATACGCAGACATTGGAGCGAATCGGCTTGCCAGTGATCGTAATGAATCAAAATGGCCGAATTGATTTTTACAATCGCACAGCTGCTCGGCTGCTGAAGCTCAGAAGCGGGCAGCACGCTCTCCGGGTGGAAAAGCTCCGCCTACCCGCTTCGTTCCGTGAACGACTGACGCGCAAATGTTCCGAAGCGCTAAGTCAAAGGCGCTCCATCGTCTTATCGAAAGTGGCAATGGATCGAGATCATAGTGAATTTGATATCCGCTTCAATGTCTTTACCCAAGAGAGTGGTGCTGCGAGTGTGCTGATTACGTTTGAACCTTACGAACAGTCAAGTAATCGACCTAAACGCCGGCGGCCGGCAAGAAAATCGACAGCAGGAAGAAAATCGAAGAAAACCTAATATCCCATCGACAAGTGCAAATCGCGAAGTGGGTGTGGATACCTAGTCAGTGGATGCTCTTGCGCTCAATATCTCTGCCCAGCGAAACGAAGTGTTTTCCAGGTTCTGCGCCAACCGCAGGGTGTGCAACTGATGCTGGTGCATGAGCCTTGTTAACTCTTCGGTGAGTTGCAGGCATCGCACCCAAGAAGCCATCAATCGACGGTCGCTAGGCATGCGCCTGTTCACAGAAGATCGCCCGTCGAGCGGGATTTCCGTTGCAACTCTCTCCTTATTGCTATGAAGCCACAGTTTTATTTCGGCACTGAAAGCAAAGACGGGGCTACGGCTGCCCTTTCCGATGCGATGAATTGGTAATTGGAGTTCGCGTTCCCAACGTTGGACCGTTCTTACTCCGCGATTCAGAAACGAGGCAATTTCTTTCCAGGAGTTCAAGACTGCGGCGCCCGACTCTGCGGCATCATCCACACGGGGTTTGGCAAGACGCGGTATTCCTGTCGGACGGGCATTCGGAAACCCAACAAGCTTACCCTCTGAAGCATCGTGAAAAAGCGACCGAGCGGCGGCGGAACTTCCTCGCAAAGCTGAGTTGAGCAACACCAGGTTGGGACTGAGTTGCTTTGCGTTATCGATAAGGATCCTTTTGGTGGTCATGGCCATTTTGAGTTACTCAACGACCGGATTAGGGCGTCTTATTCTCGTTCTCGTCCCTATTTTGCAGGGACGGGTACTGTGATGAGCAGTGATGTACCTTTGTTGCCTGAGTCGACTCGGAAACACCCTCCCAATTCGCGCACTCTCTCGTGGATGCCGGTGAGACCAACGCCAGCGCTCGAACCAGTCTGAGTGAAGCGAGTTAGGACATCTTCCGGCATTCCGTGACCGTTGTCTTTGATTTCCAAAATCACTTGCTCGGCATCACGCAAGATGCGAACCTCGGTCTCAGTGGCTGCAGCGTGCCGGTGGACATTGGTGAGCGCCTCCTGCAAAATCCGAAACAGCGCGACTTCAATCCCATCGGGAAGACGGTCAAGGTCATCGCTGGTTTCGAAGTTGACTTTAATGCCGCTGCGGTCGCCAAATCCCTGCAGGTACCAGCGCGCCGCCGATGACAGACCTGCTTCGTCCATCATCGGAGGATGCAAGAGGTACGACAGGGTACGAACCTCGCTCAAACAGCGGGACAACAATTCTTCCGTTTGCGACCACAAACCGTCATTGTAGGGCCGTTGCCGCAGCATATCCATATCGATCTTCAACCCGGTAAGGTACTGGCCCAAACTGTCGTGCAGTTCTCTGGCGATGCGGCGGCGCTCGGCGTCTTGCAGGCCAAGAATGCGCACGGAAAGGCGGCGCAAGGCCGAGGTACGCTGCTCGACGATGGATTGTAACTGGGCTTCGCTCGCGCGCAGCGCTTGCTCCATTCGCTTCTGTTCAGTCACGTCGCGGATGAAACAACGAGTGTATTGAAATTTCTCGTTATCCCAAAAGCCGTTTGAATGGATCATTACATGCTTAACCGAACCGTCTTTGCAGCAGAAGTCTGCAGAGAAATCGCGCACTTCTTCGCCTTCCATCAGCTTCTGCCAGAACTGGTGGAATTGTTCTGGATCCACATAAAAATCTGCCATGTTCTGATTTACGTACTCATCTGGGGCATAGCCCAGGAGAGACAGCATGGAATGATTGGCCCAGAGAATTCGCTGATCGGGACCGATTTGCTGGACTCCTTCGGCGGCGTTCTGCAAGAAATCGGAGAGTTCAGTTTCGCGGCGCTGTAACGAATCAGAAATCTGGAGTTTCTCGGCGGTCTCGGTTTCAAGTGCCTGCGCTTTCTGTTGCAGCTGAGTGATGTTGCGGAGGCGCTCTTCGTCGGTGATGAGCGACGTATAAGCCTCGGAGGGAATCACGCCTGAGTGGGCGTGGCAAATTTTAGCGAGAGATTCGGCATGTTCCGGACGGTTAAAGCTGTGTAAATCATAAGCGCAATACAGACAGAAGTTACGGGATTTTGCCAAATCGTTCCACAGGCGCTCCAGCTCAAGCGCAGCATCGGGTTTTCCGTCAGCCCACAACAACGCCACCATTTCACCAAAAACGACGACTCGGGACGGCTGACCTTCGGCAGCGCTATGTGCCTGCGTGAAGAGGCTTCCCAGGAGTGCCTCGAAGGCGTTCGCATCCAGGCGCCCGTCTCGCATGAATTCTGCTAGGGTCTCACTGGCGTCGAGCACTATGTATCGGCCTCGCTGGACCGCGGGCAACAGAGAAATGCCTCGGGATTTGAGGCGTTGTTCGAATTGAGCGCGATGCGCCTTGGTCGCGACGACGATGGCAGCGTCACCGCCGGCCAGGGCCGTACCCAGCAAACGGCTTAGCGAGTCTATAAGGAAATCATCGCTGGTGTAGAACTGCACTACATGCCCACTTTGATCATTTTCGTAGAAAAGTGGCGCCGGCGCTGCAGCTGTATTCTCGAACAGGGGAACTTTCAGAATACTCATGTCAAGCCTTCTGCTTGGCAAGGCTTGAGGCGAGAAGAAGTAGCGGATTTCACCAGCATGGATACCCTTTGGGCGCGACCCTCGCCAGATTCTCGCAGCAGAACTGGTAGAGCTGAAATACAGTGTTTCCTGTATCCTCGTATTGCTTCGTACGCTTTCGTTGGAAAGGTGGCCGGGCTTAAAATTTGCTTCGTGGCAAATGCCGTTTACGCACCTGCTTGTCGATGACCTCGGGGCGTTACATGTTCGAACCGCCCGATTCATTGAATCTATTATCAGATCGATCTCTTGAAAGGAGACTGTTCATGCAGAGACGTATTGTACTTTTGATGGCGATCATGCTTGTCTTTGGCGCCATTGCGCCAGCCCAAATGTCGAAAGACAAGAGTCAAAGACCAAGTCCTCCAGCCCAGGCGCAGTGCAAGTTCTCAGATGGAAAAACGATCAGCGTGGATTACTCGAGTCCAAGGACGAAAGGCCGCAAGATTTTCGGCGACTTAGTTCCTTATGGCGAGGTGTGGCGCACCGGAGCTAACGAAGCGACAACGTTTATGACTACAGCCGATCTTAAAGCCGGCAATGTACAAGTTCCGGCGGGCAACTACACCATCTTCACCGTTCCTAATCAGGATAAATGGACGTTGATCATCAACAAGAAAACCGGAGAGTGGGGTATTCCCTACAAATACGAGTCGGATGAACTCGGCCGCGTGGACATGAAAATTTCGCAAACCTCACCGGTTGAAAATTTCACGATTGCCTTCGATCAGAAAGGCAGCACGTGCAGCATGAGCATCAGCTGGGAGAGAACGAAGGCCACGACGGATTTTTTAGAAGGGAAGTGACAACCACAGAGGTCTTCGCGTTATCGACAAGCGAATTTACTGCGGCTTCCAGCGCAAGATTGGTTTTCTTGCGGCGGTGACTTCGTCCAGACGCGAAACGCGAGTGGAATGCGGTGCGTTGAGGGCGAGCTGCGGGTCTTCGTTGACTTCTTCGGCGATCGAACGCATGGCTTCAATGAACAGATCCATCTCTTCCCTGGATTCGCTCTCCGTGGGCTCGATCATCAACGCGCCGGGTACGATGAGTGGAAACGCGGTCGTGTAGGGGTGAAAGCCGTAGTCGATGAGGCGTTTGGCGATGTCCATGGTACGAACCCCCTTCTTGGCCTGCAGCTTGTCACTGAAAACCACCTCGTGCATGCTGGGCGTTGAATAAGGAAGGTCGTAAGATCCCTCCAGCCCTTTGCGGATGTAATTAGAGTTGAGCACAGCATCTTCGGTCGTCTGGCGCAATCCATCGGGACCATTGGCGAAGATGTAGGCCAGGGCGCGAACAAACATGCCGAAGTTTCCATAGAAGGCGCGTACACGCCCTACCGACTGGGGCCGATTGTATTCAAAGCCGAGAGTGGCGTCTGGCTTCGTGATGACCACGGGCTTCGGCAAAAACGGTTCCAAGAACTGTTTGACGGCAACGGGACCCGACCCCGGGCCACCACCGCCGTGGGGCGTAGAAAAAGTTTTGTGCAGGTTGAGGTGCATCAGATCGACGCCAAAGTCGCCGGGCCTTACCTTACCGACGAGCGCGTTCATATTGGCCCCATCCATATACAGAAGGCCGCCTCTGGCGTGCATGATGTCGGCGATTTTGTGGATTTCCTGCTCGAAAACTCCCAACGTATTAGGGTTGGTGAGCATGAGCGCGGCGACGTCCTCGTTCATCTGGGCAGCCAACGCGCCTACGTCCACCATACCCTGAGAATTGGATTTGAGATTCTCAACCGCGTAGCCAACAGTTGCGGCGGTTGCGGGGTTGGTGCCGTGAGCTGAGTCAGGAATCAGGATTTTCTTGCGTGGATGTCCTTTCGAATGATGATGGGCGCGAACCATCAGCAAGCCCGTTAGCTCCCCGTGTGCTCCCGCAGCTGGTTGGAGAGTGATCGCATCCATTCCGGTGATCTCGATCAGGCATTCACTCAGGGTTTTGAGAATGCGTAGCGCACCTTGGGAGATTTTTTCGGGCTGATACGGGTGACCATTAGCAAGTCCGTCAAGGCGCGCAACGACCTCGTTCACGCGCGGGTTGTACTTCATGGTGCAAGAGCCGAGCGGGTACATGCCGAGATCGATGGCGTAGTTCCAGGTGGAGAGCCGAGTAAAGTGACGAATGATTTCAATCTCGCTGACTTCCGGCATGTTCCCGAGATCTTTTCTGGCGGAGTCACCCAAGGCTTGCTTGACATCAACTTCCGGAACATCGAGCGGAGGAAGTTTCCAGGCCGCTTTGCCGGCCGATGATTTCTCAAAAATCAAGCCTTCGTTCTGGCTGACGTGGCGCGTGGCTTTGCGAGTCATGTGCTTCATCGCGCCACCTCCTCCACATCAGTTTCCGGGAGGGATTTTGAGGCAGACGCAGTCTCAGCCGCAACGCGGACAGCCGTATCGATTGCAGACCGGTGGATGATTTCCGTGCAGCACCACAATGCTGCATTGCCCAGTTCCGGGTAGAACTTCTTTAATGGCAGTCCACCAATTATTGTGTGCTCGAGCAGGCGATTGTTGATGGCGTAAGGATCAGCCGTAGTCTGTACGACAAACTCGTTGAAGCGTGGCGCGCCGGGGAAAAGCACTTTGGCATGCCGGCTGAATTCCTGAGTGGCATAGATAGCTTTGGCAAGGTTCTGCTTGGCGAGCTCGCGAAGCCCCACTTTGCCGTAGACGGTCATGAAGATATTGACCATGAGCGCAACGAGCGCCTGATTCGTGCAGATATTTGAAGTCGCTTTTTCGCGGCGGATGTGTTGCTCGCGGGTGGCGAGGGTGAGAACGAATCCGCGTTTGCCATTGCGGTCTGTGGTTTGGCCTACCAAGCGGCCGGGCATTTGTCGAACATATTGGTCGCGCGTGGCGATGACGCCACAATAAGGGCCGCCGAAGCCGAGTGGAACTCCGAATGACTGAGCTTCCATGGCGACGATGTCGGCCTGGCGCGGCGGTTCGACGATGCCGAGGGATACTGCTTCAGCGATCGAAACGACCAGCATTGCGCCATTCTTATGGGCGATCTCGGCGACGGCTGACTGATCCTCGATGGTGCCAAAGAAATTAGGCGATTGGATCAGCACACATGCGGTTTGGGGAGTTATGGCCTGCTGCAGTTGCTTGAGATCGATTCGGCCGTCGTCGCCAAATCCAACCGTGGTAAGCGCCAGACCTTGATGCCGGGCGTAAGTTGAGAGGACCTCTTGATATTCCGGGTGCACGCTGCGAGCGATGACAGCGGAATGTCGACCAGTAAGGCGCACTGCCATCATGACCGCCTCGGTCGCCGCTGTCGATCCGTCGTACATGCTGGCATTGGCAACTTCCATGCCAGTGAGTTCAGAGATCATGGTTTGAAACTCGAAAATCGACTGCAGTGTGCCCTGGGAGACTTCAGCCTGATAGGGGGTGTAAGCCGTGAGAAACTCGCCCCGCGAGATCAAGGCATCGATGACGACCGGGCGATAGTGGAAATATGCGCCCGCGCCGAGAAAGCTTGTATACGCGTCGCCATTCTCTCTTGAGCGAGCACGAAACCAGTCCACAATTTCCGATTCGGCCATTTGGCGGGGAATCCGGAGGTCGCGATTGAGCCGGTATTCGGCAGGAATCGGGGCAAATAGATCATCGATGGAGCGCGCTCCGATGGCTTTCAGGATCGCGTCTCGATCGGCAGGAGATTTAGGAAGATAGCGCATGAAGTGAAATTATTTGATGAGTTGAGGAGTCACTAAGATTGTCGATTGCCAATTCCGAGTTCCATTTGGTGAAGAATAGTTGGCAGTCGGCAATTGGAAATCTCTAATGCCCTCCTTCCTCGGCAACAAATTTCTCATAATCAGCGGCGGAAAGCAGTGATTTCAGCTCCTCTGGATTTTTTGCGTCCAGCTTGAGCATCCATGCTCCGTGGGCGTCCTTGTTGATGTTCTCGGGCGACTTTGCGAGCTCATCGTTCACCGCGGTGACTGTGCCTGAGACCGGAGCGTATAAATCGGAAACCGCCTTCACAGATTCAACACTGCCGAACGACTTGCCTGCAGTGATCTCTGAACCGACCTTGGGAAGATCGACGAAGACGATGTCGCCGAGCGATTCCTGCGCATAATTCGTAATGCCGATGGTGGCGCTTTTGCCATCAGGCTTAACCCACTCATGCGACTTGGCATATCGAAAATCGCTCGGATATGACATGGCTGCCAGCTCCTGGTTACTTCTTTGGGCGTTTATAAAAAGGAGTGGGGACGACTTGCGCCTTCACTCCCTGACCGCGAATCTCGACCTTAACGGTTGATCCAATATTGCTGAATTCTGGACGCACATACGCGAGGGCAATGTTCTTTTTTAGAAAGGGTGCATAGGAGCCGCTTGTAACGTAACCGATCTCTCGGCCGCCATCGTCCAGAACCTTGTAGCCGTCACGCGCGATGCCGCGTTCAACCATCTCCAGGCCGACCAGCGTTCTTTTCAAGCCGGCAGCTTTGGCTTTCTCCAGCGCTTCGCAGCCGATGAATTCGGATTTTTCCATTTTGCAAAAACGGTCGAGGCCAGCCTCCCAAACATTGATGGTATCGGAAATTTCGTGTCCGTAGAGCGGGAGCTTTCCCTCGAGGCGCAAGGTGTTGCGAGCGCCCAATCCGCAAGGCAGGGCCCCGAATTCCTTGCCGGCCTCCAGAATCTTGTTCCACACCATGGCGCTCGTTTGTTCGTCGGCGGGAATGTAGATCTCAAAGCCGTCTTCAGCGGTGTAGCCAGTGCGCGCGATGAGAATTTCTTTCAAACCGCAGACTGTGCCACTAGTGACCCAGTAGAACTTGATCGCTGCGAGGTTGGCATTTGTGAGCCTTTGCAACAAGTCGACCGCCCGCGGTCCCTGGATCGCAATCTGGGTGAAGTCATCGGAAAGGTTTTCGACCTTACAATCAAACTCACGAGTGTTGTCGCGGACCCAGCTGAAATCTTTCTCGCGAGTGCCGGCATTAATGACCAGCAAGTATTCGTCGTCGCCCAATCGGTGAACGATCACGTCATCGACAAATGTGCCTTGGGGATAGAGCAGAGCCGAGTACTGTGCCTGCCCGATCGCCAAGCGCGCCGCATCATTCATGGAAATGTGCTGGACGGCATTCAGGGCCTGCGGACCTTGCAAGCGAATATCGCCCATGTGGGAGACGTCGAAAATGCCCACGCCCGTGCGGACGGCATTGTGCTCGGCGAGGATTCCACCGGCTGAAGGGTATTCGACCGGCATCTCCCATCCGTTGAAATCCACCATTTTTGCCCCCATCTGACGATGGACCGCGTTCAGGGCTGTTTTGCGGAGAGTCGGACTGGTGGTTTCAACCGCGGACAATTAATCCTCGAATAACCAATTGATCAGCAACAGATAGCAAGACTAATTACCGTAGCATGCGAAGTCGAAGCACAGCAAGGAAGGGTGGTGGCTCAGTTTGGAACTCCCGTTTGGTGCGTCATCCCGAAGCCCCGCGTTCTTTACCGCCGCGGCGAGGGATCTGGCGCGGAGCATCTGGGCACCCCGCGCGAGATCCTTCGCTCCGCCTGAAAGGCGACTTCGCTCAGGATGACTACCGCTGGGCGAGAATTCAAACTGGGCCACTACCCAAGGAAGTCACCAGGGCCAGTCGCCGTTACCAACGGAACTTTGCCCGGGCAGACGAGGCCGTTAGAGTGTTGACATGCCAATTGGTACCAAGAAGCGAACCCACTGTGCGCAATGCGAACAGGTTGAAGATCATTGCGAGTGCGAGAAATATTGCGTGCTTTGCCAATCGCAGATTGACGTCCGTCTTTGTACTGACGGGTTGTACTACTGTGAGCCCTGCCGCGAAGCCTGCGACTACAAGGTCTCGGACTGACACTTGATCAATCGGTATTCGCCTAACCCCGCGCCAGTAGAAACGCGATTCCAGCGGCCGCCAGGGTGCTAAGGAAGTTGACCCAATTATTGTTAAGCATTCTCCTGCGTTCGAACACGGCGCCCAGATAGCTGTCAATGATCATTCCGGAGATGCCGGCTAGAGCGGGAATGAGCAGTTCGCGACGCGGGAGCAGACCGGCTAGTCTGCAAGCGCTGCTTACGATTAATGAAGCCACTACGCCCGCGGTCGTACCAATTCCGCTGACGCCGCCGTCGGTCCCGGCGGGTACCGTTTCCCATGTGGTGATAAGGCGAACGTAGCCGCTTTGTGCCTGCCCAAGTTCGCTCGAGACGGTATCGGCAGCTGCCTCGGAAAGGGCAGCGGCCATTGCGATTAGAAATGCTGCATTGCCGGTCGATGCGGCCAGGCCAGCGCATAGGGTTGCGACTGCCAGGTTTGCCAGCACCTGGAAAGCGTTTCGGCCCTCGCGACTCTCTGCTTTTCCCAACCTGTGTTTCCGCCGATAGCCGAACCGAGTGGCTAGCCAAGTAAGCACAAAGACAAGCACCAAAGCTGCAAAAGCCCCCGGTCCCGCCGTGGCGAACAGCACGAAGCAGACAAACGCCCCGGCAAGGCTGCCGGAGACGGTGACGCCGCGAACCAGGCGGGCCAAAGCGGCAAAGACGAGCGTCACCACAGCCGCGGTCCACACTTGGTGCGTGGAAACGAACTCGATAATCGCAGCTTCTTGAATTTCCATTGGAGCGTGCAGTTGTAAGCAAGATACCAGATGTAGAGGATGCTGCGTCGGCACCCCAGTGAATAGTGATTCCACTCTCGGTTACCGCCGCAACCTTTGCGCATCAAAGACCTAGATGTAGTTTAAACTCGCGTTTCGGCGCAGCTCTGGCGTCGGAGCAAAAAGGT
>Ga0187777_10000279_pt1 | contig 38300 bp, 34 predicted proteins | sample 1015_Q2_SP5_10_M_FD_132416 | JGI IMG/M metagenome (GOLD analysis project Ga0187777, IMG submission 132416) | Tropical peat soil microbial communities from peatlands in Department of Meta, Colombia - 1015_Q2_SP5_10_MG | ecosystem: Environmental > Terrestrial > Soil > Wetlands > Peat | place... | reverse complement strand
CGCATGCGCCGCCCCGAGCGGGCGAGCACGATCCGCGAGCGGGTGGCGCGGTTGCGCGACGTCATCCCCGACGTGGCCGTCCGCACGACATGCATCGTCGGCTTCCCCGGCGAGACCGACGAGGATTTCGAGCGCCTGGAGGACCTGCTCGAGGAGGTGCGCTTCGAGCGAGTCGGAGTGTTCGCGTACTCGGCGCAGGAGGGGACGCGCGCCGCGCAGCTGGCGGATGACGTGCCGGACGTCGTCAAGCGCGAGCGGCTCGAGCGCCTCACGGAGCGGCAACGGGGGATCACGGCCGAGCGCTACGAGCGACATGTCGGACGCACGGTGGAAGCGATCGTCGACCGGGCACGTGAGGATGGGTCGATGGAGGCGCGTGTTCCCTGGCAGGCGGACGACATCGATGGGATCACGCGCCTCGAGGGAACGGCGGCGCCCGGGAGTCTCGTCCGGTGCGTTATCGATGACGTGGTGGACGACTACGACTTCGAGGCGCGCGAGCTCTGCCTCGTGCGCGCGGCTCCGGAGAGCGGTCGCGCGCCGGTCGCGCGGTCTCTCCCGGTGCTGGACGCCTCGAGCGCGAGCTACGGACGGTGACGTCGCGGTCGGCCGAGATCATGCGGCGGGCGCGCGCCCTCATGCCCGGCGGCGTGAGCTCGCCGGTGAGGGCCTTCGGGGGCGTTGGCGGCGAGCCGTTCGTGGTCACCCGCGGAGAGGGCGCACGCATTTGGGACGCCGACGGGAAGGAGTATCTCGACTACGTGCTGTCGTGGGGCCCGTTGGTGCTCGGCCATGCGGCACCCGTAGTGCTCGACGCGGTGGAGGAGGCGATGCGACGGGGGACGAGCTTCGGCATACCGACCGAGCCCGAAGTCGAGCTGGCCGAGGCGATCGTGCGTCGCCTGCCTCACGTGGAGATGCTCCGCTTCGTCTCGAGTGGAACGGAGGCGACGATGAGCGCGCTCCGGCTGGCCCGAGCCGTCACCGGCCGCTCGTCCGTGCTCAAGTTCGACGGTTGCTACCACGGCCACGCCGACTCCTTTCTCGTTCGAGCCGGTTCGGGGGTGGCGACGCTCGGGCTCCCGAACTCCCCGGGCGTCCCCGCGGCCTTGGCGGCGCTGACCCGCGTGGCGCCCTATAACGACGCCGAGGCGGCGCGCCGTGTGGCTTTGGAGGCCGGCGACGATCTGGCCGCGATCATCGTCGAGCCGGTCGTCGGGAATGCGGGCTTCATTCCACCAGATCCCGGCTTTCTCGAGGCCCTCCGCCAGATCGCCGACGTCACCGGGAGTCTGCTGATCTTCGACGAGGTGATGACGGGTTTCCGGATCGCGCCGGGGGGCGCCCGCGAGCGCTTCGGAGTCGTGCCGGACCTAACGACGCTGGGCAAGGTCATCGGCGGGGGACTTCCCGTCGCGGCCTATGGCGGGCGTCGAGAGCTGATGGAGCAGATCGCGCCGGTCGGCGCCGTCTATCAGGCGGGGACTCTGAGCGGCAACCCGCTGGCGATGGCGGCCGGTTTGGCGACGATCCGAGCGCTCACGCCGGAGCTTCACGATCGGATGGCGCAGCGCACGACCCGGCTCGCGCGGGAGATGTGCGCGATTGCGGCGCGACTCGGCGTGCCGTTCACGGCCGGAAGCGCCGGCACCATGTGGGGCTTCTTCTTCCGCGCCGAGCCGGTGCGGAATTTCCGGGACGCCGCCACGTCCGACGTCGCCTTCTTCCGCCGCTTCTTCCACGAGGCGCTCACGCGCGGCGTGTACCTGGCGCCGTCGCCCTATGAGGCGGCCTTCATGTCGGCCGCCCACGGTGACGCGGAGATCGACGCCACGTTGGAGCGCCTCGACGAGGCGATGCGTGCGGCGCGCGGTTAGGCGAGGTGCGCTCCTGGTCGCCCTGCTGACGGCCTGTGGGCAGCCCAACCCACCGCCAGAGGCGCCGCCGCCGCGACCGGTGCCGGCGCCGTCGGGGCCGGCGGCGGCCGCCGACACGTCCGCGCCGCCCGCAATGCCGGACACGTCGCCCCCCACGCACCTAGAGGACATCATCAACACGCCCGCGCCCTCCGAAAGGAGCGTGTCCGGGACGCACGTGGTGCGCGTCGCGCTCGTGTCGGGGGTCTCGCGGGTGACGCTCTCCGCGAGCGGGCCCTGGCGGATCTTCGACAGCGATGGCGCGAGCACCCTGGTTCGCGCCTCGGGAGGGGAGTCGTGGGTCGTCGACCGGGTGAACGGCCGGTTGCGCGCCACGCCGCTCTCCGGCGCACCAGCCGCGGCGCGGCCGGCGCCCTTCGTCGTGCGGCCGGCGGCACGAAACGCCTTCCTCAGCGTGAACGGCAAGCGCTATCGCGGCGAGATCACGATCGAGAGTGCTCCGGGAGGCGTGACGGTCATCAACCGGGTGTACATCGAGGACTACCTGCGCGGCGTCGTGCCTCTCGAGCTCGGCCAGCGAACGTCCGACGAGCGCGCCGCGGTGGAGGCGCAGGCGGTCGCCGCTCGCAGCTACGTCTACACCCATCTCGCGACCGAACCGGGCCGGGCGTACGACGTGCTGGCGACGGTGCTCGACCAGGTCTACGGCGGCGCCGACGTTGAGCAGCCCCTGTCGGACGACGCGGTTCGGCGAACGACGGGCCAGGTGCTCACGTACGGTGGGCGCATCGTGAACGCGCCGTACTTCTCGACATGTGGCGGCAGCACCGCCGCGGCGAGCGAAGTGTGGCGCGAGCGCGACGAGCCGTATCTCGTGTCGGTGAGCGACCGCATCCCCGGCACGGCCGATCGGTACTACTGCGACCAATCGCCGCGATTCCGCTGGACGCAGACCTTCGACCGCGCGGCGCTGTCGGCGACGCTCGAGAAGTATCTGCGATCGTACGCGAGCGTCGCCGGGCGGATCGGCCGCGTGCGAGATGTCACGATCCAGGGGCGCACGACATCAGGGCGCGTCGAGACGCTCCGACTAGCGACCGATCAAGGGAGCTACAGTCTGCGCGGCAACGACATTCGCTTCGTGCTGCGCACTCCTGGTGGCGAGATCCTTGCGAGCACGTATTTTTCCATCGACCGCGAGAGTGATGATGCCGGCCTCGCGCGCCTCATTCTGAGAGGGAGCGGCTACGGGCACGGGGTGGGAATGTGTCAGTGGGGGGCGATCGGACGGGCCCGCGCCGGGCAGGACTATCGCGCCATCCTCCGCGTCTACTATCCCGGGACGACCCTCGCCGTCGTGGCCGAATGACGCCTGATCGTTCATCGTCCCGTCGCCTCATCGCTGCTCTGGCCGGTCGGCCTCCCCTCGACCTGACGAGTGTCTGTGCCTGAGTCCACGCGGGCGGGGAAGCCGGCGGCCCGGATCGGGGTGGTTGGCGCGGGGGCGATCGCGCAGATCGCTCACCTCCCGGCGCTCTCACGACTCAAGGATGCCTCCCTCGTCGCGCTCTGCGACAACGACGGCCCCAAGGCGCGCGCTCTTGCCGAGCGGTTCGGCGTCTCGGATGTCTTCACCGACATCGAGGACTTGCTGGAGCTCGACGCGCTCGACGCCGTGGTCGTCTGCACGCCGAACCACCTCCACGAGCCACACGTGCTGAGCGCGCTCGCGGCGAAGGTGCACGTCATCTGCGAGCGCCCGCTCGCCCTCACCGCGCGCGGAGTCGATCGCATTCTCGCCAGTGCTGCACGCGCCGATCGCAAGGTGGCGGTGGCCAACAACCATCGCTTCCGTGCCGACGTCCAGGCGGTCAGCGCCTTCCTTCGGGGTGGGGAGCTGGGAAAGCTCACCGGCGTTCGCGCCGGACACTTCCAGCGCAAGCGCGTGGCGGATGGTTGGCGGCAGCGTCGCCCGGAGTCGGGGGGCGGCGTGTTCGTCGAGCATGGGTTTCCACTCCTCGACCTGGCGATGTGGTTGGCGGACTTCCCCGAGCCGGTGCGCGTGTCGGCGTATATGGACCGCGGGCGCGGTGCGAACGTGGTCGAGGATTCGCTCTTCGCCGTCCTCGAGTGCGCTCAAGGAAAGACCTTCGCCTTCGACGTCTCCTGGAACTTCACCGGGTCGGCCGATCGCTGGTGGTTCGATGTGCTCGCCACGCGTGGAGGAGCGCAGCTCGGGCCGCTCCAGGTCGTGAAGGAGCTGAACGGCAAGGCGACCGACGTGACGCCGCGCGGCGCCGCGACCCGCGAGAGTGTGCTCGCCCAGTCGTACCGCGCCGAGCTCGCCCACTTTCTCGCCGTCATCCGCGACGAGGCGAGCTACGAGGCTCCGGCCGATCAGCTGATCGTGCATCGCGTGGCCGAGGCGATCTACAAATCGGCGGACGAGGAGAAAGAAATCCGCCTGTGACGCCGGGACGTGGGCTGGTGCCGACACGGAGCGAGGGCGCCGGCGCCCTCGCTTCGGCGGCGCTCTTCTTCCTCTCCTTTCCCCCGATCCCCCTCGTGGTGCCGGTGTTCCTCTGCCTCGTGCCGCTGGCGGTGGCTGTGGCGGAGCGAGCCGACGCCAGCGACTCGGCGCGATCCGCCGCGCGCATCGGCTTCTGGTTCGCCATCTTCGGATTCGGGACGAGCCTCTACTGGATCGCGATCGCTCTGGCGATCTACACGAAGCTGGCCATCGTGGGCTACGCTGCGACCGTCGCCGCCGTCGCCGCCATCTGCGCGGCCATCACCGCGATGATGTTCGTGGCCCGTCGATCGACCCGGCTTCCGATGGCGGTGCTCCTCCCCGCCGCGTGGGTGACGTTCGAGATCGTCCTCACCTATCTCCCCGACCTGGCCTTTCCCTGGCTTCCTCTCGGTCTCGCGATGGCCGACGTGCCCGTGCTGGCGCAGGCCGCGGATCTGAGCGGCGTGCACGGGCTGAGCTTCTGGATCGCCGCCACGAATGGACTCTTCGCCGACGCCTGGCTCGCTCGCTCGCGGCCGGTGGCCGTGGTGACGAGGATCGCCCTTGCGGGGGCACTCGCCGCCGCCGTCGCCGCCTATGGCGCCTGGCGAATGGCCACGACGTCGTTCGCGCCGGTCGCCGCGGTGGCGGTGGTCCAGCCGAACGTCCCCCAAGAGGAGAAGTGGCAGGCGCAGAATCAGGGGCGAATTCTCGGCATGCTCACCGACCTCACGAGTCAGGCGCAGTCGCGGCGCGATGCGCAACTGATCGTGTGGCCCGAGGCGGCGCTCCCGGGCTTCCTTCCCGAGCATCCGGAGTGGTCGCAGGCGCTGGCCGGCCTGGCGCGAGCGACCGGAACGCCGATCGTCTTCGGGGTGCTCGACCTCACGGTGGACCCTTCGGGAGGGTACGAGTACTACAACGCGGCGATGCTCGCCGACTCCACAGGTCGCCTCGACGCGCAGCCGCCCTACCACAAGACGTACCTGGTCCCGGTCGTGGAGCGCGTGCCATTCCTCAACCCGCGATGGTTCGCCAAGCTCAAGTACTTCGGCGGCTATGGCATCGGGAGAGATCCACACCCGTTCCGTCTCGGCTTCGGGAGTGTGGGCGTGTTGATCTGCTATGAGAGCATCTTCCCGCAGCGCTCCCGCCTCTATCGGCGCGACGGCGCAGTTCTGATCCTCAACATCACCAACGACGCCTGGTTCGGCAGGACGCTCGCCCCCTACCAGCACGCCGCGCACCTCAACCTCAGGGCGATCGAGACGCGGATGGGGATTGTGAGGGCGGCGAACACCGGCATCTCCGAGTTCGTCGACCCGCTGGGTGTTCCGCACGGCGCCACCGAGCTCTTCGAGCCGGCGACACGGACGTATCGGGCGGTCTCGACATCGATCATCACTCCCTATGTCCGGTTCGGCGATTGGATAGGCACGATCGGGATTCTGATCCTGGTGTGGGGTCAGGTGCAGGCCTGGCGCGTCCGCCGACGCCCGTGACGGCGCGAGCGGTTGGGATCGACGTCGGCGGCACATTCACCGACCTGGTGGCGATCGATGCCGATGGGCGCCCGGAGATGCGCAAGGTGCTGAGCACGCCGGGCGACGAGGTGTTGGGGGTTCTCGACGCGCTCGACGCCCTCGGCACGGCCGAGGGAATCGAGCGGGTGGTGCATGGAACGACGATCGCGACGAACACGCTCCTCGAGCGGACCGGCGCGCGGGTCGTCCTCTGTGCCACCGAAGGGGCCACGGACATTCTGGCGCTCCGCCGGCAGGAGCGCGCCGCCCTCTACGATCTGACGCGGCATCACCAGGCTCTGCTCGTTCTGCCTGACGATACCGTGAGCGTGCCGGAGCGGGTCGCCCCGGACGGGGTGGTGAAGCGCCTGGCGGACACGGCGGCGCGAGACGTCGCGGAGCGGGTGCGGTCGCGGGCGCCCGAGAGCGTCGCGGTTGCGCTCCTTCACTCGTATCTCGATCCCCGGCACGAACAGCGCCTGGCGAGGGAGCTGGGCGAGCACGTGCGCGACGTGCCGGTCGTTCTCTCGAGCGACACGCTCCCCGAGGTGCGCGAGTACGAGCGCACGGCGACGACGGTGGCGGAGGCGTACCTCCGGCCGCGCGTCGGGGGCTATCTGGAGCAGCTCGCGTCGAGGCTGCGGGCGCGAGGTGCGGGCTCGATTCTCGTGATGTCGTCGTCAGGCGGGCTGCGCGACGTGTCGGCGGCGCGGACCACGGCGGCGGCGCTGGCGCTGTCGGGACCGTCGGGGGGCGTGGCCGGCGCCGCGGAGGTTGCCCGTCTTTCGGGCGTCACGCGCGCCCTGACGATCGACATCGGCGGCACCAGCGCCGATGCCGGCGTGATCATCGACGGCGAGCCGCTGGTGGAGGCGGGGGGTGAGGTCGCCGGCGTCCCGATCGCGTTGCCGCGCGTGCTGGTCGAGACGGTGTCCGCCGGCGGCGGGAGCATCGGGTGGGTGGACGATGGCGGCGCGCTGCGCGTGGGGCCGCGGAGCGCCGGCTCACGCCCAGGTCCGGCCGCCTTCGGGCGCGGTGGCACGCAGGCTACGGTGACGGACGCGCATGTCGTGCTCGGGACGCTGAGCGCCCAGCGGCTGAGCGGGGGCGTGCGCCTCGACCCGGCGGGCGCGGTGGCCGCGGTGGCGGCGCTGGCGGTCAAGCTCGGCGCGACGGTAGAGCGCACCGCGCGCGCGATGATCGCCGCGGCCGACGCGGCCGTCGCCCGCGCCCTGCGCCGCGTGAGCGTCGAACGGGGCCTCGATCCACGCTCCTGCGCGCTGATCGCGTTCGGCGGAGGTGGCCCGCTCCACGCCTGCGCCCTCGCCGAGCAGCTCTCGATGACGACCATCATCGTCCCCCCGATGGCCGGAGTCCTGAGCGCGCTCGGGCTCGCCGTGGCCCCGGAGCGCCACGAGGCGATGGCGAGCGTGATGCGCCGAACGAGCGATCTCGGGCGGGCCGCCCTCGCCGCCCTCGGCGAGCGATCCGCCGAGCATCTTCCGCCGCACCTCCAGCGGCGTACATGGGTGCGCGCCCGCTTCGAGGGGCAGGGGCACGAGCTGGACGTTCCGCTCGCCGCGGCCGACGACGGCGCATCAGTCGCGTCGCGCTTCGCCGCGCTGCACCACGCGCGCTATGGATTCACCCTCGACCACGACGTGGAGCTGATCAGCGTCCGCGCGGCCGCCCTGGGACGCGCCCCGGATGTCGCCCTGGCGCGACGCCCGACGGGCGAGTCGATGAGCGCGATCGCGATCGCGCCTGACGAGACCGGATTCGTGATCGACGACGGGGGGCCGCGCGACCGCGCGATTCGCGGCCCGGCCGTCGTCATGCTTCCCGATGCCACGATGCTCGTGCACCCGGGGTGGACGGCCTTCCCGCTCCCGACCGGCGGCTGGCGGATGGAGGCCGGCGCGTGAGCTCACTCGCCTTCGACGCCCTCGACCTCGAGGTGATGGCGCACGCCTGGGCCGCGATCGCCGAGGAGATGGGCACCGTATTGGTCCGCGGCGCGCTCTCGCCGAACATCCGCGAGCGGCGCGACGCGTCGGCGGCCCTCTTCGATGCCGAGGGGTCGATGGTGGCGCAGGCGGCCCACATTCCGGTGCACCTCGGGGCGATGCCGGAGGCGGTGGCGGCCGTGCGGAGCCGGTCGCCGGCGCCGGGGGACGTCTTCCTCCTCAACGATCCCTACGCCGGCGGCTCGCACCTCCCCGACCTCACGCTCATCGAGGCGATCGCGGCCGACGACGCGGTCATCGGCTATGCGGCCGTGCGCGCGCATCACGCCGACGTCGGCGGGATGAGCCCCGGGAGCATGCCCCAGGGCGCGACCGAGCTGGTGCAGGAGGGGATCATCCTTCCCCCCGTGCACCTGGTGCGGCGGGGAGTGCTCGACCGCGAGCTCCTCGACATGGTGCTCGCCAATGTCCGCACACCGACGGAGCGGCGCGGCGACCTTCAGGCGCAGCTGGCGGCGTGCGCCAGCGGGACGGCCGGCGTCACGTCGCTCGTCAGGCGCGAGGGCGCCGAACGGGCGTGGAGCGCGGCCCGCGCTCTTCTCGACTACACCGAGCGCCGCGCGCGCGCGGCCGTGTCCCGACTCGGATCGCGCCAGGGCTCGGCGGTCGATGCGCTCGAGGGCGACGGCGTGTCCGATGCGGATGTCCGCGTCGCCGTCCGCGTCGGCGCTCACGAAGGCCGCCTGCGCCTCGACTTCGAGGGAACCTCGCCACAGGTGCGGGGGAACGTGAATTGCCCGCTGGCCGTCACTCGCTCGGCGGCCGTCTTCGTCCTCCGCACGCTGCTCGACGAGGATGTGCCGACGAACGACGGCGTCGCGCGCGCCGTGGAGCTGGTGGCGAAGCGAGGAAGCGCCGTCAACGCCGTCTGGCCGGCGGCGGTCGCCGCCGGGAATGTCGAGATGTCGCAGCGGATCGCCGACACCATCTTCGCCGCGCTCGCCGATGCGGGGTTCGACGTCCCGGCGCAAGGGCAGGGGACGATGAACAATGTCACCTTCGGCGGTGCCGGGTGGACCTTCTACGAGACGATCGGCGGCGGGCAGGGAGGCTCCCGAGTCGGCCCCGGACCGAGCGCGGTGCACGTGGGGATGAGCAACACGCGCAACACGCCGATCGAGTCGGTCGAATGGGCCTATCCACTCCGCGTCGCCACCTACGCCGTGCGCACCGGGAGCGGTGGGGTGGGAGAGCACCCGGGGGGCGACGGTGTGGTGCGCGTCTACCACGTCCTCGAGCCGTGCGAGCTCACCCTCGTCACCGAGCGCCGCCGCCGCGCTCCCGCGGGCGCCGCCGGCGGCGGCCCCGGGGCCCCGGGGCGCAATCTCCTGAACGGCCGCGAGCTGCCCGCAAAGTGCCGCGTGATGCTGCAGCCCGGGGACGAAGTGAGGATCGAGACGCCCGGAGGGGGCGGCTGGGGCCTACTCCGAAGCTAGGACCGCTGCTGCAGGGCGCGGAGCTCGGCGCGCGCCGGCTCGAAGTCCGGCGCCGAGTCGATCACCTGCTGCAGGAGCGATGCGGCCTCGTCGTTCTTGCCGTCGTCGACCGCGGCGAGGGCGCGCGAGTAGAGGAGGATCGCATCGAAGGAGAGAGCCGCGCGCGCCGGCGGCGCCGGTTCCCTCACCGGCGTGGAGGCGACCGCGAGCCGAAGCGATCGCACCAGCCTCTCGGCGAGATCGTCGATCAGCGCCATCGTGTCCGACTTCCGCCCTTGAGCGGACACCTCTTCTCCGCGGCGCTCATCCTCCACGCCGAGCGCCGACGCCACGATGCGGAGCTCGTCCCCACCGGTTCGCACGGCGCCGACCACGACCGCCGTGGCGCCGAGAGAGCGGCCGATACGCAAGCGAGCGTCCGTGTCGAGAATCCGCCCGCCGCGCAGCTGCACTCGCAACGCCCGTTGCACATTCTCTCGCCGGATGGCGTGAACCCCTCGCCGGTCGAGGGCGTCTCCCAGCATCGCCGCCACCCCCACTCCGAGCGACGCCATCGCTTGCCTGTCGGTGCCGAGCGTGTTGTTGCCGAAGGGGAGGACGGCCAGTGTCGGCGGAGGCGCTCCCGGCGCCGGCGCCTGAGATCGCGCCTCCCGAACCCCGGCGAGGAGCAGCGCGAGGCCGGCGACGCCGGCACCCGTTAGGCGGAAACGACGCATCGGCACGAGGTCATACGGAAAGAGTGAGCCCTTCGGCGGCGCCGAGGACGTCCACCGCCGCCCCGCGCTGCGCCACCTCGGAGCGAAGCGCGGCCACGCGCGCATCGAGCTCGGCATCGCTGCGCTCGGGGTTGTGGTGGAAGAGCACCAGACGACCGACCTCCGCATCGATCGCCAGCTCGAGCGCGTCCAGGTCATCGGAGTGCCCCCACCCGCGGTGCTGCTCGTACTCCTCGGTGGTGTACATCGCGTCGTGAACGAGAACCGCGGCCCCCTTGGTGAACGCAACCAGCGTGTCGCGCCAATCGCGTGGCACGTCGTAGCCGCGGCCATCGCCGAGCTCGTTGTCGGAGATGTAGACGAGTATTCGCTCGGGGGTGTCGGCGTCGATGATCCGGTAAGCGGTCGACCCTCCGGGATGTCGGACCGGCATCGTCCGCACGACGAAGCGGTTGCCTCGTCCATCGAAGGTTCCGTCGAGCGCGCGGATGCGGAACGCGCCGGCGGTGTTGCCGAACACCACCGGAAAGACGCCGGGCGACATCTGCTCTCGTACGGCGCGGTCGAGTTGCGGCGTGAGAGCGGGGGGGCTCCACAGGGTCACCGCGCTGCCGGCGAGAAAGATCGGCGCGAAGTACGGGAGCCCCTGGATGTGGTCCCAGTGCGCATGGCTCACCAGCACGTCGGCGATGATCGGCGCCCCTCCGGCGCGCTCCACCAACGCCTGGCCGAGCTCTCGGATCCCGGTTCCCGCATCCAGAATCAGGAAGCTGCCATCGCCTCGGCGAAGCTCCACGCAGGGGGTGTTTCCGCCGTATCGAACGGTGGCCGAGCCGGGAGTCGGAATCGATCCGCGCGTTCCCCAGAAGGTGAGTGACAGACTCACGCGCGAGCGTGCGCGAGCCGCTCCAACCCCGCTCGATCGACGATCGAGATCTGGCGGCGCTGCACCGTTATGAGTCCGCGATCCTGAAAGGCGCGCATGGCCCGCGATACGGTCTCGCGGCTTGCTCCGATCATCTGGGCGATCGTCTGGTGCGTGAGCCGCTTGGAAATCGTCTCGCCGCCGCTCTCCCGCGCCGCCTGGAGGAGAAGGCGAGCGATGCGGCCGTCGACATCGAGGAGCACGAGTCCGCCGATCTGCTCGTCCGCGTTGCGTAGCCGGCGCGACAGCTCGGCGAGAAGAGCCCACGCCACGGCCGCCGACTCCTGGACACGCCGGCGAAAATCGTCGCGGTGCAGAACCAGCAGCTGCGACTCCTCCATCGCGATGACGTGGGCTGAGCGCGGCTGGCTGTCGATGAGGGAGAGCTCCCCGAAGTGATCTCCGACGCCCAGGATGCCCAGGATGACCTCGCGGCCGTCCTCACCGACGAGCACCACCTTGACCCGCCCCTGGCGCACGATGAAGAGCGAGTCCCCGGGCTCGTCCTCGAAGAGGATCACACTGCTCTTGGGGTAGGTGCGCTCGCGCGTCACCTCCGCGAACCGGGCGAGCTCCTCGGGTTCGAGGCCGCTCAGGAGCGGGATGGTGGCCAGAAAGTCCGCCGTCGCGAGAGGCTCGGACGTCGTGGACGACATGGGATCAAGATGCCGTAGTGGAGGGGGAGTGGGGCGAAGTTAGGGGAGGCTAGCCGACCTGTCAAACGCGCCAAATCGTTGTCAGCTTGTTTGTTAGTTGACGGCGGGGCTATATTCCACAGCTTCCGAAAAACATCGAGGATCTTGTGAAAAAGGGCATCCACCCGACGTACGCCACGGCGACAGTCAAGTGCGCCTGTGGCAATACGTTTCAGACTCGGTCGACTCAGGCCGAGATACATACGGACATCTGCTCGAATTGCCATCCGTTCTTCACCGGCAAGCAGAAGCTGATCGACACCGCAGGCCGAGTTGAGCGCTTCCGTCAGAAGTACAGGAAGGAGAGCTGAGCCTACGCGACCTGGTCGCGCAGGCATTGGCGCGGTTCGAGGAGGTGGAGAAGGAGCTCGCGAGCCCCACGCCTGCGCGGGACTCACGCCGGTTGGCCGAGCTTGGCCGGGAGCACCGGCGCCTCACCCCCGTTGTTGAACTTGCAGCGGGGCTGCGGAAGGCAGAGGATGAGCTTGCTCAGGCTCGGGAGCTGGTTGACGCGTCCGATCCGGAGTTGGCGGCCGAGGCCCGACGGGAGGAGGATCGCGCAGTTGCCCGGATCGGCGACCTGGAGCGTAGTCTAAAGCCGCTCCTCCTTCCCCCCGATCCGCTCGATGATCGCCCGGCCATCGTCGAGATTCGGGCGGGCACGGGCGGGGACGAAGCGGCGCTCTTTGCCAGCGAGCTGTATCGGATGTACGTCAGGTACTGCGAGCGACGCGGCTGGCGCGTCGAGCCCATCTCCCTCTCCGGCAGCGCGCTCGGCGGCGTAAAGGAAGTGATCTTCAAGGTGCAGGGGGAGGGCGCCTACGGCGAGTTGCGGCGCGAGTCGGGCGTGCATCGGGTGCAGCGCGTTCCGGCGACGGAAGCTCAAGGGAGGATCCACACCTCGGCGGCGACGGTGGCCGTTCTTCCGGAGGCCGAGGAGGTGGACGTGGTGATCGACGACAAGGACATTCGCATCGATGTCTTTCGCTCCTCCGGGCCCGGCGGCCAGAGCGTGAACACCACCGACTCGGCAGTGCGCGTGACGCACATTCCCTCGGGGATCGTGGTGAGCCAGCAAGATCAGAAGTCCCAGCTCCAGAACAAGCTCAAGGCGCTCGAGGTGCTGCGGGCGCGTCTGCTCGACGCGAAGATCGCCGAGCAGGAGGCCGCGCGGTCGCGCCTTCGCCGAAGCCAGGTGGGGACGGGCGACCGGTCGGCGAAAATTCGCACGTACAACTTTCCCCAGAATCGGGTGACCGATCATCGCATCGGTCTCACCCTCCACGAGCTCGGTCGCACGCTCGATGGTGAGCTGAGTCCCCTGATCGACGCCCTGCGAGTTGCCGAAGTCGAGGAGAAGCTCGCGTGACCATCGCGGGCGGCGAGCTGACGATCGGAGCGCTGGTCGCCGAGATCGAGGCGCGTCTCTCCCGCTCGAGTGTCGTCGAGGCGGAGACCGAGGCTCGTGACCTCGTTGCCGCGGTGGCCGGCGAGCGGCGATTCTGGCCGACCGTGAACCGTGCCTCGCCGGCCGAGCCTCACGTGGCGGCGGCTGCCCGCGCAGCGGCGGCCCGACGCGCGTTGGGCGCGCCCTTCGCCTACGCCGTGGGGGTCGCCGCCTTTCGTCACCTCACCCTCGAGGTCGACGAGCGCGTCCTGATCCCTCGTCAGGAGACCGAAGAGCTGGTCGACGCCGTGCTGGCGAGGGCGCATCCGCAGGGGAGCGTGGCGGACATCGGGACGGGATCGGGCGCGATCGCGCTGGCGCTGGCGACCGAAGGGGACTTCGCCCGTGTCGTGGCCACCGATGTCTCGCGAGACGCCCTCGCGGTGGCGCAGCGCAATCGCCGGCGCGTGGAGAGCGATCTGCGGTGCCAGGTCCAGCTCCGCTGCGGCGCCCTCCTGGCGCCGCTCGAGGGCGAGCGCTTCGACGTCATCGTGTCCAATCCTCCATACATCGCCTATGAGGAAGCGGCCGATCTGCCCGACTCGGTGCGCGACTGGGAGCCGCCGATCGGCCTCTTCTCCGCGGGGTCGGGGATGGCGGCGACGACCGCGCTCATTCGCCAGGCACCGGAGGTGCTCGCCCCCGGCGGGTTGCTGGCGCTGGAGGTCGACGCGCGCCGGGCATCGCTGGCGGCGGAAGCCGCCCTGGCGACGCGGGCGTATCGTGATGTGAGTATCCGCCTCGACATGGCGGGGCGTGAGAGAATTTTCCTGGCGACTCGTGAGGATGGGTGACGTGCTCGAGGACAAGGCGAAGGAACTGGGCCGACTGATCGGCCAGAGCGGCGAGTATCAGGCGGTGAGGAAGGCGAACGAGGCGCTGAACAACGACCGCGACGCCCTCACCGTGCTGAGGCAGATGGAGCAGATCCGCAGCGACGCGCATCGGATGATCGAGCGCGGCGAACATCCCACGGCCGAGATGGAGCAGCAGCTCGACGAGATGCTGTCGCGCGTCCAGGCCAATCCGGTCTACCAGAACCTGCTCGTCGCCCAGGAGAACTTCGACAAGGTGATGGCGCGGGTGAACGAGTGGATCCTCGACGGGATGCAGAAGGGCGCGGCGAGCTCGATCATCACGCTCGGGTGATGTCGTGAAGGGTCGGCTGCTGGTGCTCGAGTCGCCGGAAGGCGCAGGGAAGACGACCCAGCTTCGGCTGCTCGGAGAGTGGCTGACTCGGCTCGGCGTGCCGCACACTGCCGTGCGCGAGCCCGGGGGCACCGCGTTAGGCACCGAAATCCGGCACCTTCTGCTCGACCCCGCCGCCGACATCGGCCCGCGCGCGGAAGCGCTCCTCTTCATGGCCTCCCGGGCCGAGCTGGTGTCGACCGTGGTGCGGCCCGCCCTCGAGCGCGGCGAGATCGTGCTCGCCGATCGATTCGTGCTGTCGACATACGCCTACCAGGGGGAAGGGCGAGCCCTTCCGCTCGAGGAGCTGAGGGCGGCAAACCTCCTGGCGATGGATGGCCTGGTGCCCGACCTCACGCTGCTCATCCGCCTCGACGCCCGCACGCGGCGCGCGCGAGCGGCGGCGCGGGGGGCGCCGGATCGGATCGAGCGCGCGGGACACGACTTCCATGACCGTGTGGAGCAGGCCTTCGACCGGTACCTGACGCGCGAGTGGCAGCGTGCCCACCCCGAGGTCGGTCCGATTGTTGCCGTCGATGGTCGGGGATCCGAGCACGAGGTACTCGGCCGCATCCGCGAGCTGCTGATGGCGCGGTTTCCGGAGCTCGCAGGTGCGACGATGACGTCCCACGGCGCGGCCGCCCCGCCCGATGCCTAACGCGATGCACTCCCGTTGGCTGGTCGCCGTGGCGACGATGTGCGGTGCGCTGCTCACCGGAGGGTGGCTCTTGCAGCACGGCCTCCACCGGAGCGACAACACCGTGGTGCGAGCGCGTCTCTTCGACGGTGTCCTCGCGCACGTCGAGCGCGACTTCGTGGATTCTCTCCCGGAGGCCGAGCTCTACCGCAAGGCGACCGACGGCATGCTCAAGCAGCTCGGCGACCCGTACACGGCCGTCCTCACCCCGGATCGCATGCGACGATTCGCCGAGAGCACGGCGGGGCGTTACGCCGGCCTCGGCATCCAGATCGATGTGCGTGATGGCTGGATCACCGTCGTCACCCCCTTGCCGGGGACGCCGGCCGAGCGGGCGGGGATCCAGGCCGGCGACCGGATCGTCGGGATCAACGAGCAATCGACCAGTGGGTGGTCGCCTGACGAGGCGCAGGATGCCCTGCGCGGCCCGGCGGGGAGCTCGGTCACCCTGGCGGTGGAGCGCCCGGGGGTCGCCGCCAAGCTCTCGTTCAGGCTCGAGCGCGCCGATATTCACGTGGCTTCGGTGCGGCACTCGACGATGCTCAACGACGGGGTGGGCTACGTCCAGCTGACGATCTTCAGCGAGGCCAGCGCGGCCGAGATTCGCACTGCGGTGACCGCGCTCCGACGCCGCGGGATGCGCACACTCCTCCTCGACCTGCGGGAGAACCCCGGCGGGTTGCTGGAGCAGGGAGTCGCCGTCTCCGATCTCTTCCTCGACCCCGGCGACCGGGTAGTGACCATGCGCGGCCGCGACGCGGCATCGACCCGAGATTTCGCCGACAATACGACCCAGCTCTGGCCGGACCTCCGCGTGATCGCGCTGGTCGACGGACACACCGCCAGCGCCGCGGAGATCGTGGCCGGTGCGCTTCAGGATCACGATCGCGCGCTCATCCTCGGAGCCACGACCTTCGGGAAGGGGAGCGCGCAGTCGATCTTCACCCTCCACGACTCGGCGGGGGCGCTGAAGATGACCACCGCCCACTGGTTCACCCCCTCCGGGCGCAGCATCCAGCGGGCGGCGGTGAGCACTGCGGACGGTGACGAAGGCCTGGACACGCCTGACGACTCTGCCGCGGAGGCGCCGCTCTCTCACCGCCATGAGTTCCATACCGATGCCGGGCGTGTCGTGTACGGGGGAGGCGGGATCACGCCCGATCTCCTCGTCACGAGCGCGGCCCGCGATCAGGCGTTGCTCACCTTCTATCGTCACCTGGGCGCCGACATCCCCCGCTTCCGCGATGTGGCGACCGATTACGCGCTGGACCTCAAGGCGTCGCACGCAGTGACGAAACCCGATTTCACCATCACCCCGGCGATGCGCGCGGAGTTCGCGCGCCGCTTGGCGCGGCGCGGAGTGAAGACGAGCGTCGCGCAGCTGGACTCGTCCACCGCCGCCGTCGACCGCTTGCTCGGCCGCGAGATCGCCCGTTACGTCTTCGGCCCCGACGCCGAGTTTCAGCGAGAGCTGCGCGATGACCGGGTGATCGAGTCGGCGCTGCAGCTCACGGCCGGCGCCGCCACACAGCGCGAGCTCCTGGCGCGCGCGGCGTCGCGTCGCGCGGAGAAGCAGGAGGATCTCCCTCCGCCCTCATGAGCGAGCGCGTTTTCGTGCTCGGTGCCGGGCGGGTGGGACTCGGGCTGGCCCGCGCATTCCGCGCGGCGGGCGTCGAAGTCGTCGGCGTGCACGGCCGGCGGAACTCGGGGGGCGAGGACCGAGTCACCACCGGTGCCTTTCCCGCCGCACTGGCGAATGCGTCGGTCTGCCTGGTCGCGGTTCGCGACTCGCAGCTCGAGGCGGCGCTCGGCGAACTGGCGTCGGCGCCCCTTCCGACCGGGACCGTCGTGCTGCACGTGAGCGGCAGTCACGATCCCGTGGCGCTCGGCGACCTGCGGCGACTCGGCCACCCGGCCGGAACATTTCATCCTCTGCTCCCCCTTCCCGATCCGGAGCGCGCCACGCGCGCCCTGCGCGGTGCATGGATCGGGGTCGATGGCGATGCGCGCGCGCGCGCGGCCGCGCTCGAGCTCGCGGGCGCGATCGGCGCGCGCACGATCGAGATCCCGGCGGGTGAAAAGGCGCGGTACCACGCGGCCGCCGTCTTCGCCTCGAACTTTCCGCTCGTGCTGGTGTCGGTCGCCGAGCGGTTGCTCGTGGACAGCGGGGTGCCGGCGGCCGCGGCACGCGCGGCCGCCCGCTCACTCTTCCTCGCTGCGGCCGAGAACTTGCGAGGGAGCGGCCATCCGGACGAGGTGCTCACGGGGCCCGTCGTCCGCGGCGACCCGGGCACCGTGCACGCCCACCTCTCGGCACTAGGCGACGACCCCGATCTGCTCGAGCTCTACCGCCTCCTCTCTCTCGAAGCCGTGCATGCCCGGCGGCGCGCGGGCGGTGATGCGGCATCCCTCGAGGCGTTGACCACCCTTCTCAGCGCCGCCCGGAGGTAACGACATGCTCGAGCAGGTGCGCGAGTGGTACGCGTACACGTGGTGGGCGAACGCTCGCATGCTCGACGCGGCGGCGGCGCTGAGCGAGGAGCAGCTGGGCCGCGATCTCGGCACCAGCTTCCGGTCGGTTCACGGGACCCTCGTCCACATGCTCGGCGCCGAGTGGCTCTGGCTGGAGCGGTGTCACGGGCGCTCGCATCGAGCCTTCGCCGGCGCCAACGGCTGGCGGGCGCTCGGCGACATCCGAGCGGCGTGGGATGCGGTGGCAGCGGGGCAGCGCTCGTTCCTAGCGACGGTGACCGAGGCTCGCCTGGCCGCGCCCCTCGCGTACACCAACATGGCGGGGGAGCCGCACTGCTACTCGCTCGGGCACGTCCTCTCGCATGTGGTGAATCACGCCACCTATCACCGAGGCCAAGTGGCGGCGATGCTCCGACAGCTCGGCGCCTCCGCGACATCGACCGATTTCACCCTCTTCGCGCCGGAGTGCGACCGCCCGTAGACTGCGGGGGCGCTACTGTTCGATGATCTTGGCGTCGCTGGGCGCCTTGAAGACGAATGTCGCCGGCGCGACCGAGACGTTTAAGAAAACGTTCAAGAAGGTCACCTGCCTGACGAGGCCGTTCCCGTCCGTCACTTCGAACTGACGCACGATCCCGTCCTCGTCGTCCACCCAGATCGTCGCCTTCACGAACGGGGCCGATCGGTCCTTCGGCACGAGCTCGACGGCGTGGGTATCGCGTCCCCGGATCTCGGCGGGCCCTCGGTCGGTGATCAGGTAGCGCTTCTTCGGCGACTCGAGAAACTGGGCGGTCACGTCGGGCACGCCGGCGCTGTTGGTGGCGGCAGGGGAGCGGATCACCTGGCCGGGGGCGCTGCTCGGGAGGTAGATCCAGAGATACTGGCCGTCGCTCACGATGCGGTCGCCCGGCGGCTCCGTGAACCGCACGGCGATCTTCCCCGGAACCTGCTGCTGCATCTCGCCGCGCGAGGTGGAGGTCACGCCGGTGAGCGGGTTGGTGATCGTCTGGGTGAAGATCATCCGCGACGTGCGCATCGTCGCGTACGTGTTGACCGCATGATCGATCGGGCTCACCGTCTGCGCCCCGACTCCTTGAAGGGCGATCGGCACCGACAGAGCGGCGAGAACCCGGCCGACCCGCGCGATCGTGACAGGCATGGTTCGTTCCTCTACCCCGCGACCGCCGCTGCGCTCCGTGGCGCGGGAGTGAGAGATCGGCCGATCGCGCCGGCGATGGCCCGCAGCTCACCCACGAGCTGGGCGAACTGCTCCGGATAGAGCGATTGCGCGCCATCGGAGAGGGCGTGCTCGGGGTCGGGATGGACCTCCACCAGTATCCCGTCGGCGCCCGCGGCGATGGCGGCGCGGGCCATCGGAAGCACCTTGTCGCGGATGCCGGTGCCGTGGCTCGGATCGGCGACGATCGGCAGGTGCGACAGCTCGTGGACGATCGGGATGGCCGTGAGGTCGAACATGTTTCGGGCGGCTGTGTCGAAGGTGCGGACGCCCCGCTCGCACAGAATGATTCGCCCGTTGCCCCCCGCCAGGATGTACTCGGCGCTCAAGAGAAGGTCGCTGATCGTCGCCGCCAGCCCACGCTTGAGGAGTACGGGCTTGTTCAATCGGCTGACGAACTTGAGGAGCGAGTAGTTCTGCATATTGCGCGCGCCGATCTGGATGCAGTCGCCGTACTCGGCGACGAGCTCGGCCCCCTCCTCATCCATGGCCTCGGTGACGATGGCGAGGCCGGTTTCGCGACGGGCCCGGGCGAGCAGCTCGAGCCCGCGCTTGCCGAGCCCTTGAAAGGCATAAGGGGAGCTGCGGGGCTTGAAGGCGCCGCCGCGAAGGCAGCACGCGCCGGCCGCTCGGACGGCTCGTGCCGCCGCAAGGATCTGTTCCTCCGACTCCACGGAGCACGGGCCCGCCATGATCGCCACCTGCGTCCCCCCCACCTGCACGCCGGGGGCGATCTGCACGATAGTGTTCTCGGCGCGCCACTCGCGCGATACCTGCTTGTATGGCTGCGTGACGTGGATCACCTGCGCGACGCCGGAGAGCGCCTCGATGCGTGAGCTGTCCACGCGCCCGTCGTTCCCGACGAGACCGACGGCCGTACGCTGCGCGCCCGGCATCGGTCGCGCCTCGTAGCCCATCTCCTCTATCACCCGCACGACGCCATCGATCTCCTGTTGCGTGGCGCCGTGTTTCATCACGACAAGCATCAGCGGTCCTCGATCACGGTTGTCCAGCCGTCCCATGCCAACACGACATTTCCGCCGAAGCGGGCCCCGACGATCGCCTGAACATCGATCTGCTCCACCGGCGGATAGAAGTGGGTCAGTGCGAGACCACGGGGCTGCGCCCGCTCGGCGACGAGCGCGCATCGCTCGGGGGTCAGATGCGTGTTGGTCGCCATCGAATCGGGCAGCGAGCACTCGAGGAGAAGCAAGTCGCAGCCCCGAGCCCAATCGGCGAACGCCGGATCGAATCCGGTGTCCCCGGAATACACGACCCGACGCCCGCCGCCGGCGAGGGAATATGCGATGCTTTCCGCCGTGTGCGGAACCTTCTGCGCGTCGAGGCGGGTTCCGTCAGGAAGGTCGATCCCCTCGCCAGGCGCCAATTCGCGAATTGCAAGAGGGAAGCCCGGGTCGCGAATGGTGGAGCCGTAGAGAGTGGCGATCTGGTCGATGAGGAGGGTGGTGCCGGCCGGGCCGATGAGGTCGAGGGGCTCCGACCGTGGGGGGAGCACCCCATATCGCCAGGCGAAGATGAGCGTGGCCAGGTCGCTCGTGTGGTCGGGGTGAAAATGCGTGAGAGCGACGTGGGTCAGGCCGAACCAGTCGAGTCCGAGCGTCGCCAGGCGATGCACGACTGCGCTCCCGCAGTCGAGTAGGATCTTCGCCCCCGCCGTCTCGACGTAGTACCCGGCGTTGACGCGCGCCGCCGTCGGCGTGGACGTCCCGGTGCCGACGGTGGTGAGTCGCATCCGGTCAGCCGTCGGCCACGGTGGCGTCGGTGCTGGAATCCCGCGCCGCGACCTCGCGCCCCCACGCTCCGTCGCTCGCCGAGCGGGTGCTTCGGCTCCCGACGAGGTCGAGCACTGCCGCCGACTCCACCGTCTCCTCCACCGCGTCGCCCCGCATCCGGACGCTCACGAACGAGGAGACGCCGGGCTCCTGCATCGTCACACCGTACACCGCGTCGGCGGCCTCGGTCGTGGTCCGCGGGTTGTGCGTGATGACGATGAACTGGGTGCGGTCCTTGAACTGCTGCAGCATCCGCACGAAGCGGCCGACGTTCTGATCGTCGAGCGGCGCGTCCACCTCGTCGAGCAAACAGAAGGGGCTCGGCTTGGTGAGGAAGATGCCGAAGAGGAGGGACAGCGCGACCAGTGCGCGCTCTCCGCTCGAGAGGAGGTGGATGCGCTGTGTTCTCTTGCCTCGCGGCGAGGCATGGATCTCGATGTCGCACTCGAGCGGCGCCTCCGGGTTCTCGAGGCGGATGTCGCACTCGCCACCCCCGAAGAGCGTCATGAAGATGTGCTTGAAGTTCTCGCGCACGCGGACGAAGGTGTCGAGAAAGAGCTCGCGCGCCGTGACGTCGATCTCCGCGATCGCCTGCTGAAGGGCGTTGCGGGCGTTCAGGACGTCGAGGCGCTGCGCGGTGAGGAAGGCCAAGCGCTTCAGCTCCTCGTCGTGCTCTTCAATCGCCAGGGCGTTGACGGGGCCGATCACCTCCAGCTCGGCGCGCAGCCGGCCGCTCTCGTCGCGCAGCTCGTCATCGCCCAAGTCGAGCGGCGGCGTGTTGGCCAGCATCTCGTCGAGTGACCGTCGCCACTCCGCCTCCAGTCGCTCGCGGATGGCGGCGCGGCGGCCGGCGAGCTCGGTCAGTCGCAGCTCGGCGTGGTGCAGCTCGTCGGCCTCGCTCGAGGCGTGGCGGCGAGCATCGTCGAGGGCGTGCTCGGCCGTCAGCAGCGCTTCGTCGGCCGAGCGCACGCTCTCCTCCGCCGTCCGGGAACGCACCTCGCACTCGGCGAGTGCCCTGCTGCGCGCCTCGAGCTCCGACGATCGCAGCGCCATGTGCGCGGCGAGGGCGCTGTTCGCGCGGTCGATTTCGGACAGCTCGGTGGCGAGCCCTTCGAGGCGCGATCCGGCGCTCGACAGCTCCGCCGAGATCCGCGAGGCGCGATCCATGGCTACCTGGCGGCGCGCCTCGACTTGCGCCAGCGCCACCTGACATCCGGTGCGCGCATCGCGCTCTCCTTCGAGCCTGTGCTCCGCCTCGGCAACAGCGCGTTGGATCTGCGCCAGGGCGTCGGCGTGGCTGGCGATGGCCGCGTCGAGCTCCTCCTGCCGACGGGCGAGGGAAGCGGCCAGCGCCTCGAGCTCCATCCGCCGCGCGGCAATGACGCCGGCCTGTGTCTCGACGTCGGTTCGCTCGCGCCCCACGCGCGCCAACCGCCGTTCGACCTGGTCGCGCTCCTCGGCGCTGCTCCGCGCCTCCAGCTGTGCGACGGCCGCGCTCTCGGTGGCATCGCCGGCTGCGCGTTCGGCCTCGCCCAGTGCGACGCGGGCAGCCTCGGCCTCGCGCGCGGCCCCCTCGCGCCCCGCCGTCGCCGAGCGCAGCGCCTCACGAAGCTCGGCGATTTCGGCGCGGCGCCGAAGGGGCCCCGGGCCCGCGGAGGAACCGGGGAGCCAGACCGCGCCGCGCGCGTCGACGAAGGACGCGCCGTCGGTCTCGGCGCGAACCCGACCGAGGAGCTCTCTGGCCCACGAGCGCGCGGGCTCGGCCACGGTCACCGCTTCGGCGAGCGATCCGCCTCCCTCTTCCTGCCGTGCCTCGTGCATCGCGTCGAGCGGCAGCAGGAGGAGCGGTCCCGGATGCACGCGCGCGTGCCAGGTGCGCACGGCGTCGGCTACCGAACGATCGCGGATCAGAATCGCGTGAATGGATGGACCGAGAAACCGCTCGACGAGGAGCGCCGGTCCGGCGTCCGTCGAGACGAAGTCGGAGAGCGGACCGAGGATGGCGCCCTCGCCGAATTGCGCGCGCTCGCGCAGGAGCCGAGCGGCGGCGGGGGCCAATCCGACTCGCTCCCTCTCGAGCGCCTCCAGGGCGTGGAGCTTCGCTTGGCTCGCCGTCACGAGCTCTTCGGCGCGGAGGAGCAGGGCGCGCGCATCGGCCTCCCGGTCGCGGGCCGCGGCGCTGGCGGTGCGCGCCGCTTCGAGGGCGGTAGCCGTGTCGGCGACGCGCCGGGCCGCATCCTCGGCGCGACGGGTTGCCCGCGTGACGTCGTCGCGCACCACGGCGAGCTCGGCATCCAGGCGCTCCGCCTCTGCGCCCAGGGTCGAGGCGCGCTGTGACAACTCGGTGCTCTCGCGATCGGCGCTCTCGCGGTCATGCGTCAGTCGCCTCCGCTCGCCGTCGAGCTCGCGCGCTCGCCGTTCCGCGTCATCGCCCGAGGTGCGGGCGAGCGCGAGCGCCTGACGAGACGCCTCCTCCGCTGCGCGCCGCTCCTCGAGGGCGGCCTGCGACGACGCCACATCGACATCGAGCGCTTGGCGCTCGCCCTCGGCGGCCTGGTGATCGCGGGAGAGCTCATGACCGACCGACTCTCCCGCGCGGCGCTCCTCCTCCGCACGCTCGCGGCGGGCGGCGGCATTCCGCTGTCGCTCCTCCGCCACCCGCAACTCGCTCTCGAGGCGACTCGCATCCTGACGCTGCTCGTCGAGCTGGCGGGCCAATTCCGCGCGCTGCGTCTCGGCCGATGAGCGAGCGCCGTGAGCGTCGTCGCGCCGTCGCTCGGCGTCGCGCGCTGCCTCCTCACGCGCGGGCAGCGTGGCGCGCAGGCGCACCGCGCCTTCCTCGAGCCCGGCCAGCTCGTCGCGCCACGCCGCCATCTCGCGCCGTGCGAGAGTGAGCTCGACGGCGAAGCGACGGGAGGTCACCTCGGCGTGGCGCTCCGCCTTCTTGCGCTGGCGCGCCAGCGAGCGCACCTGGCTCTGCACCTCGCCGATCAGGTCGTCCAACCGCGCCAGGTCGAGTGTCGTCTCCTCGAGCCGACGCTCGGTGGTACGGCGGCGATCGCGGTACAGACCGACGCCGGCAGCCTCCTCGAACAGCTCGCGTCGCTCATCCGGGCGATCGGAGAGCAGAGCGTCGATCATCCGGGCTTCGATCACCACGCCCGAATCCGCGCCCAGGCCGGTGCCGCGCACGAGGTCGTGGATGTCTCTCAGCCGACAGGGCGCGCGGTTGAGGAGATACTCGCTCTCCCCGGAGCGCGAGAGCCGGCGCGTGACCACCACTTCCTGGAAGGGGACGGGAAGCGTCCCATCATCGTTGGCGAAGTGGAGCGAGACCTCGGCGATGTTGACCGCCCGTCGCGCCGAAGAGCCCTGGAAGATCACTTCGTCCATCCGTGCGCCGCGGAGAGCGCGGGCGCGCTGCTCCCCCAACACCCAGCGCACGGCGTCGGAGACGTTCGACTTCCCGCAGCCGTTCGGGCCGACGATGGCCGTCACACCGGACTCGAAGTCGAGATGGGTGTGGTCGGCGAAGGATTTGAAGCCGTGAAGGTCGAGTCGCGTGAGGCGCACTAGGGAGTTCTCCCGATTCGATAAGTCACAGTCGGTTTGTCACCGTTGGCCCGAAAGGACGCGAGAAGCAGGTCCGCGTCCTCGGCGGTGGCGAAGGCGCCGGCAAACAAGCTGAGCTTGCCGTTGGGTTGCACGAGGGCGTAGGCGGGCAGCCCTTTCCCGCGATAGGCGCGGACATAGACGTCCGCCAGGTCGCGCTCGACATCCGGGTTGAGGAGGAGAGCGAAGGGTGTCCGCACGATGTGTCCGCGACCGGCGGCCACGATGTGCTCGGCGCGGAGCTGCCGAAGCATGGCCAGCGCGGCCGTGGTGTCGCGAAAGGCGCCGACCAGGAGACGGTAGGAGCGCCCGCCGTCACCCGAGGCGACCGGAGAGTACGTCAGCGCCCCGAGGCCATGGCGCGATTCCAACTCCAGGCGCGAAATAGCGCTCGATGCGCTGCCGAACTTCTCGACTTGCACCGAGTACGGCACGGCGTGAGCCGAGTCCGTGAGCGCGAGCGGCGCCCCAACAGGGGCCGAGCTGTCGCTTCCCGCGGAGGCGAGTGTGTCGGTGGAGTCCGGGGCGGCGGCGACCGGGGCGGCGGCGACGGGGGCGGCGTGATCGCCGTCGGCCGATCCGGTGTGACTCGACACGGGGCGGAGGAGCGCCCAGGCAACGGCCGCCACCACGACCGCGGCGATTCCGCCGGCGAGCACGACGGGGGGTGGGAGTCGCACCCGCGCCGGCGCCGTGGCCGTACGGTCCGCCGTGAGCGGCACGGGCTCTCCCGCTCCATCGCGATTGGCGACGAAGTCGTCAGGCAGCCCGGGCCGAGCCGACGCGCGCGGGGGAGCGAGCAGCGGCACGCCGTCCGGACGGATGTGGGCGCGCACCGGAGCCCCGGCGGGCGGCACGACTCTCCCCACGAGCACCGCACCATCCATTGCCGACGCGAGCGCGCCCACTCCCGCCTGATGGGCCGGGACGACGACCAGAAGCAGCGCCTCGACGATCCGAAAGTCGCGGATCAAGCGAGCCCACTCCTCGCTGGCGAAGAGCGCATCGTGGTCGATTGGTGCCGTCCCGCTGGGGATCACGAACAGGTTGCGCGCGGGATCGACCGGGTGGGCGACCTTCGTGAGGGAAACACCGTAGACGAAGAAGTCGATGAGGCCATACGGTGCGTCGACCGGAACCAGATCCTCGATCGGACCCAGCTCGCCGACCCCATCGCCGACCACCACGCGGCGCCGCCTCGCGTGGGCGCGAGCGATGCCGAGCGCCACCTCGGCGGCCGACGTGCCATCCTCGCCGATCACAACCACCGCCGCGCACCCGTCGAGCGCCGGGGCGACTCGCTTCCCATGGAGCTCCCAGTCGGAGAGCAGGGGTGGCTCCACGGGCGGGGTCATTCGGGGAGCCCCTCGTAGACCCAGTAGGATCGCCCCGCAGTCCGCGCAACCTTCTCCGCCTCCTCGCGGGTGGCGAATGGACCGACGATGACTCGGTAGATCGTGACCCCCTCACGAGTCGTGACCTCGACGCGAGGCTGCGTGGCGCCCTCGACGTGCACTTGAGAGGCCAGCTGTTGAGCGGGATCACGCTGCCGGAGCGCCGCGAACTGTACTGTGAACCCGCTCGGCGCACCGCGTGGCGTGTCCGCGACGACTACGCGCGCGGTCGTCTCCGCTTTCACGGTTGTCTCCGGGCGGGCGGCGGGCGGAGGGCTCGCGAGCACGCTCGCGGCGCTGTCCGTTCCCGGAGTGAGGTCGGTGTCGAAGGTCACGGGTACATCCAGCCCCGCCGCACGCGGCCGAAAGCCGTTCCACGACACGAATAGCCAGAGGTCGGCGGCGCCCCCCTTCACGGTGTGTGAAGGTTGTAGCGTCGTCCCGTCGATGAAGGCGACGGAGCCGCTCTTGGGGGGGATGGTCGCGATCCATCCATTCGGAGCGACCGTCGGGAGATCAGATCGCCACGCCGTGGGAACGGCCCCGACGACCGTTTGCGTGCCCATCGCGATCACGAACACCGTGTCGCCCGAGGCCGACTTGGCGAGGAGTGTTCGCCCGGCCGGGTCCATGCGAAGGGAGGACACTGGTGCGGGGAGGGCGAGTTGCGAGCTCACCTTCTCGGCGTAGCGATCGATCACCAACACGTCGCTGCTCGAGTCGAGCGCGGCGAAGATGCGATCACCGCTCGGGGTGGTGGCGATCGACCGCGCGCGATGCGGAAGGGAGATCGGCGGCACGCGAGACAGATCGCGCGTCTTGAGTCCGAGGAGCTCGCCGCCGCGCGCGAAGTACAGACGATCGCCGGCGAGCGTGTGGACGGCGTTCATCGCCCTCGGTAGGACGGCCGTATCGGTGAGCGTCTTGTCAGGCGGATGGAGAAGCCAGGCGACGGTCCGCTCGGCGTTGGTGCTCAAGACGACGAGACTTCCATCGGCCTGTGGCAAGAGCTCCGCGGCCGGCGCCGGGGGCTTGAAGGTCCAGCTTCCCGAAGGGGTCAAGCGGGCGATGCTGCCATCGGCGGTGATCCCGTAGATGGAGGCGCCGTCGCTGGAGATAAGTCCGGTGAGCTTCGGTGTGGGATCGCGAGTGACGCTCCCGAGGCGCAGGTCGACGCGGACCGGAACTCCCTTGGCATCCTCGGCTGCCACGGACCCAGCGCCCTCGTCGAACGCGAGGACTCTTGAAAGGGGTGAGACCGGGGAGTTGGAAGTCCAGAGCGTGGAGTCGAGCTGCGGGAAGCCGACGGCGCGCACCTGGCCACCCGTGCGCGGAAAGCGCAGGACGATCTGATCGGGCTCCGAGGGGCGAGAGACGGCTGCCGTGCGGGTGGCGGTCGCCGGAGGGGGAGGGGGGCCGGGGGGCTGCTGCCGACGCTCCCCTCCGCGGCACGCCACCACCGCCAGCGTCAAGGCGACGAGCGGGCAGGTGGATCGCACGGAATAAACTTAGAGGGAGCACGGTGCACGGTGTAGTGCGACGATGCGAGAAGGGATCGGCACCCGCCGATCCCTTGATCATCCCGCTCGTGGCGTTCCCGGGGAGCCGCGATGCTCCGCTAGAACGGCGGGTATATCGAGAATTGCCAGACGCCGTGCCGCACGGCCAGCTCCTGCGGGAAGGAGTAGTCCCATCGCAGGATGATGTAGTTGAAGAGATTCGTTCGAATGCTGAACCCGAAGCTGGTCAGAAGGCCGCGTTGATTGATGTAGTTCGAGAAGTTCGCTCTCTGGAACGACACCGACTGCCCGTCGAACCAGGCCGAGCCCGCATCGTAGAAGAACGCGCCCTCGATCGGCGGAAGCGGAAGCCCCGTCGACCCGGCACGGAGAATGGGGAAGCGCAACTCCACCGAGCCGAAGGCGAGGTGGCTTCCGACGAGGGGGTAGCAACGGTCGGGATCGCTGACGCCGAAGCAGTTGGCCGACGTGAGGGTGTACGAATTCTGGTCGTATCCGCGAATGACCGAGCTGTAGCCGATGTACTTCTTCACGCTGTCGGACTGCGGGCCCGTGGTGATGTCGATGTCGGCGCGCACGGCGAGCGTGAGGAAGTTGAAGAGAATCGGGAAGTAGCGACGGTAGTCGAACAGCCCGCCGTAGAAGGTGTTGCTCCCGAAGGCGGTTTGCGATTGGAGCAGATATCGGGTGCCCGCGATCGGCGCCATGATTCCCCACAAGACGTTGTCGAAGACGTACGCCAAGTGCGGCTGCACGTAGTTCGTCGTGTGGGCGTTCTGGATGCTCTCGGACCAATCGGTCGCAAAGGAGAACGTCGGATCGATCTGACGCGTGAAGACGCGGTCGTAGCGATAGATGCTGAAGAAGGCGAGCCCGAACTCCAGGCGGCGGAATCTGTCGAAGGGGTAGGATGCGATCCCCAGCACCTCGCGCTGCAGATAGCGCGTGGTGGACTGCGTCTCGACGTACGACCCGGTGTCGGTTTGCGTGATGTAGTCGCCGCGATAGTAGTAGTACGGCTGCTGGAGAATCGCCGTGAAGTAGTTGATGCGGTGTGAGACGTCGGTGTAGCCGGCTATCCCCTGGAAATCGCTGATCGACCCGTTGATCGCGGCACCGAAGAGTAGATGGTGGTCTCCGGTGAGGTCGCTGAGCACGATCGCCGTGCCGCCTGAGATTCCATTGCCGAAGTTCGACCGCGTGTAGCCGATCGACGGCAGGGCAAAGAAGTCCGGCGAGAACTTGACCGAGTAGTCGTATTGCTTGAAGCGCGTCGTATCCGGGAGGGCCAACGCTCCGGTGTCGAGAATCGCGGCGACGCTCAGCGACGGAACGGTGGCGGCTTCAGCGGCTCCGGGCACCTCGCTCGACTTCCGGAATCCCGTGGCAGTGCGGTAGTACGACTGGACCTCGGCCGACGCGGCGGTGTCGGGCTTCGGCTTCGGCGCTGGCGTTCCCGCGCCCGGAGCCTCGGCGGTTGGAGTCGGCGCTGCCCCCGCAGCGCCAGCGCCCCCGGCTGCCCCGGCACCCCCTGCGGCCTGACCACCGCCTGCGGCCTGGCCACCGGCAGCACCCTGACCCTCGGCACCTGCGGCGCCTGCGCCCGCGGCACCCGCTCCGGCGGCCCCGGCTCCCGCGGCTCCCGCACCCGCCGCACCCGCCGCACCCGCCGCACCCGCCGCACCCGCGGCACCCGCGGCACCCGCGGCACCCGCGGCTCCAGCGGCGGCGCCTGACGCGGCGGCCCCGCCTGCCGCGTGCGTCGTGTCCTGTGCCGCGAGCGCATGAGCCGGAGCGGCATGGGCGCTGTCCGTCACCGGGGTCTGCTGCGCCACGATCGGCGCGGCCTCCCCCGGCGCGGCATAGGGCGCCTTCTTCGCCTGACGCGGATTATCGACGGTGTAGACGTTGTAGCGGCCATCCTCGTAGTACGTCACCGCCAGCCGGTCGATCTTGGGCGACCAGCTGATGACCGGGCTGTAATTGGTGATACCGGTGACGCCGCCGACCACGTTCGAGAGCTGGTAGTGCTGCTGCGTATCGAAATCCCAGAGGAAGAGATTCTCGATGCCGGTGCGGGTCGACACGTAGATGATCGACCGCGAATCCGGCGCCCACTGCGGGTTGATGTTGAGCCCCGCCTGGTTGGGCAGCACGGTGATCGAGCGCGTCGCCAGGTCGTAGACGGCGATTTGAAGCTTCGGGAAGTACAACTGCTCCAGGTTCGCGCCGGGCCCCCGATCGGTGGCGAACGCGATCTTTGTCCCGTCAGGCGACCAGGCCGGCATGAGGTCGCCGTACTTGTCGTTGGTGAGCTTGTGGAGGTTCTTGCCGTCTCGATCGACGATGTAGAGATCGCTCAATCCGCCGAGATGGCCGTCGAACACGAGGTGCTCTCCATCGGGCGACCAGCTCGGGCCGGTGACGCCGTCCAACGGCAGATCCATCGTCTTGATGCGCTTTCGCTTCTCGACATCCAGGATGTAGAGCTTCTCCTTCCCTCCCGAGAGCGCGCTGAAGGCGAGGTATCGGCTGTCTGGTGAGAACGCGCTCTGCTGGTAAAGCAGTCCGATCTCCAGGTAATTCGGATCGAGCGTGCTCTTCACCAATCTGGTGATGCGTTTCCCCGTGTGGGCGTCGGCGAGCCAGACGTCGATGAAGACCTCGCCGCGGAGGAAGTTGCCATTCGAGAGGAAGGCGACGTAGTGGCCATCGGGCGACAGCGTGGGCGTCAGGAAGATGTCCCCGCCCGTGCGTTCCGGATTCAGAAGAGGCTGCGCCAGCTTCCGGGTGCGCTCGAGGGTCGCCACCATCGGCAGGTACTTCGCCTTCATGGCATCGCGCCACTCGTTTCCCAGTTCGTCGAGCGACTTCCCCAGCTCGCGCTGAAAGGCGCGTGGAATACCCGCCGTCGGCACAGCAGCCATGATCGAGCCGATGACCTCGTCTCCCCAGCGCTCGCCGATGTACTCGAAGAGGGATTCGCCGTAGCGGTACGGGAAGTACTCGTCCGGGCGCAGCGTCATCTGCCGGATGTCCGGCAGGCGGTTGTTCAGGGCCGCATCACGGATGACGGTGTGCGTGTGAGGGTCATCGGGGCCGATCGACAGATACTCGGCCATGCCCTCCATGAACCAGAGCGGCGGGTTCACCTGGGCCAGGGTGATCAGTCCCGCGCCCGCTCGACCGCGCGAGAAAATGTCGAACTGGAACTCGTGCACCATTTCGTGCGTCAGCACGTGCTCGAAGCTTCGGTAGTCGCCGGTGAGCGGGAGGAGCATGCGGTTGCGCTCCGGCTCCGTCACACCGCCGGTGCCCTCCCCCAAGTCTCCGGTGACGTTGTTCTGCCCGAAGTCGGCCCGCGACGCGAAGACCATGATCGGCTTCTTCTCGCGGAATTCGTGATTGAAGATCTTCGAGAGGCGCGCGTAGTCGCGCTCGGCGAGTCGGGAGGCATCCATCGCCGCTTCGCGCTCGACTGGATAGTAGTAGACCTGGAAGTGCTCGGTCTCGATGACCTTCCACTCGAAGTGCTGGTACTGGACCTGATTCTTGCCGAAGTAGTTCTGCGCCACGGTGGGGCGCGCGGCGAGCGCCCACAGCGCCACCGCGATCGCGCACCTGATCCAGATTTCGCGCCCCTTCATACTCCGGCTTCCTCCTGGTGGAGGGCGACGTCCGTCGCATCGCTCCACAACCGCTCGATCTGATAGTACTCCCGGAGAACCGGGTGGAAGACATGAACCACGAAGTCGACGTAGTCGAGCAACACCCATCGACCCTTGGCGAGGCCCTCCACGTGATGCACACGGACTCCCTCGCGCCGGAGCTCGTCCCTCACATGCTCGGCGATCGCGCGCACGTGCGTGTCAGATGACCCGCTCGCGATCACGAAGTAATCTGTCGCATCCGTGAGCTTGCCCAAGTCCAGCATCACCACGTCCTTCGCCTTGAGATCCAAGCACAATTCGGCCGCACGCCGTGCCTGCATTCGGGCGTCGCTGGTTAGAGGCAATGCCATCTCAGATGCGAAACCGAGCCGTGGGATCCTCCAGGGGAACCGTCCGTGTCAATATGAGCGGCGCGATGCCACACCGCTAACACCGTGGAACCACGAATGCCATAAAAGGTTCCGCCGCGAGGGTGCCGAAGCGATCGAGGCGGGGTGGGGATACTCGAACGGGCAGGGGACACCGGGACAAAACGGGCAGGGACACCGGAGATAAGGGAATCGGGGCCGCGCGATGCGCGCGCCCCGTCCTCGCCTGCGAGTTCGTCTTGTTCGCCACCCGAGCGCAAGAAGCTAAGGCTGAACGCTCGGAGGCTGCTCAGAGCGCGCTCCCCGCGACTGTTCTACTGCTTGATGACCCACACCTTTATCTCGGGCTTCACCTCGGCGTGGAGCCGGATCGGCACCTTGTACACGCCCAATGCCCGGATCGGCTCGTGGAGGTCGATCTGCCGCTTCTCCACTTCGGGAAACCCCTGCGAGTGGAGTTGTTGGGCGATGTCGGACGCCGTGACCGACCCGAAGAGCTTGTCCTCGTCGCCCACGCGCGCCGAGAAGGTGAGCGAGATCTGCTGCAGCCGCTCCGCGAGCGCCTGGGCAGCGTCGCGGCGCTGGTTCTCCGCTGCCTCGAGCCGTGCCTTCTCCTGCGCAATGCGCTTGCGATTGCCTGGCGTCGCTTCGTAGGCGAGGCCCCGAGGGAGCAGGTAGTTGCGCGCGAAACCGGCCGAGACGTTGACGATGTCGCCCGGATTGCCGACGCTGTCGATCGATTGCCGAAGGATCACTTCCATGAGTCTTCTCCCTATCGAGATGGCAGGGGCGCCGGGCGCTACTGCCGGGGTTTTCTCCAGTTGATCCACGTGTCGCTGACCCCGACTCCCAGCGCGGCCGGAGCCGTCACCGGGAGCAGGAGGAGCGCGGCCGCAGACGAGGCAACCTGCGCGGTCAAGGTGCGACCGGGGAGGAAGGACGCGAGGACGCCGACACCGCGCAGGACGTAAAGGGCACCGAAGAAGAGGATCAGATTCCAGCCGACCACCCGGAGCAGGCCGAATGAGGGGAGCGCGGCGAGCGTGACTCCGGCGACGAGCGCCCAGATCAGCTGGTCGTTGAACGAAAAGGAGCGCAGCGGCGCCAGAGGCGGACCCAATCGCGCCCGGCTCAACCTATGGTAAAGCGCCCACGCGAGCGCACAGGCGGCGATGGACTCGAGGCCGAGAAGGGCCGGCAGAAAGGGCGTGGTCGTGTCACCACTTGCGCTGTGAAGCGTCGACGCCTCCTCCGATGCCCACGCGCCGGCGGCCGGTAGCACCGGCGCAACGGTCGGAGCCCAGCGCTCGAGCTCCGCCGCGGTCGCGGCGTTCCGCTCGGCCATCTCGACGGCCACGACGGCAGTCGCCTCCGCCGGGGTCGCCCCGCGCGCGGCGATCGCCGTCAGGCCGACAGTCAGAGCGAGCGAGACGGTCCATACGGCGCGTCCGACGAAGGTGCGCGCGTGGCCCAGCAGGCACACGAGGCCGAACGTCGCCGCGAAGATCAGCCCCCACGCGCGCGCCAAGTCGCGATAGGCGCCCCCCTCGCCGACGGCGGGGGCGAGGAAGAGAGCCGCCGTCAGGGTCACCCAAATCGCTGCCAACGCGGGCGAGCCGCCGGCCACCCACCCGGCCACGCAGCAGGCCGCGATGACGGGAAAGACGATCAGCATCGGGTCGGCGATCGGCGCCAGCATGCGAAGCCCGGGCGACCGGGAGAGGAGCATGAGGGCTGCCACGGCCAGCAGCAGTCGTCCCCAGCCTTGCTCGCGCGTGGCAGCGGGAGCGTCGCCCATCGTCAGGCCTGGTGGCCCCGGATGTACGGGACGAGGGCCAGGTAGCGCGCGCGCTTCATCGACGTCGCCAGCTGCCGTTGATGGCGCGCGCACACGCCGCTCAGTCGGCTGGGGAGAATCTTGCCGGTGTCGGTGAGGAAGCGACCCAGGGTGCGGTCATCCTTGTAGTCGATGTATCGCACGCGGGATTCGCAGAACGGGCAGCTCTTCTGTGGTCGGCGCATGGTCAGTCCTCGTCCTCGTCGTCGTCAACGCGCGAGCGGCCGGCAGCGATTTCCTCTTCGGTCATCGGAGGCGCGCCCATCTCGTGCTCGTGCAGGGTCACCAGGTAGCGGACGACACCTTCATCGAGCTTGAGCGCGCGCTCGTACTCGGGGAGGGCAACCGGATCGGTATCGAAGCGCGCGATGACGTAGTAGCCGTTCTCGCGCGGGCCGATGGGATACGCGAGCTGTCGCCGACCCCAATGGTTGACGCTCACCTCACCGGTGGCGCCGAGAAGGGCGTGGAAGCGCGCGAGCTTTTCGTTGATGGCGACATCCTCGAGCGTGGAGTCGAAGATGTACACCGCCTCGTAACTGCGGGGCATGGTTGGGTCTCCCTCTGGTCTGAAGTCGCCCCCGGTCCACCCGGCCGGAGGAGGGGGTATGTGTTGCAACCACTCAATTTACCCCCCGCGGACCGCGAGAGGCAACTCCGGGCCTTAGACGTTGAACCGGAAGAGCATCACGTCGCCGTCCTGGACCACGTAGTCGCGCCCCTCGGAGCGCACCACTCCGGCCTCGCGCGCTCCCTTCCACCCCCCGCGTGCCACGAAATCGGAGTACGAGACCGTCTCGGCGCGAATGAACCCGCGCTCGAAATCGGTGTGGATCGTGCCGGCGGCCTGAGGCGCCGTCTCACCGCGATGAAGAGTCCAGGCCCGCACCTCCTGCTCGCCCGCGGTGAAGAAGGTCTCCAGACCGAGTAGGGCGTAGCCGGCCCGAATGAGGCGGTCGAGCCCCGCCGACTCGACGCCGAGCGAATGGAGAAACGCGGATCGGTCCTCCGGCGGGAGCTCCGCCAGCTCGGCCTCGATCTTGGCACTGAAGGGGACAACGTCCGCGGTCTCGCCGCTCGTGCGAATGGCCTCTCGGAGCGCAGTGAGGTGGGGGCCGGCATCGCCGGCGAGCTCCCGCTCGCTCACGTTCGCCGCGTAGAGGATCGGCTTCGCCGTGAGGAGCGAGAGCGGCCGCAGGAGCACTCGCTCCTCCGGAGACATCGATGCCTGCCAGGCGCCACGTCCGTCGCTGAGGGCCGCGTTCACCGCCTCCAGTGGGCCGAGCTCCGCCTGAGCCTCCGGCTCTCCGGACCGCGCCGCACGCCTGACGCGATCGAGACGGCGCTCGACCGTCGCCAGGTCCGCCAGCGAAAGCTCGAGCTCGACGATCTCGCGGTCGCGCACCGGGTCGACGCTGCCCATCACATGGAGCACATCGGGGTCGTCGAAGCACCGGACGACGTGGACGATCGCGTCGGTCTCGCGAATGTTGGCGAGGAACTTGTTCCCGAGCCCTTCGCCCGAGGACGCGCCCTTCACCAACCCGGCGATGTCGACGAACTGCACCACCGCCGGCACGACCCGCTTCGGCTCGACCAGCCGCGCCAGCACGCCGAGGCGGTCGTCAGGCACCTCGACGATGCCGATGTTGGGATCGACCGTCGAGAAGGGGTAGTTCGCCGCGTCGGCCTTGGCCGCGGTGAGGGCGTTGAAGAGTGTCGACTTGCCGACGTTGGGGAGGCCCACGATTCCGAGCGAGAGCATCGTCTAGCCGTTCACCCACTGCTCGACCGTTTCGGTGACCCGCGGCAAGAGCTCGGCGATGGTCTTGCGATCGCGGACGCCGAAGGGGGAGAGCACGAAGTCCGCGAGGTCGCCGACCTCCTGCTGCGGATCGGCCGGCTGAATGCCGATGCGGAGCCGCGCGTAGTCGCGGGAGTCGAGCGACTCCTCGATGCTCTTGAGACCGTTGTGTCCGCCCGAGCTGCCGCGGGTACGAAAGCGAATCGTCCCGATGGGGAGAGCGATGTCGTCGAGGATGACGAGCAGGTCGCTGGCCGCGGACCAGCTGGGGCGCCGAGCGAAGGGGATGAGGACGACGCCGCTCCGATTCATGTAGGTGAGCGGCTTGAGGAGCTTGACCACGCGATTCCCCATGCGGCCGCTGGCGACCGCCGCGCTCCCGTCGGTGCGCCACGCGCCGAAATGCCAAACGTCGGCCAGGTGGTCCACCACCCACCAGCCGACGTTGTGGCGCGTGTGCTCGTACTCGCGGCCGGGGTTTCCCAGCCCGACGATGACCTTCACGGACTCGAGGTGGAGAGGGCGAGAGAGCTACTTCTCTTCCTCTTCCTCACCCTCCTCGGGCTTCGGCTTGCGGATGAGCTCCGGCTCGGCCGGTGCCTCGGGCACTTCCGCCACCGGTGCCGGCGGGGCCTCCTCGGTCCGCGGCGGCGCCACGACGCAGATCGTGGCGTCGTCGTCCTCGAGCACCTCCACCCCCTCCGGGCGCTTCAGATCGCGCACGTGAAGCGAGTCGTTGAGGTCGAGCTCCGTGACGTCGGCGTCGATATGGTTCGGGATGTTCGACGGGTCGACGCGCACCTGAACCTGGCGCATGACCTGGTCGAGCACGCCGCCCGAGTTTCGCACGCCCGCCGGGATGCCGGTCAGCACCACCGGGACGTCGACCGTCACCAGCTCGCCGGCCACCAGCTCCTGGAAATCGACATGGATGATCTGGCGGCGGAACGGGTGGCGCTGGACCTCGCGGATGAGCGTCCGTGCGGTGGTCGAGCCGACGTGAAGCTCGAAGATCGTGGTGTCGGCGGAGACGCGCTCGAGCAGGCGCTCCAATTCGCGCCCATCGAGGGTGACGGGCTGCGGGCTACGGTTGCGACCGTAGACGACGCCCGGAATGTGGGCGGTCGCTCGAAGCTTGCGCGCCGCGCCCTTGCCGGTGTCGGTTCGGAGTGTGGCGTTGAGTGATTCGGTTGCCATGAGAGTATCGAACCGGGTTCAGAGAGTTTCTCGTTTCGGTACTGCCCCACAGGTGCATCGCGCGCCGCGCCATTTCGAGGCTTGCCGCGCGTTTCGATCATTCGAACAGGCTGCTCACCGACTCATCGCTGTGCGTGTAGCGAATGGCCTTCGCCAGGAGCTCCCCCACCGAGAGCACCTTGAGCTGCTTGAAGCGGTGCTCGGCAGGAATGGCGATGGTGTCGGTCACCGTCACTTCCTTGATCGGCGCGTTGCTCAGCCGCTCCACGGCGGGGCCGGAGAGCAGCGCGTGCGACGCACAGACGTACACATCGTTCGCCCCCAGATTCTTGAGGGCGCGTGCTGCTTCGGTCACCGTGCCGGCCGTGTCGATCATATCGTCAGGCACGAGGCAGTCGCGTCCCTCCACCTCTCCGACGACGTTCAAGACCTCGGCCACGTTGGCGAGCGGGCGCCGCTTGTCGATGATGGCGAAGCTGCCGTTCAGGCGTTTGGCGAAGCCGCGCGCCATCTTGGCCGAGCCGACATCGGGAGCCACCACCACCAGATCCCGCAGCTGCTTCCGGCGGTAGTGCGACACGAACACCGGCGCGGCATAGAGGTGATCGACCGGAATGTCGAAGAACCCTTGCAGCGCGTGCTGGTGAAAGTCGATTCCCAGCACCCGGTTGGCGCCGGCGGTGACGATCAAGTTCGCCACCAACTTGGCGCCGATGGCCACCCGCGGCTGGTCCTTCCGGTCCTGCCGCGAATATCCGTAGTACGGCATCACGCACGTGATCCGTGCGGCTGACGCGCGCCGCGCGGCATCGATCAGGAGCAAGAGCTCCATGATGTTTTCCGCCGGCGGATTCGTCGGCTGCACGATGAACACGTCGGCCCCGCGGACGTTCTCGTCGATCCGGACGAAGATCTCACCATCGGCGAATCGCGAGATGGTGACCTTCGTCAGGTCCACGCTGAGGCAGTTGGAGATCTCCTCTGCCAACGCGCGGTTCGCCGTCCCGGCCAGCAACTTGAAGCCGCGCCGGGAAACGCCTAGCTCATCCATGGCCGGAGCCTTTAAAGCTATCGTCTCTGGAGTCATGGGTCAACGATCGCTCCTCTGAGCGCCCCAGGAATCGAAGCGCGACACCGCCGTGCCGCGCCCCGCCACGCCCATTGCCCCCGGTGGATTCGAACCACCATTCTCGGATCCAAAGTCCGATGTCCTGCCATTGGACGAGGGGGCAGCACCACTCATCGTAGGCTATCGCCTCTCGTTCGCGCGGTCAACGACGTGCGCGAACTCGCCGCTCGATCCCGCTCGCGTGCGCATCCATTCGCCCGTAGCCGCACGCCCGTCGCCCCTGGCCGCACCGACCCGCGCTCAATTCCGCGCCCGAAAGAGGCTCTCGGCTCCGAGGTCCACGGCGGCGACCCGCGTCACGGTCCGAGTCAGGATGAGGCCATGATGGATAGCGCGCTCGAGCGCATCGGTCGGCGCCGCGCCGGGAAAGATGGCGAAGACCACCGACCCCGAGCCGGTGAGCCCGGCGATCGAGGCTCCGCTCTCTCGTAGTGTGGCCAGAAGCTCGGTGAGGCGAGGGTGTCGGGCGGCCACGACCGCTTCGAAGTCGTTGGCGATGTGCGGGGCCAGCGCCTCCCACGAGACGAGCGAATCGGGCGGAAGCGGCGGCACGCCGCCTCGTCCGGTCCGCTCGCGCCGGCGATCCAGCCACGCATAGGCATCGCGCGTCGACACGGAGAAGCCGGGATGGATGAGCGCCACGTCTCGCGCCGGAAGGGGCGGAAGCGCGCGCATCTCCTCGCCCCGTCCTTGGGCGAAAGCGAAGGGAATGGTGCTCGTGAGGAAGGGGACGTCGGCCCCCAAGGTGCGGGCAAGGGCGAGCAGCTCCTCCTCGCGCATCGGCCGTGGAGAGAGCGCGTTGAGTGCACGCAGCACGGCGCCGGCGTCGGCGCTCCCGCCCCCCAGGCCACTCCCCGCCGGAATGTGCTTCTCGAGATCGATGTGAAAGCCGTGCGGCCAGCCCACGGCGTCCGAGAACGCAGCGGCGGCGCGATAGGCCAGGTTCTGCTCGATCGGACCCAGCTCGGCGCCCCGGCAGTCGAGGGTGCGTGCCGATCGGCGCGGCTGCACCTTGACCCGATCCGCGAGCGCGATGCGCGTGAACAGCGTTTCGATCGAGTGGTACCCGCTCGCGTCGCGAGCCAGCACGCGCAGATGGAGATTGAGCTTCGCTTCCGCGGCGACGCGCGCCGGGCCAACCGTCATTGGCCGCTCTCGCGAACCGCGCGAAGCTCGCTCACCCGCAGGCCGAGCCGGCTGAAGTAGTAGATCCCGATCACCGT
>Ga0187777_10000278_pt1 | contig 38309 bp, 28 predicted proteins | sample 1015_Q2_SP5_10_M_FD_132416 | JGI IMG/M metagenome (GOLD analysis project Ga0187777, IMG submission 132416) | Tropical peat soil microbial communities from peatlands in Department of Meta, Colombia - 1015_Q2_SP5_10_MG | ecosystem: Environmental > Terrestrial > Soil > Wetlands > Peat | place... | reverse complement strand
CGTCACCTGGGCGTACCGGAAGTTTGCTGCCCGAGCGTGAGCAATTAGGCTTCGCACGAGCCCCGCACGCCTCGCGTGCGGGGCTCTGGTGTTTCTGAGGCTTCCCCGTGATGTCTAGTCGTTGCCGCTCGGGTCGCTCGCCCTTAACGTTCCGGCGTTCTCAGCCACCCGGTGCGTGAGCTCGGACCTCCGGCAACGACTCCAGGAAACACTCGGCAGCGCGTACACTCTCGAGCAGGAGCTCGGCGGTGGGGGGATGTCGCGCGTCTACACGGCGACCGAGACGGCACTCGGCCGCAAGGTCGTCGTGAAGCTCCTGCCGCCGGACCTCGCGGAGGGCGTGAGCGTCGAGCGGTTCAAGCGCGAGATTCAGCTGGCCGCACAGCTTCAGCAGGCGCACATCGTGCCGCTGCTCGCCGCGGGTGAGTCCGGCGGGCTCCCCTACTATACGATGCCGCTGGTGGAGGGGCATTCGCTTCGCACGAGGCTCGCCGCCGGACCTCTGCCCGTCACCGAGGCGATCGGGATCATGCGCGATGTCGCGAAGGCGCTCGCTTACGCGCACGAGCACGGCGTCGTGCACCGCGACATCAAGCCGGACAACGTCCTGCTCTCAGGCGGCTCCGCGGTGGTCACCGACTTCGGCGTGGCGAAGGCGCTCTCGGCGTCGAAGCGCGCGCCCGGTGGGACGCTGACGCAGATCGGCACCTCGCTCGGCACGCCCGCCTACATGGCACCCGAGCAGGCGGCCGCTGATCCGGACACGAATCACCGAGCCGACATCTATGCGTTCGGCGTGATGGCGTACGAGATGCTCGCTGGCCGGCCACCCTTCCACGGCCGCACGGCGCAGAAGCTCTTGGCCGCGCAGATGAGCGAGCGACCGGAGCCGATCCAGGAAATTCGGCCCGACACCCCGCCGTTGCTCGGGCAGCTCGTGATGAAGTGTCTCGAGAAAGAGCCGGATGCCAGGCCGCAGTCGGCCGGAGATCTGGTGAAGGTGCTCGAGACGGTGACGAGCGGCGGCGGACACCCCGCCATGCCCGCGATCCTCCTCGGCGGACGGCGGCGGCTCTGGCGCGCGCTGGGTCTCTACGCGGCGGCATTACTCGCCGTCGCACTCGTGGCCAAGGCGGCGATCGTTACTATAGGATTGCCTGACTGGGTTTTTCCGGGGGCCCTCGTCGTGATGGCGATGGGGCTTCCGGTGATTCTCTTCACCGCCTTCGTCCACCGCGGTGCCTATCAGGCGATAACGGCGGCGGCGCTCACACCTGGTGGATCGCCGGTGGTGCATTCCACGATGACCCGGCTGGCGGTGAAAGCCAGTCCTTGGGTGACGTGGCGCCGAACAGCGATCGGTGGTGTCATCGCTGTGAGCGCGTTCGCGGTGCTCGTGCTGGGATTCATGGTGCTGCGCGCGATGGGCATCGGCCCGGCCGGATCGCTCCTGGCGGCGGGGAAGATCAAGGATCGGGAGCGCCTGCTCATCACCGACTTCAAGGCGAGCGGCAAGGACTCCTCGCTTGGCAGCGTGGTGACGGAAGCGGTGCGGACCGACATCGGCCAATCGTCGGTGGTGTCGATCGTTCCGGCCAGTGATGTCGCGGCGGCGCTGAGCCGAATGCAGCGCCCTGACTCGAGCCGCCTCGATCTCCCCCTGGCCCGCGAGATCGCTCAGCGCGAGGGGATCAAAGGCATCATCGACGGCGACATAACTCCGCTTGCAGGCGGCTATATCGTGACGGTCCGTCTCGTAGGAGCGGAGAAGGGCGACGAGTTGGCGGCGTTCCGCGAGACCGTCGAAGGACCGAAGGATCTGCTCCCGACGCTCGACAAGCTCACGCGGCGCTTGCGTGGCAAGATCGGCGAGTCACTGCGAGACGTCCACGCGAGTCCCCCCCTCGAGAGGGTGACCACGCCATCGCTCGAGGCGCTGCGCCTATACGTCGTCGGCGTGCGGGCGAACGACTACGAGAGCGACTACCTGAAAGCGGTTGGCCTCCTCGAGCAAGCGGTCAAGCTGGACACGTCCTTCGCGATGGCGTATCGCAAGCTCGGAGTGGCGCTCAACAACGCCTTCATGCCGGCGGAGCGAGTGAACGCGGCGCTGGAGAAGGCGTACCGATATCGCGACCGACTCACCGAGCGTGAAAGGCTGCTCGCGACAGCGACGTACTACGACTTTGGGCCGGGACTCGATCGGCAGAAGGCGGCGGACGCGTACCAGGCGCTTATCGAACGCGATTCTGTCGACAATGTCGCGGTCAACAACATGGCGCTCATTGCGTGGAACCGACGCGACTTCGCGCTCGCCGAATCGCTCTATCACAGCGACATTGTGTCGCGTGCCTCGACCTTCGCCTATGCGAACACGGTACTCGTCAGACTCTCCGCGGGGCGCATTGGGGGTGCGGATTCCGCACTGGAGGTGGCTCGTGCGGCGCTGCCGGGAAACATCGCTCTGGCAACGCTCGACATCCCGGTCCTGTACGCACACGGGCTAGTGGATTCCGCCGTGGCGCAGGCGCGCAGAGCGCGCGATAACCGTGATCCCTTCACAAGGAGCGACGCGGCTCATGACCTGGCCGATCTGGCCATGGTGCGCGGTCATCTCGCCGAAGGACGGCGTTTGCGTGCGGAGGCGTGGTCGCAGGATACGGCTCGCGGGGCGCCTCCGAGGCCGCTCGAGACGGACATGCAGTCGGCACTCATCAACATCTGGTTCCTCGGTCGCTCAGCGCAGGGTGTCGCGCAGCTCGACAGTGCCGTAGCGCGGCGACCTCTCCGCTCGATCTCGGTGTACGAACGGCCCGACCTGCACCTCGCTGCCGTCTACGCATTGGCGGGGCGAGTGGACAGAGCTCGTGCCGTGCTCAGTCAGTACGACGCCGAAGTGAAGGACTCCGCCGTCCTTCGCAACAATGACCCGGATCGCCACAACGCGCTCGGAGAAGTCGCGCTGGCGGAGCATCGGCCCTTGGACGCGGTGGCTGAGTTCAAGCTCAGCGATCGCCTCCCCGACGGCCCGGTCAATGGTTGCGTCCCGTGCGTTCTGCCCCGCATCGGCCGCGCGTACGATCAGGCGAACATGCCCGATTCGGCGATCGCAACGTATGAGCGGTACATCGGCAGTCCCAGTTGGCGGAAGTTCGCGCTGGCCCAGGACGGCCAATATCTGGCAGGAATGCACAAGCGTCTCGGTGAGCTTTATGAGGCGAAGGGTGATCGCGCCAAGGCCCTCGATCACTACCTCAAATTCGTCGATCTCTGGAAGGATGCCGACTCCGATCTCCAGCCCCAGGTGGCGGAGGCGAAGAAGCGTATCGCGCTTCTGAAGGACACCGAGACGCGCTGAGCGTCGGTTCCCCTTCGGGCTCCCCATTCCGCCTCGCAGTGGGCGAGCTCTACCACGCGCCGGACTGAATTCGTCACTCCATCACGCTTTCCGGCGCTTCGCAGACAGTAGAAGAAAAACGCCCCGCTAGACTGCGCGTACCGCGGGGGAAGGTTCGCTGAACCGACCCCCTGTCACAACACGTGCGCGCGCGGTGTTGCATTCCGTTTCAGCCGCGTTTCTGTGTCCTCCGCACACGTGTGACGATTGCCTGTTTCGACCGTCGGCCACCTGGGACGATTGCGGGGTGGCCGCACCGCGACCGCGGGAATGGGACCGCTGGCGCGGCCAACTGTTGGTGTCTCGAATGCCTCGTCGGAGTGAGCTGGTTATGAAAACACTCGTGAAGCCGCGTCGCGGTGTCGTGCTGGAAGCGACGCTCTACGTCATGTTCCTCCTGGCGGTGGTCATCGCAATTGCGGTGGGCACCGTGCTGGTGGTGCAGCGCGCCTCGGGAGTGGACTACCGGAACACACGCGTCAATTACGCGGCCGAGGCGGGCGCAGACGCCGTCATGGCGCAGCTCGAGGCCGACATGGCGACCGGTCCGATCTCGGCCGCTCAGCTGGCGGCGCTCACGCCGCCGTCGCTGGCCGGCTTCACCTTCGACAACGTGTCGGCGGTGAGCACGGGGACGCTGGCGCCCCGCCAGATCACGGATGGGGCCTACGCCGGCCTCTACGCGCTCATCACCAACTACGACATCACGTCCGAAGTGCACGACCCACTCGGTAATCGTGGCGGCGCCATCGTGTCGGTGAAGGCCCAAGCGATCCCGATCTTCCAGTTCGGTATCTTCTACGAGAAGGATCTCGAGATCAACAACGGTCCGCCGATGAACTTCGCCGGCTGGATCCACTCGAACGGCAACATCTATCTCAGCTCGACCGATTCGTACTTCCACGACGCGATCACGACGCCGAACAACGTCTATCATAACCGCAAGGACACGAACGACCCGGAGAATGGAAGCACGATCGACAACGATGCCGGGACACCAAACCCGATTACCTTCGACAGCCGCTCACTCCCGGTGCCCGCCGCTTTCCGCGCGGCGAGCCACGCCGCGTTCAGCGACCGACTGAAGACGAACGCCTACGGCGTCGACTCCCTCAAGGTGCCGCTTCCGACGGGCGTCCCGCCGGTGACGGTGATCCTTCCGCGCAATGCGGGTGACGATCAGCAGCTTCAGCGCGCGAAGTTCTCCTGGAAGGCGGATTGGTACATCGAGCTTCCCTCGGCCACACTCCTCGCCGGCCAGCAGTGCACCGGTGGAGCGATCCCGGGTGGCGCGTCCACGCGCTCGGGTGGCAAGGGCCTCCCCTCGGTCGCCGACTGCGCGACGATCTTCAGCCACAGTCGCTACTGGGACGGTCGTGAGGGGCGCATGGTGGACGCGCTCGACATCGACGCCGGCAATCTCAACGCCTGGTCGTTGGCGAACCCCGCGAACGCACCGGCGATCCTCTACGTAACGGTGCCAGGGTGGCAGAACCAGTCTGTCCTCGCCACGACGTACCACGCGATTCGCGTCGTGAACGGCGCGACGCTCAACGCTCCGCTGACGATTGCGACCAACCTGCCGCTCTACGTGAAGGGCAACTTCAATCTCAACCTCAACTGGCGCTCGGCGTCGCTCATCGGCGATGCGATCATCATTCAGTCGAACGCGTGGAATGATCTGGCGCATCAGGCGCAGGGCGTGACGAGCGCCGCGAGCACCGAAATCAACGCCGCGATCCTCGCCGGGAGCTGGCCGACCGCGTGCGACTGGTTCGTCTGCGGCACCAACCCCTATGGCGGCGGCGTGGAGAACTTCCCCCGCTTCCTCGAGGACTGGGGCGGCAAGACGCTCACGTATCGCGGCTCCCTCGTCTCGATGCACTACAGCCTGCAGACCTTCGGCCCGTGGACCGGCGCGTACGGCGGCTATTACAGCCCGCCGAACCGTCAATGGCAGTTCGACACTCGGTTCTCGGATCCGTCGAATCTCCCCCCAGGCACGCCGGTAGTGGGCAGCCTCGTGCAGACGGCCTTCCGGCCGGCGTACTGACCGCGGAGTGATGGAGGTGCGTATGCGGCGCAAAGGCTTCACGATGATCGAGATGATCACGGTGTTGGCGATCATCGCGGTCATCCTGGCGACGGTAATTCCGCGGATGCAGGTCACGCCGGCGCGCGAAGTGCGCTCGCAGGCCTACATCCTGATCGGTGACCTCGAGCTTGCGCGCACCAAGGCCGTGTCGGCGAAGTCGGACACGCGTCTGGTGTTCGACGTCGGGTCCGGGTCGTACACCGGCTACATGGACGACGACCACGACGGCGTGATCAACGAGACCGCGTCGGAAGAGGCGGCGCTCGGCGGGTTCGGGACGCGCACCCTTCCAAGTGACGTGCTGTTCGGCCAGGGGGTCGCTCCGGCGCTGCCGTCCATCAGCGGCACCGGGCCGATCACCTTCACCGGGTCGCGACTCAACTTCAATAACCGCGGCCTCACGACGCCCTTCCAGACGCGCGGGGCCGTCTATCTCGTCAACCGTGATGACCCGAGCGTGGTCGCGGCGGTGGCGGTGTCGGGTGCGGGGAGCTTCCGGGTGTGGATCTACGAGAACGGAGTCTGGCAATGAAGATGCGCACCCGTCGGGGCTTCAGCCTCCTGGCCGTCATGATCGCCCTGATTCTGCTCGGCGTCGGCATCATGGCGCTGGCAAACACGCGGAACATCGTGACCGCGATGCAAGGTCGCACCGCCGCGCGGACGACCGAGCTCGCCATCGCACGCGCGTACATGGAGGTGCTGCGCGGCCGCGATCCAACGACGCTCGTCTCTGAAGCGGCGATGCAGGTCGATTCGCAGGGTCAGCCCTCGGCGAGCGGGCCGTATACGCGCACCGTCGAGGTGGGAGTCGTTCAGTCCAATCTCAAGCGCGTCACGGTGACCGTCCAGGCACCGCGGGCCGGTGCGCCCGTAGCGCTGCAGACGCTCGTCTACGTTCCATCCACGTAAGGCAGGAGTCGATGCTCATGAATGCGAAGCGCGCAGGATTCACGCTGATCGAGCTGCTGATCGCGATGCTGATCGGAGCCGTCGTGCTCTCGTCAGCGATGGCGTTCACGATCTCGACCTTCCAGAATGTGGAGGGAAACCGCACGCGCGAGCAGCTCGACCGCAACGCTCGGTTCGTCGGCATGTCGCTCGAGCGCGACATGCAGGAAGCGGGCGTCATGATTCAGAGCACGAGCACCTTCGGCACCGTCGCCTCCTGGCAAGATACGCTCGTCATTCTGCACGTGCCGTATCTGCCACAGCCCGCGCAAGCGTACAAGTACCAGGCGACGTGCGGCGGTCAGTGCGTGACGGTCGATACCGGATCGGCGATGGCCAACTTTGAGATCCAAGCCGGCGACGTCGTGCGTCTCCAACGCACCAGCGAGCCCCGGCTCCTGCTCGTGTCCGACGTCTCGCCCGGTGCGGGCAACTTCAACATCACCTTCAGCAACGCTCCGACGATTCTGCGCATGAATTCCGGTATCACCGGTCTGGTGCTCGACCCGGTGTACTACGTGCAGAAGTTGCAGCCGGTGATCTATTACATGGACAGCACGCGCCTCATGCGTGCCGAGCAGCTGAACCCCGATGGCACGCCCGACGGCGAGGTGCTGATCGACAACGTGCAGTCGTTCCAGGTCATGCTGCTCTTCGCGGACGGGAGCACGGCGGCGGAGGCCAGCGGAACCGACGCGATTACGACCAACGACTTCAATCAGGTCGTCGGCGTTCGCGTGACGGCGACCCTCGCCGCCGACCGCGTCGACCGCAGCGTGAACGGTGGGACGCTTCTCACGCGCCAATACGACTGGCAGTTCTCGCCGCGTAACCTGATGTACAACCGCAACAACAACTAGCGCCGCCGCGACACGCGGCGCGACACGACCTCGAGGAGCCACCAGCGCACTACCGCTGGTGGCTCTTCGGCTTTGTGGGCTGTTTGCGAGGCGCGTGCCGGGAGGGCAAGTTGTTGTGCCGTCTGTCCGCTTCCGACGTCAATTCCCTCCCTCCCCGGAGCTGCCATGTCCCTCGCGCGCGCTCTCGCCCTCACGCTCGTGCTCACGGTCCGCCTCGATGCGCAGGTGACGGCGATCAAGGCGGGCCGGCTGATTGATACCGAGGGCGGCACCGTGCTCACGAACCAGATCGTGCTGGTGCGCAACGGCACGATCGAGGCCGTCGGCCCGAGCGTGACCGTGCCCGGCGATGCCACGGTCATCGATCTCTCCGGCATGACGGTGCTGCCGGGGCTGATCGACTCGCACACCCACCTGGCCGACGCGCCGCAAGGGGGCGAGCCGCGGACGATCACCTTCAAGACGGCGGCCGCGAACGCGTACGAAGCGATCCCTAACGCGCAGAAGGTGCTCCTCGCCGGCTTCACGACGGTGCGGGACGTCGGCGTGTATCGGGCGCTGACCGATCTCGCGATGCGCGACGCCATTGCCCGCGGCGCCTTTCCAGGTCCGCGGATGTTCGTCGCCGGTGCCTACGTCACGATCACGGGTGGGGCGGGCGGGATGACGGGAATGGCGCCGGATGTCCAGCTCCCCTGGGACATGCACTACGGGGAGGCGAACAGTCCGTGGGAGGTTCGCCAGCGGATCCGCATGCTCGCCGGGCAAGGCGTCGACCTGATCAAGGTTCTCGCTACGGGGGCCGTGCTGACCCACGGCAGCAACAAGAACGCGCGGGAGTTCACCTACGAGGAGCTACAAGCGGCGGTGGATGAGGCGAAGAACTTCGGTCTCAAGGTGGCCGCCCACGCGCACGGCGCCGAGGGGATCAAGAACGCGGTGAAGGCCGGAGTGGCGTCGATCGAGCACGGCACGTACCTGGACGATGAGGGGATCCGACTGATGAAGGAGCACGGGACCTTTCTCGTGCCGACGCTCGACGTCCACAGCTGCATCGTCGCCAATCCAGGAACGCCGGCGGACTTCCTCCAGCACAACCAGGGGATGCAGGAGACGCACTTCAACGGCTTCCGCAAAGCCGTTCAGTCAGGGGTGAAGATCGCCTTCGGCACCGACGTCCCCGTCTGCCCGATGGGCGACAACGGGAAGGAGTTCGCGTTCATGGTGCAGAACGGAATGACGCCGATGCAGGCGATTCAGGCGGCGACGATGGGCGGGGCCGAGTTGATAGGCGTGACGAAGCTCGTCGGATCGATCAAGGTGGGGAAGTCGGCCGACATCATTGCCGTGCGTGGCGATCCGTTGAAGGACGTGCGCGCGCTGGAGCAGGTGTCGTTCGTGATGAAGGAGGGGAAGGTTTACAAGAAAGAATGAGCGACGCTCGCGCGACGCTCGCGCGCATCTTGCTTGCGGCCCTCATCTCCTACCGTAGATTACGCGAATCATGCGCGTACAGAATCCCCTCGCGTCGTTGGCGCGACTGGTCGTGCGGCGCGATCCATTGGATGCGCAGCTGATCATCACCCGCCGCTGCAATCTGAGTTGTGGCTATTGCTCGGAGTACGACCACAGCTCGGCGCCGGTTCCGCTGGACGCGCTGCGTTCTCGCCTCGACGCCATCCATCGTCTCCGCGCCCTCAACATCACGCTCCTGGGCGGCGAGCCGTTGATGCACCCGGACCTGGTGGCGATCGTCGAGCATGCTGCCAAGCACGCGCAGGTATCGATCACGACGAACGGCTTCCTGCTCACGCAGGAGATCATCGAGCGTCTCAACGGGGTGGGGCTCAGCAACATTCAGCTGAGTGTCGACCTCTTCGGGAAGGATCCCAGCGGCTACGTGCAGAAGTCGTGGGCCACGCTCCGGCCAAAGCTCCGTCTCCTGCAGCGGTACGCCACCTTCGACGTGCACGTGAACGTCGTGCTGTGCGAAGGGACGAAGACGACCTTCTCGAGCCTCTGGCGCGAGCTCGGCGAGATGGGGCTACGCGTGTCGGTCGACATCCTGCACGACCACAACGGCCTGGTGCAGATCGGCGGCCCGGACTACGTGGCCCTCTGGGATGAGCTCTTCGAGAAGGGAACGCCGCTCTCGTACGCCGAGCACGGGTATGGCCGACAGCTGCTGAGTGGCGAGCGTCCGAAGTGGAAGTGTCGAGCCGGCGCGCGCATGCTCTACGTGGACGAGTTCGGGAAGGTCCAGCACTGCTCGGCCCAGAGGGGGCGGCTCGATGCGCCAATCGAGTCCTACACGGCGCGCGACCTCCGAGTCCAATGGGGCCAACACAAAGGGTGCGAGGAAGGATGCGCGGTGCTCTGCGGGTATCGGGACTCGCTGATCGACAACCGTCCGGTGGCCGCGATCGGCGCCTTCATTCGCCTGATCTCACAGGGCGGGTTGAGCAGCCGCGCTCGCGTGCCTGAGGGCTCGACAGCGCTCTCCTCCGGCTGAAATCCTCCGCTGCGGCCCGGCCCGCTGAACGAGTCACATGCAGGCGGCGTCGGATGGGCAGTGGAAGACGCTGACTTGTGCGTTGAGCGAGCTGGAAAGGGCGCCGCCGCCAGGGGCGGAAAAGCGCAACCGCTGGGGCGCACCGGAAGCCGGGGCGACGAATTTGTAGAACTCCATCGATCCGCTGAGCATCGCCGACGTGATGGTGGTGGATGCCGAGATCGTCTTGAGCGTGATGGGGAAGGGAACCGGGAAGTCCGGGGTCGGGCCACCGACCGCGCGGAACACGGCCGGGTAAATCTCGCGCCACCGGCGATTGCCGTAGCGGAGCGTCGCCGGCACCTGATCGCGCGGTACGCCCACCAAACTATCCGTGTAGACAGCCAACCCCACTTCGCCGAGCAGAGTGGCGTAAGGTCGGCCGCTCTGAGCCTCGACGTTCGGGATGCCCACCAGACCTGAACGGACGATGCGCCCGAAGATGCTCTCACCTTGCTGGTCACCGAGCCAGCGCAGGAACAACCACTCGGCTCCGGCGTCGCCGAGCGTGCTCGCCCCGACAGATCGCGTGGCAGTACTCTGCACAGGTGACGATAGAAACTGATACGAGTTGAATAGGTCGCCCGAGATGTATCCCTCTGCGGAATCCGGGAAAATCTGATCGGCGTTCGTGCGGCCCAGCGGCGGCGGGTACTTCGTCTCGTAGTAGATCGAGCCCAGTTCTTCCGCGATCTTGGCCATCCCCTCATCAAGAAACTCGACCTCGGTGTCTGAAAGACCGTTTACGAACACCTTTTCGTTGAAATTGATCATGTGTAGCAACTCGTGCAGGAAGGTGGCGCCGTTTCCATCATCGACGTCCTGCACGGTGTGGGCACAGCTTGCCGTCCCGTTCGGGTCCGGCGCGATCGTGTAGTACAGCTCTCCGCCGTTGGAGTGCGGGGTCGTTGGCACGAGGTCGGGAGGAAAGAAGAAGCCTGCCACGTAGCCCTCGGTGAGGCAGGTGCTCGCCGGTGTGATGGCGTTGACGAGGAGGCTCATCAGGATCATCACGCGGCCGTTGTTGTCGATGTCGGACGGGGGAGCGAAGGTCGTTGTGTCGAGTGGGTAGAGAATCTGATCCATGATGGTCGCGAAAGCTGACAGCTGTGCATCGCTGAAGCCTTGCGGGGGCGGGAAGACGTGCTGGCTCACGTAGAGCAGGGTGTTCTGGCCGACGAACTTGAGGACGGCGGTATCGGTGTTGAACGACGAGCAGTCGAGCGACGCGCAGACGGAGAAGACACGCGTGGATCCGACGGGCGGTGGCGGGAGGACGGAGGCCTGCACGCGAGTGGTGCTCTGGCGCGAGCGGACATCCGTCGTCAGGCCCAGCGCCGTAGCGTGCGCCACGGCCCGCATTCTCGCATCGAACTCTGCCTGAGCCCCACGGGGCGGCGACGCCGACGCGATTCCATCGGCCACCATCGGGCTACTGGCGGTGGTCGCCGCGGCCGTGGCGCCGATCGCGAACCCCGTCTGGGTAATCGCCGTGGCTGCCGCCGCGAACTCGGGAACGATCAGATACGTCCCGCTGCCCGGCTCGAAGTCGACGCAGTCGGCATTCTCTGCCGGGACGGTGATTCCTTGGAGCGTCGGGACCGCGATGAGATTGGCTTCGGCACAACTCTGCCCGTTGTTCGGTCCGGACGCGTTGTCCGAGCAAGCCGCGAGCGCGCCCGCGGCCGAAGCGATGACGACTCTATAGGCGTGATTCACAGGTTGTCTCTCCCCTGTCGCACTCGATTGCGTGACGCGCCTAACTGCGACTCGATCGGGACGGGTGCGACACGCACCTCACTGCCCCGACGGCGCGTTGATGGACTCGCGGCTGGCACCGTCACGCCGCGAGCGCCCGATTTCTCGGATTGTTGTTAGGTTGCGCTAGATCGCGACAGGGGGGCCGCGGGAAGGCGGGAGAGTCGAGGCCTTCCGCGTCGGGGATGAGACCTCGAGCGCGAAGAACGGACCGTCAGCGGTGAGTGCACGCCACGCGAGCGGAATGCGGTATGGCGGCTGCGCGGAGCGGGCGATGAACTGGCAGAGCGCACAATCCGCCGAGTGCGTTCTTGGACAGAGGCTCCGTGAATGGTCCTCGATGTGGTTCGGAGTGCGCCAGGACGCTGCTTCGAGCTTGGCATCAGCCCAGGCAGCGCTCGGCAGGCCGACGATCTGCAGCACCGCGAGCACAACGCACAGCCATCGTGGCACGAGTCGGCAACGCCTCATCGGCCCAAGATGAATCCCGCCGGGGCGCGTCCGCAATTCTGCTACGCCCCCAGCGCGCCAAGAAGTCCTTGTGCGAAGCAGAGCGCGATCGCCTGACTTTCTCATCTTCGCTCTTACGACCCGCCTGACTGGGCCACCAGTCGCATCACCTGCTGGTCTCCGGCGAAGAGCTGGAGCGTGTTCCCCTGGATTCGATAGCGCGTGGCGAGCGCGAGCGCGCTCGTGATCGCCTGCTCCTGATCCATTCCGGTCGCGCAGGCCATCCTGGTCTGCGCCATCGGACCGAAGCGCAGGCTGTCTCCCGCAACGGTGGACTGACCCGTTAGGCGGTTGCATCCGCCCGATCCGCTGACGGTCTTGCCGTCCGCGGCGAGCTGAATGTACGGCTCGTTGGCCGTCGGCCCCACCGGCGCGCTGTGAACCTCGGTCACCGTCCAGTGGGTACCGAGGAGGGGCACTCCCTCAGGCACTCCCCCTCCCGAGCCGCCGCCGGAGTGACACCCGGCGGCGACCGCGCCCGCGCTCAGGAGCGCGAGCGCGCACCAAGCGGCTGTGAAGCGTTTCCGCGTCAGGTGGTTGTGGTCCGCCCGGTGGTGAACCGGCGATAGAGCCAGAGAATGAGCAGCGCGCCCAACGTCGAGGCGATCAGACCGGCTCCCTGGCCGGGTTGATACCATCCCACCAATCGTCCGAGGAAGCCCGCGATCACCGACCCGGCGATGCCGAGCAGGATGGTGATGATGAAGCCGCCGGGGTCCTTGCCAGGCATGATGAGCTTCGCGATCGCGCCGACGACCAGCCCGATCAAGATCGTCCACAGCATCGTCCCTCCATGGTCCGTGTTGTCCGCGACCTCTCGGGCATCGGGTGTCGAGACCGTCGAGCCGCTCCGGGCACTGACTGTACTTGCGCCATCTTCGCGTCGGCGCCGAGGCGGCGCAAGGCAGTGGCGTGGTGGCCGCGCTCGCTTCCCGCGAGGCACCTTGCCGGCGCCCTTGCCTGTCGGTAAGACCTTGGGGCGCAAACGTGCGATTCCGCGCTCTGGCGCTGCTTCTCGCCGCATCGTTCGGCCCCTCCGCCTCACACCACCCGACGAGAGCCCGTGCCAGCAACCCACCGCAAAGGCGACGCGATCGGAACGCTCGACGCCCTCTCGATAGGGATCGGCGGAATCATCGGGGGCGGCTTCTTCGCCACCTTCGGCCTGGCGATCATCGGCTCCCGTGGCTCGACGCCGCTCTCCTTCCTGGTTGGCGGGACGATCGCGCTCCTCACGGCGTACTCGTACACGCGCCTGACGCTCAGGTATCCGGGCCCCGGGGGAACGGTGGCGTTCGTGCGGCTCGGGTTCGGGAGCGGGATCCTGGCCAGCGCGGTCAATCTCCTCCTCGTGTGGAGCTACATCGCGGTGATGGCGGTGTATGCGCGCGCGCTGTCGTCGTACGCCGTGTCGTATCTTCCGCCCGCGGATCGCGCACTCTGGGGGCGCGTCGTCGCCTCCGTGGCGATCGCGCTTCTCGCGCTCGCCAACTTCGCCAATCCGGCGCGCGTCGAGCGGATCCTGAACGGCCTCAACGTCGGCAAGATCGCGATTCTGCTCATCTTCATTCTGGGTGGTCTCACCCTCGGCCATCCCACGTGGAGTCGCCTTGCGCCGGCCAACTGGGTTCCGGCGGAGGCCGCGATCTCGAGCGGCATGGTCGCCTTCCTGGCGTACGAAGGATTCGAGCTGGTCGCCAACTGCTCGAATCGCGTCGTCGATCCGGAGCGCGCACTTCCGGTCGCCTTCTTCGGGAGCGTAATGGCGGCGATCGTGATCTACGTGCTCGCCGTCATCGTCGCTGTCGGGCATCTCTCCTTCGACGCGATGAAAGAGGCGAAGGACTTCGGCATCTCGGCAGCGGCCGCGACGTTCATGGGACCCTTCGGATTCGGGCTGATGACGCTGGGCGCGATCCTCGCTTCCGCGTCGGCCATCGACTCCGACTTCTTCGGCGCCGGGAAGCTCCCGATCCTCCTCGCCGAGCAGGGGCAGATGCCGCGCGTCTTCGAGCGGAAGAGGTGGGGGGTGCCGGTCGCCAGCCTGATCTCGATGGCGACGATCGCGATCCTCGCCGTCAACTTCCTCGACCTGCAGGCGCTCTCGGCGGCAACCAGCGGCGGATTTCTGATCGTGTTTGCGGCCGTCAACCTGGCCAACGTCAAGTTGGCGGCGCAGACGAGGAGCCACGCCTGGATCGCCGCCGCGGCGACGCTCGCCTGCGTGCTTGCCCTGGTCGTCATGCTGCTGCAGTTTGCCTCCGATCCGGCGACCCGGACGTCGGCGCACGGCGTCGTCGCGTCGGTAGTGATCTCGATTCTCCTCGCCATCCTTTTTCGACTCACGAGGGCCGACGAGCGGCGGCCTAACGAGTCTCACGACGGGAGAGCCCAAGCGTGACGGGAAAGAGGCTGCCTCTCACCCTCCTGGTCGTCGGAACGATCGCCCTGGTGCTCTCGGCGATCCACGCCCACGACATGACGACGTGGATGCTCGAAGTGGCGCCGATCTTCATCGGCGTACCGGTGCTGATCGTGACGGCGAAGCGCTTTCCGCTCACCCCGCTCCTGTACTGGCTGATCTTCTTCCACGCCCTCGTGCTCATGGTGGGTGGACACTACACCTACGCGCGGGTGCCAATCGGGAACTGGGTGCAGCATCAGTTGGGTCTGGCCCGGAACGACTACGACCGCCTCGGCCACTTCATGCAGGGGTTCGTGCCGGCGCTCATTGCCCGCGAGGTCCTGCTGAGGAAGACGCCGCTCCAACGGGGCGGCTGGCTCTTCTTCATCGTGACCTGCATTGCTCTCGCTATCAGCGCGAGCTACGAGCTGTTCGAGTGGTGCTCGGCCGTGATCGGCGGCTCGTCGGCGACGGACTTCCTCGGCACCCAGGGGGACCCGTGGGACACGCAGTGGGACATGTTCACGGCCCTGTGCGCCTCCATCATCGCGCAGCTCACTATGTCTGGCGTCCAGGACCGCCAGATGGCTGCTCTCCCAAAGGAGTGAGGCCAGCCCCTTAGGGCCCCCGCTCGGTCGTCAGAACCCAAACGCAGGACCTTCGTCGGCTGTCAGGTGATGGCTAGCTCGTAGTGCGCCCATCAGCCGGGAAGGCCCATTGTCCGACCCCACGTCACGCCGGGACCCGTGAGATCTCAGCACCCCGCGGTGGCATCGCTTCGGCTTGTATTCGGCATAGCCCTCCTCCTCGGCCTCGCCCGAGGCGTGGGCGCGCAGGTCGGCTCGACCACCGACATTCTCACCGGCGTGATCCGGGGCCCCGAGAAGGAGCCTCTGGAGGGCGCAGTGGTCGATGCGACGTCGCTCGAGACCCAGATCACCCGGCACGCCCACACCGATGCGAAGGGCCGGTACACAATCGTGTTCCCGGATGGGGGCGGGCAGTACCGCGTGACCATTCGCTTCGTCGGGATGGGCGAGTCGCGGTTCGTGATCTCTCGTCAGGCAGACGAAGACCGCCTGGTGCACGACGTCGACATGTCGCCGTCGGAGCAGCGGCTGCAGGAAGTGACGGTCGTCGCGCGCAATCGCGGAGGGAACCGCGACCGCCCCACTCCCGGTTCCACCGAACGCAATGTGACCGGAGAGCAGGCTGCGCACCTCCCGATTGACGCCAGCGACCCGAACGCCATCGCTGCACTGGCGCCCGGGGTGGTGGCGATCGGCTCCACCGACTCCACGTCATCCGCCTTCTCCGTCCTCGGGATGCGCCCGACGTCGAACAGCGTCACCCTCGATGGGATGACCGCCGGTGGCGCCTCAGTGCCTCAGGATGCGGTGCGGTCGACGCGCGTGATCACCAACACCTACGACGTGGCCCGCGGCCAATTCACCGGAGGCATCGTCGCCACGACGACCCGGAGCGGGACGAACATTCCGTCGGGCTCCTTCACCTACGCCCTGCGCGACAAGGATCTGGCGTGGGGGGGAGACCCATCGGACGCCTTCGGGCAGGGATACACGCAGAACCAGCTCGGCGGCGGATTCGGCGGACCGATCGTGAAAGACAAGTTTTTCGTTTTCGGGGCGGTGCAGGGACGATGGCGCGATGAGACGGCCCAGACGCTGCTCACCGCCGATCCGACCACGTTGCAGCGACTCGGCGCGAATCCGGATTCGGTGGCTCGCTTTCTCACGCTCGTGAACGGCTACGATGTCCCGCTCGCCCCCGAGGATGGCGGGGTCGCCCGCTCGACGAACAACGCCAGCGCGATCGTGCGCTTCGATTGGCTCCTCTCGGACGAGAACACGCTGATGGTGCGAGGGGACTGGCGCTACAGCACGCAGGACCCATCGCGCGTGAGCGCCTACGCCGTCCCGGCGGCGGCCGGTGACATGGGAGAGAACGGCGGAGGCGTGATGGTGATGCTCACGTCGCACTTCGCCAACGGCATCATCAACGAGCTGCGGGCCTACGCATCGACCGATCAAACGACGGTGAATCCGTTGCTGCTCCTCCCGGCGGCGCGGGTGCAGGTCATCTCGTCGATCAACGACTCCCTCCAGGCCGTCTCCCCACTCGCCTTCGGCGGCAACGCGTCTCTGCCGCAGGCGTCGCAGACGCGGATGCTGGAGGCGAGTGACGAAGCGTCGTGGCTCCCCGGGGACGCTTCCCACCGGCTCAAGCTCGGCGCTCTGGTCAATCTCTCGCGCTTCGACCAGAACATCACCATCGATCGGAACGGTCTCTTCACCTACAACTCGCTCGCCGATCTCGAAGCGAACCAGCCGGCGAGCTTCGTTCGCCAGCTGACTCCGGAGATACGGGAGGGGACGGCGATCAATCCGGCGATCTACTTCGGCGACAGCTGGCGTGCCTTGCGTACGCTTCAGCTCACCTACGGCGCGCGGGTGGAGGGCTCGGCGTTCGACGGCACGCCGCCGTTCAACCCGCAGGTCGATTCACTCTTCGGGTTGCGGACGAACGATTTTCCGTCGGAGGTCAAGGTCACGCCGCGGCTCGGCTTCACTTGGCAGCCGGGGAGCAGCGGCGGCATCGGCCCCTCCAACTGGATCATTCGCGGCGGCGGCGGCGAGTTCCGGACTCCGGCGCCCACCTCGCTCTTCTCGGCGGCCGAGGGGGCGACGGGACTGGCCAACACGACCCAGCAGCTGGTGTGTGTCGGCACCGATGTCCCGATCCCCGACTGGTCCGCGTATCTGGCCGACCCGAACTCCATCCCCACCACCTGTGCCGGTGGGGAGACGACGCCCGGCGCGACGGCGAAGCCGGCCGTGGCGGCGTTCGCGCCGGACTTCGGCGCGCCGCGCGCCTGGCGGGCGTCGTTCGGCGTGCAGCACCGTCTCTGGGATCGTTACGGAATCAGCCTCGACGCCGGATATGCGCGCGGCGTGAGCCTGTCGGGCTTTCGCGATGTGAACCTCAACACGACGCCGCAGTTCACTCTGGCCGACGAGGGGAATCGGCCGGTGTACGTCCCGGCGAGCTCGATCATCGCGAGCACCGGAGCGGTCAATCCATTTCTCTCACGGGTCAACTCGCAGTACGGTCAGGTGATCGAGATCGGGTCCGACCTGCAGTCGGAGAGTGAACAGCTCACCTTCGGATTCAACGGCTTCACCTTCAGCGGCTTGATCTTCCAATTCTCGTACACGTACTCCAACGCCCGCGATCAGAACTCATACTCCGGCGGCTCGCCGACGGCGGGCTTCGCCGCGGCCACGACGGGAGGCGATCCTAACGATCGCGAGTGGGCGCCGAGCGACTACCTGCGCCGGCACCAGTTCCTTCTCACGGCAACGTACCCGGTGACGGCGAGCCTCGAGATCACGGCGATCGGCCGCATGACATCGGGGGCACCGTTCACGCCACTGGTCGGCTCCGACATCAATGGCGACGGTGCGCGAAACGACCGTGCCTTCATCTTCAATCCGGCGGTGACCGCCGACACCGGCGTCGCCCATGCCATGAGCCGTCTTCTCACCTCGGCTCCAGGCTACGTTCGCGACTGTCTGAACTCGCAGATCGGGCAGGTCGCGTCGCGGAACAGCTGCGAGGGTCCGTGGCAGCCCTCGTTCGATCTTCAGATCAATTTCCGGCCGGACTACTTCGGCCTGAACCACCGTCTCATGATCTCCCTGTCGACGGTGAATCTGCTGGCGGGGGTCGATCAGCTGGTGCACGGCGAGAACGACCTGCACGGATGGGGCGTCACGTACCGGCCCGATCCGACACTGCTCTACGTGACCGCATTCAACCCCAATACCAACGAGTACATCTACTCGGTGAACCAGCGCTTCGGGGCGACGACGGGGCTAGCGGCCGCGTACCGCGTGCCCTTCCAGATCGCGCTGCAGGCGCACCTGGTGATCGGGCCCGATCAGACGACGGATCGGCTCCGGTCGCTCTTCGGCGCCGGCGGTCGCCGCGGCGGCGCCGCCAGCGGTGGCGCCGAGGGGGCCGAGGCGAACGCGTCCGACCTCGCCTCGCGCTTCGGGCGGATGGTGCCGAATCCGGCAACCCAGATTCTGGCCCTCAAGGACTCGCTCGCACTCACCGACTCGCAGGTGACGGCGCTCTCGGCGGTCCGCGACTCGCTCGATCAGCAGAACGGAATCCTGGCAGACTCGCTGCGCGCGAAGGTCGACGCGGCGGGGCAGAATCCGGATCCGGCGCGTCTCTTCGCGCAGATGCGCCCGCAGCTCCAGGCGGCGCGGGCAAACGCCCAGCGCACGCTCAAGGCGAGCGAGGCGATTCTGACGAAGGAGCAGTGGGCGAAGGTGCCCGACTCGATCAAGAGCGGCGGCGGCCGCCGAGGCCCGCCCCCGCCGTAGCCGACCGCCGCTACTCGTTAGGCAGCATCAGGGCGTCGTCGGCCCCATCTGCACGACCTCGAAGTCGCTCCCGTGCAGCTGGGTCAGCGCGTGCAGCTCATCATCGCTCCAGCGCGGGTCGGGCGCGCCGCTCAGGAAGAAGCCCGAGCCATTGTCGGCCACGTACATCCCGTACTTCTTGAGCGCGCTGAGAATCACCTGGAGGTTCGGCGAGAAGCCGGAGATGTCGACGCTCGCCTTGAGGCGGAATCGAGCGCCCATCGGCGGGAGATTCACGCTCGTGTTGCTGCTCGCGTAGTGGCGAGCCGGGAAGACGTAGGCGCGCCGCGTGTTCGGGCACGTGAAGCGCAGGGCGTGGGCGATGAGGTGGTGGATCACCACCTCATCGTAGCGGACGAGCCCCGGGAGGATCGGGAGCCCGGCGGCGTCGGCGGAGGTCCACCCGGCGGGCCGGAGGGCGTCGGAGCCGAGGTCGAAGAGAGCACCGCTTCCGGCCGTCCAGCTCTGTCCGCTGTTGACGGGGTGCGAGTCGAACATCTCGTAGAGCCTCCAATCCTCCCAGTCGACGACGAGCACGTGGCGGTCGCCAGTGGAGCTCGCCCCGCCCTCGATCGGCGCGTACGGCGGCACGGGGTAGGGGCCGGGATCGCTCTCATCGGCGTAGTCGAAGCTGACCGGAACTTTCGGCTGCGCGCTGTGGACGATGACGTACGGAATGCCGTTAGGCGCACCGGCGTAGACGGTCCCGAAGTCCGGATGGAGAGGGCGGGTCGCCCCGCAGCTGGCGACGAGACTGTCGGAGAGCGGATCGACCGGATCGCCGGAGATGTCGCGATTCCAGTCGTTGTCATTGGGGAAGAAGCGGCGACCGCCGAAATCGCCGCTCCCGTTGCCGTACGCGCCGAAGGCGACCGTGTTGCCGCCGGCGAGCGAGGCGTTGACGCTGTTGGCCATGAAAGTCCCGCCGATGGTGAGCTGGACCTGCGCGAGTCCGGAGCTGTTGGTGGTCGAGCTGCCGGCGGAGAGCGTGCCGCCGCCGGTGGTCACGCTCCAGGTGATGGTGGCGCCGGCGAGCGCTGCACCACTCCCGTTCACGGCCTTCACCACCAGAGGAGCGCCGAGCGGCGCGCCCATCGTTGCCGTCTGACCGTCACCGCTCACCTTCGTCAACGTCGGCCCCGGCGTCGATCCCGAGGTGACGGACACCGTCGCCGATCCTGTCTTCGACTCGGCGGTCGCTTCGATGTGCGCGGAGCCGGCGGCGACCGCGTCCACCATCCCGCTGCCGCTGACCGTTGCCACGGCCGGGGCGTCCGTCTGCCAGGTGATCGTTCGGCCCGAGAGGACGTTACCGTCCTTGTCGTAGGCCGTGGCCGTGAGCTGCGTGCTCTGGCCGACGGAGAGCGACGGCGTAGGAGGCGACACCGTGACGTGATCGACGGGGATGGGAGCCGTCGACGATGAGTTGGGTGCGTTCGAACTGCAGGCCGCGGCGAGAGCGAGGGCCAGGGTGCACGAGAGCGAACGAAGCGCGGGCATATCGGCCTCCTGGACCGGAGGGAGAGTCGGGCGCGCGTGTGCCAAGTGAGCGACGAGATGGGAGAGGAGCGGCAACGTCGGCCTTCATTCGGACCGCCCCTTTCTGTTGCATTGGTGCCGTCCTAACTTCGACAGATCGTTACACGCTGTATCGCCGCCTGACACCGCGCCCCTTTCCCCTCCGGATATGCTCCTGAGCCACCTCGCCATTCTCGCCTTGCTCCAGCAAACCGCGACGGCCGCCGGGGCGGTTCTCCCCCCCTCCCCGATCGCGCGCGTGACCGTCACCCCCGCCGTGCGCACGGTGACGATCGGGGATTCGGTCCGGCTCAAAGCGGCCGCACTCGATAGCAGCGGAAAACCGGTCGAGGGCGCCGTGATTCGCTTCACGGCGGAGAATTTTCTCCACGCCGGAACGGTAGATTCGGGCGGCCTCGTCGTCGCCGGCTCCACGGGGAAGCTGCCGATCAACGTGATGGCGATGGTGCCGGGAACCCGGCCTGTCGTTCAGCAGATCGCCCTCGTCATGGTGCCGGCCCCGGCGTCGCGGGTCAGCATCGGGACGCCCGTGGGGAAGCTCGTCGTGGGGCAGACGATGCGTCTGTCGGCGCTTGCCTTCGCGGCCAACAACGACCGGGCGCGCGACCCGATTTCGTGGAGCTCGAGCGCCCGAGGGGTCCTCTCCGTCGACGGCGACGGCGTGGCGACCGCCGTGGCACCCGGTCGCGCCACGCTCACGGCGAAGGCTGGATCGGCGACCGCCACCCTCCCGGTGCAGGTGGTCGCCAATACGATCGCCAGCCTCGCGCTCGCGCCTGACAAGCCGCACGCACGCCAGGGGGACATGATACGATTCGAGGTGAAAGCGAAGGACAAATCAGGCGCCGCGATCACCGGGCTGACGCCCAGCTGGACCTTCTCCCCCGGGAACGGCGTGCTCGGGAGCGATGGCGGATTCGTCGGCTACGTGCCGGGGGACTACGTGGTGACGGCGAGCCTCGGCACGCGCAGCGCCTCGACGGTGGTGCATCTCGCGGCGCGCGACGTCAGGCGGCCGGTGACCGTCGTCGGGCGGCTGCCGCGGACGGCGTTCCCGACCTCCGAAGTCTGGATCCACCCGAACGGCCAGGTCGCCTACCTCGGCACGCATGGCGGCGGTGATCGCGTCTACGCGATCGACATCAGCGATCCGGCCCACCCGGTGGTCGTCGACTCGATCCAGGCGAACACGCGCCTGGTGAATGACATGATGACGACGCCGGATGGGAAGTACATGGTCTTCACCCGCGAGGGCGCGTCCGACCGGAAGAACGGGATCGTGATCGCGTCGGTCGAGGACCCACTCCACCCCAAAGCGATCGCCGAGTTCACCGACGGCGTCACCGCCGGCGTGCACTCGGCCTACGTGTACTCGCAGGAGAAGTACGGCACGCACGTCTACCTCACGAACGACGGGACGGGCGCGCTGCACATCATCGACATCAACGACCCGTATCACCCGAAGCAGGTCTCCACCTTTCGAGTGAACAGCCCCGATGCCGGGCGCTACCTGCACGACGTGGACGTGCGCGGCGGATTCCTGTACGCCTCGTACTGGAACGATGGGCTGGTGATCCTCGACATCGGGAATGGCCTCAAGGGTGGGAGCCCATCCAACCCGAAGCTGGTGTCGCAGTTCAAGTACGACCTGGACTCGTTGTACAGCGACGTCGAGGCGGTCTCGGGACCCGGCTTCACCCGAGGCACGCACACGGCCTGGCGCCACGGGAACTACGTCTTCATCGCCGACGAGGTGTACCGGAACGAGCCGGTCCACGGCGCATCGGATGCCTCCTCGGACCGGATGTACGGCACGCTCCAGGTGATCGACGTGACCGACATCGAGCACCCGAAGTCGGTGGCCTGGTACACACCCGAGAATGGCGGCGTCCACAACGTGTGGGTGGTGGGCGACACGCTCTACCTCGGGGCGTATGACGCCGGCTTTCACGTCTTCGACATCTCGGGCGAGTTGCGGGGCGACCTGCGGGAGCAGGGGCGGGAGATCGCCTCGCTCAACACGGCCGATATGCAGGGCTTCGTGAAGAACGCGGCGTTCACGTGGGGGGTGGTGGTGAATCCGAAGGATGGCCTGGCGTACGTGAACGATTACAACAACGGCCTCTGGGTCGTGCGCGTCGATCCCCGTCCGCCACTCGTCCCGTGATGCGGCGCGCCATTGCTGCCGCAGCGGCCTGCCTGACGACGGCGTCGGCATTCGGGCAGAGCGCGCCGGCGGGCAGGCCGTTGCCGGTCACGCCCCCGGCGATGGACTATCTGGTGTATGTCGGGTCGGAGGGCGTCGATCAGATCTCCCTCGTGCGCTTCGGACCCGGTGGCGCCCGCGTGGATCACGTCATCAAGACGGGGCGGAACCCGACCGAGCTGGTGGGGCCGCACGGACTCGGCGTCTCGCCGGATGGCAAGTACTACTTCGTCTCGACCGCCCACGGCACGCCGTACGGCTCGCTCTGGCGCTACACCACCGCCGGCGACTCGCTGCGTGGGGTCGTCGTCCTGGGGAATTTCCCGGCCACGCTCCAGGTCACCCCCGATGGCGCCTTCGTGTACGTGGTGAACTTCAATCTCTACGGCGATCCGGTGCCGTCATCGGTCTCGGTGGTCTACGCCGACGGGATGCAGGAGGTAGCCCGGATCACCACCTGCGTCATGCCGCATGGCTCCCGCTTCAATCCCCAAGGGACGAAGCACTACTCCGCGTGCATGATGGATGACATGGTCGTCGAGATCGACACGCGCGCCCTCGCGATCGCCCGCCACTTCATCGTCACGCCGGGGCACGAGCGGGGAGAGCAGGGCGCGCCGCCGCACCCGGATCATGCGAGCGCGGGATCGCCACCGGCAGTGTCCCACTCCGACATGGGCGGACATCCGATGCCGACGCTGGTGGGGAGCAGCGCCGGCTGCTCGCCCACCTGGGCGCAGCCCTCGGCGGATGGGTCGAAGCTCTACGTCGCCTGCAACAAGTCCAACGACGTCGTGGAGATTGATGTGCGGAGCTGGGCGATGACGAGGCGCATCCCGATGGGCGATGGCGTTTACAACCTCGCCGCCACCCACGATGGCCGTCTCCTCATCGGCACCAACAAGCGCAACCAGTCGGTGTCGGTGGTTGAGCTGGCCAGCGGTAAAGAGGTAGCCCGGATCGCGACGCTCCGCAAAGTGGTGCACGGCGTCGCCGTGTCACCCGACGATCGATACGCCTTCGTGTCCGTGGAAGGCGTCGGGTCGCAACCGGGGACGGTGGAGGTAATCGACCTCGCCGCGCGCCAGCGGGTGGCCGCTGTGGACGTCGGCCCTCAGGCGGGGGGCATCGACTTCTGGAAGACGCAGCCGGCGCACTAGGCGCCGGCGACCGCGACGACTACGCCGCGGGTAGTGATCCCCGGCCGTTCCCGCCGATATCGGATGACGCCACCGGCGGCAGGCGCCGAGTCTCGGCGCGCCCTGTCCGCTCTCCCGAGGCAACGTGGAAGCGCGAGGAGTGCTCTCGCACTGGATGTTCGGGGGCGCGAGCGTCGCCCGCGATGCGGCGGCCGAGCGTGGTCTCGAGATCGTGGACCCTGATGCGGGCCACCGAGAGCTCGGCGTTCGCCGCCGCCATGTCAGTGCGATAACGCTGCTCCCACGCTTGAAGGCGCGCCGACGACACGCGCTCGCGCGCCGCCACCTGCTCCAGCTCCTGCAGGCGTTGCAGTAGAGCCTCCTCCCGCTCGGCGCTCTCCGTCGCGGCGTGCTCGAGGGAGAGGAGCTGCGAGCTTCGGCAGGCGAGAGAGAGCTTGAGGGATTCGATGTCGGGCTCCGCTAGCGTGCGGAGCCGCTGCGACCAGTGCGTGACGTACCAGCCGATCGCCACTCCTACCAGCGCGCTCCCGAGCGCGATCGACCAAGGGTATCCGATCAACTGTTCCATATGCCTCGACTCCGTCACGTCGTGCAACCGACTGCCAGTGAGCTTCTCACTAGGGTGACTGGCGGGACGCGTACGCTGTTAGGGCGCGCTCACGTAAGTTTGCGATGCTCAAGCCCATCGACGCAGTGAAAGGGTCATCGGTTGACGTGCGCGCCTCCGAGCCGCTCACGCGTCGAAAAGAAAAGTTAGCGCCACCGGTCTCTTGCTCGTGCACCGGCAACCGGTAGGCTATGCGTGTCGTCTCACCGCACGTTGCCGTCGATGAGCGCTCCCTGCTCGCGCGGACCCTGGCCCACAGATCCCATGCGAATCTCTCTCTCGCCGACAGATGTCGAGCGCGCCAGGCGACTCGCGAGCGCGCACGACCTGCCGGAGCCGGTCATCAGCAGCCGACTGCCGACACGGCTCGCCCATCACCGGGCGCGGGTCGCGCAGAACCGACTGACCCGTCGTGCGCCGGCGCCGATCCGGCAGCGATTCGAAACGGCAAAGCAGCTCGTCCTCTTCGCCTGGTTCGTGCCGGCGTTCGCCGGAGTCGGAGAGCGGCAGCTCTACGAAGCGCTCCAACAGGCGTTGGAGGATCGGTTGACCCCGCTGCGTGGTGAGCGGCCTCTCACCCCGCGGCAGCTGCTGACGCTCGCCAGCCGGCAGCGGCTCCTCGACGGCGCGCGCCTGCGCGAGGATCCCGATACGCTCGACTGGCACCGACCGACGCCGGCCGCGCGCGGCAGCACGCGCTGGGTGTATGCCTATCTGCGCGACAGCTTTCTCTCCTTCCGCGCGGCAGCGCCGCGTGATGATACGCGATCGGTCCTCACCGTGGGGCGGGCACTGAGCCTGGTCACCGACCTGCTGAACCACCTCTATCCCGGGGCACCAGCGGATCCCGCGACCGCCTGACGCCATTGGCGGGCCTCCCGGCCGTGGGCGGGGGGTCCGCGCACCCGGAGAGGGCGAGCCGCTCACCGCATCCCCCACTTCGGGCGCCTCACGACTGTTCGTCCGGGATGCGAATCGACTCTCAGATCGCCAGCGTGAGGCGGAGCTGCACGGTGCGCGGCCGGCCGACCGACGCGCCGCTGAAGAACGCGCCCTTGAGCAGATACTTGTGATCGAACGCGTTGTCCACGAACAGCTCCGGCCGGAGCACAATGCTGCTGAAGACAAATGAGTAGCCGGCGGACAGGTTGAGGATGAAGCTGGGCTTGACCTTGTAGTCCGAGTTGAAGTCGAACAGCCCCGTCCCGTAGGGTCCGAGCTGCGGTTGCGACGGGTCCGGCGTCACACCGTTCGTCAAGCCCGTTCCGTAGATGCCCGTCGCCCCGATGTAGAGGCGGTGCTCCGAATACAGCGCGGACGCGACGACGGAAATGCGCTGGTCGTGGTCGAGATCGAAGTACGAGGGCGGGAGCTGGGTGGGAAAGAAGCCGCCGGTCACCGGTCCGTGACCGTAGGCGTGGTTGAGCGCGAAGTTCACGTATCCCGAGAATGGGCCTGATGGCCGCACCTCGATCACCGCCTCGATGCCGGTGATCCGGACCTTGTCGATGTTCACGGATGTCACGATCGCCGAGCCCGGGACCGTATTGTCGTCGATGCCGGGGTTGCTCGACTTGTAGTAGCCGGAGAGCTTGGTGACGATGCCTAGCGGGAAGCGGTGAATGTAGCCGGCCTCGAAGAAGTCATCGCGCTCGGGGAGAGTAGGCTCGGCCGCTACCCCGGAGTCGGCGACCGAAGTGATCGCCCGCAAGTCCTCGATGTTGGTCGGGATGAAGAGCCGGCCGTAGTACAGGTAGAAAGAGTTTGACGGATCGGGGAAGAAGTTGAGACGAATCCGTGGGCTCAACTGCGTTTGGTTTCCCGCGAACGGCGCCACGTGGCTGTCATAGCGAAGCCCCGCCCGCAGCTCGAACCACTCGGTGGGTGAGTAGGCCGCCTGGCCGTACACCCCGATGTCGTGACCGTCGAGAGGCGAGTTCGAGGCCGGCCCTGCATTCCCTTCCGCGTCAGTCGTGGTGAAGTTCTCCTGTCCGCGAGTGAGCGATGCGAGGGTGCCGAACTTGAACTCGAGGTGCTCACTCGTGCGGATCAGATAGTCGAGCTTGACGCCGTACGTCTGAAAGGAGCGGTTTTCGGATAGGTTGTACGGAGTGGTGTCGGGGTAGAAGATGAAGGAGGGGGTGTCCTCTGCACCCGGGACGTAGTCGAGTGAGCCGTAGCGGAAGAAGAACCCGCCGAAGAGTTGTGCCCCCCGCTCTCCCGCCGAGGTGTCGGAGCCGAAGCGGTGATTCCAGCCGAGGTTGATGAAGGCGTTGACATCGGTCTGGTGATCGTCCTGGATGACTCCGCCCGTCGAGTCGTAGGGAACGGCGAAGTGGGTTTGCGCCCAGTTCATGTCGAGAGCGAAGGTGTTTCGGTCGGAGGGCTGATACTGAACCTTGGCGAAGGTGAAGTAGTCTGTTCCGTCGTTGTGGTAGTTGAGTGGCGCGAAGGTTGTCGTGTCGAACGCGACAGGCTCCTGTCGCATGTCCGTGGCCTGGCGCGTTCCGGACACGAAATACCCCCACTTCCCGGAATTCGCGCTCAGGGCGACCGATTCCCCGTTGGCGTCGAAGGACCCGCCGTAGCCGGAAACGTTCAGATGAAAGCCCCCGCTCGGAATCTTCGTCTGAACGTTCACGATCGCGGCGTTCTTGTCTCCGAACTCGGCGTCCCAGCCGCCGGTTTGAAAGTCGATCCGACTCGCGACCGATGGGTCGAAGAGCTCGTTGAGGCTGCCGGAGATCCCGGACGGTACCGGGATGCCGTCGATGTAGTACGTGTACTCGGCGTGCTGGCCGCGGATGTGGACCTCACCGGTAGGTGCACGGGCGGCGCCGGCGATAGACTGCTGCAGAATCTGCGACGTCGTGTTCGTCGGGGCGCCATGGTAGTCATCCTGCTTGAACACCTGATCTCCGCTGCGGGTGTCCACGGCTATCGGGGTCGAGGCGTTCACCGTGACAGCGGACAGCGTGACCGGCGCTGGCACCAAGTGAAAATCGACGGTCACGGGAGCGCCGCTCACGCCGATGCTTACTCGGATCGTGTCAGGGCGGAAACCGAGCAGGCGCGCGAACACGGCGTACTGCCCGGGCGCTACGTTGTGAATGACGAAGCGCCCGAACTTGTCCGTCGGCGCGATGGCTACGATTTGCCCCGCATTGCTGACGGCGACCTCGGCACCTTCGAGCGCGTTGCCGTTCGAGCTGTCGGTGACGACGCCTTCGATGTCGGCGTTGAGCGCGGCGTTACCGGGCGCGGCGTGCGCAACGGTCGGCGTCACCATGAGCGCAGCCATTGCGAGCAGCCGCATTACTGCCCGGTGCTTCGTGAAGCGGTGTTCTGTCACGGTCGTGTCCTCATTCTCTGCCCGCAGCTCACATCACCGACGCCAGGGGCGCGGTGACGCACGGGGGCTGTCGATGCCGGTGCGGCGTCGCCTGATCCGCGGGCGGGATCACGCAACGACTCGCCCGCCCTCGGCGGAGTTCACCGATGGCGTGCCTGCGACAGCGTCGATTGTGTGGAGGAGCTCAGGAGCCGGTGGCTCCGAGCTCTAGAGCGAGACGGGGACGGGAGGACCGCGAGATGGCGGTAGCCGGACGCTCGACCACCGAAGTGGCAAGAGCGTGAAGTGCGTCGCCGGGCCGATCTCCCTGGGACGCGCAGGGGCGATCGCCGGCGCCTCTGGCTCGGCCAGCGCTCGAGTGAGGAAGCGACAGAGGGCGCAGTCGCCGGTGTGGACCCGCGGGCACTGCGGAGTCGAATGGTCCTCGATGTGCCCGCCGAGCGACCTGTTGCTCGCCGCCTCGAGGCGTGCATCGGCAAGTCCGGCGGCTGCCGGCCCGGCCAACTGCAGGACGGCGAATGCCGACCAGAGCAGGCGCGCGAGAAAACTTTGCCGAGGCATCTTGCCAGTATAAGCGATTAGCAATGACAGTGCGAGCTTACCGGTGAAGGCCGCCGGAAGCGCTCATTCGCCAGGCGTGAAGAAATGTCCGCGGAAACCCACATAGAGACGCCAAACGGCCATAATGGGTCGCGTGTCATCTCCGTAGTCGGTGCCTTCTGCGATCTGACGCTCGGAGGCGGCCGGTCGAAACGGGCCGTCGGCCTCCGTCGGATCCCTCGGGCACGTCAGGCGGTATAAGGGCGCACTGCACGTAGCGTGACGCGAGGAACAGGAGGAAGCGTGCGTTCGCATCTGGTGATTCTTGCACTTTTGCTTGTGGGGTGCGGGAGTGACAACGCGGTGGCCCCGAGTTCTCCGGGATCGGGCGCGATGCTCTCGGTCGGCCAGGCCGATCTCTTCTCCAATCCATCCAGCGTCGGCGCTACCCAGACTCTGCAGCTTTCCCCCAATGCCACGTACGTCATCGCGGTGGTCAACACGAGCAACACCGAGTCTGGCCAGGCCGACTTCACCCTGCACGGCCAGCTCGGGGCCGCTGCCTCGGCGGGCGCCGAAGTTTCGGGTGTGCTCGGGCTGGCCGCAGCCCAGCCGCCGCTCGGCACGAATCGCCGGACACAGACGACCTTTCTGCAGAGACATCCGGTGGTGGGACCGGATCTACACCTGCAGCTGCTCGAGCGCGATCGGCGCCTCTACGAGCGCCACCTGCGGCGGCAGGGCGCGGCCGCCCCGTCCACGCGCGATCAGGTCGCCGCGAGCGGGACGGTGCCGACGGCGACTCCGATTTCGCTCACCGTCGGCGACATCAACCAGGTCTCGATCCGTGACATTCGCGTCGACACGGATTGCACGCAGGGGGTGACCGTATCGGCGCGCACCGCGTACGTCTCCAACAAGCTGGTGATTCTCGAGGACGTGAACTCTCCGCTTGCCGGGCAGGAGGATGCCTTCTTCGCCAAGATGGGAGGCGAGTACGACGCGCTGACGTACCCCGAGGTCCTGACTAACTTCGCCGACCCGTTGGCCCTCCTCCCGTCGTACGCGCCGACGGGGCGTGTGATCGCGCTCTTCTCTCCGGTGCTCAACGAGCAGTTCAGCGGCGTAGCCGGATTCGTCAGCGCCTGCGACTTCTTCCCTCGCTCCGAGGCGCCGATCGGCAACCAGCAGCTGATTTTCTACGATTTTGTCGCCGACAACTCCGGAGACGAAGCGGAGTGGCAGGCCTACATCCGATCGGTTGCGGCGCACGAGTCGAAGCACGTCGCGTCCTACTCGAAGCACATCACCGATGGGGCCAGCGATTTCGAAGAGATCTGGCTCGAGGAAGCGACGGCACAGATGTCGGCGGAGATCTGGGACCGCAACTTCACCCACGCGCAGTGGAAGGGCGATGCGACCTTTGCGCGAACTGTTGGGTGCGACCCGCCTCTCGCCGAGTGTGGGTCGGGCTATCCGCAGGATCTGCTGCAGCACTTCGCCTTTCTCTACGACTATCTGTCGGTGTTCGAGACGGAGTCGCCGACGGGTCAGACGTTCGAGGCGCGCTATGGGGGCGCGTGGTCGTTCGTGCGATGGGTGACCGACCAGTACGCGACATCCGAGAGCGGCTTTCTGCAGAGCGTGATTGGGGACCCGGTGAACTTCGGTCTCTCCAATCTCCAAGCCCACAGTGGTCACGCGCCGGAGGAGGTGTTGCTCGACTGGGTGCTGGCGACGGCGGCTGACCACTACACGCCACCCTTCCGGCCGAGTGATCTGGCGCTGCAGCTGCCGAGCTGGGATCAGCGCGACATCTTCCTCAACATCCACGCCGACTATCTGGATTTCCCGCTCGCCTATCCGCTTCAGCCACGGACCATCGCCGCGGGGAACTTCGACGTCGTGGTGCAGGGCATTCTGGCGGGGGGCGGCTCGGTGTTCGTGCTCACCACCGGCTCGGGAGCGAGCGGGCCCCAGCTCCTGGAGGTGCGCGACGGTTCCGGTAAGACACTGACCTCGGAGAGCGGCTTCCGGCTGGGGATCGTGCGGGTGGATTAGCGGTTCCTCCCGTTGGCGCGGCGGTGCACATTACGCTGCGTGAGCCAGCCCGCTCCCGTCCCCTCCGCCTCCCAGCGCGCCGAAATCGAGGCGCGCAATGCCCGCGTGCGCGACGCGAGCGCTTTCGTCGAGCGAATCCGCACCGAGCTTGCTGCCGCCGTCGTCGGGCAACAGGTGATGCTCGACCGGCTTCTCATCGGACTCCTGGCGGATGGGCACGTGCTCCTCGAGGGAGTGCCCGGATTGGCGAAGACGCTCGCCGTGCGCACACTCGCTGCCGCCATCTCCTGCCGCTTTCAGCGGATTCAGTTCACGCCGGACCTGCTCCCCGCCGATGTCGTCGGCACGATGATCTACAACCAGCGGACCGGAGAGTTCTCGGTGCAGCGTGGACCGGTGTTCGCGAACATCGTGCTCGCCGACGAGATCAACCGAGCGCCGGCGAAGGTCCAGAGCGCTTTGCTCGAGGCGATGCAGGAGAAGCAGGTCACTATCGGTGGGCAGACCTTTCCGCTCGCCGAGCCCTTCCTCGTCCTCGCGACTCAGAACCCGATCGAGCAGGAGGGTACGTACCCACTCCCCGAGGCGCAGGTCGATCGGTTCCTGATGAAGCTGTTGGTGACCTACCCAGCGCGGGCGGAAGAGAGTGAGATGCTCGACCGCACGACGTCGGGGGAGCAGCCCGCGGTGAATGCCGTCATCGATGCGGCGCAGGTGATGGCCGCTCGGCAGGTGGTCGATCAGATCTACCTCGACCCTCGGGCGCGCGAGTACGTCCTCGACATCGTCCGTGCCACGCGCGAGCCGGCGGGAGCCGGCCTGGCGCCACTCGCTCCGCTCATCGGATACGGCGCCAGTCCCCGTGCCGCGATCGGCCTCGTGCGCGCGGCGAAAGCGCACGCATTTCTCGACGGCCGCGGGCACGTCACGCCCGGAGACATCAAAGCCGTGGGGCACGATGTCCTTCGCCATCGGCTCATCCTGACGTACGAGGCGGACGCCGAAGGCGTCTCGCCCGACCAGGTGCTCGACCGGATCTTCGACGCGCTCGCCGTGCCGTGACCGAAGCAGGTGTCGTCGCCGAGGTGCGCCGGCTGGAGATCAAGAGTCGGCACCTCGTGAAGGATGTCCTGGCGGGAGAGTACTCGAGCGTCTTTCGCGGCCGCGGCGTCGAGGTGGCCGAAGTACGCGAGTACCAGTACGGTGATGACGTGCGGACGATCGACTGGCGCGTCACCGCGCGCACCGGTACGGCACACGTCCGCCGCTACGTGGAGGAGCGGGAGCTGACCGTCCTCTTCCTCGTGGATCAGAGCGCATCGGGGGCGTTCGGCAGCCGGGTGCGAACGAAGGCGGCGCTGGCCACCGAGGTGTGTGCCGTGCTCGCCCTCGCCGCGGCGCGCAACAACGATCGGGTCGGCGCCGTGATGTTCACCGATCGTGTGGAGCAGGTGGTGCTGCCGCAAAAGGGGAAGCGGCATGTCCTGCGTGTGATCCGCGAGCTCCTCGCCTTTCGTCCGCGGCACCCCGGAACGGATCTCCGCGCCGCGCTCGAGTTCGTGAATCGCGTGCTGCGCCGGCGAGCTGTCGTCTTCGTCGTGTCGGACTGGCTGGCGGCCGGCTACGAGTCGGAGTTGGAGCGCACGGCGCGACGACACGACACGATTGCCGTCCAGCTGGTGGACCGGCGCGAGCGCGACGTCCCCGACGTGGGCCTGCTCGTGATGCGCGACCCGGAGAGCGGAGTCTGGCGGTACCTCGACACGGGCGACGGCGCAACGCGGGACGCCTTCCGGGACCAGGGGGCGGCCTTCGACGCCGGGCTTCGGCGCGAGCTGCGGCGTCGCGGTGTCGACTTGATCGGCCTGGAGACGGAGCGGGACTACGTGCCGGCGCTCCTCTCCTTCTTCCGGTCGCGCGCGCACGCCCGCGCACACTGAGGCCGGCGGGAGGATGACGGGCGTGGCGGGTCTCCTGAGACATCTCGCGGTGGCGACGGCGCTCACGTGCTCGGTGATGTGCCCGATATCGGCGCAGCAGATCGAGGCGAGGGCGGATCGAGTCGCTGTCACCGTCGGCGACGTGATCACCGTGCGCGTGACGGCGACGCTTCCCGTCGGCGCGCAGCCGGCGGAGCGCGTCCTCCGTGCCGCGGCGACGCTCCCGGAAGGCGTGCGACTCCTCGGCGGCGACACGATTCACCGCGACGCGACCGGGGCGAGTGGCGTCGTCAGGATCGCTATCTTCCGCACCGGCCAGCGCTCTGTCCCGCCCCTCGTTTTCGCGCTCCATCTGAGCGACGGCCATCTCGACTCGCTGGTGAGTCGGCCGGTGCCGATTGTGGTGGCGTCGATTCTCCCGACGACGCGCTACGGCCTGCGCGACATCAAGCCGCTCGAGCGGACCCCCGTGCCGCTTCGCGTCTGGTACGGCCTCGCCGCCGGCATCGTGGTGGTGGCGGTCGCGTCCTGGCTGCTCGTTAGGCGGCGGGCGCGCGCGCGAGCGGGCGCGGCAGCCCTGGCCGAGCTCGATGCGCGGCGCCCGACCCCCTACCAGATGGCGCTGGCGCGCCTCGAGGAGATCGCGCGAGCGGCGTGGCCGGCGCACGGCGAGGTCGAGCGTCACTTCGCCGCGGTCGCGGAGACCGTCCGCCGCTACCTCGAGGACGCCCACGGTGTGCCCGCGCTGGAGCGCACCACGGCGGAGCTCTTCTGGTCCCTTCCCCCGGCGCTCGCGGCAGAGCCTGCGGGGCGCGCCTGTCGCGTCCTGCTCGACGACGCAGACCTGGTGAAGTTCGCGCGCTGGCGCCCGGACGCCCGGGACGCCGCGCGAATCCTCGAGGACGCATCGGCGCTCCTCGCGCGGTGGCACGCCGCCGAGTCGGCGGAAGTGAAGGAGGTGGCGAATGCGGTGGGCTGACCCGGTAGCCTTCCTCCTGCTCCCCCTGGTGGCGCTCGACCTCTGGTGGCGGTGGCCACGCACAGCTCGGCTGCCGGCCGGGTCGCTGTCGCTGAGTCCTCTTCCGGGCCGGGCCTCCCCGCCGCCGTCGCGTCGGGCGCGCTGGACGGCGCTCCCCGTCCTCCTCCACTCGCTCGCGCTGGCGCTCGTTGTCGTCGCGCTGGCGCGTCCGAAGACTCCCGGCGAGGTGCGGGACACGCGCGTATCCGGACGCAACATCGTCCTCACGCTCGACATCTCGAGCAGCATGAAGGCGCTCGACTTCAAGACGGGGAACCGGCTGGAGGCGGCCAAGCACGCGGTGTCGCAATTCATCGAGCGGCGGCAGGGCGACTTTCTCGGCCTCGTCGTCTTCGCCGGACGCGTCTTCACTCAGGCGCCGCTCACCAACAGCACTGCCACCCTGCTCGAGCTGCTCGACCGGAGCGATATCGGGATGCTTCCCGACGGCACCGCCATCGGCACAGCGCTGGCGAGCGCCGAGAACAAGCTCAAGAACCTCCCGCGCGGAAGCGGGGTGATCGTGCTCATCACCGACGGCGGGAACAACGCCGGCACCCCCGATCCGCTCACCGCCGCCGAGATCGCGCGCGCTCTGGGGATTCGGATCTACACCGTGGGAGTGAGCTCGCACGGCGCCACGCCGATCGCGCCGTATGAGACGGGGCGCCCCGCGACGATGGAAGCGCCCACGCCGCTGTCGACCGCCGAGGAGCGGCTTCTGCGGCGCGTGGCCGAGGCGACGGGTGGCCGCTACTTCCGTGCCGCCGATCAGCCGGCGATGAACGCGGTGATGGACGAGATCGACAAGCTCGAGCGCACCGAACGCCAGCTCACCGAGGTGCGGAGCTGGCGTGAATGGTTCCCATTCATCATCGGGCCAGCCTTGCTGCTGCTCCTGCTCGAGATCGGGCTCGGATCCACCTGGCTCCGTACACTTCCCTAACGGCGGACCCGCTCCGATCACCGTGCATTTCGCCGAACCCTACGTCCTCGTCGCACTCGTTCTCGCGCTCCCGGCGCTCGGCGTCTGGATGCTCGGCCGGGAGCGCAAGCGCACGCTCGACCTGGCGCGCTTCGCCGAGCGTGCGGTGCTCGATCGCGGGTCGTCGCTCCCGTCGGTCGAAGGCCGCCGCGTAGCGCTGGCGCTGACCCTCGCCGGCGTTGGTGCGCTGTTGGTGGCGCTCGCGCGGCCCCAGAGCACGGGAAGCTCGTCCTCGCCGGTGGATCGTGCGGCGGGCGATGTGCTCTTCGTGCTCGATCTCTCTCGATCGATGGAGGCCGGCGACGGATCGCCGACGCGCCTCGCTTCGGCGAAGAGCGCGGTGGCGGCGATCGCGCGCCGCATTCCGCAGGAGCGCGTCGGGCTGGTCGTCTTCGGAGGCGGTGCTTTCCTGCAGCTTCCGCCGACGCTCGACCGCAGCACCTTCGAGCAGTTCCTCGCGGCGGCGGCGACGAGCGACCTCCCCGATCCGGCGACGAACTTCGAGCCGGCGGCGGAAGTTGTCGCGGCTGCGTTCACCCACGACGCCGACACGCGATTCGGCGCGGCGGTCGTCCTGTCGGATGGTGAAGATGTGGAGGGGAAGCTCGAGACCGCGATCAACACGCTGCGGGGTGCGGGGATCCGCACATACGCCGTGGGCGTCGGATCGCCGGCGGGGGCTGAGATCATCGAGCGCGATTCGACCGGCGCCCTCGGCCCGCATCGCGATTTCGCCGGCCAGGTCGTGACGACGCGGCTCGTCGAATCGAACCTCCGGCGCATCGCCGAGCGAACCGGCGGCCGGTACGTCCGGTGGGATGGGGAGGCCAGCGTAAAGCCGATCACCGATGATTTGGCCACGTTGAGGCGCCGCGCCGTGTCGTCGACGGCCGTCGCGGCGGGCGACGACCGGTTTCAGTGGCCGCTCGCCATCGCCTTCCTCATGCTCCTGGCCGCGCCGGTGGGTGCGCGCGCTCGCCTGAGGGCCTGACGATGCCTCGTCGGCGAATCGCGCTCGGCGTCCTCCTCGTGGCGCTCGCGGCGGCCATCGTGGTCGGCGCCCCCCGCCTGTCGAGGGCGATGCGGCGGGATCGGGCCGAGCGCGCATACGTGGCGGGAGCCTTCCGCGAGGCGCACGACGCCTTCCACGAGCTCTCGCTCGAGCTCTCCCAGCTCCATCGCCCGCTCGAGCTGCCGGCGATCGAGTACGATGCCGCGAATGCCGCCTATCGGATGGGGCGCTTCGCCGAGGCCGTGACCGGCTTCCGCACCGGACTGCTCGGCGGCCCCGCGCTGCAGGAGAAGAGCTCGTACAACCTCGGCAACTCGTACGTCTGGCTGTCGCGCGCCGAGAACGACAAGCGCGGCACCCTGCGCGCCGCGGTCAACGCCTACGAGGACGCGCTCCTCCTCGACCCGAAAGATGTCGACGCGAAGTGGAACCTGGAGATCGCGGTGCAGCGGCTGGAGGCGGAAGAGGAGCGCCTCGGCGGCGGGCCGCACCGCGATGCGAATTGGGGAGGCGGAAACCTGACGAAGTCGGGTTACGCGGGCACGCCGCAGACCGCCGCCGGTGCGACGCCGGGGGGCGGGTTCGGCGGAGCGGGTGGCGAGCAGGTAGCCGAGCGGATCTCCGAGTCGCAGGCGCGTCGCCTGCTCAAGGAGCTGGAGCGGGGCGAGCTCTCGGGCCAGGACGTGCGGCAGATGAATCGAGACCGCCGCCCCGTGAGGCGCCGCGACTGGTAGGCATCCCCGCGCGCGAGGCGCGGGAGGGTAGGCCTGACTGCGCCGACGCGCCGACCCGGAGGCGCGGCCGCGCGCCCGCCGAGGGCCGTTCTTAGGAGCCGCGCCCCGCCGTCGTGCGCGATCGCTGGTCGGAGAGCCAGGTGCGGAACTCCGTGTCCAGCGTCGGCACGTCGCGGGGGAGCAGGCGGGCCGACGAGAGCGCGTTCTCCATCGTCCCGCCGCGAACCAGGTCGGTGAAGGCGCGGCCGATGAAGGACGGCCCCTCGCGCTCGGCGAGATACTCGCCGAGGGCCACCGACTCGAGACGGAAGATCGCCCACGGCTGCATCGCCGGCGCCGCGTTAGGCGAGCCACGTCCACCTCCTCCGCCCCCGTTCCCGCCGTAGCCGCCGCCGTTTCCACCCCCACCCCCGTAGCCCCCTCTCCCCCCGCCGCCGCCGCGTCGCCCACCGCCGCCCATCCCGCCGCCCATTCCCCCTCCGCCGGAGTAGCCGCGGCTATTGGCGATCGAGAGAAGCGAGTCGCGACTCGGCGATGGCGGCCGCGGAGTGGTGAAGAGAACCGAGAGCGGGAGGAGGTTGGTCTGTCCCGCCACCATCGTCACCGCAGTCGTGGGGCGGTCGGGGGCGGCCACGAGGGCGGTCGCCGCATCTTCGATCCAATCGGGGATTCGGGGATCGTCCATCACCCGTGATCCCGTGATGACCGGCACCGGCGAGGACGCGGTGGCCGTGTCCTTCGGCGCCCGCGCGTCGGCGTACGCGGTGATCCAGCTGTGCGCCACGATGAGGGACATGGTACGCGGTGGGACCAGCGGGCCGTCGGTGCTCTTCCCGCTGCGATCGCGGCGTGCGACGAGGGGGAGAATGATCGCGTGCGCGCCACCCGTGGCGGTGGTATCCGTGCGAACCGACTGCGAGTCGTGCGCGACCAGTCGCACCGCGACAGGCTGAGGGTCCTCACCGAAGTAGCGGTGGAACTGCCGGACCTCTCCGTCCAGAGTCTCCTTGGCGTCGAGCAGGACGTCGCGGTTCGGTGCCGCCAGGAGATAGCCCGTGCCTCGGACGACGTAGAAACTCTGGCCGGCTATCTCTTGTGGATCGCCCAGATTGTTGGAGACGGGAACGGCGGAACTACTTCCGAAATGAGAGCAGCCGGCGGCCAGCGCACCCCAAGCGAGGGCCGCGGCTGCCGGCACAAACCCAACAGCGCGCATACACACTCCTTTTGCGCTAAGGACAGGGGGCTCAGGCGCCCCGTTAGCGGTTGGTGCGGGGCCGAATATCGCCCGGTGGAGGCCACAAAGAGGGGCTAACGACAGCGGCCAGGGCGCTGTCTATCTTCAGCGACATGGCTGAGGAGACGGCGCCGACTGACGCGCTCTGTGTGGAGCGTGCGCGGAGCGGGGACAGTGCGGCATTCGAGATTCTCGTGCGCCGGCACTTTCGCGCTGCCTTTTCACTTGCCTTCGCGAGAACGGGAAATCGGTTCGACGCGGAGGATGTGTGTCAGGATGCGTTCGTCGCGGCCGCGGAGCATCTCGATCAGTGTCGTGAACCGGCGAAGTTCGCCGCCTGGCTGCTTCGCATCGTCCGCAATCGTGCCCACAACTTGCGGGCGTACGAGAGAGTGCGGGCGGCGGAACCGTTGCTGCACGATACGGCAGCTGCTCCCGGTGTGCCGGGGACGGAGGCGGAGCGGGCGGAGCTACGGGAGCGACTCGAGAGTGCGTTGCAGCAGTTGAGCGAAGCACAGCGGACGGTGGTGCTGCTGCACGACCTCGATGGCTGGCCGCACAAGGAAATCGCTGCGATGCTCGGCACGAGCGAAGGGATGTCGAGGCAGCACCTGTTCGCGGCGCGTCGCCGTCTTCGCGCCATACTGGGACGATATGTTCTCGGGGAGTGTGCAAATGAATGACGATCCGCTCGATCTCTCACCAATCGACCCGACACGGGACACGGAGCGGTTCGAACAGATGGTCGCCGCCATCCGGTTCCGGTCCGAGGCCGTGTTCGTCAGGCGCCGCCGGCGCCCGACGATTCTCGACGGTGTGGCGGGGTGGTGGACGCCGGCGCTGGCGGCAGCTGCCGTGATCGCCGCGGCGTCGGCCGTCAGCTGGATCGTCGCACTGCCGGCGAGCGCGCAACAGTCGGTGCTCGCCGAAGCGACGGG
>Ga0187777_10000273_pt1 | contig 38673 bp, 35 predicted proteins | sample 1015_Q2_SP5_10_M_FD_132416 | JGI IMG/M metagenome (GOLD analysis project Ga0187777, IMG submission 132416) | Tropical peat soil microbial communities from peatlands in Department of Meta, Colombia - 1015_Q2_SP5_10_MG | ecosystem: Environmental > Terrestrial > Soil > Wetlands > Peat | place... | reverse complement strand
TGAACCCGAGCTGCTCGCGTTGAGCAAATGAGTTTACCTTGATCACCGCGCCATCGGTCTGGTACGGAAAATCTCCGCGGACGCGATCGAGTTCGTGAATGGCCTGCAAAACCTTCTCAACCGAGTCCGCCACCCACCAACGGTCGTTATGCGGCAGTCTAAATTTCTCGAACAATGAAAAAATCTCCGAGTGAAAATGAAGATCGAGGCCTTCTGTCGCGCCGGTGCCGTACAACACGATGCCGAGCGGCCGATTCGCGACCAGCGCGGGATCCAGCTGCTTGAGTGACCCGGCGGCAGCGTTGCGTGGATTGGCAAACAGCGGCAGGTCCGCGGCCTGGCGCGCATCGTTCAATTTTTCGAAACCGCGCTTATCCATGTAGACTTCGCCGCGAACTTCGAGAATTTTTGGCGCAGCTGATGGCAATCGCTCCGGCACCGAGCGAATGGTGCGGACGTTTTGGGTAATGTCATCGCCGACCAGTCCATCACCGCGGGTGGCCGCATATTTCAATTCTCCGCCTTCGTACATCAGTGAAACCGCCACGCCATCCACCTTGGGCTCGATCACGACCGGAATCTTCTCAGCGGGCAGGAGTCGTGTGACCCGTGCGTAAAAGGCCGTGATCTCTTCTTCCGAATAGGTGTTGTCCAGACTGAGCATCGGCAGACGGTGCTCAATTTGCGAAAACCCGTGCAGTGGCTTGCCGCCGACTCTCTGGGTTGGCGAATCAGGCGCGAGCAACGCGGGGAATCGCTCTTCAAGATCGACCAGCTCGGCGTAAAGCCTGTCGTACTCGCGATCAGAGATTGTCGGGGCGGCCCGTTCGTAGTAGCGCTGGTCGTGCTCCCTGATCTCGCGACGAAGTTGTCCGACTCGCCTGGCTGCTTGTTTCTCGTCTTTCGCCATAAACCATGATACAAACAGCAGAAGGATCGACAATGAACGGCCAGGAAAAAATCCTGGGAATCGAGGGCGGCGGAACCAAGACGGCTTGGGTCTTGGTAAACCGGCAGGGGAGCGATTTCAAAATCCTCGACCAGGGGAAATTGCCACCGTCGAATTTTCGCCTGACCAGGCCGGAGAAATTGCGCGCGATTTTCGACAAATTGCCGAAAGAAATCGATCGTGCGGGAGTTTTTCTCGCCGGTTGTGGCCCGGAAGATCGGGAATCGCTGTCAGGCCTGTGCGCGGAAATCTGGCCAAAAGCTAAAATTGCTGTCGGGAGCGATCGAGAATCTGGCTTTGCGGCGGCTCTTGGACATGGCGATGGGATTGCGGTCAACGCCGGGAGCGGTTCGTCCGTGACCGGTCGGCGTGGCGACCGTGTCGAGAATGCTGGCGGGTGGGGGCACGTTCTCGGCGATGCCGGTGGCGGCTATTTTCTGAGCATCGAGGCACTGCGTTTGATTCTGCGCGAGTACGACTTGCATCGTGGCGAAGTGCAATTCACGGCCAAGGTTTTGCGCGCTTTGACTCTGAACAATCTCGATGAGCTGGTCCGCTGGGCGCAGACGGCCGACAAAATGGAGGTCGCAATGCTGGCACCGCTCGTGTTTCAAGCTGCTGCCGAAGGCGACGCACGGGTGAATGAGATCTTGGAAGAAGGCGCGCAAGTTTTGTGCGAGTATACCGAGGCTGTAGCCGCCAGGCTTCATTTGCTTGCTCCAAAGATCGTTTTGATCGGCGGGCTTTTTTATCGTGATTCGATTTACGCGCATGCGTTTCGGCGGCGGCTGAAAAAGAATTTGCCGGATGCACGCTTGACTCATGCCGAGCGAGCTCCCGAGATCGGTGCCGCCTGGTTGGCGGCAGAGTTGGAAGGCCAGCCAGTTATCCGCGGGGTTTCAGACGACGAGAAAATAGAAAGTCTCGCCGCGGCCCTGACCGAACAGCGCAATCCGCGTTCGAAGGACTTGGAAAAGATGAGTGTTCGAGAATTGATCGAATTATTTATCGCCGAGGAAAAATATGTTCAGGAAGCGTTGCGTAAGTCGATCGACCAGCTTAGCCACGCCGTTGAGATCGTTGCCCAATCTCTGGGCAAAGGCGGCGGGTTGTATTACGTCGGTGCTGGAACGAGCGGTCGACTTGGGGTTCTGGACGCGAGCGAAATCCCGCCAACGTTTGGCGCGCCGCCCGAATTAGTGCAAGGGATTATCGCTGGTGGAGCGCGTGCGCTTTCTCGCAGCGTGGAAGGCGCGGAGGACGAAGAGGTCGGCGGCGCCTTGGCGATCGATGAGCGGGGCGTCAAGGATGTCGACGTGGTGATTGGAATCAGCGCCAGCGGCCGAACGCCGTTTGTTCTTGGGGCGTTAGCGCGGGCCAGATCCTTGGGCGCAAAAACAATTTTTTTAACGTGCAACCCGCCGGTTACAGCCGCGGGCGGTGATGCTGCTCGGGCGCAGTCAACGACCGCGCTTGCTCCGGAGGCGGATTTTAGGATCGATCTCGCGGTCGGTCCGGAGATCTTGACAGGATCGACCAGGTTGAAAGCAGGCACTGCGACCAAGGTGGCGCTCAACATCATCAGCACCGGAGCCATGGTTTCGTTAGGCAAAGTGCATGGAAATTTGATGATCGATTTGCACCCTTCCAGTGCAAAGCTACGCGACCGCGCAACGAAGATTGTCTCTGAGTTAGTACGATGTGATTACAATTCGGCCCGCCTCCAACTCGAAGAAAACGGCTGGAATTTGCGGGCAGTGATCGCCAAGATTGACCAATAGAGCGAATTACAAACGCGAACGTCAGTTCAGCAGCGAACTAGAATAAACGGAGAAAACTTATGCTTTGGACCATCTTTGTCATTTTACTTGTTCTTTGGTTGCTCGGTTTTGTCGGCTTCCATGTACTGGGCGGTTTCATTCATATTCTGCTCGTGATCGCGCTGGTCGTGCTTATTATCCAGTTGATCACTGGCCGCCGGCCTCTGTAACGTCGGGATATGAAGCCAGCCGGCATTATCGGAATTATTCTCATCATCGTGGGCGTGGTCGGGCTGGCTTTCGGAGGGCTTGGCTGGACAACGGAAAAGAAAGATGTGCAATTCGGACCGCTGGAGGTCACTCACAAGGAAAAGCAGGGAATTCCTTTTCCACCAGCGGTGAGTTGGGTCTGCCTCGTCGGTGGAATTGTCCTGGTCGCGGTCGGAAGTCGAAAAAGCTAGCCGAGTGGCAGCTCGTCCTTCAAATCGTTCTGAGGGCCTGCTAACTGCCCGCTTTGAGCACGGCGAACGTTCGACTGCCTTTGCGGTCAAGATACAGCAGGACGCCGCGCCTGGGATCCGCCTTGGTCAGCGCATCGCGGAACGACTTTACGTCGGTTACCGGCTTGCCGTCGACTTCGGTGATAACATCCTCCCGCTCGATCCCTTGTTGCGCGGCGATGCTGTTGTCTTCGACGCTCGTCACAATGACGCCTTGTTTTGCCGTGAGGTGCAGCTGTTCGGCGACCTCTTTACTCAATTCCTGAACCTGTAATCCGAGTTTGCCAACCGACTCTTCGTTCGGCCGGCCCGGTTGAGGCTCCTCATTCGACGCACGCGCGATGTCACTGGGCAATTCGCCGGTCTTGACTGGAATCTTCAGGGTCTGTCCTTTTCGCCAGACCGCGAGATCAACGCTTTGCCCGATCTTTTTCTTCAAAATTTCGTGCTGGAGTTGGGTGTCGCTCGATACCGGAGCGCCATCCACGCTCGTGATCACGTCGCCGGGACGCAAATCGCTTTTCGCAGCTGGAGCATCTCCTTGAATCGTGATGACAACTACGCCTCTGTCGACCCCCTGCTCGAAGTCGCGGATGGATGGATTATCACCGAGGGTTTCGATTCGAATGCCGAGCCACGGTCGCACAATCTTATGCCCCGCGATCAGTTCTCCTCCGACTTCCTTCGCGAGATTAATTGGAACTGCAAAGCCAAGCCCGCGATTGAGGCCATTGATCAGCGTGTTCATCCCAATCACATTACCGTCGATGTCGCAGAGTGGTCCGCCGCTGTTGCCTGGATTAATGGACGCATCGGTCTGGATATAATCGGGAATCGAATAACCCTGAACGCTGACCAGTTTGTTGCGGCCTGTCCCACTGATAACGCCATAGGTAAAGGTGTAATCAAGCCGGAATGGAGCTCCGATCGCGAACGCAAATTCACCTACTCGCACAGCGTCGCTGTCGCCAAGTCTTGCAACCGGCAGATCTTTGGCATCGATTTTGACGACCGCGATATCCGTCTTCTCGTCCGTCCCCACTACCTTGGCCGGAAACTCGCGACCGTCTTTCAACTTTACGTCAATTTTGTCCGCTCCCTCAACGACATGAAAATTCGTAAAAATGTAACCGTCCGGCCTAATGATGAAGCCTGACCCTTCGCTCTGGATTGGCTGAAGGTTTTTCGGCAGCTGACGCGAATTGTTTTCGTCTGGCGGGCTCTGAAAGAACAAATCGTCAAAAGCCGAGCCTTCTGCCTCACCCTTTTTTGAAACCTCGATGATCACGACCGTGGGGGCGACCGTTTCGAACACTTTCGTAAAGGCATTATTCAGCTGGTGAACGACGTCCTTACCGGCTTCAGCCGCTGCCGCCGGAACGGTTGATGCCGGCGAGGTATCCGGTGTAGCGGCAAGCAAAGAAGCTTGGGCGGCAAAAATCAACCAAGCAAGAATCGACAGTGAACGCATACGTTTGTTTTGGACAGCACGAAAAGAACCGCGTTCATCTGAAGCTCAAATCTCGTTGTTATTTGGCCTATAAGTCGCTTGACGAATCATGTATCATTAATTCTTTTCTTTGCGTTTATTTATGAGTGTGCCGTGGGCTAAAGCCATAGGCGTCTGCCTGGCCCTGCTGGCGCTTTGGCCAGGGCAAACCGGGATTTCCCCGCCGGTGCTGAGCAGCGTTAGCGGCGACGAGTTTATTCGGGCTCTGGCTTCACACCGCTCATCGCTCGTTGATTTTTACTTTGCTGAGCATCTCGACCCAAATGCGCGCAGCGCGCGCGGTTGCCCTCTCTTGCTGGCTGCAACCGTGCAGCAGGAATGGACCACGGTTCGACGACTGATCGACGCCGGTGCCAGCGTCGATCTTGCCGACGAGAACGGTTTCACTCCGCTAATGGCAGCGGCCGCTCTTGGAAAGATCGACGTCTTACGGGAATTTATCGGCCGCGTTTTTTCTCTCGAACCAACTGATCGGAAAGGTCGCTCCGCTCTGAGCTATGCGATAGCCTCCCGAAACCTTGAGGCGGTGAATTTGCTGCTCTCGGTCATGCCAGAGTTGGGCAGCCATGCCGATGATCTGCTGGTTGCCGCAATCGCAAGCGGCAACGCGGAGGTTTTGTCCACAATTACTGATCGGCTTCCGCAAATGCAGGATTGGACCAACGGGACGCGCCAGGCTCTGGCTGCGGCTGTCGCTGCCGGCGACACCGGTCTGATTCGGCTTTTGCTTAAAAAACACGCTTCACCGCCGACGCTCGAGAACAGGCAGGTACCTCTGCTCGCTTACGCAATCGCTTCTCACGATACTCATTTATTCACCATGCTGCTCAATTGCGGAGCCGATCCGAATACGATGCTTCCTTCACAGTACGACCACGATTTTCTTGGAATTTTACCGAGAAAGTTCTGCAACTACATCGAGGACGATCGAAACGTGACGGTGCTAATGCTTGCGGCCGGGCTCGGACAAAACGAGATGGTTCAGGCTTTACTTGCTGCTGGAGCGGATCGAAATCGCGCGACCGGCCGATACAAAATGCTGGCGCTCTATTTGGCAGCCCAGACCGGCCAGTGGCGCGCCACGCAAATTCTTCTCGGCAGCGGACCGCCGCCTGATCAACTGCATATCGAGATTTCGCTCGCGACTCAACAGGTGCAAGTGATCAAAGACGGTGTTTCGATCTTCACCACAGTTTGTTCGACCGGTCGGGGCGGGCGCTACGCAACCCGGGCGGGCGATTATGTTATCACCGACAAAGAGCGAAATCATCGCTCGACCATTTACCACGTCGATATGCCGTACTTCATGCGGTTGAGCTGCCTCGACTTCGGAATGCACGAAGGGGTTGTCCCAAACTATCCTGCATCGCACGGTTGCATCCGTTTACCGGGCGACGCGGCGCGAAAATTCTTTGCCGAGATCCCGATCGGAACGGTTGTCAGCGTGAAATAATCGCGCTCTACGATGTGCGCGGCGCACTTTTCGGTGCGCGCGTTGACACAATTTTGAACGGCTTTAGCGTTCCGTCCTCAACTGAAAATGCGCACTCTTGCGGCTGGGACTGGCAATGGAAAAGAGTTCGTCTCGCACGCGCCGGGCTATTGGCCGAGCGTGCCTCCGGAACTCTGGAACGATTGGAAATGGCAGCTCAAAAATCGGGTCACGACGCTCTCGCGACTCGAGGAATATCTGGACCTGAGCACTGAGGAACGCAGCGGCGTTTTGCTGAGCGGCGACAAACTCGCGCTTGCCGTCACGCCGCATTTTTTCAACCTAATCCCGCGCGAGAATCCCAACGATCCGATCCGGCGACAGGTCATTCCGCGAATCGAAGAAACCTGGCCGTCGCCTTACGACATGACCGATCCTTGCGGCGAAGATTCCCACATGCCAGTGCCCGGCTTGGTGCACCGTTACCCTGATCGCGTTCTGTTTCTCGTAACCGACCGTTGCGCCGCCTACTGCCGTTATTGCACGCGATCGCGCGTTGTGAGCGGAGTCGGCGAACAGGAATTGCATACCGATTTCGAAGAAGCGTTTCGTTATCTCGAACAACACACCGAAGTCCGTGACGTACTTTTGAGCGGGGGCGATGCGCTGATTTTCAGCGATGACAAGATCGACAAGTTGCTGACGCGGCTGCGTGCGATCAAACACATCGAGTTTCTTCGAATCGGGACCCGTGTTCCAATTTTTCTGCCGCAACGCATTACTTCCGAGCTCTGCGCGATTTTGGCCAAACATCACCCGCTCTGGATGAGCGTGCACGTTAATCATCCGCGCGAGCTGACGATTGAAGTGAAACAGGCGCTCGAGCGTTTGGCTAACGCCGGCATTCCACTTGGGAACCAGAGCGTGTTGCTCGCCGGCGTGAACGACGATCTCGAGACGATGAAGACGCTCGTGCACAAACTTCTCATGTGCCGCGTTCGCCCGTACTACATTTACCAGTGCGATCTGATCAATGGTTCGTCGCACTTGCGCGCGTCGGTAGCGAAAGGAATCGAGATCATCGAAGGCTTGCGCGGCCACACCACCGGCTATGGCGTGCCGCAGTTCGTGATTGATGCTCCCGGCGGCGGCGGCAAAGTGCCGATCAATCCCGGCTACATCCTCTATCACGACAACGAAAAAATCGTCATCCGCAATTACGAAGGCAAAATCTTCGAGTACCCCGAGACCGGCAACGAAAACGTCCAGTTTGCCCCGCAAAGGGAGTATCACGACGAATATCTGTATTCGTAGACAAGATTTACAGGATTGAATTGGATTTCAGAAAACGGAATCCTGTAACCTTGTTAAACGACTGGTTCGAAATGACTTTGTTCCTGCTTCAGCTTCTGACTTCCGGGTTCCTGGCAATTTTGTTTTTGCAATCCGGGATCGACAAGATCGTAGATCGACGAGGGAACTTGAGCTGGCTGAGCGGCCATTTCGCGAAAAGTCCGCTCGCGGGATTTGTACCGCTGATGGTTTTGGTTCTAACGATGATTGAAGTCGCGGCCGGTGTGTTGAGCGGAGTGGGATTTTTTGCGCTGATGTTCGCGCACAATCCAACAATCGCGTTTTACGGCGCGGTTGCGTCGGCAATCGCGCTCCTGTGTTTATTTTTTGGTCAACGAATGGCCAAAGAGTACGCCGGCGCAGCTGTTTTGGTTCCGTATTTCTTGCTTACGCTGGTCGCGATCTATGTCCTCGCGCATTAAGAGGACCGCGAAATCCTGTTAACCCTGTTCAGTTGGTCAGGCCTATTTCACCGTCAGCGTGGTTTTCATTCCATGCATCGTGTGAAAGGGCAGCGGGCAAGTTATTTCATACGTGCCAGGCTTGAGATCGACTTGCAATGTTCCGGTCTGGCCCGGCTTCGGATCGGGCGACAACCTTTGCTCCATGCCTTCGCCTTTGATTTTGAACGCGTGCTCTTTCTGGCCGGCGTTCTTGACCACGAAAGTGGTCTTGCCCGCTTTCGCCGTTGCCGGCATGTTGAAGTGATATTCGGTCATGGTCACGTTGATCTTCTGACCTTCTTCCGCTGCCGCTGCAGCACCGATCCAGATCGCGCTTGATATCAAAATTAGAATGAATGTTCTCATGGTAGTAAGACGTTGCTATCGCCAGCTTCAGCGCACTCCATCCAAAGACAAGAACAATTAATCTTCTGCCGGCCGGCTCTGGTTCTGATAGATGATTTCACCACCGACGATCGTCATTTCGCAGCGGGTTTTCAGAATTTCGGATTCTGGAATCTTCATGATGTCGTTCGAGAGCACGGTAAAATCGGCCAGCTTGCCAACTTCAATTGAGCCTTTGTCGTTTTCTTCGAACGCGGCGTAAGCCGGCCAGATCGTAAACATTTTCAGAGCTTGTTCGCGGGAGACTGCTTGTTCGGGATGCCAACCCGCCTTTCCCAAATCGCCAATCCGACTCCGACGTTCGGCGGACAAGCCGGTGGATGTCTCCGGCAGCGGTTTCCGGGCAACGGCAGCGTAAAACTCGATCATCGGTTCCCCACGTTCGACGGGGGCGTCGGAGCCGCCGGGGATGATGCAGCCCGATTTGAGAAAACTTTGCCAAGCGTACGCGCCCGCTAGCCGCTCCATTCCCAATCGCTTCGGCGCGAAAAACAGATCGCTGATCGCATGGGACGGCTGCATCGATGGAATGACACCGAGCTGGGCGAATCGCGGCAAATCGGCTGGATCGACAATTTGCGCATGCTCAACTCGCCAGCGCGGATCTTTGACCGACCGTTGATCTGGCGGCACGGCCTTGAACGCCGCTTCATACAAATCGAGAATCGTCCGATTAGCGCGGTCGCCGATCGCGTGGGTTTCGACTTGAATGCCGCGCCGCAGTGCTTCTTCAAACATTGGTCGCAGCTCTTCGGGTTTTTCGGTGAGATAACCGGAAGTGTCCGGTGCATCGCTGTACGGTTTGAGCAATGCCGCACCGCGCGAACCGAGCGCGCCGTCTAAAATCACTTTGATCGTTCTCTGGGTCAAATGATGATCGAAATCGTTTATCGTTGCGCCTTCTCTTAAAAAATTTTGGGCGTTCTCGCCGGGGCCGTACACGCAATTCACGAACCGAATCTTCGCTTTGGCGTCGGCGTAAACCTTCCTGATCAGCTCGATATCTGCCTTGTGGCTGCCGGCGTTCTGAATTTCGCACCAGCCGAGTCCGGTCTCGCGATTGATTCCGGTGAGCAGCGCTTGCTCGCGTTCAGCTGCCGTCGGTGGCGGAATATTTTTCGCGACAAGATTCATCGCGTTGTCCGTCAGCATTCCGGTCGGTTCGCCGGTCGCTTTGTCTTTCAGAATTTCGCCGCCGAACGGATTTGGTGTGTTCTGGTCGATCCCCGCGATTGCAAGAGCAGCCGAATTTGCGACCGCAGCGTGTCCATCGGCGCGTCTGAGAAAGACGGGGTTTTCCTTTGCGATCTTGTCCAAATCCTGACGGGTCGGAAATTGCGCTGGTTTCCAAAATGTTTCGATCCAACCTCGGCCGGTGATCCATTTGCCCGGTTCGGTCTTGGTTGCGCGCTGCGAGACTTTGGTCAAGAAATCGCCAAGCGTATTGGATCCTTCAAGATTCAAAGTCAGCTCGCGCTCGCCGATTCCGAAAATGTGGCAGTGGGAATCGGTCAAGCCGGGAACAAGTGTTTTGCCGGCAAGATCAATCGTCCGGGCAGCCGGAAATTTCTTCGCTTCGTCGTTTGAGCCGACAAAAACGATGCGACCCGCTTTGACTGCGATTGCTTCCGCGTGCGCCGGCTTTTCGCGAACGGTGTAAACATTTCCGTTAATGAACAGGGCGTCGGCCACCTCGGCCGCGCCGGTTCGATGCACTACGGCCACAAGAAGAGCGGAAAGAAAAAGAAATCGTTTCACTTGACGGGTTCGAGAAGTTTTGACGTGATCAGCTTTGCCAAAGCACCACTTTTCTGTATCGAAATCTGGGCTGCCTATTTTCAATCGAGAATGAAGATTAACTGTGAATTTCCTTTTGCCAGTACCAGTCGCGTTCATACAGTCTCACCTTCTCCTCAGGCAAGCGATCAACCTCAAATCTTTCATTCTCTGAACGGAGCACATCCTGATCTCGGTTTTAATTCGTTGTTACAATGGTTTCGGCGGTTGAGGGACGAGGGCCTCCACTGATTTTCTATGGCGAAGAACTTTTTCCCACGCTGGACGAACTGGCTGCCACTCCAAATGGCGGTCGCCGGCATTTTGGTGGCCTGTGGACTGACGGCGGCAACCTGGTATTACGGGACGCCCAAATATACCCGCGTCGGTTACCAGCCGACCCAGCCGGTGCCGTTTCCGCACGACATTCATGTGTCGCAACTTGGAATGGATTGCCGCTACTGCCACAGCTTCGTTGAAGTGGCGGCGCATTCCAATTTACCGAATACGCAGACCTGCATGAACTGCCACACGCAGGTGCAAAAGGACAATCCGAAGCTGGAGCCTGTCCGAGAAAGCTGGAAGACTGGCGAACCGGTCAGCTGGGTGCAATTGCATCGCACTCCCGACTACGTTTTTTATAATCACGCGGCGCACGTCAATCGCGGCATCAGTTGTTTCAGTTGTCACGGTCCGATTAATCACATGCCGGTTGTTTATCACGCCAAGCCGCACAGCATGGCGTGGTGCCTGGAGTGCCACCGGCATCCCGAGAATTTCCTGCGCCCTGACGATCAGATTTTTAATCTCGATTGGAAGCCAGAAGACGTGAAACCGGCCGATTTCGTTTCGAAATACGGAATGCCCAGTGGCGTTACGGACGATTGGACGAAAAAGACGCACCTCAGCCAGACGGAGATCGGCCAGACGTTGAAGGAGAAGTGGAACATTAATCCGCCGTTAAATTGTCAGGGGTGCCACCGATGAAGCGCAGGATTCAACATCCACCCGAAGCGCTGACTGGAAAAAAATACTGGCGCAGTCTTGGCGAATTCAGCGATACGCCTGAATTTCGCGAATGGCTCGAGCGCGAATTTCCAGCGGGCGCGTCGGAGTTGAAAGACGACGAATGGTCGCGACGAGGTTTTTTAAAACTGATGGGGGCGTCGATGGCTTTGGCCGGAGTTGGCCTAACAAGCTGCCGCCGGCCGGAAATGCATCTCGTTCCGTTTACGAAAAGCGCGGAATGGACGATTCCCGGAAAATTTCTCTACTACGCCACCGCCATGCCGCGTCGGACCGGCGCAATCCCCCTGATCGTGACGACGATCGACGGCCGACCGGTTAAGATCGAGGGCAATCCACTCCATCCAGCGAGCGGCGGCGCAACCGACACATTCGCTCAGGCCTCGGTCCTGGATCTCTATGATCCGTTTCGCTCGCGCCGATTTTTGCACAATGGGAAATCGGCTGAGCGGGAAGAATTCAGCAAGTATCTCGATACTCTGCGCGCAACTTTACGGGGCAACGGCGGCGATGGGCTCGCATTTCTGGTCGAAGAAGGTCACTCGCCGACGCGCGAACGATTGCGAGTCGAACTCGAAAAAGCGTTTCCGAAAATGCTTTGGTGTGTTTATGAACCGGCGCAGAACGACGTGCCGGGTTATGCCGCCCGCATTGGTTTTGGAGAGAATACGCGGCTTATTCCGAAATTCGAGCGCGCCGATGTCGTCCTCGCGCTCGACAGCGATTTTCTTGATTGCGGTGAGGGCGATTTGGCTTCTGTCCGCGCGTTCACATCACGCCGGCGAGTCAGTTCGGCGAAAGACGCGATGAACCGGCTCTACGTCGTGGAGAACCGCTTTACGCTCACGGGATCGATGGCAGACCATCGGTTGCCTTGCGCGGCCAGTCAGATTCCGGCGTTGGCGTATGTGCTGGCTGGGAAAATCGCAAGCGTCACGAATGACGCCGGCCTCACCTCGTTGCTTGGATCGATGGCCACGCCTCCCGAGGCCCAGGCATTCGATGATCGATGGCTGACAGAAGCCGTCAACGATCTCATTTCCAAATCGGGGTCGTGTCTCGTGCTGACGGGTGCCCACCAGCCGGTCGTGGTTCAATTGCTCGTTTACGGGATGAACTCTGCGCTCAAAAATATCGGGCGTACCCTGCTGGTTCGTGAATTTCCCGGCAATGCCAACACGAAAACCATTTTGCAGCTAGCCGGAGAAATCGGCGCCGGTCGAACCAAACAGCTGTTTATTTTTGGCGGCGATCCCGTTTACAACGCGCCACGCGGATTATTTCAAGACCCGGAAACGAAAGCGGCGCTCGACTGGATCGATTTGCAAAAGAAAGTCCCGGAAGTCGTTAGGCTTGGATACCACGAGGACGCAACCTCGGCACAAAGTTCGTGGCACTTGCCCATGGCACACTATTTGGAATCCTGGGGCGATGCGCTTGCCGCCGATGGATCGTATTTGGCGGTCCAACCGATGATCCTGCCGCTCTTCGGCGGGCTAAGCGAAATCGAAGTGATCAATGCCCTCCTTGGCGGGCCGAATATCGAAGGTCCGGAACTGGTTCAGGAAACTTTTCGGGCCACGAATCCGCCGGGAGATTTCGCGACCGCGTGGTCGAACTTCTTGCGTGACGGCTTTACCGCTCACGTGCCGTTGCGAGATCGCCCGCCGAATTTCAACGGAAGTGCAGCGGGCACGCAGATCAAGCAGTTGTGGACTCCAAAACCGGCACCCGCCAAAGATTCTCCGGAAATTGTTTTCGTCCGCAGTTACGCGATGGACGATGGGCGTTACGCTAATAACGGCTGGTTGCAGGAATTACCCGACCCGATCACGAAGCTGACCTGGGACAACGGCGCAATGATGAGTCCCAACTTCGCAAGAAGTTTGAGCGTTGAGACTGGCGACCTGGTCCAAATCGAAATCACCGAATCGGCCCGCGATGCGAAAGATCAGCCGATTAAACGCGAACTGGTGATTGCCGCCCTAGTTTCGCCCGGGCATGTCGAGAACTCGGTTACGATTCCGTTGGGGTACGGCCGCAAGCATACTGGACCGATTGGCGAGGAATCCGGCTTCAACGCCTATTTATTGTGCTCGGCCCTGACTCCTCATTTCGCGGTGGCGGACGGGAAAACAATCGAGAGCATCCGCGTCACCAAAGTTGGAAAAAAATACCCGTTGTCGATTACCCAGGAACATTGGGCGATTGAAGGTCGCGGTATTGTCCGTGAGGCGACGCTGGAACGATATCGTGAAGACAACGATTTTGTAAGAAAGTCAGGCGGCGCAGACGAGCCGCAACGTTTTTTGCCGTCGCTTTACAGCCATCCGCCCCTGACTGCGCCACAGCAATGGGGAATGAGCGTCGATTTGAACGTTTGCACCGGTTGCAGCGCCTGCGTGATCGCATGCCAGGCTGAGAATAACATTCCGATTGTCGGCAAACTTCAAGTGGCGCATGGCCGCGCAATGCACTGGATTCGGATCGACCGCTACTACGCCAGCGCCAAGCCTTTCAATGAAGACAACGGCGATTGGCCGGAGAATCCGGAGATCGTGCACGAGCCGATGATGTGTCAGCATTGCGAAAATGCGCCCTGCGAAACGGTCTGTCCGGTCAACGCGACCATTCACAGCGAAGACGGTCTGAACGTGATGGCTTACAACCGCTGCGTTGGCACCCGTTATTGCGCGAACAATTGCCCGTTCAAGGTGCGCCGGTTCAATTTCTTCGATTACAACCAGCGGCCGGTCGGCAAAAAGAAGGTCGCGGGTCAGTTCAGCATCTATAAGGAATACTTCGCACCATTCACGAACAAAGGCGCGCCGGACATTACCAAGATGCAAAAGAATCCTAACGTCACCGTCCGGATGCGCGGAGTAATGGAAAAATGCACGTTTTGTGTGCAACGAATCGAGGAAGCGAAAATCGCAGCGCATGTTCGCGCCGGGGCGTCGAGCGCCACGCACATTCCACGCGACTCGTTTACCACCGCTTGCGCGCAAGTCTGCCCTAGCGAGGCGATTGTTTTCGGCGACGTCAAAGATCCGGAGAGCAAAGTCTCGAAAATGAAAACGCAGGACCGGAATTATCGCCTGCTTGAATACTTGAACGTGAACACGCGAACGAGCTATCTGGCGCGCATTCGCAACCCCAATCCGAAAATGCCGGATGCGGGAAATATTGGCGTTGCCAGCCCGCTGACGGAAAAATCCTGAAAATGGACCAGTCACCCACTGCACCAGGCACGATCGGAGGCGGAGCGGCCATGACCGCGGAGCGGCCGCTCGCGCGCGTGCCCCTGGTTTTAAACCGGCGCAATTTCAGCTGGATCACGGAGCGAATTTCCGGAGTGGTCGAGCAACCGGCGCCACGTTGGTGGTGGGTTTGTTTCACGATAACCGGAACGATTGCGGCCTTTGGGTTGTTTTGTCTCGGCTATCAAATCTCGACGGGCGTCGGGACTTGGGGCCTGAATCATCCCGTTGGCTGGGCATGGGACATCACGAACTTCGTTTTCTGGATCGGTATCGGGCACGCTGGGACGCTGATCTCAGCGATTCTGTTCCTGCTGCGCCAAAAATGGCGCACCTCGATCAATCGTTCGGCCGAAGCGATGACACTCTTTGCGGTCATGTGCGCCGCAATTTTCCCCGGCGTGCACGTTGGACGGGTTTGGATGGCGTGGTATCTCGCGCCCGTGCCTAACAACTATGGCATCTGGCCGAACTTCCGCAGTCCACTGATGTGGGACGTGTTCGCGGTCTCGACTTACTTCACTGTCTCCGTTTTATTTTGGTACACCGGTTTGATTCCGGATCTGGCGACGTTACGCGATCGGGCAACGACGAAAATCAAGAAATTCCTGTTCGGATTTTTTGCGTGTGGTTGGCGAGGATCGAACCGGCACTGGCGTCATTACGAAATGGCGTATTTGTTGTTGGCCGGTCTTTCCACGCCGCTGGTGCTTTCGGTGCACAGCGTTGTCTCCTTCGACTTCGCGACGTCGATTTTGCCGACCTGGCACACCACCATTTTCCCGCCTTACTTTGTTGCCGGCGCGATCTTCGGTGGGTTCGCCATGGTGTTAACCCTGCTTATCCCCGCCCGGGCGATTTTCAAGCTGCAAGACATCATCACACCGCAGCACATCGACAAAATGGCGAAGATCATTTTGCTAACGGGTTCGTTCGTTTCCTATGCCTACGCGATGGAATTTTTCGTCGCCTGGTACAGCGGCAATGCTTATGAGAAGTTCGCATTTTGGAATCGCATCTTCGGTCCATACTGGTGGTATTGGTGGGTCGGCATGTTGTTTTGCAACGTGCTTTCGCCACAACTCTTCTGGTTCCGCTGGTGCCGCCGAAATATTTTCGTCGTCTATTTCGTCTGCATGTGTGTCAACGCCGGCATGTGGTTCGAGCGATTCATCATTATCGTTGGCGGATTGCACCGCGATTTTCTCACCTCTTCGTGGGGAATTTTCATCCCGACCTGGGTGGACATTTGGACATTCATCGGCACGCTCGGCATTTTCACTTCGCTTTTCCTGATCTTCATCCGCTTTTTGCCGATGATCGCGATGTCCGAAGTGAAGATCGTTTTGCCTGAAGCGGACGCGCATTTCCATGGAGCGGCCGATCACCATCCCGCCGCGGCGGGCGGAAGGGAGCGCGCGTGAGGACGCCAGCCGGCCATAAGATCTACGGAATGGGCGCGGAATATCCGAGCGCAGCTTCGCTTTATGAAGCGGCGAAAATGGTGCGTGACGCCGGGTTCAAACGCTGGGATGTGCATTCACCATTTCCCATTCACGGAATGGATGACGCGATGGGACTCGGCAAATCCTGGCTGAGCGCCGTTGTCCTGGCCGGCGGAATTTCGGGATTGCTCACCGCTGTTATCCTGGAATTCGGTCCGTCGTGGGGGCTTTACCCGTTGATTGTCCACGGTAAGCCTTACGACTGGAGAACGGTGCCGGCGTTTTTCCCAATCATGTTTGAGCTGACGGTCTTGTTTTCTGCATTCGCAGCATTTTTCGCCGTCCTCATCATGAACGGTCTCCCGCGGCCGCATCATCCGCTCTTCAATTGGGACCGATTCAGTCGCGCGACCAACGACGGATTTTTCCTGGTAATCGAGGCGCGCGATTCCCGCTTTACCGAAATCGAAGCGCGCGAACTGCTGGAAAAGTCTGGAGGCCAGCACATCACCGTCGTGCACGAGGAATAGTTATGCTGCGCGCCTTTTTGCTCATTTCGATTTTGCTGACCGTCGCCTTCGTGGCTGTCTTTGGTTTCCGCGGCCAGAGAAGTGGCGCCCCGCCGTTCGAGCTTTTTCCAGATATGGTGCGTCAAATGAAGGTTCGCGCGCAATCGCCACTGGCTTTTTTTGCAGATGGCCGGGGCCCGCGTGCGCCGGTCCTGGGCACGGTGCCGATTGGTTACGAAATGCCGCAGCCGCAAAATTCGCCTAGCGGCGCGGCGCCCGGTCTCGCGTCAACCCATCGCCGGCTCGCTTTTAGCGTTGGCACCGACTACTACGACACGGGAAAAATGGGAACGAGCTGGGGCACTGGAATTCCGATCGACGTCACCCCCGACTTACTGGCTCGTGGACAACAGCGATTCAACATTACCTGTGTGATGTGCCACGGCGCGACAGCGGCCGGGGACGGAATCACCAAGCAATATGGCTTGGCCACGGTTGTCAGTCTGCAGGACGACCGGATTCGAAAAATGGCCGACGGCGAAATTTTTAACACGATCACAAACGGCAAAAACACCATGCTGGCTTACGGACCAAACATCACGGTGGCCGACCGTTGGGCGATCATTGCTTACCTGCGCGCGCTTCAACGCAGCCAACGAGGAACGATTGCCGACGTTCCGCCGGACCTTCGGGCTGAACTGGATAAACCGGCCGCAACCAAATCCGAGGCGAAGCCGGAGGCCGGAAAACAATGAGCGAACGTTCCAATATCCCGCCTGCGCCCGAAGGCGAATACTTCGAAAGTAATCGGTTTGCCGGACTGTCGATCGTGCTTGGAATGATCGCTTTTGTCGCGCTTGCGCTTTGCGCAGTGGGCGTGGTGATGCAGCCGGCGCAGTTGAGTTTCTCCTGGTTGTTCGCATTCGCCTTTTATTTCACCCTTTGCGCGGGATGTTTCTTCTGGACAATCGTTCACCACGCAACGGACGCCGAATGGTCGGTAGTCGTGAGGCGGCAGTTGGAAAATATCGCTGTTTTAATCGGGGTGATGGCCGTGTTCTTTATCCCGATTTTACTGCTCCGGCACCATCTCTACGAATGGATGAACATTTTGCCGGGGAAGGACGAAGCGCTTGACGCCAAGCGTCCATACCTCAACCTGGATTTCTTTGTGGTGCGTGCCGTGATCTTTCTCGGCTTTTTCATCATTGCGTCGCAATTGTTGCGTCGATTTTCCGTACGCCAGGACAAGGACGGCAATCCGCAGTTCACCATCTGGATGCGGAAGGTGGCGTTCGTTAGTCTTCCGCTTTTCGCAGGCTGTCTCACTTTTGGCGCATTCGATTGGCTAATGAGCCTGAACTACCACTGGTTTTCCACCATGTTCGGCGTTTACATTTTTGCCGGGACCGCCGGCAGCTCGATGTCGTTGCTCGTGCTGATCATCACCGGCCTGCGCAAAGCCGGTCATCTGAAAGATGTCGTAACGGTCGAGCATTACCACATCATGGGGAAATGGATGTTCGCCTTTTGCGTCTTCTGGGCCTACATCGGCTTCGGTCAATACATGCTCATCTGGTATGCAAACATGCCGGAGGAGACGCAATATTTTCTTACCCGAAATACCCAGTCATGGTGGTACCTGTCCATGCTTCTGGTGATCGGGCGGTTCTTCGGCCCGTTCGCTATTTTGCTTCTTCGCTCGATCAAGAAACATCCCCATCAGCTTTGTTATGTCGCCGCCTGGATTGTTCTCATGCAATTGCTCGATATGTACATCGTCGTTCTGCCGGGACTGCATGGCACTGGCGTTCATTTGAGTCTTTGGGATTTTATTCCACTGGTCGGTATTGGTGCGACGCTCGCTTTTGTTTACTTGCGCATTGTTGGCAGGACCTCGCTTTTCCCGATCCGGGATCCTCGTTTGATCGAATCGCTCAAATTGGTGAACTAAAATGGCCGACACCGAAACAATCCGCCAACAAGTTCAATCGCGTGCGCCATTCTCGACCTGGCTCGGCGTTGTTTTTCTCTTCGTTCTTTTTGGAGCAATAGTCCTTGCGGTGATTGGCCCGGCTCCGCGCGGGAACAATTACGAACAATCACGGGCCGAGAAACGCGTCGAAAAGCTGAAAGCGCTCAACGAGTCGAATGCGAAGCAGCTTTCGACTTATGGCTGGATCGACAAGAACAAAGGCTCCGTCCACTTGCCGATTGATCGCGCAATCGAACTTACGATCGCGGACTTGTCCGCCAAGAAACCGGCGGTTGCTTATCCAATCGCAACGCCCGAGCCGCAAGCGACCGGTGGGACTGGTGCGGCGACGCCAGCGGCTGCTGCCCCAGCAGCGCATCCTCCAGCGTCGCCGCCAAAAGCCGGTTCTGAGAATCGTGGCCAGCCAGCTGCGGCCGCGAATCCGCCTGGAACCCAGCCCGCCCCGACGCCAGCTCCGCCGTCGCCCGCGGGCGCAGCGCCCGCGTCACCTTTGTCACCAACACCTGTTCCGAAAGCACTATGACGTTGTCGATCTTGTTAGGCAGAAAATGAATCCGGCGATTGATATTCCATTGAAAGAACCGGCGATTACGGCGGCTGCCGGCGATGCGGAACAAGTGGAGCGCGCGTTGATCGATGCCTCGACACGCGTCCCGGTATTGATGTTTTACGCATCGGCTGTGGCCTGGTTGCTCATTGGTACGCTCCTGGCCGGTCTTGTTTCTTTCGAGCAGCATTCCCCTGATTGGCTTTCGAACATGAGCTTTCTTACCTGGGGCCGCCTGCGTCCGGTCTGCATGAATATCATGGTTTATGGCTGGGCTTCGATGGCGGGAATGGGAACCGCCGTTTGGCTGATGGCGCGATTGTGCCGGACAACGCTGCGCCATCCTCTTCTGATTGTCACGGGGGCGTGGTTTTGGAACATTGGCGTTCTTCTCGGTGTCGGTGGAATTCTTGCAGGCGACAGCACCGGTCATCAATGGATCGAGTTTCCGCCTTACGCTGCAATCGTTTTGTTTGTCGCTTACGCGCTGATCATGTCTTGGGCGGTTTTGATGTTCCGCTTTCGACGTGGTGAGCAGATTTACATCACGCAATGGTATTTGTTAGGCGCCTTTCTCTGGTTCCCCTGGCTCTATGCGGCCGCGCAGCTAATGCTTTTTGCAACGCCGGTCCAGGGTGTGATGCAAGCAGCTGTAGGCTGGTGGTACGCAAACAATCTGCTTTTTCTGTGGCTCGGTGCCATCGCGCTTGGAACCGCTTATTACATGATTCCGAAGGTGATTGGCCGGCCGGTTTACAGTTACCATCTTGCGACCATTGGTTTTTGGACATACGCGCTTTTTTCCAGTTGGACCGGAATGCAGCGGCTGATCGACGGACCGTTTCCAGCCTGGATGATCACCGCGAGCATTGCCGCCACGATTCTTACGATCATTCCAGTTGCGACCGTCGGTTTGAATCATCACATGACGATGCAGGGATATTTTCCAGTGATGCGTTACAGTCCGACCCTGCGTTTCACCGTTTTCGGGGCAATGTCTTACACCGTCTTCAGCGTGGTCGGCATTCTCATCTCCCTTCGATCGGTCGCGCGCTACGTGAATTTCAGCGAGGCGAGCATCGGTTACACTAATCTCGGTCTCTATGCATTCTTTACCATGGTCATGTTCGGCTCGATGTACTACATCGTTCCGCGATTGGTCGGCCGTGAATGGCGTTATGCGACGCTGATCAAATTGCATTTCTGGGGCTCGGCCTACGGGATTGGATTGATGTCGCTAATGTTCCTGGTGGGTGGCCTTGTCCAGGGCGCGAACCAGGAAAACGCTGCCATGCCGTTCATCGGCAGTCTGGAAAGCGTGTTGCCATATTTGCGCGGCGTCACGCTTGCCGCATTTCTGCTGACCGTTGCGCATTTCATTTTCGCGTTCCATTTCGGACTGATGCTTTTGGGTCTTGGACGCACCTCGACCGTCCCGACGTTTTTGAATCCGGTCGAAGCTGAAGGAACGGAGGCGCATTTATGAGTCGAATTTGCTGGGGCGAGCCAGGTGCGCGGCGAAGTGGCGAGAGTAGCCGGAGTTCTTCGGGGGAGAAATTATGAAAGGCCTCTTCCCGCTCCTAATCGGGCTATTCGGAACATTCGCGTTTTCTTGGCTCGGTCTGACCGTTGTTCCCAATTTTCAAATCGGACACCTCGATCCGCAAAGCGACGAAGACGGAACAGACATTTATCCAATGCCAAAATCTGGAATGGTTGAGCGCGGCCGGCACGTCTACGTGGCGAACGGCTGCATTTATTGCCATAGCCAGCAAATCCGGCCGGGCTACGAGGCGGCCGATATCGATCGTAAGTGGGGGGAACGCCGGAGCGCGCCGCGCGATTATATTTTTGATCGTCCGGTGCAGCTAGGTAAAGAACGAATGGGCCCTGATCTCTCGAATCTTGGCAAGCGTGCTCCAGCCGAGGAATCCGCGCCGACGACCGCAAGCGCCCCAACCAACGCGCCATCGGCAACAACCGCGGCAAACCCGGCCGCATCTTCTCCTCCGCCTCCGCCAAACGCATCGCCCGCAGGCCCGGCAGTTTCGAATGTCGCCGGTGAACCGCTTCCTTATTCGGCCGCGTGGCATCACAAGCATTTGTATTCGCCGCGCAGTGTCAGTCCCGATTTCCGAGATTCGAACATGCCCGCGTTCAAATTCCTTTACGAAAAACGTTTGATCGAGGGCGAACGTTCGGCCGACGCCTTGCAGTTGACCGGCGCCGAGGCGCCCCCGAGCGGGTGGGAGATTGTTCCGACTTATGATGCGACATGTTTGGTCGCTTATTTGATGTCGCTCGATCAATCGCATCCATTGAAAGAAGTGAAATCATCCGGCTCGCCGGCTGCGTCGGCAGCCGCCTCGGCCGCGCCGCCGAAAGGAGCGAAATGAACCGAGCGAGGCGAGATGGGCGAGGTGCACCGCACGGCGGCGAGGGTAACCGGAAATTTTCGGGAGAAAAACTATGAACGGCAATCCTTCCGATCGCCCGCCACTCGCGCGTCAGGGGACCGATTACGGCGAAACTTCTGACGTGCAGGAAGTGCACGCAGCCATTCAACGTGAAAAACGCGAACCGCGTGTTGGTCTCGAACCGCTTTCGATTTGGTTGATTGCGGTTTACGGCCTCGCGCTTTTCCTGGGTGGCGCGTACCTCGGCCGTTATTCCGGAAACTTCTCCGGAGACAGCCTTGATCCGTTAGGCGGCCCACCGCCGGCCAAGAAAGGGGCGGTCGGTCCCGGCGGCGGAGAACAACAGGTCGAACTCTCGCCGCACGATCGCGGCAAGAAAATTTTCTCGGCCAATTGCCAAACCTGTCACCAAGCCAATGGTCTCGGTGTTCCGGGCCAATATCCGCCCCTCGCCGGTTCTGAATTTACCAACGGTGGTTCCCGTCGGATGGGAATGATTGTGCTCAAAGGCTTACAGGGCCCAGTCACAGTTAAAGGCCAGAAATTCGGCACAGCGGTGATGCAGCCATGGGATAAGACATTGACCGATCAAAAAATTGCCGACGTAATGACCTACGAACGAAGCGAGTGGGGGAATAATGCCAGTCCAGTCACGAAGGAACAAATCGCAGCCTTGCGAAAAGAGCTCGCAAATCATCCCGAATCTTATGGCGAGCAGGACATACTAGCTGCGCCAGATGAAGATATTCCGGGCGGAGGCGAAGCTGCCGCCCCGGCGCAGGCAAAACCCGGCGAAGTGACCAAACCAGCTCCCCAGCCAAAGGGCTAGTCAGGCGATTGCTTCAGCGATTAGCTCAGCCATGTGCAATGGCCGCAGATTAGTCAGATCCGCGATCTGATGGCGGCAACTTGTACCTGAGGCAATGACGATATCGGGCTTTTCACTTTCGAGCTTGCCCAACAAGTCGGCGGCGATTCGAACTGATAAATCGTATTTCTCCGTTAGCGCGCCGAACGCGCCGGCCATTCCGCAACAGCCGGTTTCAAGCAATTTTGCCTTTCGACCGGGCAATCGTTCGACCAGGCGTATCATGAAAGCCAGATTCAAAATCGCTTTTGCGTGGCAATGCGCATGAATCGCAATCTTTGCTGGCTTTCCGCGAAATCTTAGCGCGTCAGGTTCGCGTGCGAGCACGTCGTCCACAAATTTCTCGAACAAGAAACAGCGCGCCGCGACTTTCTCTGCATTCTCGATTTTCAGCTCGGGGTAATCTTCGACAAACATCGACCAGCAGGAAGGCTCCAGAAAGATGATGGGAGGTTGAGTGGTTGAGCTGTTGAGATGTTGGGACGAAAGCAGGTTGATGTTGTGCTCGCCAGTTCTGGCTGCGGCGTCGAGGTTTCCCTGACTGAAGGCCGGTCGTCCGCAACATTTCCGATTTTCCAGCAGCTCAACTTCGAATCCGAGCGCTTCGAGGACTTTTACTGCTGCGATTCCGATGTGGGGCTCGTGATAGCGAACAAACGTGTCGTCCCACAAAATCACTTTCCTCGGTCGCGGCGCTCTATGACCATCTCCCGGCGGCCGCCGAAAGCCGCGGCGGTTTCGTGCAAACCGTTTATCGAATCGTTCTTCGGTGTAATGCGGCAATGAACGTTTGCTTGAAATACCAAGCGCCTTTTCCATCAATCTGCGGACCGGCGCAAAATCGAGCATCGCGTTTGTCAGGTTGGAGAAGTTGCAGCCAAGTTTGCCTAACAAATCCACATTGCTGAAAAATCGTTCGCGCAAAGGCAATCCGTCTCGCTGATGGCGTGCGTAAAGCATCTCGGCTTTGAGCAAGGCGAGATTGACGTTCGACGGGCACTCGGGCGTACAACCTTTGCAGGACAGGCAATTGCCGAGTGCGGCGTCTAACTCGGTCGATCGGAGCGGGTCGTGTCCGTTCCCGCGCAATTCCAGCGCATGTCGGATAATATTTGCGCGGCCACGGGTGGACATGATCTCGTCGCTGGTGGCAATGAAGGTCGGACACATGATCGGCGACTCTTTGCGGCAGCCGCCGCAGCCGTTGCATTGCTCCAGGTTTCCAATGAACGAATGGTCTTTGAATGCGAACGCCAGGCGCGGCTCGAACGGCAATTCAATCGGTTCCGCGAAATTGCGGCGCAGGCAATTGTCAATATGCCCGGGCGGCTCGCACTCGAAAATCTTTCCCGGATTGAAGGTATTCTTCGGGTCAAAGATCCCCTTAATCTCGCGCATTACGCCGAGCAGTTTGTCGCCGAGTTGTTCACGCATGTATTCGGTCCGCGCGATGCCGACGCCATGCTCGGCCGAAAGCGATCCTTTAAATTGCCTGACGAGCGCCGACGTTTGATCGGCCACTGCGCGAAATTTCTTCAAATCGGTTGCGCTGTGAAGATCGAGAACCGGCCGGACATGAAGCAAGCCGCTGGCGGCGTGACCATAATAGCTCGCATTCAAGCCAAGCGGTTTCATGATCGACTGCAAACCGCGCACGTATTCGGGCAGTTGCGCCGGTCGAACCGCCGCGTCTTCGATGAACGCGACCGGCTTTGCCGTGCCAACGCAGCCGGTCAAGAGCGACAGCCCGGCTTTGCGCACCGACCAGACAAGGTTCATTTCGTTTGCGTCGGTCGCAATTTTCGAACGCAAACCGAGTTTCCTCGATTGCAGGATCGACAACCGCTCGGCGACATCGTCGTAAAATTCGACAATTAGCATTGCCGCACACGGTTGGGTATCGAGCTCGAGCAAATCGCGCGCAGCCTGGAAATGAAGCTGGCCTCTTGTTTGATCGAGCAGCGGCCGATCAATGTGCTCGATTGCAGCCGGCCTGAGATCGAGGAGCTCGACCGTCGCCTGCATTGCGTCGGCAACTGATGCGAAGAAGATCAAGCCGAGTCCCTTTTCCTGCGGCAGGGGTGAGATTTTGAGTTCGGCGGAAAATATTGCAGCCAGCGTGCCTTCACTCCCGGCGAGAATTTCATTGAGATTGTCAGCCGATCGGGCAAAGCGTTCGAGGCCGTAGCCCGGCCAGCGCTTCACCAACCCCGGCGGCCATCGCTCGAGCATTTCATCCGCTGCTGCGCGAACGAGGTTTTCAATTCTTGCGCGTTCGGCGGCTAACGAATCGGACTTCGGACCGATGTTTGCGACTCGCCCGTCGACCAAAATGATTTCGGTCGAGAGAACATGATCGCCGGTCGTGCCGTAGATTGGAACCCGGGCGCCCGAGGAATTGTTCGCGATCATTCCCCCGATCGTTGCGCGGGAACTGGTCGCGACATCGGGGCCGAAACAGAATCCGTGCGGCTTGAGAAAATCGTTCAGTTGGTCGAGCACGACTCCTGCGCCAACGCGCACGCTGCGATTATCGATATCGAGATATTCGATCTTTCGATTGTGTCGGGAGAAATCAACGATCAATCCTTCGCCAATGGAATTGCCAACCAGACTGGTGCCGGCGCCGCGTGGCGTGACCGAAATATTTTCATTGGCTGCTGCCAAAATAATGGAACCGGCCTCAGTTGCGCCGCGTGGGAACGCCACGCCGGACGGCTCGATTTGGTAGATTGAAGCGTCCGTGGCGTAAAGGTGGCGCGTTAAATCGTCAAAACGGACATCACAACCGGTCGCCCGAAGCCTTCTTTGTTGAACAGAAGTCACGCGATTGAACATTCGCCGTGCCCGGAGGATTACAAGGTTGGCCCTGCGTGGCAGACGATTTGCTTGTTTCAAGCGCAAGTGATCATCCGAAGCAGAGCCAACAGTCGCGATGAAATTCTAAGCGCGATGGAAAATAACGGCCGGGTGACGTTGCCGACGTTTCCTCGCTCCGCCCGCCTAACGAAACGAGGTTTGCGATGCGTCTTCTTCTTCGGCGCTCTCCTTCTCGCTCTTTTTCGTTCTCGTCGATAATTTCAGAGCAGGGGCAGTTGCGACGAACTCGCGGGCGGTTCGGCGAAGCGGACGCCGAGTCCCAGCAATCGCACCGGTTTGCCGGTTCGTGCAAAAGCTTCTGTCAGCAGCGTGCGATAACCGTCAAGAGAAGGTTCGAGTCCGGCCCGTTCCGCCGTTGTTCGGGTAAAATCGTTGAATTTCAATTTCACAAAAATCTTGGTCACAGCGCGAGCGGCTTCCTTTTGCGCCAGGTCGGCCATTAATTCGGCGAAAAGCTCCCCCAATCGTTGCTCGCATTGCTCGAGGGTATGCAGATCGAACGAAAAAGTTTCTTCGGTACTCAGCGACTTGCGCGGACGGTCCGGCTCGACTGCGCGATGGTCAATTCCGCGGCAGAGGTCGTGCAGTTCGAGGCCGAACTTGCCGAACAGATCAACCAGTCGCGGCCGGGAAAAACATTGCAGATCGCCGCAGGTTTTGACGGCGAGCTCTTCCAACTTGCGCTCGGTCTTTTCGCCGATGCCCCAGATCCTTCTAACGGGCAGATTTAGCATGAACGCCGGAACCTGATCCGTCGTAATCTCGAATTGGCCGTCAGGTTTGTTGATTTCGCTCGCGATCTTTGCCAGCAACTTGTTCGGGCCGATTCCAGCCGAGGAAGTGAGCTTAGTTTTTTGAAAGATCGCGTCGCGAATGACCTGAGCCAGGGACGCCGGGGCTCCCGGATGCTCCGTTACATCAAGATAAGCCTCGTCGAGCGAAAGCGGCTCGACCAGCGGTGTGAAGCGCTGCAGAATCGCGCGAATAGCGGCCGCTTCGCGACGGTAAACGTCGAAACGCGTCGGTAAAAGAACAAGCTGCGGGCAGCGCTGCAGCGCCATGAAAGTAGGCATGGCCGAGCGCACCCCGAATTTGCGTGCTTCGTAATTGCAGGTCGTGAGCACACCGCGGTTTCGCATTCCGCCGACGCCGACCGGTTTACCGCGCAAGGCCGGCCGGTCCCGCACTTCGATGGCAGCGTAAAAACAATCCATGTCGAGATGGATGATTGCCCGCGGCTCAGAAATCTCGGCCATTCCCGCAATCTAATCGGAAGATCGATCGATCTAAAGCGACCCAAGCTTTGTTGTTCAATTGACGAAAAAGCCGCTATCGATCATGCTTAACGCTCACAAAATGGCCCTCATCCCGAGCGAATCGTACAGTTTTCCGGATGATTTTGTGCTCACAATTGGCGACGCGCGAAAATCCATGAGGCAGCCGGCTGTTCCGCCGCCTGAGCCCGAACCACTGGCAGAAAAAGTGGAGCCGCCAGTCATTGAAGCTACAGTTGACCAGGAAACAGAGATGCCGGTAAACGAAGGGCCGGTTGTGTCGACAGTCGAGCCAGAGCAAGTTCAGGCACCGATGGAACAGGCGCCACCACCCGTGCAGAGTCGAGTTTTCATTCCCAGTGTGGTTCCGGCCACCCTGAAGAGAAAAATACGCTGGAATGCGCGGGTCGCTCCGCCACAAGCTGCTTCGCCTGCAAACGGGGCCCCGGGTATTTCGCCAACGAATGAAGTGCAATTGCGTCCGGCACCGTACGTGGCTTCGCCACCGAAGCCGAAGCCGGACGTTAGGCCACAGATTTCTTTGACCCAGCCGATGCCGCTGGAAAGTGAGCTACCACCGGCTCCCGCGAATATACCATTCGTTCCGGATTCGATTCCGGAGGCGCGAATCGTCGAATCGCCCTCGGCCGATCTGATGCAGACGCTTCTTTCTCGGGCGCTGTTTGCCTCGGCCGAGCCAGTCGAAAACGGCGCGCCATCCCAAAATGAAGCTGTTCCGGTGGCGACAAATATTTATACCCCGGAGAACATCCAGCCCGCAGTTTTTGTGGAAACGGATGATGGACGTGAGGATTTTGCGCCATCATCCCTGAACGAAGAGCAATCGGCGCAGACGTCTGCTCGACGGCATTATAGTCCGAAGATGCGCCACTTTTTGTTTTGTGAGGCTGTCGCCGTCGGAATTCTTGTTCCTTTTGCAATTCTCGGACTGCTGCGAGTGTTTCACAATCCGGTCGTGATCGCTTTGATTGACGTAATCACGATTGCGGCGGCAGTCTCCGCCACGGTCATGCCAATTATGTTTTTCGCGGTCTCGCCACCTCTTCCGCGTGGCGAGGAATAATGTTCGCCACATCATTGCCGAGCGCAGCAAATCGCGCCGCCGAGTAAAATGAAAGCGTCAGCCACTCGCGTTTTTATGGTGCGACATGGCTCAACGGTCTTGAGCGCTGAAGATCGATTCGCCGGAGCGACTGACGTTGCCCTCTCTGACGAGGGACGCGAACAAACGCGCCGACTGGCCGAACGATTGAGTAAGGAGAAAATCGCCGCTGTCTATGCGTCGCCGCTTGGACGGACAGTGGAAACAGCGCAAATTCTTGCGTTGCCGCACAAACTTGAAGTCCAAACGTGCGACGGTTTGCGCGAAATTTCGCATGGACATTGGGAGCAGATGACGCGACACGAAGTGGAGGAGAAATTTCCGGAAGAAGCGGCCGAGTGGGAAAAAGATCCCTACACCTTCGCGCCGCTCGGTGGTGAAAGCGGCCTGGCCGTGACCGCCCGTGCACTACCTGCGTTGATCGATATTGTGCGCAGGCATCCGAGCGGATGCGTGCTGGTTGTTTCCCATAAAGGAACGATTCGTCTGCTGCTAAGTTCCCTCCTCGGATTCGACCCGCGACGTTATCGTGACAATCTCGATCAAAATCCAGCGGCTTTGAATATTGTCGATTTTAAAAATCCATCACGCGCACGACTGACTTTATTCAACGACACATCGCACTATGACGAGTCAATTCCTGAAATCCCGCAAGCGCGTTTGTCGCGCTGGTGGAATCGCGAAGCGAAATGAGACCGCCTCGCTCGCGTAGCAAGGTCAGTGGCGCGGCGTGAGAACTTCCGCTCCGCTTATCATTGGCGCGACCGGCGGTTCCGGCACCCGCGTGGTCGCGCGGATTGCGCAGCGGGCCGGATACTATCTTGGAACTTACCTCAATGAGTCGAACGACGCGCTCGCGCTCCGGCCATTCAACGATCGATGGATCAATCGTTTTCTCGAATGGCAAAATCGAGAAGCAAAACGCACCGAAATCGAGACGAACCGGATGAGCAAAGACTTTCAGAGTGCGCTGGCTCGGCATTTGGAGTCATCCGGTGGCGTGGAAACGCACTGGGGTTGGAAAGCTCCACGCAGCATTTATTTGCTTCCGTTCCTTAGCGAGCAATTTCCAAATTTTAAATTCATTCATCTTCTGCGGGATGGCCGGGACATGGCAGTTTCGAAAAATCAGCACCAGCTTCATCAACACGGCGCCACCGTCTTGAGCTGGCCGGAACGTTGGTTCAATCCCGAGCCCGTTCAATCAATTCTCCTTTGGACGCGGATCAATCTTCGGGCGGCCGAATTCGGCGAAACGAAATTGCGGAGAAATTACCTTTTGGTTCGATTTGAGGATTTATGTGGAGCGCCGGTTGAAACGACCGGCCGGATACTGCGGTTTCTCGAGGTCGATCTTGATCCGGAATCAATTGCGCATTCAGAAGTCGCTGCGCCCCCTTCGATCGGCCGCTGGCGCCAGCAACCGGCAAAGTTGGTTGCGAGAATGACAAGAGCCGGCCAGGCTGCGCTCAAAAAATTCGGCTATTTGGATTGAAGCGGGCATTTCGTCGGGAACAACCGAATCAATTTCGGGCTTTGCAATGGGGCTTTCCATTACGATATTGGAAAGATAACTTTCTTTAGAAATGGACGCTTCCACTTCCCTTGAAACGCACGGCGAAGACCGGCATTCCGAACACGGCCACGACGAGCATGAGCATCACGAGCTTGGATTCTGGCGAAAATACATCTTTTCGACCGACCACAAAGTGATCGGCATTCAGTACGGGCTGTGCGGACTGGTTTTCCTGTTCCTCGGTTTCACTTTAATGATGATCATGCGCTGGCAACTGGCCTATCCCGGGCAGGCGCTGCCGGGAATCGGGAAATGGCTGCCGCACATTTTTGGCGCTGACTCGATGCCGGACGGGAAAATGACGCCTGAGTTTTACAATTCCCTGGGCGCGATGCACGGCACGATCATGATTTTTCTTGGCGTGGTACCGGTTGCGTTCGCAGCCTTTGGCAATTTCGTCGTGCCGCTGCAGATCGGCGCGCCCGACATGACATTTCCGAAAGTGAACGCTGCGAGTTTTTGGGCGTTCGCGGTCGGCGGTGCGATCATGCTGACCAGTTTTTTTGTCCCAGGCGGCGCAGCCAAGGGCGGCTGGACGTCGTACACTCCGCTGGCGGATATTGCGGACAAAGGACCGGCGTTTAACCCGGTATTCAACGGTCAAACGCTTTGGCTGCTCGGATTTATTTTCTTAATTACCTCGTCGCTGCTCGGTGCGGTCAATTTCATCACCACCATCATTCAATTGCGGGCCAAAGGGTTGACCTGGATGCGGCTGCCGTTCTTCGTCTGGACCCAATTCGTGACCGCCTTCCTTCTTCTGCTTGCGTTCCCGCCGCTTGAAGCCGCGATTGTCATGCAAGTCATGGATCGGCTCGCGGGCACAAGTTTCTTTTTGCCGGCTGGCCTCATTGTGAATGGATCGCCGGTCAGCATCAGCGGCGGCGGTAGTCCGCTGTTGTGGCAGCATCTCTTCTGGTTTCTTGGTCACCCGGAAGTCTATGTCTTAATTTTGCCGGCGTTCGGAATCGTTGGCGAAATTCTGGCAAACAATTCGCGCAAGCCGCTTTGGGGCTACAAATCGCTCGTCTTCTCGGTGCTGACGATTGGCTTTTTGTCGTTTATTGTTTGGGCGCACCACATGTGGCTCACTGGCATGGGCTCGACTGTGAGCGCGTTTTTCCAAACGACTACTCTGCTGATCTCGATTCCGTCGGTTATTATCTTAAGCGCCTTTTTCATTTCGCTTTGGGGTGGTGCCATCCGCTTTAACGTCCCGATGCTTTTTGCGACCGCCTTTTTGCCGATGTTCGGAATCGGCGGTCTCACCGGCATTCCCCTCGCGTTTAATTCAGCCGATCTCTACCTGCACGACACGTATTATGTAATCGCGCATTTCCATTATATCGTCGCGCCTGGAACGATTTTCGGTCTCTTCGCGGGAGTTTATTATTGGTTCCCGAAAGCCACCGGACGAGTCATGAACGAATTCTTGGGCAAAGTTCATTTCTGGCCGTCGCTCATCTGCATGAATGTGATTTTCCTGCCGATGTTTCTTCAGGGAATGCTCGGAATGCATCGTCGCTGGTACGACGGCGGCCAGGGCTGGAACCTCGCCGGCGAACACATCTGGGGACTGAGCGGCTTTCAATGGAACACGCCGATCTCCTGGGCGGCCTGGATCATGGGTCTGGCGCAGATTCCATTCATCATCAATTTCTTTTGGAGCATCAAACACGGCAAAAAGGTGAACGACAATCCATGGGAAGCGACCACGCTCGAGTGGACCGCGCCTTCGCCCCCGCCGCATGGAAATTTTGTTAACACGCCGGTTGCTTATCGGGGTCCGTACGAATACAGCCTGCCGGGCAGGGAAAAGGATTTCACCATGCAGAACGAACCGGTCGAACCGGCGGAACGGGCGCGCCGAGCGCCAACTCCGGGCGAACCAGTCCTGGCCTGACCAATGGAAATTCCATACACCGTCTCGACCAGGCCTGACACCGGTCTTTGGAACGCGAAGATCGGCATTTGGCTCTTTCTCGCATCAGAAGTGATGTTGTTCGGCGGACTCTTTTCGGCCTACGTTTTTCTGCGCCTCGACGCGCCTCCGGGAATGTGGCCGCACGGCTTACTGAACGTTCCGGTTGGCACGATGAACACCGCGATTCTGATTCTGTCGTCGGTGACGGTAGTGCTGGCGTGGGCGGCGCTGAAAATGCGACGCTACCGCGCCTATTGGTGGTACATGCTAGCCACCATCATGTGCGGCGTCACTTTTCTTTTCGTCAAACTTTATTACGAATGGCCGCAGAAGTTCGAGCATTTCGGCGCGTATATTAAGCCGGCGGCGCTTGAAAAGTACGAACCTTACCTTGGCAATCATCGTCAGGAGGAGAAAGGGCTTCCGCCGCGGCTTGAAATCACCGGGCACCTTAAGGACGAAGAACAGTTGAAGGATGCCAGCGCTAAAGAAATCGAACTTTACCTCGATCCAGTGAACGCAGATCCAGACAATCCGACAATGGATCGGCCACACTTCATTCCGTTGCCGGTCACGGAAAAGATCGCGAAAATCGACAAGGCCGATATCGAGAGGATCACTTCATTTGGCCCATGGCACAGCGCGTATTTTGCCAGCTACTTCACCATTACCGGTTTGCACGGCGCTCACGTTCTTGGAGGCGTGCTCGTATTTCTTTACATGTGGTTGCCGGTCAGTAAGAAAGTTTACCAAAAAAACCCGGAACATCTGGCCAATCGTGTCGAAGTTTGCGGACTTTTCTGGCACTTTGTGGATCTCGTTTGGATCTTTGTCTTTCCACTCTTTTATTTGCTCTGAAAAATGAATAATCCGCCCGACATTTCTCAAGACCCGGCCGAGCACGAAGAATACGCGCACAATGTGCAGAAGCACGTCAAAGGCTATCTGATGGTTGGTGCGCTCTTGCTTGCGTTCACTGCCATTACGGTTGCTCTCTCGTATGTCGACTTTGGAACGCGCAAGGCCAACATTGGCGTTGCCATGCTGGTCGCGACCCTCAAAGCGGGAATGGTCGCCGCCATTTTCATGCATCTGGCTGCGGAAAAACGCTTGATTTATCGCGTGCTGATTTTTACCGGCTTTTTTGTCCTCGGACTTTTCTGGCTTACATTTTTCGCCTGGTTCGATCCTGTGTCTCGTTGATATGTCTCTCAAGGGCTTTCATATCGTTTTCATTATCTTCTCGACCCTGCTCGCGCTCGGGTGTGGCGCGTGGTGCGTCTGGGTCGATCTGGTTGAGGGCGCGCCGGTTTATATTGTCGGCGCAATCGCTTCGTTTGTTTGCGCGGTCGCGCTCGTCGTTTATGGCGTTTGGTTTTATCGAAAAATGAAGCGGCTTCGAATCATCACGTGAGAAATTTTTTTGCGATCCTTTCGGTCTCAGCCTTGCTTGCCGCGCAGCAGGCAAGCGCGTGTCCCTTTTGCTACGGCGCGAAGGATGGCAAATCGACCCAGCATATGGCGGTGGCGATCTGGTTCCTATTCGGCGCAGTGATGTCGGTTCTGGGCGGAATCGGGGCCTTCAGTTTTCACATTTGGCGTCATGGCCGCATGCCACTCGAGCCTTATCAAACGTTGGCCGAAGAGGATCTCGAGAAATATGAGTAGCCTTGCACTGATTAACGAGTTCCTCGGTCAACCACCGAACGCCTCCGAACATGGCTATCAGATCGATCAGATCCTGGAATTCGCACATTGGTTCATGGGCGCGTTATTTGTCGGTTGGTCGATTTTCTTCGTTTTCGTGCTGATTCGCTTTCACAAGAGCCGTCATCCAAAGGCGGATCACGCGGGAGTGCGCAGCGGGATCTCGACCCACCTGGAGTTTTCGTGCGTTCTGATTGAAGCGGTCCTGCTGCTCGGTTTTGCCATCCCGCTTTGGGCGAAGCGGGTCAATGAATTTCCTACGACAAAAGATGCAATTTTGGTCCATGCCGTAGGCCAGCAATTCAACTGGACTTTCCATCTGCCTGGACCAGACGGCCAATTTGGGCGTCGCGATATCAGTTTGGTGACAAATTCAAATCCGCTTGGTCTCGATCCGAACGACCCAAGCGGGAAGGACGATATCGTGGTGCTCGGAGAACTACACGTCCCGGTCGATCACCCGGTGATCATTGAGCTTTCGTCGAAAGACGTGATTCATAATTTTTGTTTGCCTCATATGCGGATTGCCGCCGATGCGATTCCGGGATCGCTTATTCCGCTGTGGTTCAAGCCGATCAAAGCCGGCACCTATGAAGTCGTCTGCGGTCAACTATGCGGCCTCGGCCATTATGGAATGAAGGGAACCCTGGTCGTTGATACGCCGGCAGACTACCAGGCATGGTTGAAAGAACGTGCTGAATTGGCCGCAACACCGAGCACGCCGAAGACGGCAACTCCAGCCGCGTCGCCTGCGCCCAGCCCCGGCGCTAGATAATCGAGTTGCGCAACGTGGCGCAGGGATCAACATCCGCCAGCTGGCTTAGTCGCTACGCCTGGTTCACTGCGATCGCGACGCTGCTCCTCGTTTGCAGTGGCGGAATGGTCACCAGCAAAAATGCCGGTCTGGCAGTGCCCGATTGGCCGACGACATTTGGCTACAACATGTTTTTGTTTCCGGTCTCGAAATGGATTGGCGGAATTTTTTTTGAGCATACTCACCGTCTCATCGCCTCAACGGTTGGATTTCTCACCATTATCCTCGCGGTCTGGCTTTGGCGCAGCCGAGAACGGCCACTGCGTAATCTTGGGTTGATCGCTATCGGCGCTGTAATTGTGCAGGGCATTCTGGGCGGTCTTCGGGTCACAATGCTGAAAGATCAGATCGGAATCTTTCACGCCTGCCTGGCGCAGGCATTTCTTGGGTTGATCGTTTTCATCGCGGTAATCACCACAAATTTTTGGCGCAGCCTGACGAACGAACCTGTCGATTCAACAAAAACCGCAGGGCTTAGGGCGCTCAGCCTGGCGATTACAGTTGCGATTTACCTGCAGCTGGGACTGGGCGCGACAATGCGGCATCAGCATCGCGATCTTGCGATTATCGATTTTCCAACGGCCAACGGCGTCTGGATTCCGGACACAAGCGCTGCCGCTTTAACGAAGATCAACGCCTGGCGCGATACGCAGGGGCTGTCCGATGTAACCGCATTTCAAATTTGGCTGCAAATGGCGCATCGTTTTTTGGCTCTGGTTATTGCTGTTGCTGTAATCGCCTTTTGCCTGCGAGTTTTTCGCGATCTGCCAGGAAATACCGCGCTCAGGCGATTATCGGTATTGTGGGTGGCGCTCGTTTTTTGCCAGGTGGCTTTAGGCGCATGGACGATTTGGAGCAACAAAGCGGCTGACGTCGCGACCGCACATGTCGCCGGCGGTGCGATTATGCTCTCGTTTGGCGTAAGCATTTGTGCGTTAAGCTGGCGTCTGGCGCCGGCCGCATCAAAGGCGAGATCGACCGTTGCCACACGGGAAAAACTGGCAACGATATGAGAGCGGATCTCTTTCAGAACGGGATAGCGACTAAAACGGACGCTGAACGGTCCATTCCGCATTTCGCCTCGGATTTCGCGCAGTTGGTCAAAGCGCGCCTCACCTTGCTCGTTCTGATGACGACAGCTGTCGGTTATTATCTTGCCGCCCCGAACCCGGTGAATTATCTCGGATTAGTTCGCGCGGTCTTCGGAACATCGTTGGCCGCAGCCGGCGCCGCCGCGTTAAACCAATGGTGGGAGCGCCGCTCGGACGCGTTGATGCACCGGACAAAATTACGTCCCATTCCGGCAGGCCGAATGCGCGCGTTCGATGCATTTGCAGTCGGATTCGCGCTTGGAGTCATTGGTGTGGGTTACCTGGCGATTGTTTGCAACTCATTGAGCGCTCTTCTGGCCGCACTGACCATTGTTCTTTACATTTTTGCTTACACCCCGCTGAAAAAAATCAGCGCAGTGAATACTTTGGTCGGTGCAATTCCGGGCGCAATCCCGCCGCTGATCGGCTGGGCTGCTGCGCGCGGGGAGGTAGATGCGGGCGGGTGGAGCCTCTTTGCCATTCTGTTTTTTTGGCAGATGCCTCATTTTTTCTCCCTCGCCTGGATGTATCGAACCGATTATGCGCGGGCCGGATTTCAAATGATTGCCAGTGATGATGAAACCGGTGCACGGAGTGCGAGCCAGAGTGTCCTTTTTTGTCTCCTCCTGCTGATCGTGGCGAGCATCCCGGGCTATCTTGGCATTTCCAATATTTTTTACGTTCTGATCTCCTTGGTCCTCGGCGGATTGTTCATGGCGTTCGCGATGCACTTCCACAAACACAAAACGGTGCGGGCTGCGCGCTGGTTGTTCCTGGCATCGATCACTTATCTGCCGTTATTGCTCCTCGCCATGGTGGTCACAAAATTATGAGTGCAACCTCGCTCGCGATCCCACCCCCGAGGACCGGCAGGTCGCGGACATGGAAGATCGCGCTCATTTTGATTCCGGTCGTTACACTCGTGCTCTTAATTTGGTTACGGCACACGGAAGTCAAAGTGCTGCGCCAAAGAACCATTTCATCTTATGGGACTGTTCCGGATTTCGAACTGATGAATCAGAACGGCCAGCCTTTCGCCTCGGAGCAGTTAAAGGGGAAGATATGGATCGCCGATTTCATTTTTACAACTTGCCGCGGTCCCTGCCCGTTGATCAGCAGTCGGATGAGCGAGCTGCAAACCCCGCTGGCTAAAAGCGATGTTCATCTGGTTTCGTTTACGGTCGACCCGGCGACCGATACGCCGGAAGTGTTGCGCAAGTACGCAAGCGCGTTGCAGGCGGATCCTGCTCGCTGGGACTTTCTGACGGGTTCGCAATCCACCATCTACAGACTTTGCCGGGACGGATTCAAACTCGCGGTTTCAGGCAGTGGAGAAAATGGAACACCGGTGCACAGCACGCGCATGGTTTTGGTCGATCGGCGTGGCGAAATTCGCGGCTATTTCGATGCGACCGATCCCGAGGGAATCACCAAGTTAATCGCGGACACGAATCATCTGTTGCGCGAACAACCGAACTAAGTTTAGCCGACCGGTTCCGGCCCGGACTCCGCACCCTCGGCGCAAACCATTTTCAGATAATCGCGATACTCCCCCTTTGGCAAGCCATCGGTAATCGCGGCCAGCTCGCGTTGCCCAATGAAGCCCATCCGGAAAGCAACCTCTTCAAGGCAGGCAACCTTCAAGCCTTGCCGGTGTTCGATCGTCGCAATGTAATTGCCGGCTTCGAGCAGGCTGCTTTGTGTGCCGGTATCGAGCCAGGCCATCCCACGGCTGAGTATTTTCACTTGAAGCCCCTTTTGCTTCAGGTAGAGCAAATTCAAATCGGTAATTTCAAGCTCGCCGCGCGCGGATGGCCGCAGCGTTTGGCAAAGATCGACGACCTGATCATCGTAAACGTAAAGACCTGGGACCGCGAATTGGCTCTTCGGTTGTTTGGGTTTTTCCTCCAGGCTAATGGCACGCCCGTCCGGACCAAATTCTACTACTCCGTAACGCTCCGGGTCCCGCACCTGGTATCCGAAAATGCAGGCCCCGCGCTCGATGGCCAGTGCATCGCGGAAAAAATCCAGTTTTCCGTAAAAAATATTGTCGCCCAAAATGAGCGCAGCGCCCGAGTTGCCGACAAATTTTGCGCCGATTAGGAAGGCTTGGGCAATTCCTTCCGGCCTGGGTTGCTCGGCGTACTGCAGACTGATGCCGAGGCGGGCGCCATCTCCGAGGAAATCGCGCAGCATCGGCAAATCCTTTGGCGTGGAAACAATCAAAATTTCACGCAGGCCCCCGAGCATCAGCGTAGCCAGGGGGTAACAGATCATCGGTTTGTCATAAACCGGCAGCAATTGCTTGCAGACGACCTTGGTAATCGGAAAAAGCCGCGTACCGGCGCCGCCCGCCAGAAGAATCGCCTTCTTATTCATGCGCTGACTTCATCCCTCAGCAATTCTGAAACCGAAACGGGATACCAATCAGGAGAACCGGACATCTTTGCCGGGATCCATTTCGAAATCCAAACTCAACGAGTCGGATGTGTTTGGCTTAATCACTTCCTCGTTGAATTTGACGAAAATCGGGTCTTCCCGAAAAATAGCGAACTTGTCCATTGACTCGAAGTCGATTGCGATAAAGAACGGCCAGGGGACCTCCGGATCGATTCGTTTGCCGCATTTGATGCTGAGCACCTCTGGAATTTTCAGAAGTTGCATCCGGGTGTTCATCATCATCTCCTCGACACGAGCGGGAGTGACTTCGGGGTTCAGCTTGTAAAGGACGACGTGGTGCACCATCGGGTTTAAGCTATTAGGCGGTTCCGGGGGAGCGCGCAAGTGGAGAATCCGCTGTCGCAGATGTTGTTTATTGGATGGCTAATTCGGGCCGGTGCGGATAAGTAAACATTCGTGGAAATAAGCGAGACGCCGTCCGACATGGAGAGGCGAAATTCCTGGATTGCCGCAACGGTCGCCATCCTCGCAGCAACCGTTTTCTGCGTGTCGATCAAGCCGAGGCACCAGCCTTTCGATTATACATTTCGAATCGCTTCGATCCTGCTTCACGGACATGCCGGCTTGCAAACGCTACCGCCATCCTGGCTCAACGAAATGGTACCGCGTGATGGCCGTTATTATTCAGTTTTCCCGCTGGGAGCGGTGCTCAGTGTTGTCCCAGTCGCCGCTCTGCGGGAACTGGGTTTGATTTCAGATTTTCCGGCACGCGGAGTTGCGGGGACGATCGCCGGTTTATGCGCGTATTTCTTTTTTCATCTGTCGATGCTTGGGGCGCGATCGTTGGGGCGGCGAATCCTTTTGGCGTTGTTTCCAATTTTCGGGACATGGACCTGGTGCAATCTCGGTTTTGCCGGCGCGTGGCAAATTGCGCTTGGCTTCGCGCTGCTCGGCGAAGTCGGCGCGCTCTACTTCACGCTTGTTCGCCCTCGGCCGCTCGCGGCCGGCGCGTTTTTCGCGCTCGCCTTTGGAAACCGGACCGAACTTTTTCTTGTTCTGCCCATCTTTCTTTGCCTCTGGCTGCGCCGCCCGAGCGAGCAAGCGGCCAGGTGGAGCGACTTATTTCGGCGAATTCGAGAATGCCGGGTTACGCTGCTCCAGTTTTTGATTGTGCCGGCTGCGCTTGGGTTGCTGACTGCTGCCTACAACTTCGCCAGGTTCCACTCGATCTTCGATTTCGGATACAGCCACATTCCGAATCTGCTTCGAGAGCCGTGGTACCGGCACGGCGTATTTTCGACCCGCGCGATTCGGTGGAACGTGCACAAAATGTTGTTCGAGGGATTTGGCGACAATCCCCATTTCCCTTTCATCCAATTCTATCCGTTTGGCTGTTCCATTTTCCTGGCCAGCCCTTTTCTCTGCTTGATCTTCCGTGAAGGTGGATCCTTGCGCGGGCCCGCCTGGATCGCAATTGCTCTGCTGGCGTTCGCGTTGTGGTGTCACGGCAACCCCGGCGGATGGGAATTCTCGTATCGTTACGCAATTATTCTCGTCCCATGGATGTTCCTCCTGATCGTGACCAACGGTCCGCCGACGTTTTCGGTGATCGAGTTGGCGTTGTTTATCGTTTCGGTCGCGATTAACGCGCTCGCCACGTATGAATTTCTCTGGACCGACAATATTCG
>Ga0187777_10000271_pt1 | contig 38743 bp, 37 predicted proteins | sample 1015_Q2_SP5_10_M_FD_132416 | JGI IMG/M metagenome (GOLD analysis project Ga0187777, IMG submission 132416) | Tropical peat soil microbial communities from peatlands in Department of Meta, Colombia - 1015_Q2_SP5_10_MG | ecosystem: Environmental > Terrestrial > Soil > Wetlands > Peat | place... | reverse complement strand
GCCGACGCGCTCGAACTCACGCTCCTGCAGGACGCGCAGCAGCTTGGCCTGGAGCGGCACCGCCAGTTCTCCCACTTCGTCGAGAAAAACGGTGCCGCCGTCGGCGGTCTCCAGTTTGCCTTTCTTTTGCGAGACTGCGCCGGTGAAGGCTCCCTTTTCGTGGCCGAACAGTTCGCTCTCCAGTAAAGTCTCGGTGATGGCAGCGCAATTGATGGCCACGAAGGGCTTGTCGGCGCGGCTGCTGTTGGCATGGATGGCGCGCGCCACCAGTTCCTTGCCGGTGCCGCTTTCCCCCCAGATCAGCACCGTGGATTCCCGCGCCGCGACCCTGGAAATGAAATCGATGACGGCGCGCATGGGCGGGCTTTCGCCGACCATGCCGTGGTCGGCGTCCAACTCCTGCTGCAGCCGCCGGTTCTCGCCGCCCAGCCATTCCAGATGGCGCGCATTCTCCATGGCCAATCCGGCGATGTTGCCCAAAGCCAGCACGAGCTGCAGCAGGCCGGCATCGAAGTGGACACCGGCCGAGCTGGCATCGAGGTAAATCACGCCCAGGAGTTTGCCGTGCGCCTCCATGGGAGCGGCCAGCACCGACCGCACGCTGGGTGATACCAGGCTGTCGGCGGCGCGATAGGTCTCGTCTTCGGCGACGTCATTCGCCAGCACCGCAACGTTCTGACTCATGACCTGGTTGAGAATGGTCTGGCTCGCCTGAATGGGCTGTTCCGGCCCCGCGTTCCGGTAGCGGCCCAGGACAGAAGAAAATCCCTCAGCGCCCTCCTCCAGCAGCAACACCGCGGCGCGATCCGCCGGCGCCACCTCGAATAACGCGTCCAGCACTTTCTGCTGCAAGGTTGCCGCGTCGCCGACCGCGCTTACGCTGCGGCTGAAATTCAGCAGCACATTCAGGTCGCGGACCACGCGCGCCGATGCCGGCAGGTTCGCCGCTGCCTGCGACGGCTGCAGGTACACCGCATTCTCTTTGCGCAGGATCACCGTGGGGCCGCCCGGAGTAGCCGACTCATCCAGGCGCAGAGAGCAGCTTGGGGTGGTGTCCTCATGCGGCCCGTGAAAGACGAAGATCGAATTCCCAATCCTCACCTGATCGCCATGAACCAGCACTCGCTCTTTCACCGGCACACCATTCACGAAGGTGCTGTTACGGCTATCCAGATCCTCGAGGCGTACATCAGCACCGGCGCGACGGAGAACGCAATGCCGGCGCGAGACCAGGGGATCGAGCAGCGAGATTTGGTTCGAGGGTTCGCGGCCGATCGAGACTTCTCCCTCGTCAAGAGAGAAGATCCGGCCCTCCGCCGGTCCACTCACCGCTTCCAGCCGGATTCCGGAAGGGGACTCGGCGGGATTGGGAATACTCGCCACGCGATGAGTATACCCAAGCCGCCAAATGTGGCCTGTTTCGGGCCATGACCTAACACAAATGCTAGGCCACCAAACAGGGATGCGAGGTTTTCGCCGTTTCGGAACGGACAGAGAGGCTTCAGCATTGGCCACCGTCATGAACATAACCACCGTATTTTCAATCACTAACGATTGCGGCCTTGGATCGATGGTGGCGCCTGGTCGTCTGGCACGAGCGTTGCTTTATGTCAAGGTGTCAGACGTAATAAGGAAAGTCAAAAGTAACGGGGCAGGAAACGAATTCTGAAGGAAAGGAGAGCTCCCATGAAGGTCAGAACGAGCCTGAAAGCTGGCAGCACAGTGTGGGGTGGCGGTCCCGACGGCGGTCCGTAACATACCCCTCGCAAGCCTGCAAGAAAGGGCTTGCATGGCAAAACCGAAAGAAAATTACGACGGCCGGTTCCGCCGATAGCGACCAACTCTCTTCGCCGGTACCGGCCGACGCTCTTGCCCGTCTGAATCCAACCTGAGAAGAAGTCCTCGGTGCAAAAAATAAGAAGGGCTGCGACATTGGTTATGTTCCAGCCGCCGACTCCGGCGAGGGAGTCAACAACGTGGAATCATGCACCGTCACAGCCCCTGATGCGATCACCACTTTCGTGGTACCAAACCCCGGCAGCCGCTCGCACAACTGTCGGTTTTTTCGGGTCTGGCAGCCCGTGTGGGTCGCCCCGCCGGACTGATCACCCAGCTTACTTTGGATTGGCGACTTATCAGGAAGCCAACCCTTTCAGCCGTCGACGGTGCTCACCTTAACTGCGGGCTCGGTTCGCGTCAATGCCCGTAATTAGTGCAAATGTGGAAAAGCCGCACCGCAACCGTTCCAGGGATCGGGCCTCGTGCACCTAAGTGCGTGTCGCCTGCTCCAGCAGGTAAAGGTAGGACACATACGACTGACCGGAGGCGCGGGTCATGGCGATCTCGCAGGTACGGCTGCTGGAGTAGTAGCCGTCCTGTGGGGTGCCCTTCAACTCGCCGGCCTCGCCGCGTGTTGCCGATTCCGTGAGTTCGGGAAAGAGGAAGCCGCGGTCGCCGGCAAAGCCGCAACAACCAGCGTTCAACGGAACCACGACTTTCTCGCTGCAAGCGCGCGCGATCCCTTCCAGCTTGGGTACCAGGTTCAGCTTGATCGCAGAGCAGACCGGATGCAGCGCTACCGACTCCGCCCTCTGCATGATCTTCAACTTTGGCTGCAATTGCTCGTGCACGAACTGCATGCTGTCAAGGATCTCCAGGCTGTCGAACTTCTTTTGGTTCTGCGGCGTGAGATGCGGACGGCACGTGACGATCCCGTAGGTGCACGGCGTGGTGTCGATGACGATCGGCAGTTTGCCCCCTGCGGACCAGCGATGAAACTTCTCAATAGTCTTGTTGACCAGCACGTTGTGCGCCTGGTCGAAGCCCTTGGAGGAGAATGGCACGCCACAGCAGACGCCCTCCACATCCTGCGGAATGCGCACTGGCACGCCCGCGCGACGGGCCAGCGTGACAAAGACCTCCATCAGGGATTGCTCCGTGGTTTCGCCGGGCAGACGGCCCAGCACCCGCGAAATACATGTTGGGAAATAAATGGCTTGCGCCCCGGCTGGGTCCATAGCGGGACGAGGACCGGCCGGCAACGGCACATCCGCGCTCCACAGCGGGAATTCACCCGCAAAGGAGCGGATGGCGCGCGTAATCGCCACCATCGTTCCCGTTCCCAGCACCGACTGCACCATGTGGCCGAGGCGGAGTCCGAGACGCATCCAGCGTTCCAGGGAGGCGAAATTGTTGGCAAGGCGTACTGCGCGCTCCTGTGCCGATTTCGACTGCCGCAGCCGGCGGAAACGTTTGGTTAGTTGTCCGGTATCGATCGAGACCGGACAGGCCGTCGCACAAAGCCCGTCCACAGCGCAGGTGTCGAGCGCCATGTACGGAAACTCGGCATCCAGAGCTGCGTAAGCGCCGTTGCCGCCGGCGTCTTTCAAACGCTGCATCTCGCGCCGCACCACGATACGCTGCCGCGGCGTCAAGGTGAGATTGCGGCTGGGACACTTGGGCTCGCAGTAGCCGCACTCGATGCACTTATCCACCTCGTCTTCGACCACCGGCATGCGCTTCAGGTCGGCAAGGTGCCCCTTGGGATCGGAATTGATGATCACGCCGGGATTGAGCAGACCATCTGGATCCGCCAGTTCCTTGAGGCGCTTCATGATCCGGTACGCGTCACCGCCCCACTCCGCTTCGACGAACGGGGCCATGTTGCGCCCGGTACCGTGCTCGGCTTTGAGGGCGCCATCGTAGCGTTCAACCACCAGCTTCACCATGTCGTCGATAAAGCGCGCGTACTGATCGATCGCCTTCTGATCGTTGAGCGACGGCGTGATCACGAAGTGCAGGTTGCCGTCTTTGGCGTGGCCAAAGATGATGCCATTGTCGTAGCCGTGCTTCAGAAAGAGCTTCTGCAGGTCGACGCAGGCGTCGGCGAGATGCTGGATGGGGAAGGCGACATCCTCGATGATGACCGTAGTGCCGCTCTTACGTACCGCACCCACAGACGGGAACAGGCCGGCGCGAATTTTCCAAAGCGCCGCTTGCTCGGCTGCCTGATGCGTGAACACCGCAGCTTCCAGCAGCTTGAGCCCCTCTATGGCCCGCTGCGCAACCGATTCCAGCCCGGCTCGCTCACCTTCGCTTGCCGCCTGGAGTTCGACAAGCAGGCCTGCGGCCTCCCCCGGCAGCTTGCGCAAGGAGGGCGGACTCCCCGCCTGGTCTTCCACAGAACGCAGCGACGCGCGGTCCATGATCTCCAGCGCCACTGCGCCCGCATCGCGCAGGGGCACGATGGCCGCAGCCGCATCGTGCAGATTGGGAAACAGCAGCAGTCCGGTGTACTTGACCGGGAGATCGGGGACGGTGTTCAGCACCGCCTCGGCGATGAACGCGAGAGTGCCTTCCGAACCGATCATCACGTGCTGGAAGATGTCCACCGGCCGTTCGAAATCGAGGAACGCGTTCAGCGAGTAGCCGGTCGTGTTCTTCATGCGATACTTGGCGCGAATACGGTCGCGCAAAGCCGTGTCAGCCTCGATTTGCCGCTTCAGATCCAGCAACCCTTCGGCGAGCTTTCGCTCCCGGGCGCGGAACTCTTCATCGGCGCGGGCCTCGGCGGTATTGATGACGGTGCCGGAGGGCAAAACGAAGGTCATCGAGTCGATGGTGTGGTAGGCGTTCTGGCTGACCCCGCAGCACATGCCGCTGGAGTTGTTGGAGAGGATGCCGCCGATCATGCAGGTGCTGATCGACGCCGGATCGGGTCCGATCTTCACGCCGTAGGGTCGAAGCACGCTGTTGACGTATCCACCAATCAACCCGGGCTGGACCCTCACCTTGCGGCCGTTGTCTTCGACCGTTAATCCTTTCCAGTAGCGGGCCACCTCGAGCAGCAGGCCGTCGGTCACTGCCTGACCGGAAAGGCTGGTCCCGGCGGTGCGGAAGGTGATCGGGATGCGCCGCTCGTGGCTGAAGCGAAACAGCGCCTGGATTTCTGCGATCCCCTGCGCCAGAACCACGGCTTGCGGGATCAGGCGGTAGAAGCTGGCATCGGAAGCAAACGCGATCAGGTCGATGGGGCGGGTCAGGATTCGGGAAGGCTCGACAATGCGGCCGAGTTCTTCTCTAAATTTCTCCGAGGTGAGAGCGGCGGAACCCAGGGGGATCGGCGCCGGCTTGGGGCCACGGGCAGTATGGATCGCAGTCGCCATATATTAAGCAGGCATTCCTACCGGCCGGGACACCCGGATTCCCCGTACAGGCCGGCGGAACCTCCCGCATAGGTTAAACCTGTATTAGTAGATCACCAAGCGCGAGGCTCGGCCTGGGTACGGACGGCGTGGTTGGCCAGCGAGTTGGCTTCGCTGTTGTTGGCGCGAGGGACGTGGGTGATGGAAAAATCCAGGGAGCGCGCCAGCTTGCGGCAGGTCCAGTTCAGGGAATAGAGACGCGGGCTGAGGCAGGCATACTCGCCGCTCATCTGCCGTACCACCACTTCGGAATCGGAATAGACGCGCAGCGTCCTGGCCTTTTGTTCGAGCGCATATTGCAAGGCTTCCAGCAGGGCAACGTACTCAGCCACGTTGTTGTCCTGGTGGCCGATGGGCTTGGCGATGCGGATCTTGTGCCCTTCGGCATGCTCAATCACGACTCCGATTCCCGATGGCCCGGGATTCCCGTGAGACCCACCATCTATATACGCGACCAGATCCAAGATTCCACCCTCTCGAACCCAAAATGCTTGAGAAGTTTTCGTGCGTCAAGAGAATTGTCTGGTTCATGCGCACCGAAAATGGATCGCTTTCCACAATTTTGTGAAAAACCGATCAGGAAACATCTGCAAAGCATCTTGACATGCAGGATTGACGCGCCGTTCTACGGTTTGCACCTCAGCGGTAGCAGAGGAGAAAAAAAGATTTCTGAACTGCATCAGAACCGGGCGCTGAAGACAGTGGAGACGACCACCTCCGATGAATCAGAGTCACGCAGACGAAGCCAGTCTCCTGATCGTATCGTTCGGGCTCGCCGCGATACCCATCGGCTTCACGCAAAATACCTCTTCCACCACGGCCCGCAGCAGTTCACCCACGCTCCATGCCTGGGCGATGCAGCCGCGCGCATGGTGCGGAGGGTCGCCATCCAGGATCTCTGAAACCTGCCCCAGGCCGGCTTCGCCCAGGTGTTTGCGGAATGGCTCCAGCCATTTCGCAGCTTGCGTGCGGGCTTCCGCCGTCCCACCATTCACTTTGACGTACGCAGTGAGAAACGGTCCCAAGAGCCACGGCCACACCGTGCCCTGATGGTAGGCAGAATCACGCGCGCGCTGGTCGCCGCTGTAACGGCCGACGTAGCGTGGGTCAGCGGGGGCCAGCGTGCGCAGGCCATAAGACGTAAGCAGCTCGCGTGTGACCACATCCACCACTGACTGGGCTCGGCCGCGCGCGAGCATGCTGTGGTGAAGGCTGACCGCCAGAAGCTGGTTGGGCCGGATCGATGCATCGGGAGGCCCATCGTTCACCACGTCGTAGAGGCACCCAGCGCTTTCGTTCCAGAACAGACGATTGAAGTTCCAGCGCGCCACCGTCGCCATCCTGGCGTAGCGCTTCTGGCCGGCGGAGTCGCCAAAGCGCGCGGCGAACTCCTCCATCGTTCGCAGGGCGTTGTACCAGAGGGCCTGGATCTCGACCGGCTTTCCCTGGCGCGGGGTGACCACCCAATCGCCGACTTTGGCGTCCATCCAGGTAAGCTGCACACCCTGCGCGCCTGAAACCAGCAACCCGCTATCGTCCACGCGGATGGCATAGCGCGTTCCGCGGACGTGCCAGGCAATGATGTCGGCGAGCACGTCGTAGAGCCGCTTGCGCACGAACTCGCAGTCGCGGCTGTAGCCGGCATAGGCGCGGATGGCTTCAAAGAACCACAGCGTGCCGTCCACGGTGTTGTACTCGGGCTGTTCTCCGGCATCCGGGAAACGATTGGGCAGCATGCCCTGGTCCACGTGCCGGGAGAATTCCAGAAGGATGCTGCGCGCAACATCGAAGCGGCCAGTGACTAGCGCCAGCCCCGGAAGGGCAATCATGGTGTCGCGGCCCCAGTCGCCAAACCAGTGATAGCCGGCGATAACGGTCTTTTGGTCGCCACGGGCAACGATGAACTGGTCGGCAGCGGTGGCTAGCGAGCGCACCAGTTCGTCCTTTACCGGGGCGGAATCGGCGATGGCGGCGCGGCGCACGATCTCGTTCTCGCGCAGGCCAGAGGCCTCGCGGACATCGTGACGCTCGGTCGAAGCGATGATCGTAACGGTCGGGCGCGCGCTGAGGTCGAAACGAAGGGTCAGCGGATTGAACAGGTCCTCACGATAGTCCAGCCCGCGCTCCTGCTCGACCCGATACTCGAAATTGCGGTACCAGCTCCCTGTCGTCTCTAGTGCATCGGCATCGTGCGCCAGAAAAAGCCGCGGCAGCCCGGGATAGGGCGCCACGCTCGCCAGTCCCGTCTGGGATGACACAGTCGAATCCAGTCCTCCGTTCTCGTGCGTCGAATTGTGATAATCGCGGAAGGCAATCAGTGGCCGTACCTCCAGCCCTACCGAATCCTGCGGCGCCTTCAACCTGTACTGCACAACGCTGGTGTTCTCGCCCTGCACCATAAAGAGGGACTTCTCGATCTCCACGCCCTCCACCTGGTACGTGAACACGGGGAACGGGTCGAGGCGGAAGCGCGTCTGATAGCGGTGGCCCTGGGGGTGGATCACGCCGGGATACTGGTTGGCCGAGAGATCGAAGCGCTTGCCGTCGATGATGAGCGTCTCTTCCAGCTTGGACAGCAGGACCACGCGTCCGACAGGCGGCTTGGTCGCTGCGATCAGCAATCCGTGATAACGCCGCGTGTTCAGCCCGACGATGGTCGAGGAAGCAAAGCCTCCGAGGCCATTCGTCTCCAGCCACTCGCGCTCGAGGGCAGCATCGATATCGCGACAACCATCCTGGCTGAAGCTGATCACCTGGCACCTCTTGCGTGCGCGGTCTGAGCAGCCTGGGTCGGGGGATAGTACCGCAGGCACCACCAGTTCTAGGCTGAGCTGGTGGGCGCTACTGGATTCGAACCAGTGACTTCCACCGTGTGAAGATGGCACTCTACCGCTGAGTTAAGCGCCCACGCCTTTCCATTCAAACAGTTACAGCCGCATCCGTCAACCGCGCGCTGCACCTTGCGCTTGGCTGGTAGGGCCGCCGGCGCCGACGACTGGGCGATGAAGGAAGCAGCAACGTCCAGCTACACCCGCTCCAAGACCACAGCCATGCCTTGGCCGACCCCGATGCACAGCGTCACCAGCGCATAACGTCCGCCCTGGCGTTCCAACTGACGAGCGGCGGTGATCGCCAAGCGTGCGCCCGAAGCCCCCAGGGGATGGCCGATGGCAATGGCGCCGCCGTTGGGATTGACCCGCGAATCGTCGTAGGCGATTCCCATCTGCTTCAGGCAGCCCAGCACCTGGGGAGCAAACGCCTCGTTCAACTCGATGACATCCATGTCCTCAAGTGACAGCCCCGCGCGGCCCAGACACTTCCTGGTTGCAGGCACCGGCCCGAGGCCCATGAGGCGCGGGGGAACGCCGGCGACGGCACTGGCCACGATGCGGGCCCGCGGCTCGGCTCCAAACTTCTCGCCGACTTCAATCGACCCGACGATCAGCCCGGCGGCGCCATCGTTGATGCCCGAGGCGCTGCCTGCGGTGGTGATCCCGCCCTCAAACAGCGGACGCAGCTTGGCCAAGCCTTCCAGCGAGGTGTCCGGCCGCGGGTGCTCATCTTCGGTCACCATGGCCGGCGGTCCTTTGCGACTGGGCGTTGCCACAGGTAGAAGCTCGTCCTGATAAAAACCCGCCTGCCTGGCCCGAGCGTAGCGCGATTGCGAGGCGAGGGCGAAGGCATCGGACTCGCCGCGAGTGACGCCCACCTCGCGGGCGATGTTGTCCGCAGTTTCTGTCAGGCTGTCATTGCCAAACCCGGCGATGAAACACGGATTTGGGAAGCGCGCGCCCAAGGTGGTGTCGAACATCTTCACTTCTCGTCCATAAGGCGACTCAGCTTTGGCGATGGCATAGGGAGCGCGGCTCATGCTCTCGACGCCGCCCGCGAGAAATAAATCGCCCTCGCCGCAACGAATCGCATGCGCCGCCGTGGCAACCGCCGCCAGCCCCGACGCACACAAGCGGTTGATAGTCTGTCCAGCGACTTCCACGGGAAGCCCGGCCAGCAACCCGGCATGGCGCGCGACATTGCGGCAATCCTCGCCTCCTTGATTGGCGCAGCCCAGCACGACGTCTTCATAGGCCTCGGCCGGAAATGGATTTCGCTCTACCAGTGCTTTGAGGATCAGGGCCGCCATGTCATCCGGACGGATTGCCGCCAGCTTCCCCGCGTGGCGACCGACCGGAGTGCGAATTACGTCGTAAATATACGGTTCTGGTGACACCGCACTACTCGCCTCCGTATGACAGGCAGCGTTTTCGGACGCTACTACACGGAATTCAGGCAAGTCAATGCTGTTGCGCGCGGCGCCAGGGGCACGCCTTCAGCTTCGCAGCGTCATGAACAAGGGCCGCTGGGCTCTCGATTCATTTCCCGTCAATACCCTGTCGCCCGCCCCTTCCCGAAATCCGTTGGGTCTGCGAAAATCATTGCACGTACTGACCTATGGCCCCGGACCGAGAGCCGCAAACCACCCCCAAATTCGCGCAACTTTTGTCCCGCCAGCGGGTTGGTAGGGGTGTGAGCAGCCTAGCGCTCAGCCAGGAACTGCCGGCAGGCGCCGCTGCCGGTCCAGGATTGGCCGGGGAGGGGGTACCGATGGCCGCATCCTCAGCGGCCCTGCACCTGCTCAGCGACGCCGAGGTCATGCTGCGCGTGGCGGCGGGAGATGATTCCGCCTTCGACTACCTGGTGGAGAAATTTCGGCGCCCGCTGGTGAGCTTCATGTATCGCATGACGCACAATCAAGGAGTAGCGGAGGAACTGGCGCAGGAAGTCTTCCTGCGAGTGTACCGTTCCCGTGCCACTTACGCGGCGGACGCCAAGTTCACCACCTGGTTGTACCGGATCGCCACGAACTTGGCCGTGAATCACGCGCGCGATACCAAGGCGGAGCGTTCAAGCACGAGTTTGGATGAGCCCGATCCGGAGACAGGATTGACCATCGATGTCGCCGATCCGGAAACGACGGTGGAACAGAAACTTTTGCGACGCGAGCGGCTGGCGGCCATCCGCAAGGAAGTGGAATCGCTGCCCGAGCGGCAAAGGCTGGCGGTAATCATGCACAAGTACCAGAACATGGATTACCGGCAGATCGCGGAAGTGCTGAAGCTGAGCGAATCCGCCACCAAATCATTATTGTTTCGCGCCTACGAGACACTGAGGGTGAAGCTGGAGAAGTTTTTGTAACGGGGGAGTTATGACGTGCAAGGAAGTACGCGAATACATGCTGGACGCGGCCCAGGAGAATCGGGTTGCTGGACTCGATGAGCACCTGAAGTCCTGCGCGAGCTGCGCCCGGGAGCTGGAGTCCATGCGTCAGACCATGGCTTTGCTGGACGAGTGGGAGGCGCCGGAACCGTCTTCCTACTTCGATTCCCGGCTGCGCGCGCGGGTGCGCGAGGCCGCGGCCGAGCCACGGAGTTGGCTGGTGTGGCTGCGCGGGCCGGCTGTGGCTTTCGCGCTGGCCGCGCTGATGGTGGCGAGCATCGCCCTGTTCCGCAATGCGCCCGATCACAAAGAGATCGCGAAGACCCCCAATCCCCCGAGCATGGTGCAGACGGGTACCGCGGTCAGCGACTTGCAGGAACTCGAGCACGACGGTGACATGTACGCCAATTTCGACATGCTGGATGATCTGGGAACGGAGGCGGAGACGGCCAATCCGTAACGACGTGCTGAAGATCAAGTCCATCGCGATACTGGCGGTTGCCAGCTTGGCGCTCGGCGTCCTGGGTGGTCCGCGCGCTCTTGCGCAGAACCAGGGACGATGGGGCCGCCGTAATGCAGAACAGGGCAGCCAGCGGAGCTATCCCAAGGGTCCCGGTCCGCATCGTGGGGAATGGCTGCGCAAGAACCAGAATCTGCCTCCGGCAGAGCAGGAGAGGGCCCTGCGGAACGACCCCGGATTCAGGCAGCTTCCGCCGCAGAGGCAGGAACAGCTCATGGATCGGCTGCGCAACTTCAATAACCGGCCGCCCGAGGAGCGGCAGCGAATCCTGAACCGGATGGAAACCTTCGAGCACCTGCCACAGCCAGAGCGGCAGCAGGTACGCAACCTCTACGGCCAGATGCGACAGCTACCCGAGGATCGCCGTATGGCCGTGGGCCAGGCCGCAAGACAATTGAGCGGAATGAGCCCTGCCGACCGCGAGCGCGTGCTGAATTCTCTTCAGTTCCGGCGTCGCTTCTCACCACGGGAACAAGACCTGGTCCGCGGACTTGCGCAGTTAGGACCCGGACAGCGCTAATCGGGGCGTTGGCAATCAGCAATCTAAAGCATTTTCATAGCTGATGTATCCCTTCAGCATGTCATGCTGAGCGAGTGCGGGCCGCTTTTGCCCGCACGAGTCGAAGCACCCCTACCGCGTTGATGATCTTCGGAATAGGGTCCTTCGACTCGCGCGCCAGAGACGGGCGCGCTCGCTCAGGATGACAACGCTGGGAGGGGATAGCAACCGGGGAACCGCTCTAATTCATCGTTGCCATCATCCGCCGCAGTGTGGCTGCAGTCTGGCGGATCTCGTCGGCATCAGAGGCGTCGGGCGACATCTTCAGATAATCATCCAGGTCGGCGAGGGCGCCGCGATTCTGTCCCAAACTCCAGCGCAGCATGGCGCGCTGTTTGACGTCTTCCGGCGAGCGCGGATAGATGGCCAGGATGAGGTCCACAATCGGCAACGCCTTGCGGAAGTTACGCGACGAGAGGTAGATGGACTTCAGATTGTTCAGCATGCGCACCAGCACCTGCCGCCGGCTGACGGACATAAGAAACTCTGGCTGCAGCGGCATCTGGCCGCCGTAGATCTGGTCCAGGCGGCGCTGGCAGTCTACGACGGTCAGCAGGCTGCCGCCATTGAATGGATCGATGAGAATCTCGCAGCCTTCCACGTCGTAGTGCTTGAGCAGAAAGTGCCCGGGCAGGCCTACACCGACCAGCGGGAAGCCCACCCGGCGCGCGACCTCCATGTAAACCACCGCCAGGGTGATGGGGATGCCAAGCTTGCGGTCGAGCACTTCATTCAAGAATGAGTTGCGCGGATCGTAATAATCCTCCGCATTGCCGCGAAAACCCTCTTCCTCGAACAGCACTCGGTTCAGGGCGGCGATGGACTCGGAAGGATCACCCAAATCCGGTACATGCCGCTTCACCCGCCGCGCCAGGTCTTCGACGCGAGCGCAATAGGTGTCGACGTCCAGGTTGGGATACTCAGTCCGGGCGATGGTGAGGGCCGCGCGCACCAGATCGATGCGGTCGTCCTCGACCTCCTGGCCGACCAGAGAGACGAAGGCCTGCGCAAGCATGGCTGGATCACGAGACATGAAATCTATGCTAACAAATAAGACAACAGACGGAGCTACATAACAAGCTAGCCGGCGGGATGCCGGCGCCACTAGCGCCGAAACAGGTTCTTGGCGATAAAGAACACATTGGCCGGGCGCTCTCCCAGCCGCCGCATCAGGTAGGGATACCACTCGGTTCCGAACGGGATATAGACGCGCATGCGCCAGCCGTCGCGCACCAGCTTCTGCTGCAGATCGCGGCGGATGCCATGGAGCATCTGGAACTCGAACGCGTCAGGCGGAATCCTCTCCGCGCGCGCGAAAACCTTGGTGGCCTCGATGATCTTCTCATCGTGGGTGGCGATGCCGTGGTACACGCCGCTCTTCAGCAGTACCTTCATCAGCTCGATGTAGTTCGAATCCACTTCCGACTTCTTCTGAAAGGCCAGCTTCGGCGGCTCCTTGTACGCTCCTTTGCAAAGGCGAATGCGAATACGCTCAGCGAGCAGGTCTTCTACATCGCGCTGGCTGCGGCGCAGGTAGGATTGAATGACGGCGCCCACGGAATCTTCGCAGCCGGGCGCGCCGTGCAGCTCGCGCACCAGGTCGAGGGTTCGTTGCGTATAAGGTGAACCTTCCATGTCCACGCGGATGAAGTTGTGGCAGCGGGCGGCGTGCGCCACCAGCGCGCGAACGTTCTCGCGCGCCAGCTTCTCGTCGATGTCCAAGCCCATGTGTGTGAGCTTGACGCTCATGTTCGCTTTCAAACCGCGGGCAGTGATCTCGTCCAGCAACTGGTGATAGAGTGCGGCGCTCTGCCGCGCCTCGTCGGGGTTGGTGACGTTTTCGCCCAGATTGTCGATTGAGACCGTGAGGCCAAGATCATTCATGCGGCGGGTTGCCGACATGGCGTCTTCTACGGTTGTGCCCGCAACGAAGCGGCTGGAGGTGCGCTGTCCGATCCCGGAACGCTCGGCCACGGCGCGCAGCGGGCGGCTTTCAGAGAGCCAGACAAAGAAGGCTCTCAGCATGCTCGTGACCAGCCGGGGTGCGGCGTCAGGATAGGAAGGTCCATAAGGGCTTCATGTAACACATCGCGCCGTGCTCGCTGGTGGCCAAGGTTACACCGGACGCCGGTTTTAGCGGGAGCCTTCCCCGCCGGTGTGCAGAACTTTGCAGCTTCCTACGGTCTCAAAATGCGCGAAACACCGCATTTGCAACACTTAGGTATATGAGCCGCTGGTAGGCGGATTGCCCAAGGTAGGGTGCCCAGCTCCATTGGGAGTCCACCTTGATGCGGTCTCGAATCTGCTATTGCGCCTTCGCGGTTTTGCTGCTGGCGGTGGTTTGCGCGGCATCCATACCGCCGCTGAAAGCGCGCCCTCAGGCCAGGCCCGGGACAGTCTCCGATGCGGATTGGGCCCCCTCCTTCGATGATCACCCGAGTTGCCCTGCCCCTCGTCCCCCCAGGCCTCTGGCGACGCCTTTGCCCGCGTTTCGCACGACTGGAAAAACGAACCTGAAGATTCGCTTCGTAATCGGTATCGATGGACGGCTGCACAAGATGGCCGTGGTCAACAGCGCTGGTCGCGCCGCAGACTCGCAGGCAGTCAACGCACTGCGGCAGTGGCGTTATACGCCCGCCACCTGCAATGGCGTGCCGATGGAAGCCGAGGGGACGGTGGAGTTTCCGGGAAATTGAGTCATCGGGCCATTGAGCCATTGGGTAATTGAGACATGAGCTGTTCGACTCCTTGAATCGACTTCCTGGGAGTAGTTACGCTTACGCAAGTACGCGAGATTTGGCACTATGCCATCGCTCCCAGAAGTCCTCAGAGACAGGACAAAGGCATTCGCGAGCCGAATCGTGCGGCTGTTCCGCCACCTGCCCAAGACCGATGAAGCACGCATTATTGGCAAGCAACTCCTGCGTTGCGGTACTTCGGTGGCAGCCAATTACCGGGCAGTGTGCCGTGCACGTTCGCGAGCGGAGTTCCTCGCCAAGATTGGTGTGGTTGTAGAAGAAGCCGACGAGACCGTCTTCTGGCTTGAGTTTCTAATAGAGACCGGTTTAGTGACGGCGAAGCGCCTTCAGCCATTACTCGACGAAGCGAACGAGATTCTTGCCATCGTCGCAGCCTCACAGAAAACTGCCCGAGCACGGGGTCAATGACTCAATCGCCAAATGACTCAATGACCCAATCCTTTTATCTTCCCTGCTCCTCCAAAAACTTCTCCACCTCGATGGCGGCCATGCAGCCGGTGCCGGCGGCGGTGATGGCCTGGCGGTAGCGGCGATCGGCGACGTCGCCGCAGGCAAAAACGCCGGGGACGCCGGTAGACACGTAATCACGCGTAATCAGATAACCGTCGGCGTCGATGGCAAGCTGGCCGTCGAACATCGCCGTATTGGGCACGTGCCCGATACCGAGGAACAAGGCGCTGGTGGGGAAGGTTTGGGTGTGCCCGTTGCGCACGTCGCGCAGCTTGAGTGCGGTGACTTCTTTCTTCTCGACGTCATACACATCATCCACGACGGTGTTGGTGATGAAGTGGATTTTGGGATGGCTCTGCGCGCGGTCGAGCATGATCTTGGAGGCGCGGAACTGGTCGCGGCGGTGGATCACCGTGACCTTGCTGGCGAAGCGGGTGAGGAACAGCGCTTCCTCCATGGCGGAATCGCCGCCGCCCACTACAGCGATCTCCTTTCCGGAGAAGAAGAAACCGTCGCAGGTAGCACAGGAAGAGACGCCGTGTCCGATCAGCGCTTGTTCATGGGGCAGGCCGAGCCAGCGCGCGGTGGCGCCGCTGGCCACGATGAGGGTGCTGGTGTGGATTGATGGTTTGCCGCCCATCAGATGCAGAGCAAAAGGACGCTTGCTCAGGTCGGCGCGATGGACGTGCCCGTTCTCGAACTCGGCCCCGAAGCGCGCCGCCTGCACCTTCATGTTCTCGATCAGCTCCGGTCCCTGGATGCCTTCCGGAAAGCCTGGGAAATTCTCGACCAGGGTGGTGAGCGAGAGCTGTCCGCCGGGCTCGTGTCCCTGGAGCACGAGCGGTTTCAAGTTGGCGCGCGCGGCGTAGATGGCCGCCGTCAGTCCGGCACAACCGGACCCGATGATCACGGTATTGCGAATTTCCATGGCTAGTTAGATTAGCCGCTTAGAGCAATGATGCAAAGTTGAGCCGGTTTGCGGGCGTAAGCGAAGCGAGAGCCCGCAGGCGAAATCCTGAGCGAAGCGAAGGACCTCGCTATTGGCCCTTGGGCTTTGGCTTTTGGCGCTTGGCCGGCTGAGAACGGCCCACCCCCAACCGCGCCAACTCCGGAGGGACGCTATCGCGGACGCCCAGCGCTGTCCGGTAGCGGCTCATCACCCGGCTGGCGGCCGCGAACACGCTTTCGTACGCCGTCTGATCGGCCTGAGCGCAGCGCGACAAACCCAGCGAAGACTTGCCAAAGCGTTCGACGCGGACGCGGCTGGCCGGAGTGTCAGTGGAAACCACGGTAGCCGGACTGGCCACGTTGGAGACGCTGTCCTCGATCGAGACCTGCATCACCTCTTTGGGCTCGCGCCAGCGGAAGACCACAGTCTCGACGATGTCGTTGGCATCAAGGCTGATGGAATACTGGGCGTTGGTCAGGGGCGCCTCCGGCGGAAACTCGTGTCGTACACGCACCCAGGAAGCGATCGGCGCGTCAGGAGCCGCAGAGCGGCCGCGCGCGATCTCGAATTCCGGCCCGAAGCGGGGAGCCGCGGGAATGCTCTCCAGCGCAGAAACCATCTGTTGCTTGTCGGCGTCACTGGGAGAACAGACGTTCAGGTAATTGATGTGCACCTTCATGTCGCCCTGCTTTGGCTGCTGTTGCGCCTGGGCGCGGATGGTGATGGCACAGAAGGCCAGGATCAACAGGAATTTCAGCGCGGACACCCGGCGATTGTAAATCAGATTGGTGTCACAGCAATGTCACGTAGGTACCTGTGTTTGCATTTTCGGTCACAGTGTCACACGTGTGAAACCGTAATTCATTTGGAAGGGGAGCCGGGCGAGCGTGAGAAGTGATGAGCCGATCTTTGTCCGACTCTTACTGACTTCCAATTGTCAGAGGAGACTTCCCGGATTGTATTACCGGTTTCTTGAAGTGGTTTGGGTCCAGGTTGTCCCAGATGGTCAGGCAAACGTCCCTTGCGGCCAGCTTGGCGCTGCTTTGGATTCCGAATCCGCCCATCCCCTGGGCTTGCGAGAAAGCCCAGGTCCAGGCTTGATCTGTGGAGGTCTTGTCGCGGCCGCTGACAACAATCGTCAATATAAACTCGGGTTTTCGGTCCGTCTTGAGGTAAAGCGAGATGCCGCTGCATTCCCTGGAGTCTTGAAAACCCTCAACGAACTGCTGCAACAAATCCGCTTCGCGCACCGCCCTGCCGGTATAGACAGATTCGTTGCCGGGAAATCGTTCTGCCATCTCTAACTCTTCATGGTATGCGGCCTCGTCTAGGATACCCGAAGCTCCCTTCCCTTGATTGAAACCGAGGCTGGGCTTTGTCGCCACGGCGGAGCTGCGAGGCGCGGAAGGGGGCTGCTGCGGAAACGATGGCACGGAGATTGTGGTCAAGATCAGAATGAACAACAGAGCCCAGCGTGGCACAGTTCTGTCTCCAGCGCCCAACCTGCGCGTCCTGGCGAGGAGCCTCTTCCCGTCGCCGGGTCTGTCAAAAACCTGCTTCGCGCAGCCGTTCCAGCAGGTCAGGCTGGCAATTTTTTCGAGCCAACATGTATCGCGCGATAAGAAGGCCAATCAGCAAGCAGGACGACCACCGCATTGTCCAACCTCCAGTGTTATCAACTGGCGAGCTATACCGCGCCCTTCGGTCCTGAAGCACAGTGCACCATAAGGACTGCACTTGTTACGGTGACTCTCGTCACGCCTGACTGTGACGGATCGGATTGCCCAGGGGGATAGGCGAACCGCTTCCCGACCGCCCGCGCGCGGTTTTTTCAATGCGACGAATGCAAAAAAATCAGGCTACTTTTCATATCGCTGTAACCCCTTCCGCATAAACTCGTTGGAGACAAACACGGGAGGCTAGAAGTGAGGGACACGAGTACCACAAAATACAGGGGCATCAACCACTGGCTCATGCTGGACTTGATCGGGAGGAAAATTCGACTTCATACAGACCGACTTCACGAGGAGCGCGCACACGTCGCTCCGGATCAGCTAAGAGCCGAAAATGGTCGTCGCCGCCCGGCTGGAGAGAGAAAAGCGCCAGGTAGCCATAGATCTGGCTGATGGGAATAGCGATCTTGCAATAAGAAACTGAGGGTGCGACAGACCTGGCAATCTACTCGCCGCTGGCGGCTTTGTGCTCATGCGTGTTCAGGTGAGCACGGATAACGGCGAGAAATTCCTGGATCTCGATGGGTTTAAACAGAACTGAAACGCCCAAACGCTGGGCGCGGTCGCTGATGTCCTTGCTGGCGTAACCCGTGAGCAACAGCGAGGGCAATCCCGGGTGGTGGCGGCGGGCGCACTCGATGACTGCCAAGCCGGATTCCCCCTCCCCAAGCGACAGATCACAGAGCAGCAGATCGAGCCTTCCTCCCTCAAGCACGCGCCGTGCCTCCTGCGCCGAGGGAGCGGGCACAACCTCGTATCCCTTCTGCTCAAGGATCATACGGTAAGTGGTGAGTACCGAGGGGTCGTCGTCCACCACCAGGATGCGGAAGTTGCGGCTGCTGGCAGTCATCCCTGCACCCCCGATGGCTTGAGCACCAAGCCATTCTACCCAGAACCAGTCCCCCGTTGTGAACGTATCGTTAATTGGAACCATGGGTCGGAATTGGGGCCACACCGGGCCGGCCGTCACTACCGTACGTCTATAATCAAGCGCAGCTCGGCAGTGCAGAGCATGACTGGTTCTTCTACCCATCCTCAGCGGCGCGGACTGGCTCGCCTGGTTCCCACCAGCGGCCTGGGCCGTTTCACTCTGTACCTGCTGATTGTGGACCTGTTCATCTACGGGTTGAGCCGGTGGCTGGCCGGGCGGCGCATCGGGGGAGCACTCGATGTCTGGGTCGTGCTGCTGACTGCCACCCTGGCCGTTCTCGGACTCCTCTTAGGCCTGCGCTGGTTCCGGCGCCGGTTCATGTGGCGGCTGTGCAACCGCCTGATCGTCACCTATACCTTCATAGGCTTCATTCCGCTGGTGCTGCTCCTGATGATGGCCTTGATTGCCGGCTACCTGTTCGCCGGCCAGTTCGCGACTTTTCTCGCCAGTTCCGATCTGAATTCCGAGCTGCGGACGCTGGAAGCGGCAAACTCCGCCATGGCAACGGAGCTGGCCACGGTGGCGCGGGTCCGAGGCGCGCCCAGCAGCAAGGACCTGTTGGCTTCGCAGGAGTTCCGTCCTGACGAACACATGAAGTCGGCCGAGGTGATCGCATGGTATCGCCCACGTCAGCAAACCAACACCGGGTTTCCACCCCAACGAAGCAAAACCGGCCTCGTTGGCGGCCCCGGGTCTGCTGGGGGCCCCGCACGCGGGCAGCGCATCGAGCTCTATGCCCCTACCGGCCAGCGGTATGTAGGTCAGCTTCCGGCCTGGCTCAACGGCAATTTCCAGGGGATCGTCCGCGACGGCGACGGCCTTTATCTGCGGGCGATGAACACGGTAACTGCCGGCGGAGCCGCCCTGACCGTCCTCTCCAGCATGCCGGTGGACGGCGCCCTGCTCGAGCGCATCGCCGCCGGCATCGGCGAGGTGACGATCTATCCCAGCAGCGTGATCCGCGCTCGCACAGAGGGAAATCGCACTAAAGAAATCACTATAGATGTTGGGGAAGAGCCAAAACCGGAACCCAAACGGAGGGCGCTTATCGCGGGAGGGACGCTGCTACCTCAGAGCCGGCGTTTTGACCGCGAAGTCACCTTTCCCGCTCCTCTCGGAATCGTCGATTGGAAAACAGGGGAGCACACGTATATCGCATTCCAGGCGAAAACCCGGCCGTCCCTGCTCTACGCGCGCCTGTTCCAGACCATGGTCGAGCTGGGCGGTGCCATCTGGACGCTGCTCATTGCCCTGGCTATCGTGTTCGCGGCGATCGAGTTGATCGCGCTCATTGTGGGAGTCGGGCTGACTCGCACGATCACCCGCTCGGTGGCCGAGCTTTACGGTGCAACCCAACACATCAATCGTGGCGACCTGAAGCACCGCATCAAAGTTACGGCGCAGGACCAGTTGGCGGCGCTGGAGAGTTCCTTTAACTCGATGAGCGAATCGCTGGAAAAGCTGCTCGCCGAGCAGAAGGAAAAGCAGCGTCTGGAAAACGAACTGGCTATCGCCCAGGAAGTGCAGGCGCAGTTGTTTCCCAAGGCGATGTCAGACCTTGAATCGCTCGAAGTCCATGGCGTGTGCCGTCCGGCACGCACCGTCAGCGGCGACTACTATGACTTTCTGCCCTATGGGCCGGAGCGCCTGGGGATCGCGGTGGGCGATATCAGCGGCAAAGGCATCTCGGCCGCGTTGCTGATGGCCACCATCCACTCCGCCGTCCGCGCCTACGAGGTGGGACGCATGCCGGCGATGACGGCCCACCTGGTGGTGGCGGGCGGCGGCGCCGAAACTCCCGCCCAGGCCTTCGCGACGCCCTCGGGCAGTGATGGCGAGTTCTCTCCCGCCCAGGTGCTGAGCCTTCTCAATCACCAGTTGTACCGCAGCACGGCGGCGGAAAAATATGCCACGCTTTTCCTGGGCGTGTACGATGGGCACTCCCGCGCATTCACCTACTCCAACGCTGGACACCTGCCCCCCATCATTTTGGCGCACGACGGGTCGCTGCGGCGGCTGGACACGCCTGGGCTGGTAGTCGGTTTGTTCGATGACCAGGGCTATGAGGAGAGAACCATCGATCTGGTCCCCGGCGACATCTTTCTTGCTTTCAGCGACGGGGTCACGGAGCCGGAGAACGAATTTGGAGAATTCGGAGAGGAACGCCTGATCGAGATCGTGCGCGACCATCGCCACCTGCCGCTGGCACGTATTGCGGAGATGGTCACCTCGGCGGTGACCGAGTGGATTGGCGCCAACGAACAGCCCGATGACATCACCATCGTCCTGGCGAGGGCACGATGACCGGCCATCCGTCGCGACCGGTACGCGCGGGCTTGATCTTGATGGTTGCGCTGGCGGCGCTTGCGCAGTCCCAACCGCCCGTGAGCACGGGGAAGCCGGACATCGTGCTGCCCGCGCCGGCCTATCCCTTTACTTTCGTCGGGTATGGAGACATGCGATTCACCGACCCGGCCGATAGTCGGCATTCCAATGCTGCTGTGCGCAGGGCTGAGATTGCGCGCATCGCCCAGGAGAAACCGGCGTTCGTTGTCATCAGCGGCGACCTGGTGATGACCGGCGCCGACGCGCAGGACTGGAAAGTGTTTGACGTGGAAACCGCACCCCTGCGGCAGGCGGAGATCGAACTGCTTCCCGCCTTGGGCAACCACGACGTCCATGGCGCGGAAGATCGCGCGCTCGAAAACTATTTTCAACACTTTCCCCGCCTGGAGGGCCGGCGATGGTACACAGCGCGTGCCGGCAACGTGCTGGTTTTCGTGCTGGACAGCAATTCGCCAGACGGCCCCGGCAGCGAGCAACGGCAATGGTTGGAGCAGGGACTTAAGACGCTGCCGCCGGACGTGGATTTCGTGCTGGTGACGCTGCATCACCCGCCGCTAACCCACTCCCACGACAAAATGGTGGGCGGAGGTCACTCGGAACGTCCTCAGGAAGAACAAATTGGGTCGCTGCTCGAAAAGTACCAACGGAGCATGCGGGCGCGGATCATTGTGCTGGCAGGGCACGTGCATAACTACGAGCGCTACGAGCGCAGTGGTGTGACCTACCTGGTGAGCGGGGGCGGAGGAGCAACGCCCTATATGGTCCGGCGGTCCGCCCGCGACTTCTACCGCGACCCCGGCCCGACCTACCACATCTGCAACTTCACCGTGGACCATGGCGAATTGCGGTTTCAAATGCTGAAGCTGACGTTGAACGGAACCGAGGCGAAGTGGGCGGTGCGGGATTCCTTTGTGTCGCGGGCAGGCAAGGCAAGCCAGGCTGCGGTCGGGCGCTGAACGGGGACGATCCGGCTGGCTGCACTGTTTACTCTCTTGGTGCATGCGAGCGTCCTGCCCGTGGCGGGAGCGCGCTGCTGGGGTATCTGGCGGCCGCGGTCGGTTGAATTCAACCGTATTGACACCGCGAGAAGCAATGCTATAGTCGCGGAAACGAGGCCAGGCAACAATGAAGAATATTTACGACGTAATGCGGCAGAAGGAACTCGAGATCGAGCGCCTGAAAAAGGAGATTGAAGCCCTCCGTGTCGTAGCTCCCATGCTGGAAGATAAGGAGCCAGCGCGCGAGATTGCTTCCCCCGCGCCAGCTAAGACCTATTCTGCGACCCAGCAGAGCAGCGAACCGGTGATCGCCACCGAGACGGGCAAGGCCGCGCGCGTTTGGCCATAGCCGCTGGGCGCTGTGACAGGTCCTTGCCCGGGCAAGCTGGAACCAGGCTTAGCTGGGGGGCCGCGTTACTCTGCGTGTCGTTCGACCGCCCGAGGGAGTTAGCTCCTTCCCAAGGGATCGGCTCATGCAAACCGGACAGGTTGTGCTTTGCGGGTCCGGCCACAGAGTGTGACCATGTCCGAGGAAGACTTCAACGATTATAGAAGCGACGGCGCTTTCACCGGTCCGCTGGACCAGGAGACCTTCCGCGCCCTGCTCTTCAATTCTTTCTTGCACCAGCAGGACCGGCTTCGCGCCGGCCGCCGAGAAGGGGAACTGCTGGCGGCCATCGCTGAAACACGACGCGCCGCGGGCGAGGCTCGTGACCTGGCTACCGCTTTGAACCTGGTTGCCGCGCGCGCGCTGGAAATCACCGGGTCGACCGGAGCCGCCATTGCCATCGGCGCTCAGGGACAAATGACCTGCCGGGCAACGAGTGGACCTACGGCGCCTCCGCTGGGCGCTCCCCTGGGGTTCGATTCCGGTCTCTCCGGCGAATGTCTGCGGAGCCGCCGTACTCTGCGCTGCGACGATGCCGGAAACGATCCACGCGTTAACCGGGAGGCTTGCGTTCGCCTGGGCGGCGTGGGGTCCATGCTGCTGGTACCGCTGCGCCGGGGCAATTCCACCATCGGCATCCTGGAGGTGTTCTCGACGCGGCCGCGCGCCTTCGACGCCACCGACGAACACGCGCTGGAGCTGCTAGCCCTCATCACCAGCGCCGCTGTAGCCGACTTGGCGGGAAATGACGCGGGGAGCCGCGTTTCGCGGAGTGTGGCGAACGTCCGCCCCGTCGCTTCTCAGTTCTCTCCGGTATAAGCAACCTCGTCTCAGCACCCCTGACGCGGTAGAATCGTAGCGGCCACGGCTGCGAATATCCGCTCTATGATGTCCCGCTTCAAATCGGCGCTGATCCTGGCACTGCTACTAGTCCTCCCCGTCACCGCTCAAACCAAACCGGCGCCCAACTTCTCCGGCTACTGGAAGCTGAATCCGGAGAAGAGCGATTTCGGCGGTGCGCCCGCGCCGGACTTCGCCCAGTACGTGATCCGGCACATCGGCGGCAAGCTCACCTTCGACTACACCCAGGATTCGCATACCACGCGCGTGGATGTCACCACCGACGGCCAGGAACGCATGACCGATTCCAACAATGCCGATGCTGAGGTCTGGGCGCGCGCCTTCTGGGACGGTCCGGTGCTGGTGTTCGAAGCCCGGCAAAGACCGCGTCCCGCGCACGAGGTTCCCGCCATCAAGTGGACCAGCCGCTGGAAGCGGTCAGCCGACGGCCAGATCCTGACCATCGAGCGGCAGATCACAGGCCCGCAGGCCCAGCTCACCCAAGTCTTGGTGTTCGACCGCGAGACCAGCAAGAACAGCAGCCAGTAATCAGGATGATTGTCCGGCAACGGCGACAGCAGCCGGCAACGTAAACAGGAAGGTCGAACCATGCCCCAGGGCGCTCTCCGCGCGGATGGTTCCGCCATGCGCCCGCACGATGTGCTTGGCGATGGCCAACCCCAGGCCGGTGCCGCCTGATTCCCGCGAGCGGGCCTTGTCCACGCGGTAAAAGCGCTCGAACAGGCGGGGCAGGTGTTCGGAAGCGATGCCGGGTCCGAAGTCGCGCACGTAGAACTCTACGGCAGCACCCCCACCATCGCGTGCGCCCAGAACGATCTTGCCACCGGCGGCAGCATACTTCAGCGCGTTGTCGATTAAATTCGCGAGCACTTGGTGCACAGCATCGGTATCGGCTTCCACGGCGCGTCCTGTGGGCGTTTCCACCATCAGTTCCACGCGCTGCGACCGCGCAATCTCGCGAAAGCTCTTGGCTGCCTCCTCCAGCATCTCGGCCGGCGTCACGGGGTGGAAGCGGAAGGCCACCTCTCCGGACTCCACCTGCGCCAGCCGCAGCAGGTCTTCGCTCAAGGTGGCCATGCGCACGGCGTTCTTGCGGATAATCTCGAGGAACTCGCGCTCCGGGCCTTGAGCCGGTGCCGATTCCAGCAAGGTCTCAGCGTAGCCCTGGATGGAGGTCAGCGGGGTGCGCAGCTCGTGGGATACGTTGGCCACGAAATCGCGCCGCGTCTTCTCCACGCGCTCGATTTCGGTGACGTCATGCAACACGGCCACCGCCCCCGCTCCCGGCATGGGCGCGGCGGTCACGTTGTAGCAACGCCCGGGAAGGATCGAAGTGGCGGAAGTGGTGCGCACGCTGCCGCTCTGGATGGCTTCCGTGATGGCGCGCAGGAAGTCGGGGTCGCGCACGGTCTCCACCACCGGCGCCTGCAGCCGAACTCCCGAAACCGTCAGCCTGGCCATCACGCGGTTGGCCCATTGCACCTTTCCGTCGGCGGAAATGGCGATCACAGCTTCCTGCATACTGTTGAGCAAAGCCTCGAGCTGCTGCTGGCCGGTGCGAACATTGCGGAAGCTGTGTTCGAGCTGCTGCGCGGTCGCGTCCAACGCCATGGCGACCTGACCGATCTCATCCGGTGAGTCCTCGGCGATGCGGGCGGTCAGATCGCCGGCGGCCACGCGCGCGGCGAAGTCGACGATCCGGCGCAAACGGCGCGCGACCGACTGCGCCGCGAGCAAGGACAGCGCCACGGCCACCAGCAGTGCCAGTCCGGACGCCCACAGCAGTGTCTTCTCGGCAGGACCCAGCCGGGCGGTGACGCCAACGGTCGTAGTCACGACCCCGATCACCACCACAAACATCAACAGCAGCTTGAAGAAGACGCGGTTGCTCACTTGGGCGACTCGAAGCGGTAGCCGGCGCCGCGCACGGTACGCAGGTAGCGCGGGGTTTCCGGGTCGGGCTCGATCTTCTCGCGGATGCGGCGTACGTATACATCCACCGAGCGCGGCGTAACGTAGGCCGTATCGCGCCAGACCGCATCCAGCAACTGGTCGCGGGTAAAGACACGTCCCACATGGTGAGCCAGGTAGTCCAGCAGGCGGAACTCGGTGGCCGTGGTCGCAACCGGCTTCCCGCCGACGCTCAAGGTCATGGCCCCGCTGTCGATCTCAATGTCGCCAATCTTCACCAGCGATGGCGGCAAGGGCTTCTCGAAGCGCCGCAACACAGCGCGTGTGCGCGCCACCAGTTCCCGCGGGCTGAAGGGTTTGGTGATGTAATCGTCAGCGCCCAAATCGAGACCGAGCACGCGGTCGGACTCGGCGGTCTTGGCGGTCAGGAAGATGACCGGCGTCATCCCCAGAAGGGGCGTGTTGCGAATGCGGCGGCAGAGATCGCGGCCGTCGCCGCCCGGCACCATGATGTCCAGCAGGAACAACGAGGGCCGTTCCTTTTCGGCTTCGCTCAGCACCGTCCCGGCGGTGGTGAAAGCCCGCACGTCATAGCCGGCGGCCTCCAGGTGGTGGCGCACCAGGCGGCTGATATCGGCGTCGTCCTCGACCAGAAAGATGAGTGGCTTCACGACAATATTGTACCCGGCGATGACATGAATCTCCGCCTGGTCGCACGCCCGTGAGGGATCGCCATCCGCTAGCACCCTCGCCGGTGCTATAATGCACCCCCCCCCGTACAGGAGGTTCCCATGGCGGCGAATCCGGCAGCACCTACTCCTGAACTGACCCTGCAAACCGAGAAGACACCCGGCGAAATCGTGGTGCACTGCACCGGGAAAATCATCTCCAATACTACCGACCTGCTGAAGGCGACAGTCCGCAGCCTGATGCTGGAGAACAAGACTGTAGTGCTGGATCTGGGCAATGTGAGCTATATGGACAGCTCGGGGCTGGGGGCAATGGTGGGCCTGTACGTCTCCGCCCGGCGCTCCGGCAGCAGCCTGAAGCTCGTGAAGCTGAGCGATCGTCTGAAAGAACTGTTCAGCATCACTCGCCTGGCTCCCTTGTTCGAAGGTCACGAGGACATGCTGGGGATGACCCCGGATTAGATAGAAGAACCCTTCGCCAAAGTCTGCATAGCTGTTCCGCACCGGAACCGAGACGGTGGGCGCCTTGCTATTGGGGGCGCGTTATGACGCCCGCCCAGACCAGGTACATGCAGAAAAGCACGGTGACCGCCAGCATCACCACGATGATGGATCTGCCGACGGTCGACCACCACGACGGGCGGCGCCAGAACTTCTTGCGACGGCGAATGCGAGCGTGATGCCCGTGGTGATGATGCGGTGTGGGGATTGCTTGTTCCGGCCCAGCCAATCTTACCTCCCAGTGGGACCATGTGAGCGACTGACCTGAGATGGTTCCGAAGATCTTTTTTCCGCATTCTGTGATGAATCGCCTGTGAATCGCAACCGGAAATCGCGAACACGTCCTTACCAACCTTATCCCGGGTCTCAGATATAGGAAGAAAAATCTCGAATCTCGTGCCACGAGGTTTTTTCGATTATGGGGTTAGAAATGGGCGGGAGGAAACATACTGACTATCTCGGGGTGAGTTGATAACTGCTCTTTAAAGCACTCCGCGTGACAAAACCACACCTGCCACTTGCCCCCGGCAGTCTCGACCGTTACCCGGCAGGGATCGATGGAAGTCTGAGTGATTTCCAACGCGCAGAAACAACAAGGCCCCCACTTCACCTCGTGCGAAGTCACATTCTTCTCCGTCGGCAATCATAGCAGGGAAAAAACAGCGGTTGAGGCGCTAGCGGGGACTTAGCCGAAGACGAGCAACGCGAGGCCGAGCCCGGAGCGAAGTCGAAGGGCCGGGCCGAAATCCCGAGCGCAGCGAGGGACCGCAATAAAGTTGGTAGCGCTACCGGGAAACGTTACGTCCGCCTGCCAAAATTTCCATTTCTACTGGCAAAACCCGCCCTGGCATTGGCTTTTAGCAGGCCGGCCCAAAAACACTTTACCAGTATAACTGGGAAATTTTAACCCTGAAAACAGGGCATTTTTAGTAGGCGGTAGTAGGCGGAAGTTGGCGAACTTGCGGAAACGTTCGCGCAACCGCCTGCGCCCGCCTTCCCAATCGCAGCGGTGATCTTAACCCAGCTGTGCAGCCGACAGCGGGGCCTCTGACAATGGTTGTAAAATTTTTAGCACCCCCTAAAAACTTGAAGGGGCTGAAATGAGGGAAACCTAACTGGTGAGACTGTTCAATACTTGCGGCTTCGGCGTGCTCGAGGTCTGGCAGCCGCAGGACGGATTCCGTAGTGGTGCGTTTCCTTCGTGAGTAGGGCTGCAGCTTCATGACCGATGGCCTCCATGCCACCGGTCAATCATCGGCCTGCCGAGGAGGTACGGTCAGAGTTACCCGTGATTCAGGCACCAACGCCAACTTGCCGGGGGAGAGCTTGACTCTTGGAGAGATTTCCACTCTTAAGCCAACGTTCTGGCGGCAGGGACAAATCAATCCCTAGCCTTGGGCACCCCCGGCCCCTCGCTGGCGACATAGTGTTCGAGAGAATGAAGCTGCCGCCTGAGTTCCTCCATCTGCCCATGCAGGAGATTGCGGATCGAGAGGACGCCCCGCAGCCTGCCCATAGAATCCACCACCGGCAGATGGCGGAAATGATGTTCCAGCATCGACATCAAGGCGTCGCCGGGACTGGTCTCCGGGGAGGCGGTTTCCACCGGCGCAGTCATCAGTTCGGCCACCGGGACTTTCTCGGGATCTCGCCCGCTCAGCGCCAGCTTCCTCAGCACATCGCGTTCAGTGAAGATGCCCACGACACGGTTGGCGTCCACTACCACGACCGCGCCCACGCGGCGTGCCAGCATGAGCCGGATGGCTTCGGCGACGGTGGATTGAGGAGGAACGGTGGCTGATTCTTGGTCGCACAGACGGAGGATGCTCATGACTGGCCTCCGGCGGGACATCGCCCGCACAGATGGCTGATTCTAGCAGCACCAGCACTGGGACGCACGCTGTTCACCCTTCTGGGAACCGACGCTTCGCGGGAAGTTGTGCAGCGCCGTTTGCCGCAGCGTGTCGCCGGGATGGGGTTCGCGGAACGAGACTGTGGCCGACTGCCACGATGTCGCGGTAGTCGCTGGACGCCGCGCTGGCTGCTGATGCACTCTCTTTGCGCCGCTGGCGTATCGCCATGTAGGCGGGGAAGGTACACGAGCCGCCTCTGTATGCTTGAAGCGGCGCAAGGGCGAGCTGAGCGTGACAGTCATCACTGCCACTAATGTGTGTCAGGCGCAAACTAAGATCGAGGACAGGGTGGTCCTCATTGAGGAGGGAATCCCATGGCAGACAAGCCGAGATCCCGGGAGCCTCTCCCACGGAAACCGAAGTCTGTGAGCAATGTCGAGGAGGAAATTCGCCTACGCGCCTACCAGTTGTACGAGGAGCGCGGGAAGGTTGAAGGCCACGCCTTGGACGACTGGCTCCAAGCGCAGGCAGAGATTCTCGGAGCGAAGAAGCACGGCTCCAAATCGAAACGAAGTCGGAGACGGACAGAATAGTGTGCTGACAGCGATCAAGCTCCTGCACACGGCAGTTTGGGCTTTATTGGCAGGGTGCATCATTGCCTTGAAACCGACCCCGGATCGACGCGTCGAGGTCCGGAGAAATTGGCGGAGAACCTATCGCTGAGCCAGCACCCGAGCACACCAGCTCTCGCAACGCCCGTGACGGCCGTGTTGCATCGCTTCGGCTGGGCCGTGATCCTGACTGCGATCATCCTCGTCGAGTGCGGCATACTCGCACTGAATGGGGGCCGATGTCCGTTGACCGACGTGGCAGCCCGACTCCCCGACGACCGAGCCGACAACTTCGACATCTACCTGCCGAACTGGCTGGCCGGCACAACAAGGCGATCTTTGGCTTTGTAGGCTGCGCCTCCGTCCGGGCGCCTCCACTCAAGCCCTGCTCTCTGTCAGTTGATTGGCGTACCACTGTCAGCGTACCGTACTGTGCATCCCTTGATCATCGGTGGCGCCATGACCGAAATCGACTTCCACGGTGACGACGCGGCCCCTCTACAGGTTGACGCGCCGCTGCGGTTCATCAAGGTAGGCTCGCCCACGCCCTTCTGCGAGAACGAGCCATGACGCGAATTATTCTGATCGGAGCCGGCAAAGGCGGAAAAGCGCTGCTGGAGCTCTTCCACAAAGATCCTACGGTCGAAATCGCGGGCGTGGCCGATAAGGATGCGGGGGCACCCGGCCTGGTGCTCGCCCGGGAACTTGGTTTAAGGGTAAGCGCCGACTATCGAGAATTTCTTACGGCTGAAGAAGACGGCCTCATCATCGATGTGACCGGCAATCCCGATGTCGGCCGGGAGATCTACGAACTGAAACCACAAGGCATGGAAATTGTGGGCGGAAACGCCGCTCGCTTCATCTGGGAATTTATCGAGGCCAGGAAGAAAGCGGAAGCCCTCGAAGATAAGTACCGCCTGGCCCTCCGGGAGCTGGAGGCGCGCAGCGAAAGCGAGTTTATCGTCGGCAACAATCCCAAGATGAAGGAGGTTTCCGAACTCATCGCCAAGGTGGCGCCCACACCCACCACGGTCTTGATTCGGGGCGAGAGCGGGACCGGGAAAGAGCTTGTAGCCCGGGCCATTCACCGTCACAGCGAGTTGAGCAACCAGCCTCTGGTGACCCTCAACTGCACGGCCTTGTCACCAACTCTGTTGGAGAGTGAACTCTTCGGCTACAAACGCGGTGCATTCACTGGCGCCTACGCGGACCGGAAGGGCCTGTTCGAAAAGGCCGACGGCGGAACCATGTTCCTCGATGAAATTGGCGACATGTCGGTGGAGACCCAGGCCAAGCTGCTGCGGACTTTGCAAACCGGAGAGATTCGCGCGGTCGGCGACGTGCAGACGCGGAAAGTGTCGGTCAGGATCATCGCTGCCACTCATCAAGACCTCGAAAAAGCAATCCGCGCCGGCACGTTTCGCGAAGATCTGCTCTATCGCATCAACACATTTACGATAACTCTGCCACCGCTGCGCGAGCGCATTGAAGATATTCCATTTCTGGCGGAGTACTTCTTACAACGAGCCGGGGCCAAGGTGAACAAGCACGTGGACTCTCTTTCGCCCCGAGCGCTTACCCTGCTTAAGACCTATTCCTGGCCTGGCAATCTTCGGGAATTGGAGAACATCATTGAACGGGCTGTAGTGTTGACCTCCTCATCCGTGATTGAAGCCTCCCATCTTCCTCTGCACGTCCAGGACGTCGGATTCAAGCCACAACTGGGATTCAAGGCCAGCAAGTCTCGGGCAATCGAGCAGTTCGAGCGGCAGGCTCTGTCAAACTACCTCTTCGAAGCTAAGGGAAACATATCGCGCGCCGCCACGTTGGCGAAAATGCCGCGGCGCACGTTCCATCGATTGCTGGCCAAATACCGGCTCTCGGCGCATGCCCGAAAGCCCAGCCTCTGAGCTATTCTTGGCACATCTGTGTGATACAAATGTCCCACATGCTCCTTGAGCCCCTTAAGCCGTCATTTTTACGAGCGCCGCCGCTCTCAGCACTACCTATACCTCGGAACCGACTGTGACGCTGATGTCCCAGTTGCCGGCTAAGAGCTACCGTCTAATGCTCGCGCTCTTTTTCTCTTCTGCGTGAGCAACCTACAGAAACTATAAGGCTTTATCTCCAGACACGCGTCTCCTATTGGACGCCTCGGCTGGTGGCAGTCCGATTGCCATCGTGCAGTTCAAGGCAGTCGAGGGTCGCGTTGTCGGACTTCAGGGGCAGCAACAATATCGATCTGCAAGCTTGGCACAACAAGATCTGGGGGGGAACCTCGGAACAGGTGGTACCCCGAAGTTGATGGCGCAGGGACGAGCCGGGCCAGCCAGCCCGGCTGCCCGGCTGTGATCAGAGAAGTTTGCCTTGCTCACTTGCAGTGACAAGCAAGCGCGATTCGAGAAACCCAGGAGATTAACGATGGCGGAAACAATTAACGAGAGCACTCACCTGGATTTCTGTTCGTTGCGCGATGAGACGGTTGTTCAACTGATGCGACCGACGGCAGGAAGGCAAGCGCCTCCCAAGCACATTCGCTTTCGTTCTCACCCCCTGGCTCGTGCGGTCAAGAACTGCGGCACCGCGCACTTCTACACCGATACGGCGGATCGGGAAGAACTGCAGGATCTGCTCGTAGCTGAGGAAAACAGCCAAGATGTCGTTTTATACGAAGAGGTGGATGGGAACACGACGAACCAGCCGCTGGTCATCAAAGTACTGGACCGGTTTCTCGGCCAGGATTCGGCCGACAACGTGCCCACCTGGATCAAGCGGCTACAAAAGGAGAAGCCGGAGCTCAGCGTCGAAGAAGCTGCGGTACTGATTTACAGCATCATCAACGGGCGCCTGGGACTGGATGTCATTGATTACTACTCGGCGGGCAGGATCTGGCAAATCAGTCTGGAACTGCACACCGCCCTGGCGCAAGACCCAGGGGCCTCCAAGCGTGTTGGCCGATGGCTGAACCAGGCGGTACCCCACGCTTTCGTCAAAGTACCGTTCACTCCGGACAATCCGCACTGCTTTCTGATTGCTCGCGACCTGGAGAACCAAGGCATCGCCGTAAATTTCACGACCACATTCTCCGCCCGTCAGGTCGTCGCCGCCGCTCTTCTGGCCAACCCACATCGCACGAATGTCTTCCTGGGACGGCTAAGCCAAGGGCTGGGCTCTGAATTGTTGGGCGAGCAAGTGGTCCTGGAAACTCAAAGACAGATCACGCGCCTCCGCGGGAAGTTCGGGATCCGGACGCTGAACATGCTTGCCAGTGTGCGGAGATGGCAGACGATGGTTCTGACTGCCGGATGCGACGTCTATACCGTGCCCTATCCGGTGCTGAAGGCGTTCTTCACCCAGACGGAGATCGGCGCCGAACAAATCAAGAATTGTCTCAACGCCGACTACGCCGATCGTCTAGCCATTTCCGACGCGGTGCTCGAAAAGGTTGGGCTGAGGAAAATCCAACAGCTTTACCAAGTTGAACACCAGTTCATTGAATTCTTGATCGAGCTGAGAAGTTCTGCAGATTACGCACGTATGGACGGAGAAGACTTGTTCAAACACTTCGACGAGGCGGGCTTCGGAGATTTCTTCTACAGTCCGTCGCGCTCAGAGTGGCGGGAGTTGAGAAAGGGGAAGCTACCTGACCTCGACTCCGAGCTCACCCGGACACTTCCCCTGGATACGCTCTATAGCTTGCTGGCGGTCGGCGACTTCATTAACTTCCAGGACCGCATGGACGAGATGATTCGCGCGTCTGTTGAGCACCTTTTGACACCACGGGTGGCTGCTGCGTCTTGATTGGCAGCTTGCCGCGAAACCATGAAGTGCGGGAAAGACTTGATTTCTTTCGAAGGAGAAATGAATGGCAGGTAATAACACGCCGAGCAAGACCAAGGGCCGTTGGGCGGCAGGGGTAACACCGTACGCAGAAATGGGCTATTACAACGCGGACTACGAAGTGAAGGACACGGATATCCTGTGCGCCTTCCGCTTGGTGCCGCAAGCAGGCGTCGAGCCCATTGAAGCTGCGGCCGCGGTAGCGGGCGAGTCTTCCACGGCCACCTGGACCGTGGTTTGGACGGACCGCCTGACCCCCTACGAGCACTATCAGGCGAAGTGCTATCGCGTCGATCCCGTCCTGGGTACGGACCAATACATCGCCTACATCGCCTACGATTTGGACCTTTTCGAGGAGGGCTCGATCGCCAACCTGACTTCCTCGATCATCGGCAACGTCTTCGGGTTTAAGGCATTGAAGTCTCTGCGCCTGGAAGACATGCGTATACCGCCGCACTACGCAAAAACATTTCAGGGTCCGCCGCACGGCATCGTGATGGAGCGCGAGTACCTGAATAAATTTGGGCGGCCGCTGCTGGGGGCCACCGTCAAGCCCAAGCTCGGCCTTTCCGCCCGCAACTATGGGCGCGTGGTCTACGAGGCACTGCGTGGTGGGCTTGACTTCACCAAGGACGACGAAAACATCAACAGCCAACCCTTCATGCGCTGGCGTGACCGCTATCTGTTTTGTATGGAAGCGGTGAATCGCGCCATGGCCGCTACCGGCGAGATCAAAGGGCACTACATGAACGTCACCGCCGGAACCATGGAAGAGATGTATGAGCGCGCCGACTTCGCCAAGGAACTGGGCAGCGTGATTGTGATGATCGATCTTACGATCGGCTACACCGCCATCCAGTCCATGTCCAAATGGGCGCGGAAGAATGGGGTCATTTTGCACCTGCACCGCGCCGGTCATGGCACCTACACCCGGCAAAAGACACATGGCGTGAACTTCCGCGTCATCTCCAAATGGATGCGTCTGGCGGGAGTGGACCACATTCATGCGGGGACGGTGGTCGGCAAACTGGAGGGCGACCCCAACGCCATTCGCGGCTACTACAACACTCTCCGCGCCAATGCGCTGGATGCCGATCCCTCCCAGGGCCTGTATTTCGAACAGGACTGGGCATCCCTTCCCGCAGTCATGCCGGTGGCTTCCGGCGGCATCCACGCCGGCCAGATGCACCAGTTATTGCACCTGCTGGGCGAGGACGTGGTTCTTCAGTTCGGGGGCGGCACCATCGGCCACCCGGACGGCATCGCGCAGGGAGCCACAGCCAATCGCGTGGCCACCGAAGTTATGATCCAGGCCCGCAACCAAGGCCGCGACTTCCTCGCCGAAGGGCCGGAGATTCTGGCGAAGGCTGCCCGCTGGTCGCCCGAGCTGCGCAAGGCGCTGGAAGTATGGAAGGACATCACCTTCGACTTCGAGTCAACCGATGTGCCGGATGCAGTCCCCACGGTCATGGTCTGACGCTTAGAGAGGAACGGAGACGAACAATGCGAATCACGCAAGGAACATTTTCTTATCTGCCGGACTTCACGGACGAAGAGATTAAAGCCCAAGTGCGGTATTGCCTCGCCAACAACTGGGCCTTTTCCGTCGAGCACACGGATGATCCCCACCCCCGCAATGCTTACTGGGAGATGTGGGGCCTGCCTATGTTTGAAATGAGAAACCTTGACGATGCCATGGATCAGATCCAGACGTGTCGCCAAGCCTTTCCCGACGATTACATCAAGGTCAACGGTTATGACCGTACCAAAGGCCGGCAGACGACCATGTTGAGTTTCATCGTGCACCGGCCCAAAGAGGAGCCGGGCTTCTTTCTGGAGCGCACGGAGGACCAGGATCGACGTATCCGCTACACGATCCGCTCGAAGGCTACGGCTAACTAGCCCCGGGGTAAGGATCGCCCGTTGCAGAAACATTAGCGCGAGCATGCCATGCAGAAACAAGGTGCCGATTTCGTCGTTGACCCCGCTCCTCCACAGGAAGCCGAGAAGAACCTGGTGGATGTCGGCGCCGCTCATCGGGATTCCAATCTCGAGGAAATCCTGGATGAACTGGATGCTGAACTGGTGGGTCTCAAGCCGGTGAAGGCCTACATCCGGAGGGTAGCCTCGCTGCTCCTGGTGGCGCGTTTACGCGAGAAAGTCGGACTGGCCACTGATCGCCCCACGTTGCACATGTCGTTTACCGGACATCCGGGAACCGGCAAAACCACCGTCGCGATGCGCATGGCGAAGATCCTGCAGCACCTCGGCTACCTGCGCCGCGGCCATCTCGTAGTCACCACTCGCGACGACTTGGTGGGCCAGTATGTGGGCCACACCGCTCCGAAGACGAAGGAAATTCTCAAGAAGGCCATGGGCGGCGTGCTCTTTATCGACGAAGCGTATTACCTCTACCGGCCTGAGAATGAGCGCGATTACGGTCAGGAAGCGATTGAGATGTTGCTGCAGGCCATGGAAAACCAGCGCGAGGACCTGGTGGTCATCCTGGCGGGCTATCAAGATCGGATGGAGACTTTCTTCCAATACAATCCCGGCTTTCGCTCGCGTGTGGCCCACCACATCAACTTTCCTGATTACACGCTGGAAGAGCTGACTGCGATTGCCGAATTGATGCTGCGTCAGCAGAACTATGCGTTCGACGCCGAATCGCGCCAGGCATTTGCCGAATATCTGGCGTTGCGCATTAAGCAGCCCCACTTTGCCAACGCTCGCAGTGTGCGGAATGCCATTGACCGCATCAAGCTGCGCCAGGCCAGCCGGCTGGTCGGCCAGGGGGGCTGTATTGCCAAAGAGGAACTGGTTCGCATCGCCGACATCGACGTTCGTCAGAGCCGGGTCTTCCACGGAGGCTCCGAACTAGAGCTCGAAGGGATGAACGATTGCGGCTCGGGTGAACCCAACGCGAGGAGGCGTGATGATTAGGCGAAGGCCGATAGTGCTCGGCATTGTGGGAGACAGCGCTGCCGGCAAAACAACCATTACCCGCGGCTTGACGGAATTGCTCGGCGAGGACCGCGTTACCCACATCTGTGCCGACGATTACCACAAGTACGACCGGATCGAGCGGGCGAGCAGGAACATCACCCCGTTGCATCCCGACTGCAATTATCTCGACATCCTGGAGCTGCACCTGGAGCGCGCCCACTACGGCCAGTCGATGCTCAAGCCGGTGTACGACCATCGTACCGGCTCGCTGGTGCGGCCGGAATACGTGGTGCCGCGCGAGTTTGTCATCGTGGAAGGGCTGTTGGGCTTTCATTCCCACGTCATGCGGCAGTTCTACGACGTCAAAGTATTTCTTGATCCGCCGGAGGACATGAGGCGGCTGTGGAAGATCAAGCGGGATACGACGAAGCGGGGTTACACAGCCGAGCAGGTGTTGGCCGAACTGGAGAAGCGTGAGGCCGACTCGCGCGACTTCATCCGCCCCCAGCGCGCGTTCGCGGACGTGGTCGTCCGCTTCCACCCGAGTGCCACGAACGGCTCGGATCAGGCCGACAGCCATCTCAACGTCCATTTGGTCCTGCGGCCGACGATTCCCCATCCGGACCTGAGCTATTTGTTCGATCAGGATAAGCGTTCGGAAGCTGGCGTCCGTCTGGTGCTGGGGCGCGACGGCGGCCGTCCCGTGGATTTCCTCGAGATTGACGGCAATGTCAGCCGCGAACATGCGGAGGAGCTGGAGGAGACTATCTGGAGCCATCTTCCCGACCTGCGCCCGCTGCATGCCGACCAGTTCGGTGATTACAACTACGGCACCGAGGTGCGGCACAGCGATCCGCTGGCCCTCACGCAACTGCTCATCACCTATCACTTGCTGCGTGCTTACAGCAAAGACGCTCCCATGCCTTTTGCGCGTCCCATCGCCGCTCTGAGCCGGTTGAAGTCGGCGCCGCAAGATGCGCCGCAGGAGACTGTCACGGAAAAGTCAGGGTAACTATGACTGCACCTCTGTCCACCATGACAGCGCTGGCCGGCGTGGAAGGACGGAGCCCCTTGAAGCTGGCGCTGGCTAGTTGAGGGTTTGTGCCTCCGCCAGGCGCGCAGCAGTGATGGTGTAGACCGAAGGATTGAAAACCAACCCGATGTGTGTGCCACCGACTTCGAAATCGCTGTCCGGGTCGCCCGTTCTGCAATATCGCCAGTCCACGATTCCGTCATCGCGGGTGTAGATCGCGGTCTGCATCACCGGCGTGGCCATTTTGCCCAGCAAGGAACTTACGAATTCACAGGTGCACCGTGCCGTGTAGCAGTCGGGTAGAACGTCCTTACCATGCTCCCTGATCACTTGCTCCCGCACCGCCGCGGTCGCCTGCATCACACTAGGCTGGAGCACCTTACCGCGAAATGGCGAGCCCAGGGTAATGACGGAGGCGACGTCGCCCGGCTGCTGCGCGGCGATAGAGCGCGCCATCATGCCGCCCAGGCTGTGGCCGATGAGGTGGATCTTCCTTTGCGTCTCGCGCAGGGCCTTCTCGATGGTCTCGGCCAGCCGGTACTTGATGAGCAGGTTCGGACACTCCGCGTTCAAACGGATCCCCGAGTAATAAGGGCGGTAACCCACACGCGAAAGCCAGGAACTGAGGTGGGCCATATAAAGATCACTACCGAGGAACCCCGGGATGACGATCACCGCGGAGCCATCACCCTGCGGCACGCCCAACCCGTAATAGACAGGCGAGGCATGCAGTAGCATAAGTTCGGCGCCGAACAGCGCTTCTTTCCATATGGGGATGTCCGCCTCCCCTTCGGGACGGATGCTAGATTGCCGTGGCGCCATAGAGGGTGATGGGTGCTCCTTCTTTTTCCTCAAAGAACAGAGCTGGCTGTGGCTGCTCACGGTTAACTTGCCTCCTCTACTGTCCGAGCAGTGGAAACAAGGATGGGGCGGCGCTTGGATATCTTGAGCCATAGCGCGGTCAGGGAGCGGGCTTCCGCCTCTGCGCCTTCTCTCGTCAGTCCATCCACAAAGGTCACGTAGGGCTCGCCACCCCGGCACAGTTCAACGCGATAGCCGGTCGAGGACTTTCGGACCCAAAATTGATCTTCCAACATCAGTAATACTCCTGTTGAGCTAAACAAAAAAGCCAAAATCAGGTTAATCGGTTGGCGTTTGACTCGCGCAGCTTTCCCTCAAACTTCGTAATGAATAATGAATGAGGACAGTTCAACGATGAACGGAAAAGAAAGTTGCCCTTGAGGAGCTGGAAAAAAGGCCTACGCGCTATCCTGCCATGGATCGCACAGATGTCAAGCCAATTTGAGAACTGGTTAGTCTTTGATAGCTAACGACAGCCGTTGGAGACAATGCTGGGGAAAGCACAGTTGTGGAAATTTTCAACAGGTCAAAAGAGAAGAACTCTCGGAGGAGCTGGTTTCTCGATCAACCAGTCGAAGCCCGCCCGGTCGAGTCCGGACTGCTTCGACCAGAGCTGGATGGGTGGGGAGGCGACTGGCATAACAAAGATGTCCACGCCATACATGATCAGGGTTTCCAAGCGGGATTCAGCTTCGGACAGCTTGAACGGGATGGCATCATGCGGCAGCACAATGCTCTTGGGGTAGGCATACTGAGCACGCCAGCCAAGCTGGTGCTCAACCACGGTGCCCCACAGGTAAACCTCGCCATTCACGCCGTATCTGGCGTAGCCGATCTCCTGCAAGTGCGCCAGGTCCCTCGCGGCGTAGACTCCGCAGGTGCAACCGTCTGTTGGTGCCGCATGTCCCTTGCCACAGCGCGAGGCATTCGCTTCCAGCGCGCTGCCAGGAAACCACTGCTCATTATTGAGGGACTTTAGGCCGAGGCTGTCCCACTGCCACACGCGGTACGCGACTATCGGCGAGATGTGGTCGGGGATGCTCACGGTGCGACGGGCACTTTCTCAGGCTCGGGCTGCGGGAAAGGGGACTCTGGCTCAGGTTGGATGGTGGCCGGCTCACCCACTGGAAGCTCCAGCGGCTCAACAATCACAGTGCGCAGCGGCTCACCGATCTGCATGACCCCGTTCCTCACTTTCAAACTACCGGGGAGGCATACAGAACGGCTACTTCGCCTTTAGGGAAACAAAATGGTCATGGGCGCCGGATGGTGCAAGTCGATGCTTGAAAATGGGGCAATTCGATTAGCCCTGCTTCGCTGCCCTGATTTCTGCTTTGTTCAGGCCATTTGTGTAAGATTGGGTGCGCACGTGGGGGGAGAAATACCGATGGCGCATGATAGCAAGCGCATGCCCTTGCATGCTGAAGCACGTGAGGCCATCGCCTGCCAGCTTGAAGCGTTTCGCAAAAAGTTTGGCCGTGACCCTTGCCCGGACGAGCCGATCTTCTTTGATCCCGATGCCAAAGAGCCTGTGCCGCTGAACCCGCAACAGTACGAGCAGGACATGATTGAGACCATGGCGCAAG